>Ga0302324_100030250_pt1 | contig 10237 bp, 3 predicted proteins | sample Palsa_T0_1_FD_201949 | JGI IMG/M metagenome (GOLD analysis project Ga0302324, IMG submission 201949) | Peat permafrost microbial communities from Stordalen Mire near Abisko, Sweden - Palsa_T0_1 | ecosystem: Environmental > Terrestrial > Soil > Palsa > Peat permafrost | place: Sweden: Abisko... | reverse complement strand
TTCGATCGTCCTCGGGGCGGCGGGGAGGGGTTTGTCGGTTGCGCCGCCGACGAGGGATCCGATGTCGCCGGCCACGCCCTTGCCCTCGAATTTGGCTTTGGGATCGGGACGGGGTACAGCGACAACCGCGGGGCGATCTGTTTTCTCGGTGGATTTCACCGATCCAGGGGCACCTTCTTCCCGGATGCGCTTCAAGGCATCGAGAGACTGGCGGGTTTCCACTTTGCGGATCGTCGTTACGGATTGGACATGGCCGACAGCGGCAGCGGCCATCTTCTTGATGGAAATCCAGTCCCACGCGATTCGGCGAACGGCCACGTCCAGAAGAATCAGGCCAAGCAAAATCGGGAGCAGAATGTCCCAGATAGGCAGCGGGCTGGCGGTCGGGGCGAGCCCATCACGGGTAAAAAGATCAGCGCGATCGGCATCGAATGCGGGAAGCATTCGGCCGCCGGTGCGATCGGCAATGGCCTGAAGCACTGCCTGATTGCTCTTGAGATCGCGCAGTTCCGGTGATGAATTCACGGCCATGCCGCTGAGCATCACGCCGCCCTGATTGGCGGCTCCGTGATAATTCATGACCGCGACGTAATTGCCCGGGTCGTTGGCATCATAGTCGCCGGTGTAAGTACCGGGGCCGGTTTGAACAAGATGAATTGAGCGCGGCTTCATGTCCGGGCCAATCACCTGCCCGGCAATGGAGAGAAAATTCAGAAACGTGCTGTCTTTGCTCAGCGCTTCGACGGTGATTTTTCCTTTGCCGTCCTGGGCGTTTGTCTGCACATCGAAATCCGCGCTCTGCGGCGGGCGGGAGACAGATCGAACGACCTGCGCCCAGAATTTGTCGTACTCTCCGCTGGAGAGCCAGGCCGCAGACCAATCGTTGAAGGCATCGCTCGTCCAAACCAGGGCCTTGCCCAAGCCGGTCTGCCAATGCGCCAGGACCGGATCGTTGTTTTTGCCGGCGACGATCGGCAATTCGATTTGCGGACTCTGCTTTCGGCCGGTCAGGATCATGCCATACAGCGGCGGCAGTGATGTCAGGCCTTTCATGACCTCGCTGTTGCTGGGGTTGGCGTGGAGCGGAATGCCGTTGTGATCCTTGAAAATCAGATTTCTGCGGATGATCGAGGCTTCCTTGATGAAGATCTGCGGGAGCTGGGCGATGTTGCTGTAGATCGGGCCATAGACGCGGCCGTGGGTTTCCTTGGCGATGAGCGTCATGTCCGAATTCGGATCGACGCCGCCGTGCGGGAAATCGATCACGCTCGAAACCGAAACCTTCGCCCGCACATACTCATCCAATGTAGACTGTGCCGCCGGCTGGGGATCGTCATCGGAGATGAGGATCACGTGCTTCTGCTGCGCGTCGGAATCGACCAACCCGCCGACGCCATTATTGCCATGCAGGGCGGCTTGCAGCAGCACGTCGAAGCTGGGGAAATCGGTGGGATTCATCGCCTTGATGGCGGACTTGACGCGATCGCCATCGCCCTTGGGCCCCAGCGGGTAATCCCAGTTCACGCCCGAGCTCCAGCTTCCGCTGATCACTTCGACATCATCATGTGCTGAGAGCGCATCGACCGCCTTTAGCGCGCACTGTTCGGCCCAGTAATTTCCTTCCTCCTGTTCGATCGCATCGATAATCAGGACCAGCGCACCCTTGGGCAGTTGGCGCTGGGCGGGAATATCCATGGTGACGGGCAGCACCTCTTCCAGCTTGCTCCCCTGCCATCCGCCGGCGCCGAAGGTGTTGTCCCCGCCGATCATCACAAGCCCACCACCCATATCGTGAACGTAGGTGGCAAGCATCTTTTGCTGATCTTCGCTGAGGCCCCCAGCCCCGCGGGCGACGTTGGCGAGGATCACCGCATCGTAATTCTGGAACTCGACGAGATTGGTGGGGAAATTATCGGCCCCGTAGACGTGATCCAGATGAATGCCCTGTCCCGTTAATGAATCAGCGAGCATGTTTCCCCTGCCGTCCGCCACGCAGTCTACATACAACACCCGCCCCTTGCCGCGAACGAGGGTGAAAGCGTCGGCGGTGTTGTTGTCCAGCAGCGTATCACCGGGCTCGTCGGCCGCGCCATTGGCGGAGGCATTGCTGGGGCCAGATTCACCTGGACTGGCGTTCATATGATCGGCTTCAAAAACCGCGTGAAACTCATGGATTCCACCCGACAGCGCCGGCACCTGCACCAGTTCACGGTTGGAACCGGGCTGGAGGGTGATGTGGCGTTCGGGCTGAACGCCAGGCGTTTGGGGGTCCATATCCATCGGCTGACTGCCGTGCAGGACGGTCAGCTTGCCCGTAACTGGCACCTTGTTGGTGGACGTGAGATAAACCTCGAGTGTGAATGGCTCATCCTCGCGTTTCCATGCGGGCGCGACCAATCGATCGACGAGCACTTCGTGCTGTACGTCATAATTGAGCGGCATCACATCAATCGGCACATGCTGCGCTGCGGCCGCGGAGACAGCCGAATCAAGATCGCCCGTCGTGGCGTTGCCATCCGAAATCAGCAGCAGGCGGTGCATGGTGTCGCGCTGGAGCGTGGCGAGTGCGAGCTGAACGCCTGCGGCGATATCGGTGCCGTTGCCGGGATCGCGGATCGCGCGGCTGTCAAGCAACAGCGTCGTGTTGGGAATGGAATCGATGAGCGGATTGGATCCGAAGCTGATGACGCCGATTCGATCATCCGGCGGTTTGTGCCGGGTATCGGAAACAGTCCGAAGGTAATCGTCGAGGCTGGTGGTGAGCGTCCGGCCGGGGAAATCACGCACCTCCCCGGTGGATAACGAGATGTCACGGAGCGCGATGACCTCGGCATCCTTGTTCTGCCGGACCCAGCGGGCGCCGGCGATAATCAGGACAAAGACGAGCAGCACGAGCAGCCGCATGCCGATCGCCACCCACTGGCGAACCGGGCCCATGCTTTTGAGCGAGCGCACGCCCAGCAGGACGATCGGGGTGGCCAGCGCCGCGAACAAAATCGCCGCCTGCCAGGCGCGGAGGAACTGTAGTTCGAGGGGGAAGGCGAGGGCTAGGAGGGGGCGATCGATCATCGGAAAAACAACACAGAGACACAGAGAAAATCAGAGAGATTCATTGCGCTGCGATTTTAAAAGTCATTGCGTTGATTCGATCTGAATGTTTCCGGTCCGCCTCTGTGCACTCTGTGTCTCTGTGTGCTCTGTGGTGCATTTTTCTTTTCACACCAAAAACTCGTTATCACAAGCGTTTCACATCGCACCGATTCTACACTCAATACGTATCACAACGCATGTTCCGCGAAGGGGCAAACGGAAAGGGGCGCGGTGCGAAGACTGAGCGGGATTTGGAAGAGCAATCTATCGGTGACGAGACGCAATCCGTACAATCCGATCCCGAAAGGAATGGAATGATGAGCGCACGAAGCGCGGTGGTGCGGGTGGGTCAGGTTTGCCTGGTTCTATTGGTGGCGGGGTTGCTTTGGCATTGGTGGAGAGTGCGTCCGGCGGCGGTGGTGTCGGATGATGCGGTGGATGATTTGATCGAGGAAGTGGGCGATACGTATGTCTCGGTTCACGTGGGTGAAATCCAGCGGGGCACGCTGCGGCAATACGTTACCGCATATGGCGTAGCAGAACCGGCGGCGGCCAGCGCCGGACAGGGGGCGGCGAGCGCGAGGGTCGGCAGTTCGGTCACGGCCACGGCTGCGACGGTGAATTGCTCCGAAGGAGAAATGGTAAAGAAAGGGCAGACGCTGTTTACCCTGGATTCACGGTTAGCAGACACGGCGATCGCGCAGGCGCAGCAGGTTTTGGTTGCCGATCAAATGGCTTTGGACGCACTTGGCAAATTGAATTCGACGACGCAGCCATCCACTCAGCCGTGGCAACTCGTCGCGGAAAGGCAGTTGGGGGTGGACCAGGCGAATCTGGAACGCGCCAAGAGCGATCGCGATCGGCTGACCGTTGTCGCGCCGATTGCGGGAACGGTGACGAATCTGGCAGTTTCGGCCGGGCAAACCATCGATCCGAAAACAACTGTTGTTGAGATCGTCGATCTGGATCGACTGGTGGCGGCGGTGGATGTGCCGGCGGGCGATCTGGCAGAATTGCATGCGGGGCAGCCGGCGGAGCTCGCGCTTCGCTCGGGCGATTCAACCACCCAGCCGGCGGCGGTCGTCGGCAATGTTGTGCTGATCGATCCATCTCTGAATCCCTCAACGGGCATGGGATCGGTCGATGTTTCCTTGCCGAAAGATAGCGGACTGCGGCCAGGACAGTTTGTTTCCGCGCGGATCGTCGTCGGCGAAGAAAATGATCGTCTGATGGTCCCGACGCAGAGCATCACGCAAAATGGGAACGACGATCCAGCGGTCGGCAGAGTCGAAACCGATGGACGGTGGGCGGTGCTGGTTCCGGTTAGAATCGGCTGGCGAGATGGCGATAAAACCGAAATTGAAGGGGAGGGTTTGGATGCGGGCCAGCAGGTGGTCACAGGCGGAGCGAATGGATTGGTTCAGCGGACGCGATTGCATTTGTTGCGCGATTGATTCCGGAGCGGTGATATTTAGCGGCGGTGCGCAGCACCGCGTTGGTTCTCGATGTCGAGCGGTATCGCGGTGCTGCGCACCGCCGCCAAATAAAACACCTCGCGTGCCGTCCGCGATGATTTCCGAACAAACTCATGAATAGCCTCGTCGGCCGACTCGCGGTTCGTCATTCCGCAGCCATTCTCTTTCTCGTCGTCGCCATCTCCCTGGCGGGCGGGTATGCGTCAACGCAGATGCCATCGGCGGTCTTTCCGCAGACGAATTTTCCACGTGTTATCGTCCTGGTGAACAACGGCGTCATGCCCGCCGACGAAATGATGGCGACGATCACGCGCCCCATCGAAGAATCGATGAAAGACACCCAGGGATGCAGAACGATTCGCTCCTCCACCGGTCGGGGAACGGCGGAGATCGATCTGTTTTTCTCGTGGGATGTGGATATGGCCAAATCGGAACTGTTCGTGCAGGGGCGGATCGCGCAAATTCGATCCGAACTGCCCAGCACCGCAACGGCGGATGTCTATCGCATGACGTTCTCATCGTTCCCCATCGTAGGAATCAGCCTGACGATGCCGGCCCGCACCTCGGAGGATGGACACGTGAAGCCGGCCGATTTGTCGGCGATGTGGGAGCTGGCGCGATATGAGATCAAACCGAAATTATTGCGAATTCCTGGCGTGGCGCGCGTCGATCTGTTGGGCGGGCGTCAGCCGCAATACGCGGTGATTATCGATCCGATCAAACTGGCGGCGTTGCATCTGAGCGCGGCCGATGTTGCCGCCGCTTTTGAGAAAAACAATCTCATCGTCTCGACTGGATTTCACGAAGAGGATTATCACCTTTCACTGGCGGTGGTGGATGGGCGGGCAAGATCGATCGAGGATATCGAGAATTTCATCATCACCGCCGACGGATCGCGGCCGGTGCCGGTGCGGGATTTTGCGCGGGTGGAGCGCGGGCCGGAGCCGGGGTTTGATGTGGTGACCGCCGATGGGAAGGACGCGGTGCTGCTCAATATTTTCTCGCAGCCGGACGCGAGCACGCTGCAAATCGCGGATCAGCTCAGGGCGCAGCTCAAGGAAATGCTGCCGACGCTGCCGCCCACGGCAAAGTTGGCATTTTTTTATGACCAGTCGTTGCTGGTGCATCAATCGGTGAATGGCGTATGGGAAGCGATTGTATTCGGGCTGATCCTGTCGATCGTGATCGTCTATCTGTTTCTCAAGGATTGGGGGATGACGCTCACCACGACGCTGGTGATTCCGGTCACGGTGCTGTTCACGATCCTGGCAATGAAGGTGTTTGGCCTCAGCTTCAATCTGATGACGCTCGGCGGGATCGCGGCGGCGATCGGGCTGGTGATCGATGATGCGATCGTGGTCGTGGAGGCGATCCACGCAAAAATGATGAGTGGATTGGGCCGGCTTGCGGTGATCGAATCCGCGATCGGCGAAATCCTGCCGCCGCTGATGGGATCGACGCTGACGCCGGTTGTGGTCTTTATTCCGTTGGCGTTTTTGACGGGGATCGCGGGAGTTTTCTTCAGGGCGCTGGCGCTTACGATGGTGGTGGCTCTTCTGACATCGCTGCTGCTGGCGGTGACGCTGACGCCCGTGCTGGCGGCTTGGTTTGTGGGGAATCGCAAGCCGCTCGAATCGGGCATGCCGATGCATCTCACCATCGCGCTGTATGAATGGGTGGTTCGGCTCGCGCTGCGGAATCGATTGTTCACCGTGGCGCTGGGCCTGCTGGTGCTGGCTGCGGCGGTGGTTCAGTATGGCAAGTTGCGCAGTGATTTCCTGCCGAAGATGGATGAAGGGGGCTTCATTATCGATTACGTCGCGCCGCCGGGGATCAGTTTGGCGGAGAGCGATCGGCAGATGCGGACGGCGGAGGCGGTGCTTGCCAAGATTCCCGAGATCGCAAGTTATTCCCGCCGCACGGGGACCGCGCTGGGAGTGCACCTTGTCGAGCCGAATACCGGCGATTTTCTGGTAAAACTGCGTTCGGATCGGAAGCGGACATCAAGCGAGATCATCGACGGGTCGCAAGGATCGCCGGGCCTGCGCGACGAGTTGCACGCCGCGCTTCCGCGAATCGATTTTGAATATCCGGGCATTCTGACCGATCTGATCGGCGATCTCGTCTGGTCGGACGAGGCGATCGAAATCAAAGTCATCTCGAATGATCTGAATTTCCTGCGCTACAAAGGGCCGGCCATCGAGGATCGAATCAAACAGGTGAACGGTGTCGTCGATACGTTCAACGGCCTGGTTTACACCGGCCCGACGATTCGTCTGAAGATGCGAAGCGATGAGGCAGCGCATCTGGGATTGAGCACGGATGATGTGGCGCGGGCCGTCAACATGGCGATGCTCGGGCAGGTTTCATCGGATGTGCTGGAGGGCGATCATGTCGTGAATATCCGGATTACCGCGGAGCCGGCGGCATCGGCACGTTTGGATATTCTTCGCGCGTTGCCCATCAAGACACCCGGCGGAACGATCGTGCGGCTGGATCAAGTGGTTGATGTGGAGCAAACGCCGGGACAACTGGAATTGGAACGGGATGATTTGCGGCAAGACATCGCCGTGACCGCCAATCTGCAGGACCGCGATCTGGGGAGCGCGATGAACGAAATTCGCGGCATCCTTGCAACCGATCCCTCATTGCCGCCGGGCACAATCGAATATGGCGGGCTCTACGAGCAGCAGCAGGATTCGTTCCGCAATCTGATGATCGTGCTGGCGGTGGCGATCGTGTTGGTGTTCACCGTCGCGCTATTGGAATTCGGCGCATTTCAGGAGCCAATCGCGATTGTGTTTGGCGCGGTGCTCTCGGTGTTCGGAATCACGGCCGCCCTGCTGCTTACGGGGACGACGCTCAACATCATCACGTTCCTGGGCGCGATCATCGGGATGGGGATCGTGCATAAAAATGGATTGCTGATGCTCGACTCGGTGAAGCATCTGCGCGCTGGGGGTTTGGCGTTGAACGAAGCGCTTGTTCAATCCGGCCAGCGCCGCCTCAGGCCCGTTTTGATGACGTCGCTGGCAGCGGCCCTGGGAATGTTGCCGCTGGCGTGGGGCGTGGGATCGGCCGATATGCTGCGCCCGCTGGCGATCGCGGTGATCGGGGCAGTGTGCGTTTCGGTGCTGCTGTCGCTGGTGGCGACGCCGGTGCTTTATTCGTTGATGCGGGAGCCGGGGCGAAGCGAACCAAAAGCACCGCCACAACCAATTACACCGGCTATCGAGCTCCCGCTTGCGCCGGTTGAAGCGACAATTATCGAGCCGCGAAAGCTTGAATCCGAGCCAGCGTTACAGTTGCCCGATTGGCGAAGTTTTGGGCCGAGGTGATTGGCTGGCGCGAGACGGTGGCTATTTTGGATAACAGCGGCGCGGAGTCCGCGAGCGACTCTTTAGCAGGTGAAGGAATCTTCGATAGCCAATGCAGGGTCCGGGACCATCGGCTGGCATTTCCCGGTCGAAAGCGTAACCGGGAAGCCTACTTGGCGCGGGCTTCTGCGAAACGCCAGCACCAGTGCAACGGGAAAGAATACAACACAGCCGCATTGCAGAGAAAACGAGCCCATGGACACGGCTACCCAAGTATACGAGAATTGCGCGGTGTCGTGATCCAGATGCACACCCAGAGACATATCGACGAAACCGATGCGGCCTCGACCGTCGTGGATGGTGTGGGAAGATACGTTGGAATCAACGTTGGCCATATCCAGATTCGCCGGCACCAAATGGGCGAACGGAACTCCACGCAGCAACAACTGTGCTCTGAGGAACAGGTCTGAGTCTGTGTTGAGGAGATGGCTGACGTACCACAGCGTCGTGGGAATCACGAGGATGAAGTATCGCGCTGGCGTGCTCATTGTCGGCCGGCTCCTGTATGCGTGATTCACATCACCTCTCTCAAGCCCAGAAAAGGCGAACCACGAATCGACACGAATTTCCGCGAATCAGATGCAATCCCAATTTATTCGTGTGAATTCGTGCCGATTCGTGTCGATTCGTATTTGGTCTTTTCCAAGACTTCGACAGCGTCTAATCACGGCTGCGTCGCCGACGCTTCCGCATCCTGCTGCATCGTGTTGAAATACTGGCGGACCACGCCCTGCGCCTGGCGGGAAATGCGATCCTGATCGATCTCATCCGCCTCATCCTTCTCCGCGGCAGCGGCGATTTGCTTGAGCTCAAGCTTGTTTTCTCCCTTTAGGGCGCTCGCTTTGACGAACGTGGTGGCCAGCAGTTTTCCTGAATCGATCCGCTCGCTGGTATCGACTTCCTGTTTGAGCGTGTAAGGCGCTTCCGCCTTAGTTCCCCCGCCGCCAAAGCCGTGACCATTGCCCTGATTGTTGCCCGGTCCCTGGCCGCCACCGCCGCCGGGCTGCTGCTGATTGGGGTCGCCCGCGCCCCATTGGCCCTGCCCGCCGGCCTGGTCGGGTTGGCCGTTGGCGCCGGCCATGGCCTGCTGCGCGCCTTGCTGAACACCCTGCTGCGCGGCGGCAATCTGCTGGGCATCGGAAGCGACGGCCTGCATCTGTTGCAACTGGGCCTGCATCTGCTGCATTCCCTGTCCCATTCCCTGCTGACCCTGTCCCTGCTGCTGACCTTTCTGCGTCCCCTGTCCCTGACTTGCCTGTTGCTGCGCCTGCTGTTGACCCTTCTGCCCCTGCTGTCCTTGCTGCTGGGCTTGCTGCTGCATCGCCTGGGCCATCTGCCCAGCAGCTTGGGAGAGTTGCTGCGCCTGCGCCTGATTGTTCGCCGCCGCCTGCATCTGCTGCATCATCTGCTGGGCCTGCTGCTTCTGCTGCGGCGTTGGCCCCTGCCCATTGTTCATTTGCTTCATCGCCTGCTGAGCCATTTGCTGAAGCTGCTGCTGCGCCTGCTTGTCGCCGCTGGCGGCCTGTTGCAACAATTGCTGGGCCTGCTGCGCTTGCTGCTGATTGAGGCCCATCTGCTGCAATTGTTGTTGCAATTGCTGCTGCTGTGGATTTTGCGCCCCCTGCTGGGCGAGCTGCTGGGCCATCTGTTTCATTTGCTCGGTAGCTTTTTGCTGCTCGGTTTTGTCCATCTTGTCGAAGTTGTTCACGACCTTAGACAGATCGTCCATCGCCTGCCCGAATTTTCCGTCGGCCAATTCTCGGCGGACATCATTTACCGGCCCGGGATCGGTGATCGGCTGCTCGCCGATCTGCCGCCACATTTTTTCATCGGCCTTGGCCTGGGCGAACTGCGAATTGGTTTTGATCTGCTCTTTGACGGCCGCATCCACATCCTGCAGTGCCTTGAGAGCCGTGCGGGTCGCCTTGGCGGGATCGTCCACGCCTTTGGCAAGTTGCGAGGTCAGATCCTCCTTGGCCATGCGAATGGTTTCATCATTCCCAATCGATTGCGGAACCGCGTTCACGACGGCCAGCGCATCCTGCAATTGTTTCTTGCTAAACTCGATCTTCTCCTTCTGCACGATCTGCTTTTTGATCGCTTCCTCGCGGCCGAAGAGGTCGAGGGGCTTGGCGTAGTTCGCCAGCAAGAATGCAATCACGCCGACCACCGCCGCCCAGGGAGCAACGCGAGGAAATTGAAACGGGAAATGACTGCCGTAATTCAGAACCACGTTCTGCGCGGTGGCCTCGGCATCTTTCACGGCGGCCATGGCGAACGCATCGGAACTCGGCC
>Ga0302324_100030248_pt1 | contig 10237 bp, 9 predicted proteins | sample Palsa_T0_1_FD_201949 | JGI IMG/M metagenome (GOLD analysis project Ga0302324, IMG submission 201949) | Peat permafrost microbial communities from Stordalen Mire near Abisko, Sweden - Palsa_T0_1 | ecosystem: Environmental > Terrestrial > Soil > Palsa > Peat permafrost | place: Sweden: Abisko... | reverse complement strand
AGGAAGCCGAGTCCAACCGCCTGCCTTACAGCCAGTTCCTCGAACTCGTGCTTCAGGACGAACTCCACGTCCGCCACCAGCGCCAGATCGTGCGCCGCAACAAGTCCGCCGACTTCCGCGAGCAGCGAAACCTGGAGGACTTCGACTTCAGCTTCAATCCCTCGGTGCCCCGTGGCCGGATTTACGAACTGGCAGCCTGCCACTTCATCCGGCAGCACCGCGACGTGCTGTTGGTGGGGCCGCCGAAGCCACCGACATACTGCCCATCTGGACGATGTTGCTCATACAAAGGGCATTATGCTTTGACTGTCTTCGTGTTGCGGGAGCTTTTTTCTCACGGAGCCATGGCGGAAGCAAGCCTGGACCTCCGCGCGATGTAAATCTTCCCGTTTGATCACCCACGGAGCATGTCGCACGACCTGTCGGGCAGGTAGGATTTTGCTTTCAATTAGTCTGCGCACTCTGGCTGGGCTTACTTTCAATTCACCGGCTGCTTCAGCCAGCGTGATCCAAAGCCGCGGGCCTCTTTTGTCGAAAGCAGCAATGTGATGGTAGCTGCGCAGGTGACACACCCGACTTTCGGTCCAACTGTTACCCGCACCGGTCTCATAGCCCAGCCGGTTCAAAATCGAAGCGATAGACTGGTCACCACAGACCTGAGATAGTTCGCGGACTAACTCGACCACATCACGATCCGTCGTACGCTGGTGCTGCCCCGTGCGGTTCTTATGCACACGGAGGGTGCTATGCACGCCGCCAGCCCAGTGAACTCGAAAAACGAGTTCCTGCTTTGGTTTGTCTACATCCACGACGATCTCGTTGATGACGGTGCGCAGTATCCGTTTCTTGAGCGCTACAGGCGCCATGCGATGCTTCCACGCCGCTTGCAGGTCGGCTCCCAATTCCAGCAGTCGTGTTCGCTGACTGTCAGCCAGCGAATGAATGCTCGTATCGGAATCATGCAACCGGCGCTCAGCTTCGCTGACCTGTGCCAAAGCCGCATTCCAGCGCACCTCCAGTTCCGTGGCGACCAAACGGTTCTCCGGTTCGACCGCGTCATACTGGCGACGCGCGCGCTGGGCTTCGTAGCGCGCTTTATCCAATGCCAGTTCCAGCGCCTTGCGCCGATGGCTCTGGTCGTTGCACATCTGTTCCCATGCCCGCAGGGCGACTTCGATTCCCGATGGCTGCACGGTATTAAACATTGCTTGAACAACTGCTTCATCAGCGCGCAGACCGCCAAAAGAGAGGCAGAACGCGACTCCGTGGTTAATATTGCCGCCGCGACAATGATAGCGCGGAACCCGTCCACCCGTACCGCTGTAAGCCACGTGCAACTTGCGCCCGCAACGAGCGCAGCGCAGCAGGCCGGCTAGGAGCGCAGGGCCGGTTTTGGCCGCGCCGGGACCCTGCGCGTGATACTTGTGCAGGTTTCCGGCGAGTTGCTTCTGGTTCTCCATGTATTGCTCCCAACTGATGTAACCAGCATGATGCTGGCAGATCAACACAGCCCATTGTTCCATCGGCACAGTGTGCCCGGCCGTCTTTCGTGCGCGGCCCTCGATCATGCGCGAGCGACTTGAAGTCCGTCCGTAAGCGAACGCTCCGGCGTACACTGGGTTTTTCAAAATCGCCAGGATGCGATTGTAACCCGGCAACGCCCAAACAACTTCCTGCCGGCCATTCACATCGCGATGGCAAGCGCAGAGCGCTATCTTTTGCTGCCGATACCAGAGCAAAACCTGGCGGATGCTGCCCAGGCGTCGGAACTGCAAGAAGACTTCCTCGATAGCTTGCTGCACCTGCCGATCCGGCGTCTTCTCGATCCCGTTGGTCTCGGTCCGCACGTAGCCGACTGGCACTTCCGTCAGCACCTCGCCGCGCGCAATCTTCTGGCGCAGCGCCTCCTGAGCCCGTTGCCGGAGCAACCCCAGTTCGAACTCGCTCATCGTCCCTTTAAGTCCCAGCACCAACCGATCATTGAGTTGGCGCGGGTCGTAGATGCCGTCACCGTCAATGACCAATGTGCCGGTAAGGACGCACAAATCGATCAAATGATGCCAGTCGCGGTTGTTGCGCGCCAACCTGGACGCCTCCAGCGCGAGCACCGCGCCAGCGAGGCCCTCGCAGACTGCCGTCAGCAGCCGGCCGAAGCCGGGTCGGTTCTTGCTGCCGCTGCCGGAAATACCAATATCGTCATCAATGACGACCACCTGAGTAAAACCCAACTCCTGTGCCCGTTCCTTTAGCTCATACTGTCGCCGTCTGCTTTCCTGATGATGGCGCGCTTGGTGCAGGGTGGACTGGCGGATGTAAACGTATGCTGCGCGTTCGCGATGAATGGGACAGATTTTATCGGCGCTCATGTTCAGAAATCTCCGTTGAGTTGTTTTCGGCGCTCGCCACGGTCTTGAGCAGTTCCACTAGCAGGTCCATGCATTGATGCCGAACGGTGTCTGGCACGTTTGCCGCACCGCCGGTCGGGGTTAGCGGAAGCAACGACTGGACTCCGCTTCGGGTTCCAATCGTCGCCTCTTTCTGTCGCAGTAAGTTTGCACTCATCGGGCGAGCTACTCATGGGCGGCACTTGCGCATCAAGCAACTCGACGAGTTTGCAGAGCGCGGAAACCGAAATGGAGGGATGCCCGGCGTCCGTCAGACTCCCGCAAACCACCTCGTCGAACATCCAGACTGGCAACGCGCACTGGGTAAGATCGGGTAACTCAACGATGACCTCGTCCGAACAGAGGCCATGATGACGGCGGATTACACGCACGTCCTGGCCACAAAGGGGATGATGCCGATACGAGATGTGAGCAGTGTGTGACCGGCTCCCCGGGCCGGGGCAAGACGCATTTCCTGGCCGCGCTCGGACGTGAGTTGATTCTGCGCCATAACCGCCGCGTCCTCTTTGTGCCGGCCTTCAAGCTCGTGGGCCGTTTGCTCCAGGCCAAAGCTGTCAACGGTCTGGAGCAGGCGCTCAGGAACCTGGATCGCTTCGAAGTCATCGCCCTCGACGACATCGGGTACGTTCAGCAAAGCCGCGAAGAAATGGAGGTGCTCTTCACCTTCCTGGCCGAGCGCTATGAACGGCGCAGCCTCATGATCAGTTCCAATCTGGTCTTTTCCAAATGGGACCAAATCTTCAAGGATCCGATGACCACCATGGCCGCCGTTGATCGGCTGGTCCACCATTCCATCATCCTGGAGTTCTCAGGCGACAGCCTCCGGATCAGGCGCGCCAAAGAAAAAGCCCAGGCATAGCCAGCCCCCCATTCGCGCACTTTGCCGAGCGCTCCGTTACGCCCTTGCCGCTACGCGGCAGCCCTTCGGGCACGGGCTCCACTACGCACTCAGCAAAGCCCCCCCTCCACCCACCCAACGACAACTATCCAAACCGCGTCTTTTTAATTGTCGCTGAAAGGAAAAGATAATTGTCGTTGACCAGAACAAGGCACACATGGAGGCCCTCATGGGTCTGGCGGAATAGGATTGGGGCTGACAATTGCGAAAAAGCTGATCGAGCTTCTCGGTGGAACTATTAGCGTTCAGAGCGAGGGCTCCGGTAAGGGTAGTTTATTCACCCTCATGCTTGAAACAGTAGAATTTCCAACGAAGTAAATCCATCGGTAGTTTCACGTCACGCTTTACGAATTGAAAAACTAACCTATTTTTTCCACTTATCGCTGGCGCATCGGAATCATCGCTGTTTGTGAACAGCGGCTTCGGACTATCGAACGAAGAGTTTCAATGTATCGAATTCGAGAAGATTATCGATAAAGCGGAAGGAACAAACTTCGCACAGATTCCCCAATTGGCACTCGTAGCAGGCAAGGTTGAAGTGGATCTGACCGCATCTCAGGTCGCGAGATGTTCTTCAATGCTTTCGATCAAGCCTTCGGCGCTAACCGGCTTTGCAACGAACAATTCACCGCCAATGAGGCCCTTGTGTTCGTCGACTTCTTTTTTGCGGACTGTCGCCGTAACCAGGAGAACAGGAATCCGTCGTAACACGGGATCGGCCCTGAGCTGTGCAAGAACGTCCCCTCCATCGAGTTCCGGCATGACAATATCCAGCAGGATTATATCAGGGGAAAATTCACGGGCAACCCGCACTGCCATCGCCGGATTGTTTAATTCCCGCACGTCGTAAGACTTTTTAACTTCCAAGGTCAATTTTACAATCTTCGTGAATCCTGCCTCATCATCAATAATCAGTATTTTTCTTTTCATTTATTCATGCGCTCCACAGGCGGTATCTTTTTTCAGTTTAAAATATCAGGACCAGGACGAAAGTTGTTTCGAGCGACTTATTGAATAATCGTTGCCTGAAACTTCAGGACGGATCGGATTCCCCCCTCCGGCCTGTTGTTGATTTCCAGGCTCCCTCCGTGCAATTCAATGATTTTTTGGGTTACCGTCAGGCCAAGGCCGGTTCCCTTGCCCGGGGGTTTTGTTGTAAAAAAGGGATCAAAAATCTTGGAGAGCTTGTCCGGTGGAATTCCGCTGCCGCTGTCTTCTATCTCAACGACGACATGAGAATCATCCACGTAGAATCCATCCAAGCTGCGGGAACCCGGATCCTTTCCAGGGTTGGAAGGTTGTTCGAAATAGCTTCTGACGGCCAGGGTGCCGCCGTCCGGCATGGCATCGATGGAATTTGTAAATAAATTAACAAATGCCTGCACGACCTTGTTCCGGTCGATGACTACCGGAGGAAGGTCCCGGTCGAGGTTTGTCACAAGCTGGACGTGGTTCATACTCCTGTCGTGCTTTACCATCAGGGTTGCTTTTTCAATCACTGAATTGAGATCCTCGGGCTTCGGGTCCAATTCTTCCGCAGCGGAGAAATCGAGCAAGCCGCGGATGATTGTATCCGCCCGCCCTATTGCGTCTCCCATATCTTTCAAGACCCCCGCCACGGTCCCGTCCACCTCGGGCAGGACATGCGAGAGGTAGTCCAGACTCATCCTTGAAATCGCCAGCGGGTTCTTTACTTCGTGGGCGACACCCGCAGCCAGCCGGCCTATGGTTTCCATTTTTTCCGTATTGATCAAAAGCATTTGGGATTCTCGCAATTTCTCCTCGGCAACTTTGCGCTCGGTGATGTCACCAACCATGCCCAGCATTTGTCCTCGCTGGCCTGAGTCGTCCTTGATTACGCTGCCGCACGCCCAGATCCACCGTACCGTCTGGTCCGGGCGGATGATGCGGAATTCGAAATACCAGTTCCTGCCGGTCGCCACGCTCTCTTGAAAGGAGTGGTCCACCCTGGCACGATCCTCCGGGTGAACGTGTTTCAGAAACAACGCATAACTCCATTCCGGCAACGGATCGGCGTAGCCAAAAATCTGGCCATGGCGCAGCGAGCGGCACGCGGTCTGCGACACCAGATCCAGTTCCCAATCCCCGATTTGGGCGGCCTCGAGAGCCAGTCTGAGCCGGTGCTCGCTGTTGCGCAGCGCCGCCTCAGTCCGCTCGAGTTCGGCGGTTTCTTCAATTGCCGTAAGGGCGAAGGAAATATCCCCGCTGACCTGTATCAGGAGGCTCAATTCGTTTTCATCAAAGAAACCGGCAAGCTGCGCATAGACTTGAAAAGAGCCCGTCACTTTGTCCTTGATCCGAATGGGAAACGCGGCCACGTATCGCAAGCCGAATTGCCGCGCCCGGTCATCCCATGGGGCCATGCGCGAGTCGCTGTCGATATCTTCGATCACGACGGGCCGGTTTTCGCGAATCGCTGTGCCCACCGGCCCACGGCCTTCCGGTTCATCGTGTCGCGCCACCACCCGGATGCCATCGAGATACCCGGTTAAGCCCGCCTTCGCCACCAGTCGAACTGATTCATCAGGTGATACCATGCCAATCCATGCGAGTTTGAAACCGCCCTGTTCCACGGCCACCCGGCAAATTTCATCCAGCAGTTCCTGCTGGTCGGGGATGTGGACAATTGCGCGATCAATTCCGCCCAGGATTGCCCGGGCACGATTGAGTTGAGCGATTCGTTCTTCCGCCTGTTTGCGTTCGGTGATGTCCGTGATCAGTCCGTCATATTCGGTTACCCTGCCTTTGTCGTCCTTATGGAGAACCGGGGTGTTTCTCACCCAACGCAATGACCCATCTTTGTGGATTATGCGATGTTCCAGTGGGGCGGCTTTTCCGGCGACGCACATGGCCGCCTGCCGAACCACCGCATCACGGTCTCCCTCATGCACCATACGGTACCAAAGGTACGTATCGTTCACGCATTCTTTGGACGTGTATCCCGTCACGTTCTCGCATCCCGGCCCGTGAAAAGTGGAAACGGCCTGCCCCTCACTGATTTTGACGGTGTAAATGTAATCCGTGACGGAAGCCAGAAGATGTCTGTAGCGGCTCTCACTTTCCTGCAATTCCCCCATAGTGCGTTTGAGGCCCTCCTCAAACTGCTTCCGTTCTGTGATATCGCGGATGGCGCTGGAAGCCAGGATGCCTTCCTCCTTCTCCAGCGGGCTTGGACTGATATCGCGAATAACGCTCATACCAGCGTGCTCTCCTCGGTTTCCAGAGGACTAAGACTGGTCTCCACGGGAAATTCCGTTCCGTCCTTTGAAGTCCTTGAGACAACCCAATTCTGCATCAGGTTCCTCAAATCGGCAGGGATATTAACCCAGGTGGTTGAAGCCGTCAGGTGTAATTTCCATGATTGCGACGCCGCAGCGCTAATGAGATGCTCAAACCACCGCAAATATGGCCAGACTCCTGGCTTTTGTGAGTGAAGGTGGTGACGGGTAGGGTCCCAATGAACGCCACAAGCTTCACGGTGGATATAAAGGAACGTCGCAGTGGCGGGTCTCAAATAGAGACGCTTCCGCTCGTCGATTCCAACCTCGGCTATCCAGTCGGACTCCATTTGCGTCTCTTCCTCCATTGTTGCCTACCTCTGTCCCGCGTGTTGTAAAAGAAAACGATTTTTAACCCAAGCTTTTTCTCTAAAAATGATATTATTTAATGTCGTCCGAAGCATTGCCCCGCGGTAATCCCTTTTCGATTGAGATAAAGTATCAAAGCCTTCCCATGATAAGCGCTCGACACGCCCGGCTTTGGAGATCGATCATTTGGGGCTCCCATTCCGAATGAAGTATACGTGGCTGCCATTTCCAGGCTCCTTTCAAGTATTTTAGACTAAATCAACAACCATGACCACATCCAACCTATCCATCGCGCACCTCGAAGAACTCCTGGCTTTCGTCAAGAAGAAGCTCGCCCTGTCCCTCGATCTTGAAAAGATTGAGAAAGAAATCGCCTCGTTCTTTGGAGGTGGAAAGCCAGCACCCGAAGCCAAAGCGCCGAAACCTCCTGGACGCAAGGCATCAAAGATTCCTCGTGGCGCATTGAAGAATCGGATAATTGCCGTTCTTGAGGAGGCTGGAGCTGATGGGATATCCGTGGCTGAGATTGCCGAAAAGCTTGGAGCCAAGAAGGGCAGCGTGAACCAGTGGATCTACACCACGGGTAAAAAGGTAGGGGTCACGAAGGTCGCCAGAGGCAGATTTGTGATCAAAGGGAAGACTTCTGATGCCGCCCCTGCTGAACCATCGCCAGCGAAACGTAAACCCAGAGCCCAGAAGGCATCAGGAAAAGGTTCAAAGAAAGCTCCACGCGGGACTTTGAAGCCTGCCATCCTCGCCGCACTCCAAGGAGCCCCAAAAAGTGGATTGTCGTTGGCAGAGGTGGCGGCAAAGATTGGGGCGAAGAAGAATACGGTCAACGTCTGGTTCTACACCACGGGCAAGAAGGTCAAGGGGTTGAAGAAAGTTTCGAAGGGACGGTTTGCTTTGAGGGGGTAAGAATCCCCACTCCCTTCATTCTCTTTCCTTTTACTATAGCGAATCCGTGCTGAATGAAGCCACCTCAACAAAAGTGTTGTCCGAATCAATAAATCTCGGCGCATTATTTTGGTCTCAGCGGCAAACCAATTTTGCTTTTCACGGCCTTGTGGGGAGCCTTCATCCAGCCAACGAAAATATGCGCCGCGTGCTATTTCCGTATGGCTAGCAGCCTGTCGGACTTTACCAACCCGCGTTTAATGAGATAAGAAAGGGGATGGCCACCCGCTTCGTCAACATCGACCACGATACACCCCTTTTGCTGCCGCCGGACATGCGGGACTGGGTACCGGATAACCATCTGGTGCATTTTATAATGGACGCCGTTGGGCTGCTGGATCTGAGCCAGGCGCGGGTCAACCACCGGGGCACCGGCGACGCGCAGTATCCGCCCGGGATGATGCTTGGGCTGCTGATCTACTGTTACGCGACGGGCACCTTCTCGAGTCGCAAAATCGAGCGCCTGACCCACGAGAACGTGGCGGTGCGCTACCTGTGCGGGGATACCCATCCCGACCACGACAGCATTTGCGAGTTTCGCCGCGGGAACCGTGCGCTGCTGGAGAGCAGCTTTCACCAGGTGCTCGAATGCGCGGCCCGCTCGCAGGTGCTCAAGGTGGGTGAGATCACCGTGGCGCTGGACGGCACCAAAGTGCTCGCCAATGCCAGCAAGCACAGCGCCGTGAGCCACGGCCACGCCATCGAGCAAATGCAGATGCTCGAAGAGCAGATCGCGCAATTACTGGCCAAAGCCGAGGACGCCGACAGCGCGCCGTTGCAGGACGGGCTCTGCATTCCGGAGGAAGTTCGCCGCCGGAAGGAGCGCATCGCCAAACTCAAAGAAGCCGTGGCCGTCATCCAAGAGCGAGCCCAGGCACGTCGCGCCGAAGAGTTCGCCGCCTACCAGGCCAAAATCCGCGAGCGCGAAACCCAAGCCCAAACCACCGGAAAGAAACCGCGGGGACGTGAGCCTCAGCCGCCCAAAGAAGGCCCCGAGGCCAAGGATCAATACAACTTCACGGATGCCGAAAGCCGGATGATGAAAGCGGGCAGCGGCCAGCACTTTGAGCAAAGCTACAATGCCCAAGCCGCCGTCGAAACCGACAGCCGCCTGATCATCGCTGGACATGTGAGCGACGCTACCAATGACAAACAGCAACTGGTTCCCACCCTTGGCACCGTTAGCCCCGTGGTAAAAACCATCGCCGCCGTCCTCGTGGACAGCGGCTACTACAGCGAAACCGCCGTCGCCACCGTCGAAGCCCCGGAGGGCCAGTCCATCGGCCCCAAAGTCTATGCTGCCACCGCCCGGCAGCGGCACGGACGCACCGTAGCCCAACTTGAAAAGCACGCCGACCCGCCTCCACCTGCGCCCGATGCCCCTGCCGCCGAACACATGGCCCACCGGCTCCAAACTCAGGCCGGACGGGGCCTCTACGCCCTGCGCAAACAAACGATCGAACCGGTTTTCGGTATTATCAAAGAAGCGATGGGCTTTCGGCGCTTTAGCCTGCGCGGTCTTGCCAAAGTGAACCTCGAATGGACGCTGATTAGCCTGAGCTACAACCTCAAACGGCTCTACCACTTGGGGGCGAACCTTCAAGCCGCCTGAACCCGCCAAACCGGCGGCAAAGAAGTAGCTCGCGACCACCTCGCTGCGCAGGTTCGTAGAGCGCATCCGCAAAAAACCTCCAGCTTCGCGGTGAAAAACCTCATCGCTACCCGATCCATTCGACTCCAACAGCGTCTCGACTTCAAGTCCGACAGGCTGCTAGGTTCTTTAGGTTCCCTTCCGAAGATCATGCAAATTTCCCTCGTCTGCACCGCCACTATCGCACACATTCCTGAATCTCGGCATGAAATCGCAAAGAATCGTATCGGCTTCGTTGATCATAAGGATGAGGGTATTCCGTATACGCCAAGCAGGCTCGCACCCGATTTACTTCTTTGATGAACGGGTATCCAGTTAAGGCAACCGGTTTGGGAGGAATGGAGCGGGATTCACGATGCAAAGCGTTTTTTCAAGGATTCGTTTCGCTCTGAACCCCCCTGGGCCTCCTGAGCCGGTAAGACTTGGGGTATGACAGCAGACACCAGCGTGAAAATGAAGGAGATTGATTCCGATGAGCTACCCGAAGTCTTGGATTTCAGGCTTCAACAGGCGCGTTCTCATTTGGGGACGATCCATTACCACCTCGCCTGTTACGAATGCCAATTGGGACATTTGGAACTGGCGGAGGCGGATTTGAAGCAGACATTTGAAATTGAGAATAGATTCCGGATGGAAGCTTTTGACGATCCCCACTTGAAGCCGCTGTGGGACTCGTTGGCGAGAGGATAGATTTATTGATCCAGAGATTCGTTCAACC
>Ga0302324_100030246_pt1 | contig 10238 bp, 6 predicted proteins | sample Palsa_T0_1_FD_201949 | JGI IMG/M metagenome (GOLD analysis project Ga0302324, IMG submission 201949) | Peat permafrost microbial communities from Stordalen Mire near Abisko, Sweden - Palsa_T0_1 | ecosystem: Environmental > Terrestrial > Soil > Palsa > Peat permafrost | place: Sweden: Abisko... | reverse complement strand
GATGGGGCTGGGGGCCGGGTGACTAACCGTCGAGTTGGCCGCGGGCAGGACCGCGCGCAGGACGTTGTTGACCGTGTCAAGCAGCATATCCAGGGCAAAGGGTTTCATCAGCGTGGCCGCACATGACAGCGGCAGGTCGGGGGCCGGTTCGTGCCCGGGCAAACCTCCCGCGACAAGGACGACCGGCAGATCCATACGGACGGAACGCAGTTTGGCGATCAGCGCCTCGCCGGTCCAGTTGGGCAACTCATTCTCGGTGATCAGAAGATTATAGCGATGGGCCTGAAGCGCCTCCCAGGCGGCTGCGCCATCTTCGGCGACGTCCACGCGGCAGCCGGGACCGGCCAAGGCATCGGTGTAGAGAAGCTGAAGATCGCCACTCTTCTCCACCACCAAAATGCGGCAGCAGGAATGGTTCCGGCCTGGCGGTGGCGGGCCGGCCGGCTCGACGGTTCTCAATTTTTTATTTTTATTCATGGTGCGATACATGCTTTTGCTCATAGGTTGACTCCTTTCAATTGAATCCAGAACCTGCTGCCCTGGCCGACTTCCGATTCGACGCCCAACTGGCCGCCCATGCGCTCGACCGCCTTGCGGGCGATGGCCAGACCCAGGCCCGTGCCTTCGTAGGCGGTGGGGTGCTTGACGCGCGCGAACATCTGGAAGATGCGGGCCTGATCGCCTTGGGCGATGCCAATGCCGTTATCCTCCACCCACAAGCGGATGTCCCCCGCCAGGGGTCGGGCCCGGATTTTAACCCGCGCTTTGACACCCGGCGCGACAAACTTGGCGGCGTTGGTGAGCAGGTTGGAGAGGCATTGCAGCAGGCTGGCCTCGGTGCCCATAACCTTGGGCAGCGCGCCTTCGATTTGAATTTCGACCTGGCTGGTCTGCAACTGCGGGTAAGTTTCGATGACTTGGCGGACCAGGTCCTCCAGATCGACCGGTTCGAGCTTGAGTTCGCCGCGGAACACCAGGGTGTAAGCCAACACCTCCTGAATCAAGGTGTCCAAGCGGCCGGCCGCCGCGTCGATCTTTTCCAGATACTTGATTCCATCCGCGCCGAGATGAGTTGAATAATCAGCCAAAAGAATTTCGGCGAATCCGCGCATGGCTGAAAGCGGAGAGCGCATGTCATGGGAAACGCTGTAGGAAAAGGACTCCATTTCGCGAATCGTTTGACGAAGCTGAACGGTGTGTTCGGCGACCTTTTCCTGCAACTCGACGGCTTGGCGGCTGATTTCGTGTTTGGCGGCCATCAACTCCTGCTGGATGCGCTTGCGATCGGTGATGTCGCGCACGTTGCATTGGACAACAGGGCATGCGACTTCCTCGAAGAAATTGGCCACCACTTCCACTTCGCGCGTGCGCCCCGTGGGGTTCTGCAGCGGCAAATCTTCGTAGCGGACAAAATGCTTCTTGCGCAAGGCGCGAAACATTTTCCGGCAGGCTTGGCGATCTTGGAGCAGGCCGATTTCCCAAAGTTCCTTGCCCACAAACTCCTCCCGTGTGGGGCCAAGGAGTTCGCTCATAAACGGATTGGCATCGGTGATCTTGCGCGTGCCCGGATGGAGCAGCAGCACGCCTTCGCGCGCCGCTTCAAAGAGACGGCGGCAACGCATCTCCGCCACGCTGAGGGCAGCCCGCGCGGCCTTCTCCAAAACGTCTTTCGCCGAGTGCATGCCGCCCAAGGCCAAGGCCGGGGCGCGCGGTTGGGCGCCGCCGGTCGGATCGGTGGCCTGGACCTTCATGGCGCGGAGGAGTATCGATTGGAGCACGGTCCTTTTATTCGCGGATGGGAATTTTTGCATAGCAGCCTTTCTCTCGCTACGAGGTGTTCAGTTCAATTTTGATGGGGGTGAGGTCAAATGTTTTCGGCCCGGGCTCCAGCGCGCGAGCGTCCGGTTGATCGAGCACTTCCCTTAATTTGTGCGCCAGGGCGGCGGGCGTGAACGGTTTTTGCAGGAGCGCCACGCCTTGGTCCAACGCGCCTTGATGGACGATGGCATTCTCGGTGTAGGCGGAGGTGAAAAGAATCCGGGTATGCGGATACAACGCCCGCACGCGATCCGCCAACTCCTTGCCGCTCATGTGGGGCATGACGACATCGGTAAATAACAAATCGATGTGCCCAATGCCGCGCTGCTGTTTCAAGCTCATGGCTTCGATGCCATTGGCCGCCACCAGGACCGTGTAACCCAGGCGCTTTAAAAGCGTCCCAGCCATCTCGCGCAAGGCGGGATCGTCCTCCACCAACAGAATAGTTTCAGTTCCGAGCGGCAAATCAGGCGGATGGAGGGGCGGAAGAGGATTCCGCTCATGAGGGTCCATTTGGGGCAGATAAATCTTGAAGGTGGCGCCACGGCCCAGTTCGCTATAGACGCTGATGTGACCGCCGCTTTGTTTGACGATGCCGTAACAGGTGGACAAACCCAGACCGGTGCCTTGGCCAACCTCTTTGGTGGAAAAAAAGGGCTCGAACATCCGCGCTTTGACTTCCTCGCTCATGCCCGCCCCCGTGTCGGTCATGGCGAGCATGACATAGTCACCCGCCCGCAATTCCGGATAGCGGCCCACGCTGTCCTGGTCGAAGGAGACGTTGCTGGTTTCCAGGGTGAGTTTGCCGCCATTGGGCATGGCGTCGCGCGCGTTGATGGCCATGTTCATTAGGACCTGTTCAACCTGTCCGGCGTCGGCCCGCACCGCTTGAAGGTCCGGCCCTGGGATGAACTGCGTATGCACGTCACTGCTCATGAGATGTCGAAAAATCCCTTGCATACCTGCCATGACCTGGTTCAGATCCAGTCTTTCCGGCCGCAGAACCTGCTTGCGGCCATAGGCCAGGAGTTGCCGCGTCAGCGCGGCGGCACGACTGGCGGCCCGGATGATTTCGGTCGCATTTTTGGCCAGCGGACTTCCGGCGGGAATATCGCCCAGTAGTAATTCACTCTGGCCGATGATGGCCGTGAGGATGCTGTTGAACTCGTGGGCAACACCACCGGCCAGTTTGCCGACGGTTTCCATTCTCTGCGATTGAAACAATTGGGCTTCGAACCGTTTGCGCGCGGTGATGTCGCGCTGAATGGCCACGAAGTGCGTCATGGTCCCGCTGGCATCGCGGATGGGCGCGACGTGCCATTCCAGGATAAACTCCGTACCGTCCTTGCGGTAATTGACAACTTCGCCTTCTGAGGCTTCGCCGCGCTGAAGGTCTTGCCGAACCCGGCTCAAGATGATGGGGTCTGTGCGCGGTCCTTGTATAATCCGGGGAGTTTTGCCGATGACTTCCTCCGCCGTGTAGCCGGTCATCTTGGTGAAGGCAGGATTGACGAATATGATCTTTGGCCCCGGCAGGTCGAGTTGGGCGTCTGTGATGAGGATGGATTCCTTGGACTGTTGGACGGCGGAACCGAGCAGGCGCAATGATTCCAAGGCGCGCCGGTGTTCGGCCACCTCGGCCTCAAGGGCGTGGTTGGTCTGTTGCAACTCGCGGGCGCGCTCGGCGACGCGGCTCTCCAACTTCTCGAGTTTGCGCCGGAATTGCAGGCGCAACCACCATTTCTCCGTCAGCGCATGCGCCAACTGGAACGCTTCCACGGTGTCGAAGGGCTTTTTGAGAATGAGCAACCCATCGCGCTGGCCAAGTTGCTCAAACATCTCGCTCCAGGAATAATCGGAGTAGGCGGTGCAGATGACGATTTGGAGGTCGGGGTCAATTTCCCATAGCTTCTGTGCGGTTTCGTTCCCGTCCCATCCCGGCGGCATGCGCACGTCCACAAAGGCCATGGCGTAAGGACGCCTCTCGGCCAGGGCCTTTTTCAGCAGCGCAAGTCCTTCCTGCCCCTGATAGGCCGAGTCCAGCTCAAATCGAGGCGGGGCAACTTTTCTAACCGTCCCCCCAAAGATCAGCGCGGCGCTGTCCTCGATGGCGACCCCGGTCCAATCGCTGGGGGCGAGAATTTTGCGGAAATCGTCGTGGATGGTGCGATTGTCATCGATGATGAGCACGCGCCGGTTTCTGTACTCAAGAGAATTAAGCATGAGCGATCTCCCGCGTTGAACAAGGCAGTTCCAGGGTGAAGGTGGCGCCCTGGCCGGGGCCGGGGCTGACCACGGACAAGGAACCGCCCATTTCCCTGGCTGCCAGCGCGCCGCTATGCAGACCGAAGCCGTGGCCATCCTTGCGAGTGGTGAAGCCGTGATTGAAAATGCGAATCATATTCTCCGGCGGGATGCCGATGCCGTTGTCCGTGACGGATATGGTGATGCGGCCTTGACCGTTGGCGACGCGCACTTTGAGTTGTTTGTCCGAGCGCGTGGACTCCTGGCAGGCGTATTTGGCGTTGCTGAGCAAGTTGACCAGGATTTGCAGGATTTTGTGTTTCTCGGCGTTCATGGGCGGCACCGCTTCAAACTCGCGCACGACCTCCACGCCGTGGCGGCGCAAACCGCCCTCATTGAGGCACATGCCATCTTCCACTAATTCCACCACGTTGATCATTTCCTTGACCCCGCCGACCTTGGCGTAGTTCTGCTGCATGGCCACAATCTCCTTGATGTGTTCCACGTTGCGGCGCAGCGAATCCAATTCATTGACGATGGCGCCTTGTTCAGCCGTAAGATGTTGGGAGAGTTGGGCCAGATGAGCCGGCACATGTTTGCCCCTTGGGTCATGGGTAATAAAGTGGCCCAGGTCATGCGTATGCTGCCCCAGCAGGTCCACGACTCTGGCCAGCCCCGGGGTGCTGGACCTTTTTACTCTCTCCACGATCAAGCCGCTGGAAACGTTGACGCTGTTGAGCACATTGCCGACGTTGTGCAGCACGTTGGTGGCGATTTCCGCCATGCCACCTTGCCGGGAGGCATCAATCAATTGCTTGTGGATGCTTTCCAGTTCCTGGGTCCGTTCCTCCACGCGCGCTTCGAGGTGGTCCCGGGCGGACTCCAAGGCGGCATCGCGCAGTTGAATCTGGGCCAGCATTTCGTTGAAGCGGTCACACAAGACTCCGATTTCGTCCGTGCTGCGTTTAACCACCCGAATGGCGTAATTTTTCTCCTGGGCCACGGCGCGGGCGGCGCTCACCAGATCCAGAATCGGCTCCGAAATCAAACGCTCCATGCGGGCGGACAAGAGAAAGGCGACGATCAGCGTCAACAGGAAAACAGTCGCCGTGATGAAGGCCGATTGCGCCAGCTTCGAGCGCAAGCCCCGCATGTTCAATTCCAGATACATCACGCCGATGACGTCGCCTTTGGAAGAAATCGGCTCAAAGAGCGCCAGCTTGTCCCGGCCAAAAGTGTAACCATAGGCCTGGGGTTTTGGCGGCGGGGTGAATGGGATACCGTCATTGGAGTGGTCATATTTGGCGAAAATGTTGCCGTTGCGGGCATAGACGCAGGCGCCGATGATCTCGGGCTGGGCCTGGAGCGCCAGGAGGGTTTCGTTGGCGGATTGGACATCATTGAAATCCAGCGCGGCGGCGGTGTTGTTGCCGATGATTCTGGCCAGAGTGAACAGGTTCCGCACCATCTCCTTGCGAAAGGTAATCGTTTCAAAGGCGACGAACATGGCGCAGGCCAACAGCAAGGCTACGCTGGCGATGAGCATGATGACGAATACCTGCTTGCGCCGGATCGATGTGATTCGAAAAACGCGCATAGAAACTAATCCGCTTTGCCCTTCACCACGTCGGCTACCGCCAGCAGCCTGGAATGGATGATTACCCCGGCCTTCTTGGCCGCCGTGAGATCAATCTCCAGGCGGACACTTCCATTTTTGAGCACGAAGTTAATGATGCCGCCGTTTTGCGTGAAAGCGGCGTCCTCGCCCACGGTCAGAATGGGCAACGCGCCGGCTTTGTCCAAAATACCGGGCATGCGGGATGATTCTGAATCGCTGATGAATAGAATTTGGCAAGCGCTGAGGTCATCTGCGGCTGCGATCTGACGGATGATAATGGCGCGGCCCTCCACGGCCTTGCCGGCCACCGCGGCATTTAAGGCTGCGGTTAGTTTGCTTTCGCCGTAGAGGCCGATAGTAATGGGTGTGTTGCTGCCGCCAAACGCGCTGGGCGGCCAATCGACGTATTTGATGAAGTTCAACAGGCAAAGCGCCTTGACCTGGTACTCCGTCAGGGACACTTCGGCTCGAGCCCATAGACCGACCCCACACCAAAGGGCGAAGTACAAACTCCACGCGATGACGTGGGCCATCCAACCCTTGCTTCCCAGGCTCTGGCCGTTGCGTGTGGAGGTAATCATGAATGACGGCTTTAAAATCGCACGGTGACTTTGGCCAGCACACTTCTGGGAATTTCCGTCAGCGCCGGGGTTTCCTGGCTGGAGAATTCAACGTGTTCCCTTTGCAGCAGGTTTTGCCCCCAAATGCCAACTTCCAACCATTTGCGCGGACTCCAGATCAGGCCCAAGTCGGCGCGCACGTAGGAGGGAATTTCCTCGAAACCGGTCGCCAGGGGACCCGAGCTTCGGCTCACAAGATAGATCGCCCCGTTCAATTCCAAGTGGCAAGGCAGGTCGAGATAGGAACGCAGTTGGCATTGTTGGTCAGGGCTATGCGCAAAGTCCGAAGAAGGCGTCAAGCTCGTGCCCAGCCAGCTATAGCTGGCCGTCAGTCTCCAGTTCTCCACGACGCGCCACTGACTTGACAGTTCGACGCCGTAGGTATCGCCCGCCCCCGCGTTCATATAGGTGGAGGAGATGAGCAGATGCGTTGAGGTCGGGCTAGTTTGAATAATGGTGGGATTGGGAATCTGGACTAACAAGTGTTCATAAACATTGTAGAACCCGGTAACATCGAAGCTCAAACTCTTCGTGGGCGCGACCCGGTAGCCCACCTGGTAGGCAAGCAATTTTTCGGCCGTGGCGTTTTGGTCACCAAAAACCGAAACCAAGGCGGGGGGACTCGGCGGCGCGGGCTGAAAGGCGGCGGCGTTCAACCGCGCGTCCAACTCGAAGAGCGAGGGAGTGCGTGCCGCGCGCGACACCGCAGCCCAAAGGGTTTGGTTTTCGGCCGGCGTCCACAGCAGCCGCGCATTGGGTTCATAATCCCATTGGACCAGGCTGTTGTCTTCGAGTTTTATGCCCATCATAAAATGCAGCCGATTGGGCACGATCTTAATGTCATCCTGGCCGAAGATATTGAAGAGCCGAATGTGTTGGGTCTGAGGCAACCAGCTTATTTCAAAAGTCGGGGTATCATCCACGTCCTGATAGCGATAGCCAGCACCCCACATGAAATCGTTCCAAGAGCCGAGAGAGAAGCGGTCTTGCAAATCGAGGTCGTACGAATTGACAAATCCAATCCCGAATCCGTTGTTCTGTTCGACATGATCATAGTAGGTTTGCAACGTCAATTGCGCTGAATCAGAAACATCATGCGTCCATCGACCCAGGATGTTGCCTCCTTGGTTGTATTCACTTTGACTAATTAACGTCGTCGCGGGCGGAGCAAGGCCGACGAGCACGCTTGGCTGGGCGGTTGCACTATAATAGTAGTCGCCTTGCAACGTCAGGACGTTCGGGCTGGGCGGCTCCCAATCCGCGCGGAAGCCGCCGAGCGAGGAATTCCAGGGGTCTCCCGCTGACTTCCCGCTGATATCGGTAAAATCAGACATATCAGAACGTTTGGCGTAAAGACGGTAATAGAGATCGCTGGCTAGTTCCCCGCCGTAACGCACCGTGACGGCATCTTGCTCCGCGCTGCCGGCGCTGCCGGAGAGCAGCAGGCCTTGCGTTTCCTTGGCGCTCTTGCTGATCACATTGATGACTCCGTCCACCGCGTTGGCGCCCCACAGCGTGGCGCCTGGACCGCGAATGACTTCGATGCGGTCCAAATCCTCCATCACAACGTCCTGTGCGTCCCAATATACGCCCGCGGTGGTGGGAGTGTACACGGTTCGCCCATCAATAAGAACGAGCAGCTCTCGGCCGAATTCGGCGTTGAATCCGCGCGCGCTGACCGCCCACTCGCTGGGGTTAATTTGCGCCACGTCCATGCCGGGCGCCAGACGAAGGGCCTCGGGCAGGGAGGTGATTCCCAGCCGTTGAATATCGTCGGCCGTCACCACTGAAATGGCGGCCGGCGAAGCAAAAAGATCGGTTTCCTGCTTCGAAACGGAGGTGACCTTTAGATTGACCAACTGCTCCAGCGTCAAATCCTCCAAATCGCCGGAGGACTTGAAGGGCTGATTGGCGTCGTTGGCGTAGGCCATGGTCGCTGTCAATGCCAACGCAAACCTTGCGCCGCACACAACCCGGTTCTGAAATGGTGGTGGTGGAAACATTCGACTCTTGATTCATTTTTTGTCCAACATCTCACGCACTTTGAGGACCATGGTCGCCGCTGTATAAGGTTTGGCTAGGAACTCGACTCCGGTCTCAAGCACGCCGTGGTGGTTAATGGCGTCGTCCGTGTAGCCCGAGGTGAAGAGGATTTTGAGATCGGAATTGGCTGTTTTGAGCCACTCCGCCATCACTTTGCCGCCCATCAGTGGCATGATCACATCGGTCAATACCAAACGGATAGGTGATCCTTTATGGTCCCGCGCCACGTGCAACGCCTCCTGGCCGTTGGCGGCCGAAAGCACATCATAACCCTGATCTTCCAAAACACGGCGAGCTAGATGCCGGACGGAAGGCTCATCTTCCACCACCAGCAAGGTCTCCGTGCCGTGCGGCAGCGGCCCGGTCTGGCTCGCTTTGACCACGACATCCAGCGGCAGATCGACGAGGGGAAAATAGATTTTGAAGGTCGTGCCTTTGCCAAGCTCACTGTGAACGTCGATTTGGCCGCCGGATTGTTGGACGATGGTCTGACAAGTCGCCAGGCCCAACCCGGTGCCTTTGCCCTTGGGCTTGGTGGTGAAAAATGCTTCAAAGAGGCGTGCTTTGACCTGCTCGGTCATGCCGGTTCCCGTGTCACTGACGCTGAACATCACATAGTCACCGGCCAGGGCGCCCGGGTGAGTCCGCGCGTAGTTTTCATCCAGGTGGGCATTGTTGGTGGCGATGGTGAGCTTGCCGCCCTTGGGCATGGCATCGCGGGCATTGACGACCAGATTCATCAGCACTTGTCCGACGTAGCCGGAGTCGGCCTTGACGCGTCCGATGTCAATTCCTGGAACAATCGTCAACTCGATGTTCTCGTCAACGAGGCGCCGCAGCATCTGGTCCAGGTCTTTGACCACATCGTTGAGGTCCAGGACAGCGAGTTGCACCGTTTGTTTGCGGCTAAAGATCAGCAGTTGCCGTGTCAATCCTGCCGCGCGCTGGGCCGCCGAGCGGATCGTTTCCAGATGACTGGTGAGCTCCGAGTCCGTGCCGATTTTCTGCATGGATAAGTCGCAGTAACCCATAATGACCGCCAGGATGTTGTTAAAGTCATGGGCCACGCCGCCGGCGAGCTGGCCGATGACTTCCATTTTTTGGGCCTCGATGAACTTGGCCTCCAAATTCCGGCGTTCGGTGATATCCTCGACTTCCTGCATGGCGCGGCGCACCGCCGGAGCCAGCCGTGCCAGGCGTTCCTTCAGGACATAATCGGTCGCGCCGTTCTTCAGAGAATCAATGGCTTGTTCCTCGCCAAGCGTCCCGGAGACAAAGATCAAGGGAATGGAGGGCCATTTGGCATGCACGATTTTCAACGCCGAAATCCCGTCGAAGGCAGGCAGCGAGCAGTCCGAAAGAACCAAGTCAATGGCGCCGCGTTCGAGCGCGGCCACAAAATCATGGCGGCTTTGCACGCACGTGGTCGCACAAGCGATACCCTCTGCTTCCAGAGTCGATCGAACCAGCGCCGCGTCATTTGGATCATCCTCCAAGTGCAGGATGCGCAGTGGGGATTTCATGTTGGGGCTCAATCTTTCAGAGCGCACTGCGTTCGTTGATGCCAAGCGACGTGCCTTCCCGCCCGGCTACGGGCGGCGGTTCATTGACCATCGCCCAAAACACGCCCAGTAGTTTGACCGCCGCCACGAACTTGACAAAGTCCACGGGTTTGACCACGTAGGCATTGACTCCATGCTTGTAACACTCGACCAAGTCGGTCGTTTCGCGCGAGGAAGAAAGCACAACCACGGGTATGATCTTCAACAGCTCGTCGGCCTTGATGATCTTCAACACCTCCAGTCCGCTGATCTTGGGCATCTTGAGGTCCAGCATGACCAGGATGGGGTGGCCGCCCGGGCGCATTTTGAATTTGCCCCGTCGATAGAGATAAT
>Ga0302324_100030244_pt1 | contig 10238 bp, 8 predicted proteins | sample Palsa_T0_1_FD_201949 | JGI IMG/M metagenome (GOLD analysis project Ga0302324, IMG submission 201949) | Peat permafrost microbial communities from Stordalen Mire near Abisko, Sweden - Palsa_T0_1 | ecosystem: Environmental > Terrestrial > Soil > Palsa > Peat permafrost | place: Sweden: Abisko... | reverse complement strand
CGGCGATCGATATCGCTGAAGCTGCGTACCGTGTCACCGCAGATGTACGCGGTGCGTTCGGGGTACTTACGGGCGATCCGGCTCAGCTGTTCGCCGTGCGCCATGTTGCGCGCCGCGGTCATGGCGGCGGTGCGGGCCGACGTGGTCACCCGCGGCGGAGTGGCCGGAACACTCATCGGCGGACGGCGTACCCCGCCGACTCACGGTCCCAGGCCGATTGCGGGACACCACTCGCCCGCAGCTCGTGTTTGAGGACGCGCCCCACGGCGTTCTTCGGTAACGCCGCCGTGACCTCCACGTAACGCGGCACGGCGAAGTAGGGCAGGTGGTCGCAGCAGAAGTCCATGAACGGCTCGATCTCGATGTTCTGGCCCACTTCCGCCACCAGGTAGACCATGACGTCGTCCTCACCGAGCTCACTGGGAACCCCGACCGCGGCCACCTCGGCCACGGCGGGATGGCGGAGGAGCGCCTGCTCGACCTCGAAGGACGAGATGTTCTCGCCCCGCCGGCGCATGGCATCCTTCTTGCGATCGGCGAAGTAGAAGTAGCCGTCGTCGTCAAAGCGGCCCATGTCGCCGGTGTGGAACCACAGGTTGCGGAACTGTTCCACCGTCTCGCGGTCACGGCCGTCGTAGCCCTCGAACATGACGTGCGACCGGCGTGGACGGCAGACGATCTCCCCCACCTCCCCGGTGGGGACCTGTTCGTCCTGGGCGTCGACGATCAGCACCTCGAAATCGGGATTGGGGCGACCCGACGAGCCGGTGCGTTTGGTTTCGTCGATACCGGCCACTACGAGGGGGAAGGCCTCGCTCATCCCGTAGCACGTGACGATGTGACAGCCCCAACGTTCCTCCATCGCCTCGAAGCTCTCCCGTGGGACCGGGGCGGCCGAGATGAAGCGCAGGGGGAGCTCCCGGTCACGAGGATCGGGCGGCAGGTTCCACAGCATGCTCAACATGGCGCCCGCCAGTGCGATGCCCGACGCCTGGTAGCGCCGGACCCGATCCCAGGTGGCCGACACGCTGAAGGTCGAGTCGAGGATGCCCGTCCCTCCGGCCAGCATCGGTCCGAGCACCGTCCCCACGGCGCTCAGATGGAAGAGCGGGAGGGGACCGTGGACAACCTCGCCCGGCTCGAGCTGCCAGAGGTCGATCATCGCCTGGGCGGCCCGCAGCAGGTAGTGCTGCGTCGCCAGCACGCCCTTGGAGCGTCCGGTGGTGCCCGACGTGGAAAAGATGGCGCCCAACGGGAAGGCGGGGAGACCGGATAGGCCATCGGTGAGCGACGAACCACCGTCGAGGAGCAGCCCGATCGGATGGACCTGCAGGTGCGAAGGTGGAGTGCTCCCCGCCGCGGCATCGTCCCGCCCGTCCTCGCGTACCAGCACGGCGCGCAGCGTCGGGACGTCACCGGCAATGGAGAAGACACGGTCGGCCAGCGAGCGGTCGAGCGCGACCATCTTCGTCTGGCTGTCCGCGAGCTGATTGGCCAGGAAATCGCCCCGATAGGCGGTGTTGATGGGCACGGCGACCGCGCCCAGGCGGCACAGCCCCATCCAGAGCGTCACCCACTCGGGTGACGTCCCCATGAAGAGAGCGACCCGGTCGCCGGGCTCGATGCCGAGGCTGCGCAAGACGTTGGCCGCAGCGATGGAGCGCTCTTGCAGCACGCGGTAGGTGAGAGGGACGTCGTCGATGATCAGCAGCGGCTGATCCGGGCGCGCCGCCGCCTGGACGTCGAGGACCCCCGGGATGGTGAGACCGTTACCTGGAGTCTGCTGCCACGTGGGCGCGGGTGACCCTCCGGTCACGTGCTCCCCGAAGTGGCCGCCTCGGCAAACGTGTCGGCCGGGTAGAAGCGCCGGCACCAACGTCGCAGTGCGGCGTAGTTCTTCGCCTCCTCGACGGCGAACGATGGCTTCTCCAGGTACTGCATGTGCTCCCAGGTGAAGAAGTCCTGCTTGATGATCTCCTGCTGGAGCTCGATCCAGCGCGCCGCTCTCCCGGTCGGCATGTCACCCGTGTCGCCCTCCTCGCGGCGGCAGGCCATGGTGAACCAGTAGTCGGTGTACTCCTCGTCGACCGGGGTGTGACCGGTGATCTGCACCGATGCCATGACGTTCTCGGGAAAGCGCACGAATCCGATACCGAGGCCGAAGGTGTCGTAGACGACCTCCCCGTCGACCGGGCCGTTCGGCGTCAGCCACGTGGTCGGGCGTCCCCCGCCGTAATTCACGTCGACCGTGGCGTGCAGGTAATAGTCGTGGAGCTCGAAGGACGTCGTCTCGGCCGGCCGGTCTCCGTGGTGAACCGGGGCGATGTGGTACGGGTCCGCCGCATTCTCCACGATCATCTGCGGGTGCACCTTGACCCGGTTCAGCATGCGCGAGTGCGGGTGGAGCGGGTAGTAGTCGCCCGTCTCGAGCTCGGGGACGTGGGGCAGGGCCCACGTCGGCTCGGCGCCGTCCCGGTCGAACCACATGAGCACCATGTCGCACCACTCCACGACCGGATAGGTACGGATGCGGACCGACTTCTTGCAGCCTTCCTTCGAGTAGGGGATCAGCGAGTTCGTCCCGTCGGCCCGCCATTGCCAGGCGTGCCACGGGCACTTGACCTCGTCGCCCACCACCGAACCGCCGACCCCGATATGGCCGCCGAGGTGCTGGCAGTAGGCATTGAGGACCGCCACCGTGCCGGACTCGCCCCGGAAACAGATCATCTCCTGGCCGAAGTAGTGCAACGTCTTCATGGTGCCGGCCGGCACGTCGGACGAGAAGGCCACGATGTACCAGCCGGTGGGATAGCGGTAGGACGAAACGGACAGTGGCGCCTCGGTTGCGCCTTCGGGCTCGGCCGTGACGGTCATGACTGGCTCCATTCGTTAGTTGGCATACCTGCTGCTCCCCGCCCCGGGTGGTCGGCACGGAGCTACGATTTTTTCACGGCTCCCGGCTGGTCGCTCATGGTGGCCACCTTCGGATCTCCCCTGTTCCTGGCCGCTGCGGGACTGGACAGTCTTATCTTAGATTGCAATATTAGGTCAAGCTTACGAAGCCGCCTCCGGCCGCGGCTGGCGCGGTAGGCCGAGCGCACGCTCACCCAGGATGTTGCGCTGAATCTCGTCGGTGCCGCTGGCGATGCGCACGGAGGGGGCGGTCAGGAGATGGAACTGCCAACGCCCGGCCAGACCGATCTGTGACGGCGCGGTCAGCAGGGCCGGACCGAGCAACGACGCCGCCACGTTGCCCGAACGGCGGAGGTGGTCGGCAAAGAACAAATTGAAGATGGACGCCAACGCGCCGACCGGCTCGCCGCTACCGAGACGGCTCTGAATGCGCAGATCGAGGTAGTGGAGAATCCCCTGGCGCACGAATGTCCCCGCGATGCCCTGGCGCACGAGCGGGTCGGCGGCGAGACCGCGGGCCCGGGCGATCTCGACGAGCTCGGCCACACCCGGCCATTCCTCGCCCACGAGCCCGCGTTCGCTTCCCAGCATGGTGTTGGCCACCGCCCACCCTCCGTCGACCGCGCCGAGGACCGCATCATCGGGAACCTCGACGTCGGTCAGAAAAACCTGGTTGAACTCGGCGGCACCGTTCATCTGGGCGATGGGCCGGATCTCCACGCCCGGTGTGCGCATGTCGACGAGGAAACAGGTCAGGGCGTGGTGCTTGGGGCGATCGGCATCGGACCGGGCGAGGAGGATGGCGTAGTCGGCAAAGCGGGCGTACGAGGTCCAGACTTTCTGGCCGTTGATCGTCCACCCTCCGGGGTGGTGCCGGGCGGCCGTGGAGAGCCCAGCCAGGTCCGACCCGGCACCGGGCTCACTGAACATCTGGCACCACACCGCATTGCCGCGCAGGAGCGCCGGCAGGTGGGCGGCCTTCTGCACGTCCGTGCCGTGCACCATCAGCGTCGGCCCGACCATGCCGATCCCCACGTCGAATGCCGCCGTCGAGACCCCGTAGCGAGCCTGTTCCCGCCGGAAGACGACATCGAAGAGTGCGGACCGCCCCTGGCCGCCGAACTCCGCCGGCCAGGCCACGCCCGCCCAGCCCCCGTCGAAAAGAGTGGCTTGCCACCGCCGGCAGCCTTCGACGAAGGCACGGTCGCGGCCCACGGTGAAGTCGCCCGCACCACCGCGGCGCGGCGCGTGCTGGTCAAGCCACGCCGCCGCCTCGGCCCGGAAGCCCACGAGCTCCTCGGACTCGTGCAGGTCCATCTGACATTCCCCTCGTTCGTCGTCGCCGGCGCCCGGCCATGCGTCCCCGCTGCTTGTAGCGATCCAACCTTCTAAAGTTTATAGTCACACATTCGATTGGACTGGGGGCCCGCATGCCGGATCTAAGTGGAAAGGTGGCGATCGTCACGGGAGCGGCGTCGGGGATCGGTAAGGCGACGGCGGAGACATTGGCCCGCCATGGCGCCTCGGTGGTCGTGGCCGGTCACTCGGTGGGCGGGGCCGAGGCGGTGGCGGCAGACATCCGGGCCCACGGTGGCGAGGCCATCGGGGTCGGCGTGGAGGTCACCGACGAGGAGCAGGTCAAGGCGATGGTGGGTGCCGCCGTGACCGCGTTCGGCGGGCTCGATTGCCTGCACAACAACGCGGCGGCGACCAAGATGCACCGGGACTCCGACGTGGTGAACGTGGCCACCGAGGTATGGGACGAGACCATGGCCGTGAACCTGCGCGGACCGTTCTTCGGCTGCAGGTACGCCATCCCCGAGATGCTGAAGCGGGGTGGAGGGGCCATCGTCAACACCTCGTCCGCGGCCGGCCTGAAGGCCGAGCGGATCCGGGTCTCCTACGGGGTGTCGAAAGCCGCGCTGCACGGGTTGACCCGCCACGTGGCGAACGCCTACGGCAAGCAGAACGTTCGGTGCAACGCCATCGCCTTGGGCATGATCCTGACGGAGGCGGCGGAGCGGAACGTGCCCGAGGAGATGCTCACCTTTCTGGAGACGAACAACGCGCTGGCCCGCCTGGGGAAGACGGCGGACGTGGCCGAGGTGGTGGCGTTCCTGTTCTCGGACGAGGCCTCGTTCATCTCCGGCGAGGTCATCGCCGTCGATGGTGGGTTCACCTCGCACCTGCCGGCGCTCGTGGACTGAAGGGACGTCGGACATGGGCAACCTCGACGGGCAGGTGGCGTTCATCACCGGTGGCGCACGCGGGCAGGGGCGCTCCCACGCCGTGCGGTTGGCCTCCGACGGGGCCGACATCGTGCTGGTGGACATCTGCCACAACATCGCCTCCAATACCTACGACCTGGCGACCCCCGAAGACCTCGCCTCCACCGTGGCCATGGTGGAGGCGCTCGACCGGCGCGCCGTGGGGATCCAGGCGGATGTACGCAATTTCGCCGCGCTGACCTCGGGGCTCGGTGCCGCCGTGGCGGAACTGGGGCGGCTGGACATTGTGGTGGCGAACGCCGGCATCGCTCCCATGAGCTTCGACGACGACCGGACGCTCGGCGAACAGGCGTTCCGCGACGTGGTCGACGTCAACCTCAGAGGTGTGTGGAACACGTGCCGGGCCGCTATCCCCCACCTGATCGCTGGGGAGCGCGGCGGGGCCATGGTCCTCACCAGCTCTACGGCGGGCATAAAGGGCTACACCGACTCGACCGGTGGCGCCATGGGCTACACGGCGGCCAAGCACGGCGTGGTCGGCATCATGCGCGCGCTGGCCAACGAGCTGGCGCCACAGCGCATCCGGGTCAACTCGATTCATCCGACGGGCGTCAACACCATGATGGCGGTCAATCCATTCATGCAGAAATGGATCGCCGAGGACCCCGCCCGCGGCTCGCACATGGACAATCCAATGCCTGTCGGCGTTCTGGACCCCGAGGACATCAGCAACGCCGTGGCGTTCCTCGTCTCGGACCAGGCCCGCTACATCACCGGCGTGATGCTGCCGGTCGACGCCGGCTTCTGCAACAAGTAGGCGGGCTCGCTCAGGGCCCGAAACCCGGCCAGTCCGCCGGCGGGGACTCGATCCGGTACAGCTGGCTGGCGTTCTCCCAGAGGATCTTGCGGCGCACGTCCTCGGGCAGGTGCCCGAGGTTCTCCTCGATCGTCTGGTCGATGTCGCCAAAGAGACATGTCGTGTGCGGGAAGTCGGTCTCGAAGAGCACGTTGTCCACGGGGATGAGGTCGAGGAAGTGCCGGGGAGCCTGGCGCTCGAACCAGTACGTCACGAAGACATGCTGGCGAAAGAGATCCGACGGCAACACGTCGTCGGCGGACCTCCGGCGACCGGGACGGAAGGCACCGAGCCAGCTGTAGTCCGCCGCTTCGAGCACGAACGGCAACCAACCCATGCCACTCTCGACCGAGACGAACGTGAGGTCGGGCCAGCGGGGCAACATGCCGCAGGTGATGAGGTCGGCGCACTGGACGCCGTTCTTCATGAAGAGGTCGACCGCTCCGTACGCCTGGGTGGCGGCGCTCCCGTGCTCCTCGTAACGCTCGGGCGTCAGCAGGCTCGGAAGATCACCGGCATTGCCGATGTGGAAGTGGACCGGGAGCCCGGTCTCGGTGGCGATGGACCAGAGCGGGTCCCAGTGGCGGCTCCCGATGACCGGAAGGCCGTAGCGCTGGGGCTCGCCCGTGAAGAGGATGCCGCGGGCACCCGCGGCGGCGCAGCGGGCCACCTCGCGTACCGTGGCCTCCACATCCCAGAACGGGGTGGCGAGGACGGGCAACAGCCGACGGAGATCGGCGGCGCACCATTCGAGGAGGAAGTCGTTGTAGGCGCGCACGCTCACGAGCTTGAGCTCGTCGTCGTCCATGGAGAGGAAGTTCTCGCTCCCGAACCCGCCCACGTTCGGATAGAGGACCTGGGCCCAGATGCCGGCTTCGTCGAGGTAGTCCAGTCGCGCCGCGGCGTCGTAGGAGCCCGGGTGGCAGTCGGCATAGGTCGGCGGGTATTCCGGGGGGAACATCGGCCAACCGGCCGGCGCGGTGACCCCGACCGAGCCGATCCGCCTGTCCTGCAGCACCCAGATGTCCTTCCCGTCGATGCGCTCGACGTGCGGTACCGATCCCACGAACTTCTTCGGGACACGCGACGTCCAGACGTCCGCCGGTTCGGTGACATGGCTGTCGGCGTCGATGATGGTGTGCGTGGCGGGCATGCTGCTATTTGGTAGCGGCGCCCGCGTCGACCGGTAGGGCCACGCCGGTCACGAAGCGCGCTTCGTCGGACGCCAACCAGACCACCGCATTGGAGATATCGACGGCCTCGACCCACGGGACCGGCAACAGGTTCCCCCCCGACGAGGGAACGGCGAAGTCGGCCAGCGTGGGGGCTTCGACGTCGGGCCGGAAGAGCCGGTAGGCGTACTCGTTGTCGATCATGGGCGTCAACACCATGGTCGGATTGATCGTGTTCACGCGGATCATGTGCGGCGCCAACTCGTGGGTCAGGCACTGCATGAGCCCGATCACGCCGTGTTTGGCCGCGGCATAGTGCGACATGTTCGGGGCGCCCTTGGTGCCGAGCAGCGAGCTGATGAAGATGATCGACCCGCCCCGGCCCCCCCCGATCATGGCGGGCACGACGGCGCGGACCAGTTCGAAATAACCGGTGAGGTTGACGCTCACGGTGTCCTGCCACTGCGCGTCGGAGAGCTCCCAGGTCGGCCCGGCCTTCGAGAAGATCCCCTGGTTGCCCACCACCACATCGATGTGGCCGAAGTCGGCCACGGCGGCCGCGCTGATCCGTTGCAGTGCGGCTCCATCGCGCACATCGGCCTGGTGGGCCACGATCCGCCGGTCCAGCTCCTCCACCAGTTTCACCGTCTCTTCGAGATCCTCCGGTGTCGCCATCGGGTACGCCACCGACTCGATCTGCCGGCAGATGTCGATGGCGACGATGTCGGCGCCTTCCTCGGCCAGACGTACCGCGTGGGAGCGGCCTTGTCCCCGGGCGGCCCCGGTGACGATCGCCACCTTGCCCTCCAGCCGGCCCCGGGCGGTGGCCGGGCTGGTCACGCCCCGTCCCGGCCCACGCCGCGTTGGGTGGTCGGCTCGATCGTCTCCATGGAGCACCCCCGTCTATTGTTTGAAATTCACCTTACCTTTCGCATTCCCTGACCAAGGCCTGACCCATGGAGCAGCACACGAGCACATTTCGACTGCGCCTGCGCGAGTGGCTGGCGACGCACATGCCACGGCAGGACGGTCCGGCGCGGACGGGATCGGACCGGGACCCGGCGCGGCATCGGCTCCTCCAGCGCCGGCTCTTCGACGGGGGCTATGCCGGGTTGACGTATCCCGCCGCCTACGGCGGGCAGGGTCTGACGGCGGAATACCAAGAGGTGTTCAGGGAGGAAACGGCCGGCTACGAGCTGCCGACCCTGTGCAACGTCTCACTGGGCATCCTCGGCCCGACCATCCTCGACTTCGGCACGGAGGAGCAGAAGCGCCGACACCTTCCGGCGATCCTGCGCGGCGACGAATTATGGGTCCAGCTGTTGAGCGAGCCGGCCGGAGGGTCCGACCTGGCCGGGTGCATCACCCGCGCCACCCGCGACGGGGACCAGTGGGTGCTGAACGGGTCGAAGATCTGGAGCACCGGCGCCCACTTCTCCGACTACGCACTCTGCCTGGCCCGCTCGAACTGGTCGCTGCCCAAACACCGGGGCTTGACCATGTTCGCCATCGAGCTGCACCAGCCCGGGATCGACATCGAGCCGATCAGGCAAGCGAACGGCGACGCGGAGTTCTGCCAGGAGTTCATCACGGACCTGGCCATCGACGGGCACGACATGGTCGGCGCGGAGAACGCCGGCTGGGAGGTGGCGGGCCGCCTGCTCTACCACGAACGCAACCTGGCCGGCGCCGCCTCGCCGTACACCTACGGCTCCGAGGCGGAGAGCACACCGGTGGCGCCCACGGCGGCCGAGTTGGTGGACGTGGCCCGCTCGTCGGGGACAACTCAGGATCTGCGGGTCCGGGCGCTGATCGCCGAGGCGCACGCGCTCGACGCCATTCAGGGCCGGCTCGTCGAACGGATCGGGACCGGCATCGCCACGGGGGCGCTCGAACCGATTGCGGGATCGCTCCTCCGACTCTTCGAGATCACCAAGGTGCTCCACTGCTCGGAGGCCAGCGTGGACATCGCCCGGTCGGCCGTCGTGGTCTGGCCCGAATCCGACACCGGCAGGCTGGGCGGCCAGTTCCTGATGCGCCAGAGCGCCGCGCTGGCCGGTGGGAGCATCGAGATGCAACGCAACATAATTGCCGAGCGCGTCCTCGGGCTGCCGAGGGAGCTCGCTCCCGATGTGGGGGTACCGTTCGACTCGGTCCGCCACAACGCGCCGGCGCGGCGTCGGTGACGCGTTGAGATTCGACGCCAGCGCGGAGCAGCAGGAGCTCGGGGCCATCACCCGGCGGTTCCTCGAGGACACCGTTCCCCTGACTGCTCTGCGCCTCTTGGGCGAGAAGAGCCCCGCCGGCTTTGACCGCGACTGGTGGCGTCGCGCCGCCGACCTCGGGTGGACGTCGCTGCTGGTACCCGAGAACCTGGGCGGGTCCGGAGGTTCAGGAGGCGGCCTGGCCGAGCTCGCCATCGTGGCCGAGGAGCAGGGGCGGCTCGTCGCACCGGGGCCCTTGCTCCCGACCAGCGTGTCGGCGTGGACACTGGCCCAGGCCGAGCAGACGGATGTGGTCCGCCGCGCCCTCGACGCCATAGGCAGCGGAGAGGCGGTCTGCGCCTGGGTGCGCGGCCACGATGACGGCCCGTGGCCGCAGTCCCGGCCCGCCGTGCGCGCCGTGCGGACCAACGACACGCTCTCGCTCACCGGTGTCGCCCGCGCCGTCGAGGCGGGTGCCGACGCCGACTACCTCCTCGTTGCCGTGTGCCTGGACGACCAGGTGGCCCATGTGCTGGTGCACGCAGCGCACGCGGAGCAGGCGGGACTGCAGCGCCAGCGCATGCACAGCCTCGACCTCGTCCGCCGTCATGCCGATCTCACCTTCGACAGCATCGAGATCCCGCGTGCGGCGACGGTCATTCAGGGCGATCAGGGCCGGATCATCCTGCAGCGCCAAGGGCAGCTGGCCAACGTCCTGCAGGGCGCGGAGATGGTCGGTGCGGCGGCCCGCACCTTCGAGATGGGCCGGGAGTTCGCGGCCGAGCGCTATTCGTTCGGGCGGCCACTCGCCTCCTATCAGGTCCTCAAGCACCGGTTCGCCGACATGAAGCTGTGGCTGGAAGCA
>Ga0302324_100030241_pt1 | contig 10239 bp, 9 predicted proteins | sample Palsa_T0_1_FD_201949 | JGI IMG/M metagenome (GOLD analysis project Ga0302324, IMG submission 201949) | Peat permafrost microbial communities from Stordalen Mire near Abisko, Sweden - Palsa_T0_1 | ecosystem: Environmental > Terrestrial > Soil > Palsa > Peat permafrost | place: Sweden: Abisko... | reverse complement strand
AGATGTCACCGTCAACAACGCCCTGGTCAATTCATTTCATCTCGGCGATTCCACCATCTCCGGGTCCTACGCCGCGTACATATGGAATAGCACCGCCTACCGCGCGACAGGAGTTGCAATTCCGATCGCCTCCGTGGGCGTGTTGATCGACAACTCAACCGATAACCAGGTCATCGGCAGCACCGTCGTCGGCAGTAACACCGGCATTCGCGTAAATACCAGCGGAAATATATTAACCAACAATCACGTCTGGGCCTTCGGGCCCGCCTGGATGACGATAGGATTTGACGACAATGGATTGAATAACTTCTGGGACGCCGACGAAGCAGACACTGTCGAGACTTATGGACTGATCGTCAGGCAGACCGGCGCAAGAACGATGATTCGCGGCGGCCGTTTCTACAATAACGGCAGCGGTCAAGACAACGTCGCCGTAGGTATAAAGTTCTCCGCCGCATCTCCCATCGCTACAGTCTCGAATAACATTTTCTCTGGCAATGACCCTACGCATAGGCTGGCGCAGGATATTGTCGCATCTGACTTCACCAACATCACTCTTCTCGGTAACCAGGCTAACAACACCGTTATATATGCATCCGGATTTGTAAGTGCCGCTAGCTCGCACTTTAAGAATCCGGTCGCAGGAGGAAATTCGCCCACCACTGTTGTCATTGATTCGGGAACTACCTCTGCTTACACGGCATGCCTGTCGTATGACGATAATGACGCCGTCAGATTCAGCTTCTGTAAGTCACCGCAGGATAATCTGCAAATGTATGACTACGCGCCGGGCGGAACTCCTGGCAGCCTTCCCCGCTGGTACGTCAATCATTATGCCAATATGCAATTCTTTGCCGGCAGCACAGCTGCCTCCTCCACCTTTGATTTCCTGGATGGCACACAAACGCTGCGCGCACAGATCGGTCAGTTCGGCATGTATAAGAGCGGCCGTTCCGCAAACAGTGACGTTTCCGGCGAGCTTACTTTCAGTGCGGCAACAACTGCCTCCTACACATTCCAGGACACCTATACGAGTCATCCGGAATGCTGGATCCAACCACAGTTTAATCAAGGAACCAATAACCCATATTGGATTACTTACTCTGGCATGACATCATTCACCGCTAATTTCGCCACAGCAGTTACAGGAACTGTTTCCTACGCGTGCGCTGGCCGGAATTAGCTAGCCGGCGCGGTACCTGCCGCGGGCGGCCGCGGCTTATGCGCGCAGGTCGCGGCATTGATGCACGCATCATCCAATCGCAGCCGCTCGACCGGCTTTCCTTCCACCAGGTGCGACTGCACAATCTCCGCCACATCCTCCGGCGTCACCCCGCCATACCAGACCGCCTCCGGATAGACGACCACGATCGGCCCATGCTCACACTGGTCCAGGCAGCCGGATTTATTGACGCGCACCAACGGCTTGATGCCAGCCTCCTTCACCCCCGCCTGCAACAACGGTAGCAGAACGCTCTTGCCGTCCGGGGTGCAGCTGCCCCGTGGATTGCCGGGCTCGCGAAAGTTGGTGCAGACAAACACATGATGCTGAAACTTGGCCAATGCGGTGATTTCCTTTCAAGTGAAGCTGCGGAGCTAATTTTTCCATCGTATCTGAAGTGCGCGCCAAGCACCGCCTCGCAGCTGCACTCCGCAGTCTGTGACGAGCCGCGCATTTTCAACCGCGGCGGCAGCGAGAAATCTGCGAGAATAGGCAGCGAACAGATATGCAGACAGACAGCTTACTGACCCTGAAAGACGATATGGTGGCCTTCATCGAGGGCCATGGAATGTTCCGCTTCCTCGGCTACGTGGATGAAAGCGTGGCCAGCGTGAGTTGGGACGACGACGGCAATCCCGACAGCTGGAAGGATTTTGTCGAAGCAGCCAAGGCCGCGGGCGCACTTTTTCTGACCATGAGCGATGCGGTTCTCGAACAGGAGGACCTGACCCTGCTGATGGATCAGCTGGAAGACCACGAGTATCCCGACCCCGAGAGCCGCGAGCTGGAAGACGCCGAGGATTTGCAGCAGTTCGTCGGCAAGGTTGGATATGTGCAGCTCGGCTTCGCCCACCAGGGCGTCATGTTTCTGCATGAGACGTCGACGCCGTGGTACGAGCGCTTCCAGCAGTTGGTCGAGCGCATCGAGGCCTTCGGCGACATCGTGATTGAGGACGAGGACGATCCGGAGGAGTGATCCCCCACGCCGTCACCGCCCGGCGGTGGACACTTCCCTCGACAAACAGTGGCGCCGCGGACAGCCTCGCACGTGAAACGCAAATTCCTCGCCTCATCGCAGGTTTGCTCATCGCCCGCGGAATAGAAACGCAGCAGCAAGCCGCGGAATTTTTCTCACCGAAGCTTGAACATCTGCATCCGCCCGCGCTCATGCTCGGCATGGATCGCGCACTCGCCCGCCTGCAGCGGGCCATCGCCGCGGGCGAAACCGTGCTCATCTACGGCGATTACGATGTCGACGGCACTGTCGCCACCGTCCTGCTGAAGACTGCCATCGAGATCTGCGGCGGCATCGCGCGCTACCACATCCCCCACCGCATCACCGAAGGCTACGGCATGCAGGCCGAGGTCCTTTCCCGCGCCGACGCTGACGGCGTCAAGCTCGTGGTCAGCGTCGACACCGGCATCCGCGCGCATGCCGCCAGTGATCGCGCCCGCGAACTCGGCCTCGATCTCATCGTCACCGACCACCACTTACCCGATGCCGTACACAGCATCCCGCACGCGGTCGCGGTCCTCAATCCCAACCAGCAAGGCTGCAACTATCCAAATAAAAATCTCTGCGGCGCCGGCGTCGCATTCAAACTCGCCCAGGCACTCCTCGAGGCTCACAATCCGGAGCGCGCTCGCACCGTCCTCGTTCCGTCATTTCTGAAAGTAGTCGCCATCGCGACCATTGCCGACGCCGTTCCCCTGCTCGACGAAAATCGTGTCATCGTCTCCCTCGGATTGCGCGAACTCCGCCGCCCCGTCAATCCTGGCCTTCGCGCGCTGATGGCGTGCGCAAAATTGGACCCGACGCACGGCAAGATGACTGCGACCGACATCGCCTTCCGCCTGGCGCCCCGCATCAACGCAGCCGGCCGCATGGACATCGCCAGCGACGTCGTCGAGCTGCTGACGACACGCGATGTCTCCCGCGCCGAAGAGCTGTCGCAGAAACTGCATCAGCTGAACGACGACCGCCGCGGCGTCGAGCAGCAGATCGTCGCCGCCATGGAAGCGATGCTCGCCGGCGATGCGTCGCTGGCCGACGCTGCCTGCCTCGTCCTCGACGGCGAAGGCTGGCATCGCGGCGTCCTCGGCATCGCCGCGTCCCGCGTCGTCGACCGCATGCACCGCCCGGCGCTGGTCATCGGCCATGAGCCCGCAGAGCACTCCGGCGAGGCGCACGGCTCCGGCCGCTCCATCGCCAAGTTCCACTTGCTCGACGCCATCACCACCTGCGCAGATTTATTCACGCGCTTCGGCGGCCACGCCCATGCCGTCGGCTTCTCTCTGCCCACTGCGAATATCCCCGCCCTGCGCGAGCGCCTCATGATTTATGCAGCTGAGCATCTCAGCGCTGAGGACCGCATCCCCGAGTTACGCTGCGCCGCCGAGTTGCCGCTCGATGCGATCACCCCGGCCCTGTTCGCCTGGCTCGCAAAATTGGAGCCACTCGGCATGGGCAATCCCGAACCACTATTTATTGCGCGCGATATCCACGTCACTTCTGCGCCGCGAAAGATGAAGGAGCGCCACATCCGCCTCCGTCTCTCGCAAAATGGCCGCGGCCTCGGATGGAACGCCGTCGGTTGGAACATGGCCGAGCTGGTCGACGCCCTCGCGGTAGAACAAGGCTCGCGGCTGGACATCGCATTCCGCGTCCGCGAAAACGCCCACCCGGAATTCGGCGGACTCGAACTCGAACTCGCCGACATCCGCCCCGGCGACGCCCTCGTCTCTAGTCAAGCGATCGTCTAAAGATACTTCGAGATTTCGATAAGATTGCGATCCGGATCGCGCACGTAAACCGATTGCATCTTGCCCAGCGCGCCTTCCCGTTCTACCGGCCCAACTTCGATCCGGATCTTCATCGCCGTCAGATAGCTGATGACTTCGTCCAGCGGAGCTTCCGTAATAAAGCAGAGATCAGCCGATCCCGGCGTCGGATGCGATGCCTTCGGCTCAAACTCATGCCCGCGCTGGTGCAGATTAATCTTCTGCACGCCGAAGGCAAGGCTGTGCCGCCCGTCCTTGACGACGGATTCCATGCCGAGCACCTCCGTGTAGAAGTCCTCAGAAGACTCAATGCTGCCCACAGTCAGCACGAGGTGATCGAAGCGGTCCAATTGAAACGCCATTATTTTTTCCCAGCTTTCTCTGCTTTCGCTTCCTTCACCATGGGCTGCAAAATTGCGTCGAGTGAAGCCGGCTTGTCGCCATCTCGAACCAATTGCGGAAATTTCTCCCCATCGTGGTAGTCAATCTTCAGCACCTTGAAGTACCCCGTGTTCTCGACGATGAATTCCATGGGAGTCGTCGATGTCTTGCCATCACGCAGCGCCAGGTGCAACAGCTCGGCGGAATATTTTCGCCCGTTGACCGCGACGATCGACATGCCCGGACCAAAGCCGGCCTTGTTCGCGACGCCTCCATACAGCACATCGCTCACGCTGCCGTCGCCGCCAACCCGCATCCCGATGGAGTACCACGCGCTGATCCCGTGGCCAACTGACTCGGCCGCACGCTGATATTCATTCTGCTGATCGGTGTACTCCAATTTGTAACCGCCGCGCGTTATTCCCCCCAGTGGCGCATGGTCCACATGCGTATCGAGTCGCTCCCGCAAAAACGCCGCCCAGTCATTCGGCTGCACCGCGTTCAGGTTCTCGACAACATCGTTGAAGGTGTACGGCAGCACCGTCGGCACCGCATCCGGTGCCAGGTTCCCGCCAACCGAAAGAAAGCGCGCCGCAAAATCATTCAGCGACCGCTTGCCCTGCGAGAGCTCGCGAATCATCGTGTCGACGTCGAGCCACAGCAGCTCGCCTTCCGCGTAATAATCCACGCTGCGGCGCCAGTTGTCCCACTCCCCCGACGTCGTGTAAAGCAGCTGCGCCGCCGTCGCCGTGTCCTGTAAATTCCGCCACGTCCGCCCCGGCCGATGATCGAGATTCGCCGCCGACCCCGCAAGGTACATCTTGAATTGCTCCGGCGTCTCGATCCCAGACCGCGCCGCCAGCACATCGCCCCAATACTGCGTCATCCCCTCATACACCCAGAGCAGATCGCCCTTCATCGGCTCCTGATAATTCGCCGTGGCCAGTCCAGCCGGCCGCCGATACTTCCCATTCCACGAGTGCGTAAATTCGTGCGGCAACAAATCTGCCGACAACAACGCAAGATTGTCATCGAGAAAAACTTTTTCATCGACCCGGTCATCGCTCGACTGGTGATGCTCCAGCCCAAAGTGCGCGACCTCGTCACTCAGCGTCACGAGAAAGTGATAGCTGTGATAGTGCCGCGACTGATACAGCGCGCCAGTCTCGCGAACCAGCCGGTTGAATGCCGCAAGCATATCCGGCTTGATCGCGAGATCTTCCGGCCCATCCGCAGCAATATCGAGATAGTGCTTCGGCGTCACATCCTCAGCCAGCGGAATTTCGCGAAAATACTGCCCCGCCAGAACCGGCGAGTCGACCAGCATCTCCAGCGACACCGGCGCAAAATTCGCAGTCGCCCCACTCAAGCCCGTCGTCGTCAGCGCTGTGCCGTATTTCCATCCCGCCGGCAGCGTCAGCGACGGGTGAATCTGTACGTCGGCAGATTTCTTCCCAGTCGGATAAAGCACCAGCTCATTCCAACTCAGCAGCAACAAATTCGCGGAAGTCGAAGCCCCAGCCGAAAATCCACTCGCCGGCGCCGTCGCCAGAAAATCAGCGCGCGCCTCCAGTGTCGTCACTCCGTCGGGCACGGTGAGATGAAACGCGTACATGTCGACCTTGTCGCGCTCCCACGGAATGTCCTGTCCATTCCCGCGAAATTTCAACCCGGCGAAATCCACGATCGGCCCCGTCGGCCCATGCTCGCCAGGAATCCACTGCGGATACACCAGCGTCAGCGCGCCAGGCTGCACCGGGATCGTCATCTTCGCATGCAGAATTTTGCGCGGCGCGTCGGTCGCATCGACCGCAAGAGTGATCGTTTGAGCAGTGACGGCGGTGGGTAGACTCGCCAGGAAAAGCAGCACGAAGTAGAAGCGCAAAACACGCATTGCCATAGTCTATAACTCATGAGCATCAAGACGCTGAACACGCGCGAGGTCTATCGCAATCCGTGGATGCGTGTCCGCGAAGACGAAATCGAGCGCGACAACGGCACCCGCGGCATCTATGGCGTCGTCGACAAGGACGATTGTGCGATCATCATCCCCATCGACTCGTCCGCCGACGGCAATCACGTCTATCTCGTCCAGCAATTTCGCTACACCGTCCAGAAAATTTGCATCGAGCTGCCACAGGGCGGCTGGGAAACAGCCCACGTCAATCCCGAAGAGCTAGCCCGCGGCGAACTGCGCGAAGAAACGGGGCTCAGCGCCAGCAAGATGACCTTCCTAGGCACCATGCATATCGCTTACGGATTTACAAAACAGAAGCAGCACGTTTTTCTCGCCGAGGGTCTCACCCATGGCGACACCGATCCCGACCCAGAGGAGCACGACATCGTCCTCCGCCGAGTCACCGTCGCCGAGTTTGAACAGATGATGGCCAGCGGCGCGATCGCCGATGTTTGCACGCTCGGCGCGTGGGCACTGTACAAGCTCCGCCGCTCGAGCGAATGGTAGACTCCGGCCATGTCGCGCGGATTTTTCATCACATTCGAAGGCCTGGACGGCTGCGGCAAGAGCACGCAGCTGAAGATGCTCGCCGAAACATTGCGCGCCCAAGGCCTCGACGTTGTCACGACACGTCAGCCTGGCGGAACTCCATTCGGCGATAAACTTCGCAGCCTGATCCTCGATTCGCGCACCGGCAAGCTGGACCCGCGCACCGAGCTGGCCCTGATGTTTGCCGACCGCGCGGAGTGCATTCGGGAAGTAATTCATCCCGCGCTCGCCGCCGGCAAGATCGTGCTCTGCGATCGCTTCACAGACTCCACTGAGGCCTACCAGGGTGGCGGCCGCGAACTCGGCAGCGACGCCGTCCTCGCCATGCATCGCGTCATCTGCGGAGATTTGCAACCAGATCTGACTCTTTTGCTGGCTCCGGATTACGATGCGTCCCTGCAACGCGCCCGCCGCCGCAATAACAAGATGGCAGCCCGCGGTACAAACGAGGGCCGCTTCGAAAAAGAGCACGAGCCCTTCTTCCGCCGCGTCTTCGACAAGTACGCCGAGATCGCACGCCGCGAGCCTGTTCGCGTCGTCACAATCGAAGGCGATGCCGCGATTGACGAGATCCATCAGCAAGTCGTTACCTTGGTAGAGAGCCGGTTGCACAAATAGCGCGCGACTCCAACCTCATGGCAACCAGCACAATTCCCGCGGTCAAGCAGTACACCATCCGCCAGCAAGGCATCTATCGCATGCCCGACGGCTTGCGCATGAATCTGCCGCTTTACATTCTCCGCCGATTTTTTCGTCCGACCAATCCCATCGTCCTCTTCGAACACATGGTCGCGACTTACGGCAACGCCTCGTCCTATCGTGTCTTCAACACGCCCATTGTTTTTCTCAACGAGCCCGAGTGGGTGCAGGAATTATTAGTCACAAAGGCGCCGCAGCTGACCAAGGAGCGGACGCAGCGGCGGATGAAAATCCTGCTGGGCGAAGGATTGATCACCAGCGAGGGCAGCTTCCACATGCGCCAGCGCCGCATCGCTGCCCCCGCATTCCATCGCCAGCGCATCCAGAGCTACGCCCACATCATGGCCGAGCAGGGCGCCATCCTGCGCGAGCAATGGCAGCCCGGCACAACACTCGACATCGCGAAGGAGATGATGCACCTCTCCCTGGAAGTCGTAGCCCGCACTTTATTCGCGACCGAGGTCACACCCGAAGTCCGCTCCATCAGCGACGAAGTCAACGTCGTCATGGACCTCTACACCTACCTGATCTCGATGCCGAGAGCCGAAGAATATCTGCACTGGCCGCTGCCCGGCTTCGCACGCTTCCGCCGTGCCCGCCGCCGAATCGACACAACCATGGCAGAAATGATCGCACGCCGGCGCGCCTCGGGCGAAGACCGCGGCGATCTTTTGAGCATGCTTATCACCGCGCGCGACACAGAGGATGATCGCTCCGGCATGACCGACGAGCAATTGCGCGACGAAGTCGTGACCATTTTCCTGGCGGGCTACGAAACCATGGCCAACGCCCTGAGCTGGACCTGGTATCTGCTCTCGCAAAATCCCGAAGTCGAAGCGCGCTTCCACTCCGAGATCGATCGCGCCCTCGAAGGCCGTCTGCCGACGATGGAAGATATCCCGCGCCTCAATTATGTCGAGCGCGTCCTCGCCGAATCCATGCGCCTCTTCCCGCCGGTGTGGGCGATGGGCCGCCAAGCCAGCGAGGACATGGAGATCGGCCCCTTCTTCGTCCGCAAAGGCACGATGCTCTACGTCAGCCAATATTTAATGCAACGCGACGCGCGCTTCTTTCCCGACCCGCTGCGCTTCGATCCCGACCGTTTTCTGCCGGAGCGCGCCGCCGAGCGCCCGCGCTTTTCCTATTTTCCCTTCGGCGCCGGCGGCCGCCAATGCATCGGCGAAGCCTTCGCGTGGATGGAAGGCACGCTGCTCCTCGCCACCCTCGCGCAGCGTTGGAAGCTGCGCCTCGTCCCCGGATATCCCGTCGAGATCCAGCCGAAAATTACTCTGCGGCCGAAGCACGGCATCCGCATGGTCGTCGAAGCGCGTCAACGCGCCATCCTCTGTTAGCCTTCTGCCGTGGGCTTCTCTGCATTTCACGGCAACCGCGCGACAGTCGCAAATCTCCGCGCCATGATCGCCTCCGGTCGCCTGCCGAACGGCATCGTCCTCGCCGGCCCATCGGGCACCGGAAAATACACGCTGGCCCTCATGCTCACAAAAGCCCTGCGCTGCCTGCGAAAACCAATCACCGACGGCTTGCCGGATTTCTGCGGCGAGTGCGACTCCTGCGTGCGTCTGGCGCAATGCGATGATCTCGCCGCGCGCGTTGAGGAGGCCACAGCAGCACGCGACGACATGCGCGACGCCGACAAAAAAGACACGCGCCTCCTCGTCCAAAGCGATCCGGACGTCCTGATCATTCCACCCGACCCACCGCAGCTGATGATTAAGATGGGCCAGGTGCGCACCGTCATCGAGCGCAGCCACCGCCATCCCGCGCAGGGCGAGTACCGCATCTTCATCTTCACCTCCGCAAAATTTATGAAGGAGGCGGCGAATTCCCTGCTCAAAGTTCTGGAGGAGCCCAGCCCTTTCGCGCATTTCTTTTTGTTGGCCGAGCATCCGGGCGAGTTCCTGCCCACCATCCGCTCGCGCTCCGCTATCTTTCGCTTGCATCCCGTCGATGTCGATGCCATCGAGGCCCTGCTCGCCAAAGAACGCGCGGAGTGGTCCGCACCGCAGCGTCAACTGGTCGCGAGATTGACGGAGGGTTCCGTCGGCCGCGCGCTGAGTTTCGATCTGGCCGCCTATCAAGCCGCCCGCGCTGACGCCTTGCTCCTCATCACAAACGCGCTGGATGCCAATGATCACTCCGCCCTCTTCAGAGCGACAGAAAGTTACCGCGGCGGCGGCGATGGCCAACAAAAAACACTTGCGCTACTTCGCGGCACCGCTTCGCTGCTGGAGGACATGATCATGCTCGCGCACGGCGCCGCAGACCTCGTCCGCAACCGCGACATCCAGCCGCAACTGACAAAGCTCTCCACGCAAGTAAGCTTCGATTGGATCGACAACGCCCTGCAGGGACTCACCGCGGTTGAGAGTGGCATGCGCCGCAACCTGCTGCGCAATCTCTCGCTCGACGCATTCGCGGCTCGCCTGGAAAACGCGTGAACGCCTGGGTGCAAATCTGCATCCCACTCCACGACTTCGCATGCCCATTCGCAAAAACAGCTCCACGGACTCCGCGCCTTCCTCTACTCCGCGACGTTACTCGCAGGCCTTTCACGAGCCGCCACTGACCTCGAACGTAAAATCCGTTCGCGGACAGAATCCGACGGCAGAGTCGTTCTATTTTCAAAAAC
>Ga0302324_100030240_pt1 | contig 10239 bp, 8 predicted proteins | sample Palsa_T0_1_FD_201949 | JGI IMG/M metagenome (GOLD analysis project Ga0302324, IMG submission 201949) | Peat permafrost microbial communities from Stordalen Mire near Abisko, Sweden - Palsa_T0_1 | ecosystem: Environmental > Terrestrial > Soil > Palsa > Peat permafrost | place: Sweden: Abisko... | reverse complement strand
TCGATCTGCCGCACCATGCCGCACTCCAGTAGCGCGGGGCCATGCCCTGCGACGGCAAGCTAAGTGCCACGCCGTCCGCACGCCGGTGTGAAGGCCATTGATTTTTCCTCGACCTGAAAATACCGATCACAAGCTATATCTCCATGAAAACAATAGGCAAACCGGTAAATCGTTTTTTCTCGTCCTGTATAATGGAATAGGGCAGCTCTTCTTCACCCGGATGCGCCTTTCGCGGCGCCAGCCGGGCGCCTCGATATCCCCTTGAAGGGATAAACGGACAGTCATCTGCGCCCGCGGCTTGTCTCCAGCCTGCCGTTCGCCGCGCCTCGGATCTTTGACAATTGCATACCTCGACATCGGGCCGGCGCAAGCGTCCGCAAGCGCGCTTCCGCGCCGGGCCAAGCGGCGGCCCGGCACTCACTCACATACTTGCGGCATCTCCGCCGCCACACTGTGCCGGTCGTCAGTCTGCCGGTCGTCAGTCTTGACACCCGCGGCGCCGTCATGTAGGCTGCATCGAGAAACAATGTCACTGTTCAACTTAATACCCGCGCGACAACGGGAACTGCTGCCTGACTTCGGGGTGCGGTATCTCCAACATGTACTCGCCGAATACGCCACTCTGCCGCCGGATCTGACCGCCAGGATTCCGGTGGCGGTTCAGGCCCTCATTATCGCGGCAACCGCAAGCCCGCCCGTGGCAATGACGTGGGGCGACCTGTTCGTGCTCGAAAAGACCATGCTCGCCATTCAGCCTGAATTGACTGTTCGGCGGCGCGCATGGGGCATGCGCGATGCGTATCGCGAACTGTGCGGCCAGAAGCAGTACGAAGTGTACATGGCGTCCAAGCCGCCCAACGAAAACGAGTCTCGGATCGACGATGTCCGCGCCGATCTGGACCGCCTCCTGGACGGCCTGCACTGGCGTTATGCGTTGATTCCTATTCGCGAGAGAATGCGGAATAGACTTATCCGCTTCATTGGTACTTGGGTGTTCTGTAGCGCCATTGTCCTTATGATCCTGGCGCGGTGGTCCGCGCTACATGACCAGACTTTTGTGGCCACGCTGCTGATCTTGATGCTGGCCGGCTCCCTGGGAGGTTTCATGAGCTTGCTGCAGCGCATCCAGAATACGCCCACCGGCGTCGATCCGCTCATCAGCATTCTTGAGGTGCAGGACGGCAAGTTCAGTCTTTACCTGGCCCCTATCAGCGGCGCGGTTTTCGCCGTGCTTCTCTATCTGATCTTTCTCGGCAGGCTTGTGTCCGGTTCAATATTCCCTCAGGACCTTCCCCCGTTCCATCTTTTCGTGGGGCCGGTTCAATGGGTAGGCGCCCTACCGACGGCCGAGAATTACGCGAAACTTGTGGTCTGGTGCTTTATCGCCGGCTTCGCCGAGCGGTTTGTGCCCGATACACTCGACCGGCTGGTCAACCGCGCGCGCGATGCTGAGGGTCCGACCAAGGTCCCGGCCGCTCCGCAACCGCCGTTCGCACTAGGCGCTCAGCTGCCATTGGGTCCGGCATCGCCTCCTGCCGACGACGATCTGCCGTCATAGCGTTTCCATCGGGTTACCGAATGCGACCGCCCGGCAACGTCTTCGCCTGCCTTGTCCATGAGCGTCCGGAATGCGTTATGGACCTGGTGCGCAACCTGCGCTGCCTCGATCCGGAATCGGCCATCCTTCTCTACAACGGCGGAGCCGATCCCGATTTGCTCGCGGATTTCGACTGTGACCGTTACGGCGCGATCTGCATTCCCGGATCCGCTCCGGTGAAATGGGGGCGGCTGCACCACTTCGCGCTGTGCGCGATGCGCTTCGCTCTGGCGGAATTGTCCTTCCGCACGCTGACCATTGTGGATTCGGATCAGTTGGCCCTCCGCCCCGGTTATTCGGCGTACCTGTCAAGCTATCTGGCGTCCCGGAACCGCGTCGGAATGCTGGTCAACTCGCCGGGCTGTCAAACAGCGCGAACGCAGGTGGGTCCGGCGCGCGCAGCGCTCCGTGAGCTCGACCTCTGGCGTCCGTTTCTGAAACGCTTTCCCGCCGGCGAGAGCCAATTCCCCCACTGGTCGTTCTGGCCGGCGACGGTGTTTACGTCGGAAGCCGCCCGCGAGTTGGCGGAGCTGTTTACCGACCCGCAACTTCAGCAGGTCCTGGACCGCAGCCGCATCTGGGCGTCCGAGGAGGTCCTCTTCCCCACGCTCGCGGCGCTCCTCGGGTTTGAGATCGCGCAACACCCGTGCAACTACGATTACGTCCGCTACAAGGTGCAGTTTACGGCCGCGCAGCTTGAAGACGCCTGGAAAGACCCGCGCGCCTACTGGATGCATTCCGTACCCCGCAAGTACGACGATCCGCTTCGCCAGCGAATTCGCCGCAAGTGGAATCGGTATTACCCGCCCGAGGCTCGGGAGATGATCGCGAGACCTCGACCGGACAGCTTACTGCTCACGCGGCCGGTTTTAAGCCGGATGAAAAAGATCGAGGGGTGGCTCGAAGAAGATGAGGCCGACCTGCTGCTGGCGGCCGCCGCACGAGCGTTACAGAACCGGGAGGATTCCGCCTCCATCGTCGAGATCGGCAGTTACTGCGGGCGCTCTACCGTGGTACTCGGGGCGGCGGCATTAGCAGCCGGACAGGGCGTGCGCGTCTACGCCGTGGATCCACACGACGGGCGCGTCGGCGCCGCCGACACCGGCATCCACAAAGGGCCGCCCACATTCGAGAAGTTCGTAGCCAACATCATGGCGGCCGGCTTGCACGAAGTCGTCGAGCCTGTTCTGCAACCGTCGTACCAGGTCCAATGGGATGACTCCATCGCCAAGCCGATCGCCATGCTCCTCATCGACGGACTGCACGATTATGCCAATGTCTCGCGCGATTTTCGCCACTTCGAGCCGTGGGTCGCGCCAGGCGGATACGTGGCGTTTCACGATTACGCCGACTATTATCCCGGCGTCAGGCTGTTCGTGGACGAGATTCTGGAAAGCGGATTCTACGAGCTGGTGGACCACGTGGGCAGCATGGTTGTCTTGAAGAAATGCGCCGGGAAACCCACGGCGGGGACTCCTTCGATTCTCCCGGAATCGTCCACCGACAAGCCATTGGTGAGCTGCATTCTGCCGACCGCGAATCGCCGCCATCTGCTGCCGCGCGCCATTCAGTGTTTTCTGCGCCAGACTTATCCGAACCGTGAGCTTGTGGTGGTCGACGACGGCGCGGATCCGGTCCGCGACCTTATTCCTTGCGACTCGCGCGTGCGCTATGTCCGGCTCGAAGGCTCCCGGACACTGGGTCACAAGCGAAACCTGGCGTGCGGATACGCGCGCGGCGAGGTTCTTGCCCATTGGGATGACGACGACTGGTCCGCCGATTGGCGGCTAGCCTACCAAATGGAAGCCCTGTCCAACAATGAATGGGCTTCGCTGTGTGGGATTGCGCGCGTGCTGTTTTACGACCCCCGGCACGATCGGGCTTGGGAGTATCGATATCCGCCGGACCAGAAAGGCTGGCTGTGTGGAGGGGCGCTCTGCTATCGCAAGTCGTTCTGGGAAGCGCATCCGTTTCCCGATTTTCATGGCGGCGAAGACACTCGCTTCATATGGGAAGCTCCCGAGCGATCCTTGCTGGCGCTGCCCGATAACTCCTTTTTCGTGGGAATGGTTCATTCGGGAAACACCAGCCCGAAGAACACCAACGGATCTCGCTGGCATCCTTATCCGAATACTGGAATCCACGAGTTACTTCGGGCGGACCTCGACTTTTATAAGCATTGGGCAGTCAGCGCAAAGTAGATTTCGATGGGACAGCTTGCCAACTAACGTGCGGTCGTCATTCGTCCCAGCCCTGCCGCCGCGCAGAACTACTTCTCCGAGATGGCGGCAAAACCGTCCATTTATGGCGCCGCACGAGGTCGCCGGGTGGCCAGTTTCCGATAAGCCCGTTTTTTCTGGCCCCTGATGGCTGTTAGCACAGGTCGAAACGTCGGCAAAAACTTCGCGACATATCGCGACATATCGCCGAATCTACGATCAATGCTAACGTATATGTTATTATCGAATCGTGCTCGACGTTCGGGAATACATCGACACCGCCGGACGAAGCCCCTTTACGAAGTGGTTGCGTGCACTCAACGTTCAAGCTGCGGCGAAAGTAGCAACTGCGCTGGAGCGCATTGCGGCGGGCAACCATTCCAACGTCAAGACGGTCGGTAACGGCGTTCTCGAATACAGGTTGATTTTGGCCCCGGCTACCGAATTTACTTCGGGCGGGACGGCGACCGGTTTGTTATTCTGCTCGCCGGCGGTACGAAGAAGCGGCAGCAGGAAGACATCCGCCAGGCAAAGGCGAATTGGGAAGACTACCGTAACAGGAAGACTCAGGAAAGAACATGATGCCACTGACCAAAGATTTTCGTGAAACCATCCGTGAACGCGCCCAACAGGAGCCGCGATTTCGCAGGGCACTCCTTCGCGAAGCGATCGAACTCATGCTTTCCGGCGACGAGAAGACGGGGCGCGCGATCCTGCGCAACTATATCAACGCCACAGTTGGTTTTCGGCATCTGGAGGAGGCGACGTCTATCCCGGCCAACAGCCTCATGCGGATGTTTGGGCCGAATGGCAACCCTTCGGCAAAAAACCTGTTTGGCGTGCTCGCTCATCTTCAGGCGCAGGAAGGCGTGAACTTTGAGATCCGCCCCCGCCACAGATGATAGCCATCGCGGCTTGCGTCGTTGATCGCTCATGGCTACGCGACAAGGCGGATTCTATCGGTTTGGTTGCCCTGCGATGGAGCACAAAGCATGTGAACGCCCGTCAGCGTTGCCCTTGCGAGAGCCCTCTATCTTACAATGCAAAGCCTTTCCCAACCCTCAAGGTCGTCTTCGGAATAACTGCCTCCGCTTGTTGCTCCGGTTTGGATGTCCACCTGAAATGGAAACCATCGGCCATCCACCGGTGACCACGCCAGACCCGTAACCTTTTCTTGATCGACCGCAAGCTTATCGAAGCCGTCCCATGAGATCCGTCGAGTATGCCACACGCGGCCTTCTTCGAGAGAGAACCTGGCAAAGAGCGATGCCTTGCCTGCTGAAGATCCAACCCATAGGATTCTGTACCTCCAACAGTGCGTTCAACGCCGGGAGCAAGCGTTGTGCGCTTCGCGCTTGCGCGTTCACGGCCCACAGATCGCCTGCCGCGATAACGATTGCATCTACTCCGTTTGGGTGAAACCCCGCAAATTCGAGACCTCCAAGCCCGGGTTCAAAGTTTCCAACCCAATCGCCAGTGGTAGTCTTGAACTCTACTACGGTCCCCTCGTGTCCGTGCAAGCCCCACTCGCCTGGAAACGCGGTGGCCATTGGGCCGTAAGGTGGCAATCCAGCCAAGATCGTTGCTGAAGAAATCATTCAGAAATCCGGGATAACCATACTATGTCGGCGATGGTTACTTCCTGACGGAATAGCGTTTAGTAAACCCCGTTGCGTCGATGGCAACTTTCTCAGAAGTGGGATATTGGAACCTAACGGTTCCGGCCAGGATACTCGTCACTACAACGGCCCGTGATACATGTGGGCGTAATCGTAAGGCGATTGTGGGTTTACTCGAGCCTCAATATCCCGGTAGGTCTCGACCATGATCTGAGCCGGGTAAACGCCGAGGTGGCCATAACCAGCCATGCCCCAGCTCTTTCGATCACATGGCCCGAGCGGCGAATGCTTGGCTCTCGTTTGCAGGCGACCGACAACGGTCACCCAGAGTTCAAATCGTTTACCCGAGCGTTTTGCTGCCGCCTCAACGTCGCGCTCCGGCTTGGACAGGGCTGCCCAGGTTTCATCAGTGCCTCCCTCAAGATTGATGAAGGATGGCCACAGGCCAGACTTGCATTTCTCCGCGCATTCCTGCCGAAGGCCGTAATAATAGACGCCCCGTACGGCCACTACCTTGTCTCGAAAGCCGGGAAAATCCTTTGAGAGTTCGCAAACCGACATCACGGCGGCATCCCGCGCCGAAGTGCCACCTGAAGCGATCAGCATAGCGAGCAGTACAAGAGTGCCGGAGCGGATCATACCTCCACAGCATAGCTGTCGGAAGCTGAGGATGCCATGGGAAGAGAGGCAACTCCCGATATGCGCGCTTTCCGGAAACTGACTCGCCTGGCGCTTCGCCGTATCAACGCCCATGTCGCACAAGTGTTCTGGGCTGGCTCAAAACAGATCGCCCGCTTATCGCAGATGCTTGCCAAGCGGCATTCTGCGATACATGCGCTGGCACGCATCTCAGCGGGCGGGCGGTTTAACGCGTATGACCTGGTCCCTGCCTATCCCTGCCGCAACCGGTCGGCCTCTCGGGTATCAGGTGGGCTGATTTGGCTGGGCGAAGAGCGGGTCCAGGGGGAGCCGCGCGGACCAGGGCGTCAACCCTACAGCCGTGTCGCGCGGCCGGTTGCGATCGCCGGACGCCTCGGGAGTGACCCAGGCTTTTGCTATAGTCTCAGTTGAACCGGGAGTCCAATCCGTTAACCGCGCATAAATGCCATACCGCCTCTCCACGCTCGCCTTGCTTCTCACTGTGCCGCTCGCGGCCAAGACTTACGCTGTAGACGGAATCGTGGTGGCGGTGGATCAGGCGGCGCGCACCATGCTGGTTTCGCATCGGGCCATCGCGCACTACATGCCGGCGATGCTGATGCCGTTTCGCGCGGAAACCGCCGCGGAACTACCCGCGCTCCATCCCGGCGCACGCATCCAGTTCGATCTTTCAGTGACAAAGGCAGAGGCCGTAGCCCGTCACATTCGCCTCAGCGGCGGCGCCGATGCCGCGCTCCCCCCGCCCAAAGAGAAACTCGCCATCGGCGCCGCGCTTCCGGATTTCGAGCTCACCGGCCAGAACGGCCGCACCGTCTGTACCGCCGATCTGCGCGGCAAAGTGGTGGCCATCGATTTCATCTATACGCGCTGCCCGCTGCCGGATGTGTGCCCGCGCCTCTCCGCCAACTTCGCCATGCTGCAGCGCCAGTTTCACGATCGAGCCGGCGACAATCTTGTGCTGCTTTCCGTGACCGTAGATCCGGACTTCGATACGCCGGCAGTTCTGGCCGGATACGCACGCCGCTGGGGCGCCGGGCCGGGATGGCTGTTCCTCACCGGAGACGTGGCTCCCCTGGCGTCCGCGCTTGGCGAAATCTATTGGGCGGACGAAGGCTCAATCGGCCACAATTCCACCACCTCCATCTTCGGGCGCGATGGACGGCTGGCCGCTCTGGTCGACGGCTCCAACTATCGCCCCGATCAACTGGCGCACCTGATTGCACGTCAACTGGAGAATCATCCGTGAGACTGACTCCGCTGCTAACTCTGCTATCGATCGCCGGCTTAACTGCAACCGCCCAGCAGCCGAAGAGCGCTGACAACTGTGTTCCGCCGCCGAGCGCGCTCGCGCCCACGCTGCCCGCCAGGATTTTGGATGGCATGGGGACGGTGCATCTGCCCATCACCACCTCCAGCGCCGAAGCGCAGCGATTCTTCGACCAGGGCGTGGCTCAGATGCATTCGTTCTGGGCGCGCGAGGCGGAGCGCAGCTTCCTGCAAGCCGCCGCGCTGGACCCGGCCGCGCCCATGCCCTACTGGGGCATCGCCATGGTGGCCGCCGGCGATTGGCGTCCGCGATTCCAGATCGATACGAACGACGCATTCTTCGGCAAGCAGCCTGCCCCCGCTACCTCGCGCGCCCGCGCCGCCGCCGCGAAGGCCGTGGAACTGAGTCAGGCGCCTGGGAAAGCTACCGATCTGGAAAAGATGTACATAGCCGCCATCGCCGCGCGCCGCAACCCTGAGGCCAAAGATCCCGAGGAGGCCTTCGTGAAGGGCCTGCGCGCATTGCTGGCTGCGCATCCGGGCGAAGTGGAAGCCGAGCTCGATTTGGCCTTGATGATCATGCGTGGGTTCACCGAGCCGGATAAGAAACCCATGGCGCCGGGCAGCATGGAGGCCGTCGCGATCTTGCGTGCGCTGTTGTCTACGGCGCCGGACCATCCGGGCGTGCACCATTACATCATCCACGCTTTCGAAGGCTCGACGTTTGCTAAGGATGCGTGGCCCAACTGCGAGAAATACGCACAACTGGTCCCCAATATCCCGCACGCGCTCCACATGCCGGGGCACATTTACTCGCAGACCGGCCGCTGGAGCGATGCCGAGAAATCGTTCGCCGCCGCCGCGGTGAATGAGCGCATGTGGATGGCGCAGGACAAGCTCTACGGCAATGGCCATCACGGGCACAACGTCCACTACCTGGCTACCGCCTACTCCTTTGAAGGCCGTTATGACGATGCCGTTGAAGCCGCCAGGGAACTGCTGCAGTTCAAGGAGAATCCCGCACAGCAGGCTGCGGCCGATGGGGTGGGCAGCGCCGCGGCGCAAGGCTGGTTCGCCATGCTGCGCACCTTAGTCCAGTTCGAGAAATGGGACGCGATTCTGGCCGGCGACATGCTGCCCGTGTTGGCCCGCCCTCGTCAGGAGGCCTGGCGGCACTGGGCGCGAGCGCTGGCATATGCAAATCACGGCGATGCCGCCAAGGCGCGCGACGAGGCGGCGAAATTCGATGCGTCACTGGCGGATTACCGCGAGCGCACGCATCGCGCGGATCCCGCGGAGCTGGACGTGGCGCGCCAAGAGATGCAGGCGCACCTCGAGCTTGCCGCCGGCCACACGGACCGCGCTCTGAAGTTATTCCAGCAGGCCAGCAAGGCGGAGCGCCATCTGATCTACACCGAGCCGCCATACTACCCGCGGCCGGTGGCTGAGCCATGGGGACGCGCCGCGCTGAAGGCCAACAAGCAGGGGCTGAGCGAGCGGGCGTTCCGGATCGCGCTGGAGCAATACCCCAACGATGCGCATGTACCGCATGCCGCCGCGAGCGCCGTTGCGATTGCCGAGATTCGCTGAGTTCTGTGGGGCAGCCAATCCTGGCTGCAGCCGCCTTTCCAGGCGGCTCTTTCGCGGCACTTCATGTCTCCCCAATCCATTTAATCCCCGTATCCCTCCACCACTCCTAAACGGCGTTGCATACTATGAGCACGGAGGTTTTTCCGATGCGGGCAGTCTGTCTGTTTCTATGCCTCGCCGGATCGCTCATCGCCCAGAGCGATGCGCCACCCAAGGCGCCGATGGACGTCAAGCCCGGCAGCATCACCTACGAGGATATTGCGTACCCGTACCCGGTCTCCTACCTGCCTTTGACGCTCTACGGCCAGGACGTGCGGATGGCGTACATGGATGTGCCGCCCGCGGGACAGCCGAACGGGCGCACCGTGGTGTTGTTCCACGGGATGAATTTCGGAGGCTTCTATTTTGCGGGACCCATCGAGGTTCTGCGCCAGGAGGGCTTCCGCGTGGTAGTGCCCGACCAGATCGGGTTCGGGCGGTCGTCGAAGCCCGTCATTCCGTATAATTTCCACGATATGGCGCTGAACACCCGCAGGCTGCTGGAGTCGCTGCGGATTGCCAAGGTCACGATCGTCGGACACTCGATGGGCGGGATGCTGGCCGCGCGGTTCGCCGCGTCGTTTCCCGACATCACCGAGCGGGCGGTAATCTACGATCCGATCGGGCTGACCGACATCCGCTACGAGCGTCCGTGGCGCAGCGCGGACGATGCGTACAAGGCCACCATGGCGCAGACCAACGATCAGCGCTGGCAGGGGTTCTACGCGAACATACACCGCTATTTTCCGTCACCCGGCGCCTGGAAACCGGAGTATGAACAGTATGTGCGGATTCTCTATGCGCCCACTCTCAGCGGCGATTGGCCGCGTCTCGCGATGGTGCGGTCCATCTATCAACAGATGTTGTATCTCGACCCGGTGGTGTACGATTGGGCGAAGATCAAGGTGAAGACGCTGGTGATCGGCGGGGAAAAAGACGGGACGGATTTCCCCAGGCTGGCGAAGCACATCGCGGATACCATTCCGGGCGCGGAATTGGTAATCCTGCCGAATCTGGGACATGTTCCGCACATCGAAGCGCCGGACCTGTTTTATCCACCGCTGCTGAAGTTCTTGAAGTAGCGCGGCTGAGTTTTGGCGGCCGGCGCTCCCGACTGTTCATTAGTACCGCGTTTCAGAAGTTCGACGCGCGGCTCTGATCGGAGCCGCGACCGTGAGGGAGCGTAATCTCGGAATACGCGACCGTATTTCCGAAACTACGTACTTAGTGCGCCGCGCTCAGCGCCAGG
>Ga0302324_100030237_pt1 | contig 10240 bp, 11 predicted proteins | sample Palsa_T0_1_FD_201949 | JGI IMG/M metagenome (GOLD analysis project Ga0302324, IMG submission 201949) | Peat permafrost microbial communities from Stordalen Mire near Abisko, Sweden - Palsa_T0_1 | ecosystem: Environmental > Terrestrial > Soil > Palsa > Peat permafrost | place: Sweden: Abisko... | reverse complement strand
ACACCCAAATTTTCCGGACTTAGTGCAACATGAGCAATGAGTAGAAAAGGCTCGATGAGCCAGGGGAAATCTCGGATATATTGAGTGCCGAAGAATCTAACGACAGTCATTTGAAAGAGACAAGACCATGAAACGCATCAGTTTCGTTCTCGCCGCCCTATTCGTCGGCATTCTCTCTAACGTTCCGGCTATAGCCAAAGACCACAGTAACGACTACCAAATGGGCACACTCACCAAGGTTCCCTTGCATGTAGGTGGGAAGGTGTCTCTAGGATTTACCGATACGACCTCATGTAACAGTGGTTTGGTGGGGATTCATTGCACAGGAGGTATCGTGGATGATTACAGCGGTTGGCTTGTAGCCGATATGCCGAACGGAGCTGAGGTTGTGATTCAACGGTGCGAAAGCGGAGCATCACTAGGTGCCGTACTTCTTCCCTGTGACCGGCCGTATGTTTTAACTCTTACAGAAGAGGATGGAACTTTTGTGTTCCTTGAGAAGACTTGGGGTTATCACGACAGCGCAAAGGATTTGGCGACTATCAGTAAAGTGCTATACCGCATAGAGCACAAGCCGGGGGTTACCTACATCAAAATTCCCGACCCTACGAACCCCAAAAAAGAGGGTCTGTACAACCCTATCAAGCTCCCAAAACAGAAGCCCTTTTCACCGTCTCCTTCGACCGACAACAACATCTCGGCCATGTGTGCATCTGGGAAACTATCAGCGGAACTGAAGGCCAAGTACTGTACCGGCACTGACAGCGCCACTCAAACCAAATAGAAAAATGCTGAGGATAACATGATCTGCCAGCAAGATTGACGCTCGCTAACGCTCGTAACAATAAGAAACTCGGCCTCGCGCCGGGTTTTTTTGTGCAAAAAAATCTCATTTGCTCTTGCATTCATGGCGAACAAAAGGCGAATATATAGAAGCGTCTTGAAACTTTCCAAAAAGGAGACAACACACGATGCCTACACAACGAATAGAGCAGCCGAGTATGAACAACCGGCTCGCGGCAAATCGACGGCGATCCGTTATCAAAAAGCATCGCGCGACCCGGCTTCACTATGACTTCCGGTTTGAAGACGGAGGAGTCTTAATAAGTTTTGTTCTTCCGGAGGGGCCAAGCTATCGCGCTGGCGAATCCCGTATCGCCGTCCGAGTGGAAGACCATGACCCGAGATACATGACGTCCGAGAGAGTTATTCCACGAGGCGGGTATGGCGCGGGTCCTGTAATGCTGTGGGATAAAGGAGCGATAAGCTTATTGCCTGGCTACGAGAATGTTCAAGAATGCCTTAGGAATGGCTGCCTCCGCTTTACGCTCGAGTGCCACAAACTCAAAGGAAACTGGACTCTCTACCGTCACTCTAATGCGCGCCCGGGAGGACGCGGGGAGGTCTGGGAGCTTATTAAAGAGGAGGATCAATTTGCAAGAGACGAAGGCGCGCCGGATATTCTCGTTGAGGCGCCGAACAGTGTCAGCACAGGAAGGACTTTGGAAGAGATTGAGCAGGATGCGGACAGAAGCACGGCCAGACGTCCTCCGTTCGATCAGCTGGTGCTGATCTTCACCTTCGAGCCTTGACGACTGCGGGCTCCATCGTTCTCGCTGGAATCCCCTGTCTCGCTCAGAGATAGGGATTCTGCATCTCTATGTCGAAGCGAAATCATCGGTAGGTGCCGCCGTCGATTCGAACTTCACAGCCCGCGCAATGCCCGCGCATTCTGTTCTCTAATCTATGCTGCCTGCTCTTACCGCTTCTTCTTGAATTTGTATTCAACGCCAACGGATATGCCGAAATTCCACTGGGTGTGCGGATACTGGCTGGTGCCGTCGTAGCCGGTGAGCAGTGCGTCTGGAGTGACACGGAAAACCCAGTTGGGCGAGCGGTTGAGGTCAATGTGGCCGCCGAAAGCGCCAGCCAGAGCTACCTGATTGTTATAGAAGCCGGCCGGACCGGTTGGGCCTGTCGCTGTTCCATCCCTGCCGAGATCTTTGTTGAAGTCTCCATACACTCCACCCATCAACCCATGCAGAACAACTGCTGCGTGCTTGTTATGCGGGCCCAGATACTCTGCGCCACCGAGGAACATGTATTGAGCAACAAACACGCCGCTCTCGTTGTACTGATCCGCCGCCGGAGGTGTGCCGCTGGTGCCAAGATAGGCGCGACCGCTGGCTTCCACTCCCCAGTGCTTGGTGAGCCAGTAGGAGCCGGAGATATCGAGGCCACCGAGGTCAGCACCCTGACGGAGATTGGGCCCGGCGTGGATGTGTCCTGAAGCAAGACCAACAGAAACATCCCACCGGTTGTCATACCTCACGCCAGCCAGCGGGTCCGAAGCGATGTAAGTACCGTTGAGGGGAGCCGTAGACTGGTTCGCAGGCGTCGGAGTGGGTGACGTCTGGGCTGGCGACGACTGAGCAGGTGGCGTCGGAGCAGGCGTTTGTGGTTGCGTTGGGCTCTGGGCGTACAAAGCGACTGAAAAAACAGTCGCGGATGCAGCGACGATCAGATTACGGGCAGCTGGGTTCAAAAGACGTATCACTCCTGAATGGTAAATGGCGGGGGCGGCGTGCAACAAACTACAGCGACAGTGTTAGGGATTAGACTCGACGTATTCAATTCCGGGTAGTTAAAGATCGTGCATTTGTAGGCAGTCGGTGCAGGCATCTTCGCGTGCGTCTTAGAAACTCCATGGAGTCCCGGTTTGAGATTATGTTCCGCAGGACTCAATCCAGCGAGACCAGACTAGGTATCTGGCTGTCTTGAGAATTTCGACAATCTTGGCGCCCTGGGCGAAGTAAGCTGGAGCGAAGTTGGCGGGCGCAGCATGCATCCGCCACTCGATGGTGCCGGTTGCCGATTCACCAAAGAGACGTGAAAAGATGAGCGCGGCGCGCGGCAGATGGGCGGCGCTGGAGATGACTTCGGCGGAGTGCCAACCGTTAGCACGGAGAATGTGCGCTGAGTAGCAGGCGTTCTGGATGGTGTCCAGGGCTTGTGGTTCCTGGAAGATCACGGAAGCAGGAACGCCCTGAGACTGGGCCACGCGTGCCATCACCTCAGCCTCGACGAAGCGGTTGTGCGCTGCTGCGCCAGTTACTATCAGACGCGGCGCAACGCCGTGTTCATACTCGCGGACGCCCTCTGTGATGCGATCCAGCATATCTGGCGTGGGATTGCCGTCGCTGTCGGCTGGAGTGCCGAGAACAATGATGGCATCGAACTGAGTGCGCTTCGTGTTCCCTAATGGCACGAGCCGGCGGGCAACATCCGACCACAGGAGCAGGAGCAGAATGAGCGCGGTCAGGATCAAGGCCATTCGAACCGGTAAGCTGCTTCGCTGCCGGCTCTTTCGGCTTATTCGCCGGCCACGTCCAGGCGGTGCCTTGTAAGTGTGGCGGGTCGTACTGCTCGAACGGGTCGGACGGGCCGGGCGGGTCAAATGCGCTCTCTCCATCTTTCACTGTAACTTGATAGCGCAGCGGTGGGGCCAAGTCACCCGTCCGGCAGAGTGCTTTTAGAGTTTCGCAGGAACTCCCCAGGCCGACAGCACGATTTCGCTGAGAGGTTTGCGCTCACGCGGAGCCCCTTCCATTGCGATCATCTGTTCGTTGCCGAGCTCCGCAGGCTCTCCCTGATACCCGAGAGCAATCACCGCTCCAACGGCATAATCCGCGGGAACTTCGAAGGCAGCCAGTGCGGCCGCCTGATCGAAGCCAGCCATGGAGTGTGTTCTGATACCGAGTTGTGCCGCCTGTAAGGTCAGTAGAGATGAAGCCGCACCCAAATCGTAGAGACCGTAACCATTGTCCGCGCCGTTGTGAGCGAACTTAGTGGAAGCGAAACCCAGAATCAAAATTGGCGCAGTCTTGGCCCAGGCCTGGTTGAAGGGAACCAGAGTCGAGAAGATTTTTTCGTATGTGGCGTCGCCCTTGAAGCCCACCAGATAGCGCCACGGTTGTTCGTTGTAGGAGGAAGCTGACCAGCGGGAGGCCTCGAAAATCTTATGCAAATCAGTTGAGGAGATTGCTTTATCAGCGAAGGAGCGAGGGCTCCAGCGATGATGGATAACAGGCAGAACCCCCTCGACGGCAGGGGCTTGCTTGCGCTGATTGGCTTCAGTGGCGGACAGTGACATAGGTAAACTCCTGGAGCGAAATAGATTCGTATCCCCTTAGATGAAGAAGCCTACTTCAGGGTTCGGTTCTGAGATGAAAAACTTGTTATAACAGGATTTTTTCTGGATTTCAGTTGCTGGGCGTAAATTAGCCGATAACGACGCGGGCAATAGAGGTGTCGAGAATCTCGCGGGTGAAGATCAATTCGCTCGCACGGCCAGTGCGCCGGCGAAAAAGCGCGGCGGTTTCGCAGAGTACGACGATGTCTTCGACCTCGGCTGGATTCATGGCTTCGGCCAGGATGAGGGCACAAAACTCATCCTCAGACATGCCTTGCACCTCAAAGCCGCGCCGCTTGGCTTCTTCAAGATAGAACCGAGCGACCTCGGCCATCATCTGCTGGACTTCCGGCTGGGTGTCTTCGGGAATTGCGCGACGGTTTACACCGATGACTTCCGCACCGGGCAGTGCGAGCTTGATGCCAAACAGGTTGTCCAGATCGCTATCTGGCTCGAAGCTGACTGCTGTCGCGACAACCAGTACATTTTGGCGCTCCGATGTGCTTTCGATCAGCGCGTCCAACTCAGACAGGACTTCGGGGTTACTTGATTTGTAGGCCAGGTCGATGCGCGGCAGCAGCAGCATTATCTTCTTACGCTTGTACCCACTGATGAGGCTTTTGGCCTTAGCCAGTGCGTCAGAGTCGCGGGGGTTGTAGACAGTCACCAGACGCTCCATGCCGGTGGCCTTGGCGATGGTTTGGGCGAGTGACTTCTTGCCGCTCTGGCTGGGCCCAATGATGAGCACTTCGTTGCCAATCTTCAATTCCTGATAGGCGGTGGGGAAACGCGCGCGGTCTACCAGGTCTTCAATCGACGTGAGTAGGTCGTCCATGCCGGCGAGGCGCGGGTGAAGCTGGTCTACCGCTTCGTCTTCGAGCGAGAGATCGATGCGTTCACGACGCTTGCGTACGCCGGAGATGAATTCAATAAAGCTGGGTAGCGCTGCGACCGAGCCGATGATGGTCGCCAGAACAAGCACCTGCTCGGTGAAGAGGAGCGCGGTGTCGCTGCCGGCGGCTGGGTCGAACATAGGCCCAGCATAGCAGCAGGTTTGTTGCCTTCAGACAAATACCCTCCTGAATGGCTGCGATGAGGTAAACAGGCGGCAGATTTACTTCAGGAGGGCCGCATGAGGGTAATTTCGAACGACGGCGAGTTCCGGTAAAGAGACCATTGCCAGATGTTGATAATGTGACATGTGATAGCAAATGACATTTTCAAGATAATGCCATTTGTTATAATGGTGGCATGAGTGCACCGGTTTTGGAAGCGGGCAAAAACGTTCTTGAGGTTCGCGCCAGGATGAATGAGAGCGGCAGGTTTGTGTTGCCGAAGGAATTGCGAGAGGCGCTGGGTGTTGAACCGGGGGACGTGCTGATCTTTTCCAGCGACGGCAAAGAAGTGCGGCTGGAGACGCAGAGACAGCGCGCCCTGCGGGCGCAGGAATTGGTGCGAAAGTATATTCCTGCAGGCCGGTCTCTAGTAGACGAGTTGATCGCCGAAAGGCGTGAAGAGTTTCGCCGAGAGATGGCTGAGTGAGCCGGCATATCCTGGATTCTTCGGCGATCCTCGCATTCCTGCAACAAGAGCCTGGATCGGAATTGGTTATGGGCTTGATCCCGGATGCGATGACGAGTGCAGTGAATGCCGCAGAAGCGCAGACAAAACTGATTCGGAACGGAATGCCGGCTGGCGAGGCGCGTATCGCTCTGCATCAGGCGATAGCGCAGATTGTTGCCTTTGACTCCGAGCAGGCAGATATTGCGGCGGCGCTGATTCTCGAGACGCGCGCCTTGGGATTGTCTCTAGGCGACAGGGCTTGCCTTGCGCTGGGGCTTGTGATGAAGTACCCGGTTTACACTGCGGATCGTGCCTGGGCGCAGTTGCAGGTCGGGGTGAATGTGCGGTTGGTGCGCTAAGTCAGGTAGTAGATGCGACTAATGGTAGAGAGCCTCGTGGTATAACAAATCACTTACAACAGATTTATCGTGGCTGCGGCTTCCATTCAACCGGCCGCAGCGCGTCCCGATTAGCCCTGAACGTAGCCCTTGAAGCGTTCCCATGTATTCGGATACCCGGTCACCAGCCCCAAAGCGAGCAGCAGCAGTCCCGGAGCCTTGCGCGTTCCCCGCAGGCCTCGATGAACCAGCATCGCTGCCTGCCGCAGCCTTCCCCCACGCCGTGTCCCCAGGAACTCCATCACGATGAGCGTTGTGTTGAAGACTTGGTCCCCGTGGGAAACCTGGTTGAAGTAGGCCCGGTTCCCTTCAATCGAGCGTATCTCGGGGAAATTTTCTACGAGCACCCGCGGGTCATAGATGAGGGTCTAGCCTCGTGCGATCAGGGTAAGCGTCAGATGCATCTCCCATCCGACCTGAGCGCCCTTTCCGCGCAGGCGGGGATCCGGCCGCAGGTCACCAAGGGCCGACCGCCGGAATGCTAAATTCTCTCCATGCTGGTCCAGTACGCAGTCTCAGCTGAGACGTCCAGCTGCTTTCCATGCGTCCCAACTAGCGGCGGCCGTCGCCTTGAAGCGCGCCCAGGCGTCCGGGTATCCCGTCATGAGCCCCACGGTCAGCAGCAACAACCCTGGCGTCCTTCGCGTGCCGCGAAGCCAGATGTATGCCAAAAACGCTGCTTGGCGCGCCCGTCCCAAACGTTGTGTCCGTAAGTACTCCAGGACGATAAGATTTCTGTTGAAGCACTCGTCGCCATGTGACGCGGGATTGAATTCGGCGCGATTTTCCTCTGCCCGTCGCTGGCCAGGAATGTGCTCCACTAGCATCGCCGGGTCGTAAATCAGCTTGTATCCCCGGGCAACGAGCGTCAGCGTCAAATGCATCTCCCAACCCATTTGCACGCCTTTAGCGCGTAGCCGCGGATCGGGACTCAACCCCCCAAGCGCCGCTCGCCGGAACGCCATATTCACGCCCTTGAGAGTTTGCACGTACCTTGGCGGCCCGACTCCCAAGTGATGGTTCCCGATCGTTCGTCCATACCATAGTACTTTTCCGACGACCGGTTTTGCGCCTTCCAGCCACTTGCCATCGGCACATATATGGTCCTTGCCGCCAACCGCAGCCACCTGTGGATCCGCTTCGAAGTGCGCCGCAATCCGTTCCAACCAATCGCTATGAGGAATCGAGTCGTCATCGGTAATCGCGAAAAACTGGCTCCGTACAGCATCAAAAGCCAATGTTAGTGCGTAAACGACGCCAGGCTTCTCACATACCAGCAAACGCGCTCCCGGCACGGGTCTATCTTCTCGCATGAGGTAGGCTCGCGTCTCCTCATCCTGCATCTGGTAAGTAATCAACACTTCCACTGGCTTCAGGGATTGCCTGTCGATGGCCGCAAGGCAACGGTCAAGCTCTGCCACTCGTTTATAAGTCGGAATGATGACTGAAATCTCGGGAAGGTACACACTCATGCCAGCGGAATCCTCCAAAGTACCCGTTGAGTCGGAGATGGCCTCGCCAGACAACCCCTAAGGGAAGCGTTCAACGAGGGCGTTCTGAGGGTCAACTTAGACCAGCTCGTAGCCCGCAAACCAATATCCGATCTCAAACGACGCCGTTTCCGGCGCATCCGAGCCATGAATCGCATTCTCCTCGATCGATCCGGCAAACTTCTTGCGAATCGTCCCCTCTTCGGCATTCGCCGGATTGGTCGCGCCCATCAGTTTGCGCAGATCGGCGATCGCATTCTCCTTCTCCAGCACCAGCAGCACAATCGGCCCCGAAGACATGAACGTAGTCAGCGAATCGAAGAACGGCCGTGCGCTGTGAACGGCATAGAATCCCTCTGCCTGGGGCTTGGAAATCGACTGCTTCTTGACCGAAATAATCTGGAAACCGGCCTTCTCAATCTCCGCGAGAATCGCAGCCGTAAAACCCTTGCGAACTGCGTCTGGCTTGATGATGCTAAAAGTGCGTTGCGACACGTGACTTACTCCTTGCTTCAAATTCCGATTCATTCCCATTGTAATTGCCACCAGCCGCGCATGTTTCGAAAGTGGCTTCGTCTGCTAGAGTTTGGAGCATGTTCAGGATTTTGCGTCTCCATTCGCTGGCCTGCTGTTGCGCCGTCGGCATCTTTACTTTAGCTGTCGCTATGGGCCGCGCACAGGACTCACAGACGCCTTCGACTGCCGCATCAGCAGCACCCAAGCTTCCAGAGCTTCGCGTCTTCGATCCTTCACTGGTTGACGCCTCGGTTGATCCTTGTGACAACTTCTACCAATTCTCGTGCAAGCGCTGGCTGCAGCGGAATCCACTCCCCGCCGACCAGACCTCCTACAGCCGATTCACTGAACTGGAAGAGCTGAACCGCCTTCATCTCAAGCACATTCTGGAGGAGATTTCAGCCAACAGCGGTACCCGCACCTCAAATGAGCAGAAGATCGGCGACGAGTACGCCAGTTGCATGGATGTCGCCGCCATAAACGAGAAGGGAATCGCGCCGCTGCAGCCTGAACTCGACCGCATCGCCTCGCTCAAGAACAAGACTGAGCTACCTGGGCTGCTCGCCCACCTGCACTCCATCGGGGTCAACGCCTTCTTCGAAATGGGCTCCAGTCCGGATTTTGCAGACGCTGCGTCGGTCATCGCCTCCTATGGCGCCGGCGGTCTCGGCCTGCCTGAACGCGACTACTATACCCGCACCGACGCCAAGTCCGTCGAGCAGCGCCACCAGTATGTTGCCCATGTTGAGAAGATCTTCGAGCTTGCTGGCGAGCCCTCAGCCAAGGCAGCCAAAGACGCCCAGACTGTCCTCCAGATTGAAACCCGCCTGGCAAATGCTTCTCTTACCGTCACTGAGCAGCGCGATCCGCAAAACCTCAACCATCCCTCCACCGTCGCCGCGCTGGACAAGGACCTGACCCACTTCAACCTCGCAGCTTACGCCTCTGCCGATCACTCTCCAACATCCGGCAAAATCAACGACCTGGAACCGAAGTTTTTCACCGGTTTCAATGATGTGATCGGGGACACTTCGTTGAATCAGGTGAAGACTTACCTGCGCTGGCACCTGCTCCACGCATTCGCCAGTACCAGCCTGCCTGAGGCCTTTGACAAGGAAACCTGGAACTTCTACGCCCACATTCTCAACGGCGCTCAGGAGGAGCAGGCGCGATGGAAGCGCTGCACGGATCGCGTCGACGGTGAGCTAGGCGAAGCGCTAGGCCAGGTCTATGTCGCACGTTACTTTCTTCCGGCAGAAAAGCAGCGCACCCTGGCTATGACTCTGTCCATTGAGCAGGCTATGGAGAAAGACATTGACTCACTGGATTGGATGAGTCCCGAGACTAAGCTTCGCGCCAAAGAGAAGCTGCATGGCGTCATGAACAAGATCGGCTATCCCGACAAGTGGCGCGATTACTCGACCCTGGTCATTGTCCGCGGAGATGCGCTCGGCAACCGGATTCGCGCCGATGAATTCGATCGTGCACGCGATCTGGCGAAGATCGGCAAGCCAGTGGATAAGGGTGAGTGGGACATGACTCCGCCAACCGTCAATGCCTACTATGACCCGCAGCAGAACAACGTCAACTTCCCGGCTGGAATCCTGCAGCCGCCATTCTTCAGCGGCAAAGAGGATGATGCAGCCAACTACGGCGATATGGGCGGCACCATCGGCCACGAACTTACCCATGGCTTCGACGATGAAGGCCGTCAGTTCGATGCGACCGGCAATCTCAAGGACTGGTGGACCAAGGACGACGAGATGAAGTTCAACGACCGCGCCGATTGCATGGTGCATCAGTATGACGCCATCGAGTCCGTCCCTGGCGTGCATCTCAATGGCAAGCTCACCCTGGGAGAAAACCTCGCCGACCTGGGTGGCCTGCGTCTGGCTTGGATTGCGTGGCAGGAGAAGGCGCAAGCCGCGCATCTGGATATGACCGCCAAGACCGACGGCTACACTCCCGAGCAGCGCTTCTGGATTGCCTATGCCCAGCAATGGTGCACCCAGACTCGCCCTGAATCTCTACGCGCCGCAGCCCTGACCGATCCCCACGCGCCCGACGAATACCGCGCCAAC
>Ga0302324_100030236_pt1 | contig 10240 bp, 6 predicted proteins | sample Palsa_T0_1_FD_201949 | JGI IMG/M metagenome (GOLD analysis project Ga0302324, IMG submission 201949) | Peat permafrost microbial communities from Stordalen Mire near Abisko, Sweden - Palsa_T0_1 | ecosystem: Environmental > Terrestrial > Soil > Palsa > Peat permafrost | place: Sweden: Abisko... | reverse complement strand
CTTCAAAAAATCGATGACATGCTGGTAATCATCGGTTGTGGGTCCAAATCTATCCGTAAATTCCGTAGGTTTGACATAGTGATGAAAATTCGTGCTCGAAGGGTTGTAAAGGTCGCGCAGGAAGTAATCTAATTGGGCGGGATTTCGCACCGGCAGACCAATGGCAAGGTCCAGTTTAGTTGCTGGTTCAAGGCGTCCCCCCGGCGCGCGCATCGCTTCGGCATTTGGCACGTGGCCGGACAAGAGTTTGCGCGATTGTGCTTCGCCGGCAAAAGCAAACAGGAAGGTTGCTGTTATGATGCAGGCTAGTCCGATGGTTTTGAATTGTTTCACAACGAAACCAGCAACAGCTAAAGCTGTTTGGCCTCGGGGCAATACTTTACTAAGAACTTCGGAAATGTAAATTACTAAAGAGGGCGGCTCTTACTGCAATTTATAGGGCATATCAGCCACGTAAGTATAAAGGGCCGAAAGTGTTTGCGCCGTGGGCTGATTTCTGCCGTCCGGTCCGCAACGGAACGTGGCGGCGGCCTCAAAGCTGCGCGTGACGGCGCAGTAGCTGCTGTTGGCCATCACACCCAAGAGCTCGCCGGTTTTGCTCAATACCAAATCGCCGCTGGAAGGGTTGAATTTCCCGAATAATCCTTTCAGCGAATTATGGTCCATTTTCAAATATTGCGGCGTGCTGGGATCGATTTGGAAACTGCATTGGCCGTAATAATCATCGCGCGTGCCCACCACGACGGCGTCCTGGAAGAGATACGGGTCTTTGGAAAATTTGTAAACTTTGCAGCCCAGGGCCTTGGCTTCCGCAGCAGGGATAGGAATGAAAACCACCCGTGGGTCCATGATGCTAAAGGAGAGGGACGGGATGGGATAACTCACCGAGCCCCGCATCAAATTGCCGCGCAGTTCCTCCCATTGCGTGCCTGGACTCCACAGCGTCAGCGGCGTGTCCGTGACATGGCCGAGCGCGAAGGTGTTGGTGCCGTCGGTGACAAGTATAATTTGTGCTTGTTTATCCTTGGAGGAATCACCGCCAAACACGCCCGTTTTCACGCCGATAAAACTGGCCGTCACGCGGTTGGTCGTGATTTCCTGGTAAATCATGTTGGGCGTCAGCGGACGGTTTTCGCGGATTTCCTGGGCTAAATCAGAGGATTTGGCCGCGAGCGCTTTGACGCCTTCGGCCAGGCGGACGTTCTCACGGCGTTGCGATTCCACCTCATCCTGCAATTGTGACATCTGCGCCAGGGAGGCGCGATTGGCGGATTCGCTCATCTGCAATTGATTTTGCAAGGTGTTGCGGTCGGAGAGCATGGCTTGGTTGTTCTTTTGCAATTCAGCCAGTTTTTGTTCCAAATCAGTGGCTTTCTTGGCCTGTTTGCTGGCCTCCGCTTCCATGGCCGCCTTTTGCTCTTTGGTGATCAGTGCTTCCACGGAAGTGGCATGCAACTGTTCATTTAAGTTCGCCGCATTCGATTGCGCGGCGGCAAACTGGCGTTGCAAATTGGCTTGTTCCTCGGCCAAGCGCGCAGCCTGTTGCTCTTTGCTTTCAAGCTGGCTCTTAACATTTTTAATTTGCTGATCCTGATCGCTCAAGGCCGTGCGAGTGCGGGTCAATTCGCCCACTAATTGGTCGCGGTTCTTGCGTTCTTCATCAAGCGCCAGACGCATGACATCCCCAAGGTCCTGCTTTCCAGAAACTTGGTTGGTATTGGCCGGCGCGCTTTTCTGCATCTCAAGTTGCGGGGTGCCATTGGGCTGCGAGACTTTGTTGATATCAACGGTGGAAAAGGCCAGCAGGCTGACCAACAAGAAATCGCAAATGACGATTAGGATGCTTCGGTTCATGCCGGTGTAGCGGTGATGGCCGCATCTTCAGCCGCGATCGCTTGCGCCTCGGACTGGACCAGCAATTGGCGCCGGGCTGGTCGGAGGTTAAAAATCTTAAAGACCACCACGAAAAGGATGCCGAAAGCGGTGGACGAATAGGCGGCCATCAAAGTGAAGTGACCGATGCCCAACGAAACCAGGATGAGGCAGACAATCGTTCCGCCGAAGCCAAGATACAGGCCGGCGTCGAAAAGATGCTCTTCGTTTTCGAGTAGTTTAAGCCGGAAGCGCGCCGGGACGTTTTGGCGGCGGATTTCAGCCAGCTTGACCAGGCAGGCGCAATAAATCAGCCCCTGCAGAACAAAAAACAGTCCTAATGTTAGCAAGCTATTTGGATTCATAAACGATGTTTTGACCATGGGCGCAATGTTCGCGGCTGCTACGCTGGCCATCATCGGCAAGCGAAACCGGAAGGCAAAATCAGCCTTCTGGCTTTCTGAAGCGAGAAACGGCTCGCTCAGAAGCAACACCACTAACAAGAATCCCAGGGCAAATAATAGTTCGCGGGCCTGGCGAAATCCTCGCGCCCGCGTCGGTTCCTCCACCTCCAGCATGTTCGGCCACGCAAAGTGAGCCGCCGCCGCAAGGAGGAAACCGCTCGATATGTAAAAGAACCACTTTACCATCAACGCAAAAACGGGGTCGCGCAAGGCATAATCTGCGCCGGCCCGGAAGAACAGTCCCAGGGGGCCGGAGGAAGACCATTGCTGGCGTTGCGCCGAACTGTAGATGCGTTGATGACGTTGCAAGAGTTCCTCCAACCCGCCTTCACCGTAGCGCAGGCTGGCGCCAAGATCGCCAAAACCGGTTTTGCTGAAGTCCGTTATATATTTGGCGACTTCGTCCGGTTTCCCGGAAAGAACCACCGCCGAAAAAAGCACGGGCATTTGCGCGCCGGCGTTGCGCATTTCATCCGCCAGAACACCCAGCGCGTGCGGGTCCTGGATTTGGCTGACAAAAGCGGTGAGTTGCCCCCAATTGAGCCGTTGGCCCAGCGACATCAGGTCCATGAGAACCTCCTCCAGCGGTTGGGCATTGGCGCGGGTGCGGGCGAAGGCGGCTCGTTCCACGATGGCATCAGCCAAACCGGGGGTAAGATGGTTGCCGGCCAATAATAATCCCGTGACCGAGACGGCGGCGTCAAAAGCCTGGCCCGAAGCCGACGATGATGGCGAAAAAAGAACGGTATTGGTCAAATCGCGGGTGCGGAGCAATTCCAACACGGCCGGGGAATTATTGGCCTTTAAATACGCCAAAACGCTTTCCCGGTTCGCCAGACGGATGACCTGGGTGGTGACGGGGGTGTTGGAAGTCACCATCGGCCCGCCCGGAAAAAGAGGTTCATCTGGGGTGTGTTGAGCCAGGACCGAGGGTAAGTTGCCCACCCACCAGATTTTTTCGTTTTGCGCCGCTTGAAGAATCAACTCGGCGGCATCGCCTTTGCCCTCACGTTGCAGGGCCACGCAGCGATCAATGACAGAAAGTTTGCCCTTTCCCGCCCTTTGCAGGACGGAAACATCGACAGCCCGCAAGTGCATTGGCACCAGCCAGCCGCAAAGCAGCATGACGCTCGCCGAAGCAACGCACAGTGCCACCCACAACCAACGGCTCCTCTCCGTGTTCATGCAGAAGTATCGACCTGATTTCGCCCGAAGTATAGCTCAAAGACCGCCAAAATCAACCCTAAATCGACGTTGGGAGGGGGCGTTTTGGGGATGCCTCTGAGTGTCTTTTGGTTTGATTGGGTTTGATTAGGTGCGATTGGTCTTCCGCTAGTCGCCAATTCGGTCAACGGAACTAGCCGAAAACTCATCGGCAAACAACAAACGTCCTACAGCCCACCTGGCAAACTCAATCCAGGTCTTTTAGCTTAATCTGTGTTCATCTGTGGCGAAAAAACGCAAGGACGAGGAGGGCCACAGAATGGCACAGATGAACACAGAATCCAGAGGAGCAGCGTGATCCCATCACACATGGCATTATGGGAGTAGGCATAATTGGGTTTTATTGGTTTTGATTGGACTCGCCATGGACGTTAACTGGCAATGGACACACCGCACCGGCGGCTGTTCCGGATAAGCCTCATCTTTCTAGAACTTGGCGGATCGGCTGGAATGAAGGCCGGTCCGTTTCATCAAAAACGATGCGGAACTATCCGAAATTATCATGGAAATCAACGACTTGCGACGCGTGGCCTGCGCTCCCGATCGACCTGAACAGGACCGCCGGCGGTTTTGCCACCGCGCCTTTCGCCGCTGACCTTATACCTAAAATTTCAATGAACAAGCCCTATTTACATCCTAACATAACAATAATGACACATATATTTGGGACTGCAACTAAAATCAATTCGTCCAGGAGGGGCGAGCTCCTGCGAGACCCTAATTTGTTTTGCGGAAATATTTGGGCTCGATGGAATCTCGCCCTCCCAAAAGAAGAAGGGATTTCGCTATTCCGGGGAGGGCGACACTCTGTGGATCCCTGACTTCATTTCCAGGAGGAGGTCCTGGCTCGACGGATTTCCATCCGAGATGCCATCGCCCATTTTCCAAGAGATTTCACGGCTCTGCGGAGCGTCGCCCTACCGTTTTGGGATTTGAGATGGCTGTTGGGCCTTTGGCCACTTGTTGAGAGGCGAGATACTATGCACTAGGGGATCATTACCGCCGTGCCATTTTTCTGATTCTGATTGCAGATGCGAACCGCCATCTTTAAGTTGTTTCGTTACTGCAAGCGATGTTGAATCAACACCATATGAAAACACCATTATGAAACGAAAACTATTCCTCCGTTCGTTCGTCATTCCCGCGTTGCTGGCCCAGGGCGCCATGGGGCAGGTGGTCAATTTCCATGACTCCGACAACAACGGCTCGAACAAAGGTTTTATCGGTCTTTGTTGCGGTGATTTCTATAACGAACTTTTCGCCGGTCAGGGGGTCTATTCGGACCCAGGCAACGATATTTGGAATGGCTTCGGTGCGACCGGCGGTTATGGACATGGCGAGTATTATGGCGGGGATCCTAACAGCGGCCCTGTCTGGCCTGAACAGTTTGGCAATCCGGGAAACCCCTATGCCGCCTACAGCCCCAGTTACAACGCACTAAGTGGTTGGATCACCTCCACGGGCAATTCCATTTATTATTATGATTCGGCGACTAACTACCTCGCCGCTGGTGACGCTGACTCCAGCGGGCAATGGACGCCGATTACGTTGCTGGTGGGCGGTTACGGCTCGGACAGTGGCAATCCGGCCGGTCCTACCGTTGCCGTCCCGAATGGCACCCCTTCTTTCCTCCTGCTCGAATCCGCCGAAACCAGTGGCGAGGGCTCGAATGAAGTATTTACGCTGCAGAACGTCCCTGTTGGCACCAATACCTACGGGCTTTTTCTCTATGGGGCGAACTTCAACAATAACGCCGGCACGTTGTTCTCGGTCAACAGCGGCAGCGCCCATAACGGGATCGCTGCTACTCTGAACAGCGGGATCGGCGCGCCAGCCGCAACCTTCGTCGAAGGCCAGAACTTTGTCGTCTTCGAAAACGTCACAGCGGATCTGAGCAGTAACATCACCATCACCGCCATGGCCAATCCAGAGGCCGGAGTCGGCAACAGCAATGTAGCCAACGAGATTGATGTCAATGGCTTTCAATTGATCTTCAATCCCCCGCCGACGGCGCTGGCAAGTACTGCGGCGCAGAACGTTTGGGCGGGCGGCACGGCGAACTTTTCGTTTACGCCCGTTTTTGCCCCCAGTCCGTCCTTTCGCTGGCAATCCATCATCGCCGGTGTCACCAATGACCTCTCCGATGGCGGCGCCATCTCCGGGTCCGGGACCACCAGCCTCACCATTACGAATGTTGGACCCGCCAATGTCGGCTTATACCAGTGCGTCATCTCCACGGCCACCGCCACCAACACCAGCCCGGCGGCGCCATTGACGATCCTGACCTCTACCGCCAATGGCCCAGTGCAAGCAGGCGACCCCATCTCGGTCTTCGGCGACGTTTTGCAACCCGGCGACCTCTTGTCTGACTTCAACAATACGAATACCTATCCCTTCAACTCGGTCCCACCGCCCTTCAACATGACCGTCATCAACGTGGAGGACAATACTCTCGACCAATACGACAATTTTGGCACAGGTGGCAGCATCGCTCCGTTTTTCGGTCCAGTCGGCTTCGTCGTCACACCCAACGTCGGTGTTACGATCGTGAAAGGGATGAGGCTCTTTACCGCCAGCAGCCATCCGGAAGATGATCCAGCGGATTACCTGTTGGAAGGCTCCAACGACGGTGGCACCAACTTCACGACCATTGCCGGCGGCCTGCTGGCTCTGCCCGCGCAACGCAACGCCGCCGGCGGCCCCATCAATATCACCAATCAAATCCTGCAGGAAATTGACTTCGCCAATACCATCGCTTATGCCACCTATCGGCTAACTTTCACCAACGTCAACGACAACGACACAGCCTCCAACGGCGTTCAAATCGCCGAAATCCAATTTCTCGGCTCGCTGGCGGGCGCTCCGCCGGGCATCGTGCAAGAACCTGCGCCCATTGCCGTCGTCGTGCTTGGAGGGACGCTCAATGCCAGTGTGGTCGCCAACGGGCCGGGTCCTTTAAGTTATCAGTGGTATTTCAACACCTCGCAGGCCATTGCCAATGCCACCAACGCCTTGTTGACGCTGCCCAATCTGCAAATAACCAACGTCGGCAGCTACACTTGCCTCATCACCAATGCTTACGGCTCCACCAATAGCACGGCGCTGAGCGTCGTCTATACCATCGAACCAACATTTAATACGAATGGCTCGGGCTGGACCATGACTAACAACGGCGTAAGCCCCGCACAGGGAACCTTTATCACCAACGATGTGATTGAGTTGACCGATACAAACTATAACGAAGTCACGAGCTTCTTCTTCGACAGCCCGATGTATATCGGCGCCTTTGAGGCTTCGTTCATTTACACGGATGTGGGCGGCGCTGGGATTTTTAACGCCACGGCGGATGGATTTACGCTCTGCTTCCAGAATTCGGCCGCAGGAGCAGCTACCCTTCAAGCAGGGGTAGCGGGAAGCGCTTTGGGTTACTACCGGCTTACCAACAGTGCCGCATTGGCAACGGAACTTTACGATGCTGCCAATGACAATGCTCCGGGAATTGCCTTCACCTCCGATGGGCAGGGGTCTTTGGGTGTTCTCGCCGGCGGTTATCTCTATGGCCCCACGGGCAATGTTTCTGTAATTAGCGGCGATGGCATCCAGTACAATATTCTTTATGACGGGAATATTCTCACTGTGACGTTAACGGATACAAACACGCCGTCCGACACCTACACCACTAATTACGTTGTGGGTCCATTGTCTGCCTTGGTGGGAGGAGATTCCGCCTATATCGGCTTCACGGCCGCCACCGGCGGTTCAACTGCCATTCAAACTATCGCCAATTTCTCGTTCACGCCGATTCCAGTGCTCTCGGCGGCTGAGCATGGCGGCAGTGTGCTCATCACGTGGCCGACGGCGATAGGCGGTTACTCGCTACAGCAAGCGTCGAGTCTGAGATCGACAAACTGGACGACGGTGCCGGGTCCTTTCAATTTCGTCGGCAATCATTATCAATACCTGGTGCCCTCGCCGCCCGGGAATCAATTCTACCGGCTGGTTGTGCCTTGAAGCTGAAGGGGGCGCATAGTGCCCCTACACAATCGCAGTACCACATATACTTGGGACGGCAATATATCATTTCTTACGGTGGAGCCCTGACTTCATTTCCAGGAGGAGGCCCGGCTCGACGGATTTCCATCCGGGATGCCATCACCCATTCTCCAAGAGATTTCACGGCTCCGCGGAGCGTCACCTTATCAAAACCTGTGAAGATGTTCGGCCCCCATCTGGAGCGCAGGACATCAAATGGTAGTCCGCTCGATTGCAGCAAGATTGGTTGAGTCCCCGCTTCCATCCAAAGGAGAAGATAGAAGGATGGCGACGTCCATGGGGCTGTTTTGGCTGAAAGACGTGAACTTGCATAAGAAACGAACCCCTTCCACCAAGGTGCGGGCGTCCGCCAGCCACTGGCGCTTCTTAAAGTAGAAATTGTCTGGCCCGCCCACGTTGTCCAAACTAAGCCAGGAGAGTTTGGTGTTTTTCAGGGCGCGCGGCGACAACTCCAGGAAAATCCCCAAAAAAAGCATAGCGCCAAGTATAATCATCATGCGATGTCTCATAGTTCACTCCTCCCGCAACAATTTGTTTTATCGTCAAGCACACTGATATGACACACGCCTGAGCAAATTGTTTCGGGAATTCGGTTTTTCGTCGGATTTATCGTCCGATTTCGACCCGCCGGTATTCGGCGCGGCGATTTGGTCCATCATGGTTTTGGCCTTTTCCCACACCTCTTTGGGAACTTTGGCCTGCTGCGCCGGAGTGTCAATTTCGCCTTCAAAGAGCAGTTTTCCACGTCGGTCGCGCGCGGTCAGGTGGGTCTTCTCCCCAGCCTCAATCACATAAGTGCCATGATCGTCGGTTTCGACAATGGTGCGGCTGGAACTGCTCTTGTTGCGGACGATGACAGTGGCGTCTCGGCCCACGTCAACGCCGCGCCGGGTCAATGACTCCAGATCGTGCTCCACCGAGTGCAGGGTTCGATCGCTGGAGGCAGACTCTCGAACCGCATCCCGGAGCGCTTTGCGCGTCTGCTCCATGGTGCGGTCGATTTCCAATCTCACCTTGTCTTTGTCCAGACCGGAAAGCTCCAGGGATTCTTTCAGGCCGTGCAGATCGCCGCTCAGGCGTTGGAGGTTGTCAAGTTGAATTTGCATATCGCCGTGCCCCGGTGAAGTATCCGTGTCCTCGGCTTCCTCCCACATCGTCTTGCCCAATTTGGTGGAGACGGTCTGCTTTTTGCCGCCACGGTAAAAGGTAACCTTCACTGGGTCTCCCTCGGCATGCATCTGCACCAATTTGCGCAATTGGATCGGGTGTACCAGCATTTGGCCCTCGAGCTCCACCAGGACATCGTTCTTCCGCAAATCGGCCTTAGCCGCCGGGCTGTCGGACGCGAGCATGTCAACGACCAAACCTTCGCCTGGTTTTAAGCCCAACTGCGCAGATAGAGCCTCGGGCGCCTCCTCCACGGCCACGCCCAGCCAGGCAACTTCCTTGGTTTTTTTAGACTTCCCGCGGGGTTCGATCGATTGAATGGTAATATCAAGAGGCGTTACGCCCGATAATGTGGTGGTCGCACTGCCGCCGCCAGACGCCGAAGAACTGCCGGTCGCACCGGAACCGCCGCCTCCCCCTGACGAAGAACTGCCCGAGGATTGGTCCTCGTCGTCGATCTGCATTCGTTTTGCCGGCACCGCTTTATACGCGGTATTGCCTTCGACGCGCGTCGCGGAAAAGCCGGCGCAAAAAGCGGTTGAAGCGACCATGAATAGAATGTTTTTTCTGAGATTTAGCTTCATACAATAACTTTCTAATAGGTTTGGTTAGTAGGTTTCAAACCGCACGGGCACGACTTCGACGCGCGGATTGCTCTCTTCGATGGCGATGCCGCTGTTCTTGTCTGTCACCACCAGTTGGTCCTTCCACCTGCGGCAGCGAAAACGCACCGGTTCGCCAGTCGGCAACTTCGCCACCACGTCGAAGGACGAAACCAGTTCCTGATTCACTTGCACGTTGTCCGCCTTCACGCCGTAAGCGATGTTTTCCAGCGGCTTTTTTTCCACTCCGCTTTCCGCGCGAAAACCCAGCTTGGCCACCAGCAAAACGATCGCCGCCAAAGCCAGGGTTGGGGCCAGCCACCGCCATAAGGTCACCCAAAGCGGCCTTTCCCTGGATAGTTCAAAACTCCGTTGGATGCTCTTGGGCGCAGGCTTGGCGGCCTGCAAACGGGCCATAAAATCATGCGACACCGCCGCAGGCTTGGCTCGCCGCAATTCAGCTTCAAAATGCTCTTGTTCTTGTTCGTTCACGCTAATACTTCTTTCGTCAATTTGCGCAGCTCGATCAGCCCGTAACGGTAGCGGGACGCCGCCGTATTGGCTGGGATTTCAAGCGCTTCCGCAATCTGCACAAAGGTCAAACCGCTCCAAACCTTAAGCGTGACCACCTCTCGATAAATCCCCGGCAAATGGCTTACAGCCTTCTGGAGCAACAAGTTGCGTTCTCGCTCATCCGCGCCGGAATCAAACCAGTATTGCGGGCCGTCCTGGTGCGCCGCCACTTCGCGCTCGGCCCTACGGCCATTGCGCCGCGCCAGATCAATGGCCCGATGCCGAATCGTGGCATACACATATCCCAAAGCGGGCGGTTCGTTTTGACCTTGCCGTTGCCACGAT
>Ga0302324_100030235_pt1 | contig 10240 bp, 9 predicted proteins | sample Palsa_T0_1_FD_201949 | JGI IMG/M metagenome (GOLD analysis project Ga0302324, IMG submission 201949) | Peat permafrost microbial communities from Stordalen Mire near Abisko, Sweden - Palsa_T0_1 | ecosystem: Environmental > Terrestrial > Soil > Palsa > Peat permafrost | place: Sweden: Abisko... | reverse complement strand
CGCAATCGCCTGGCCCATGGCAAACCCCCTCCGTTTGCCACCTTGAATCATTCCCCACGTGATTCGTGAATCCCCCAGAGAGTCAGCCACCCTACGGTTTGGTATTATCTGCCGGCCTCTTAACACCCCAGACCTTAGCGTCTGTCGTTGGCGGAATCTCTGACTTGGAGATCCCTAATTGGATCAGGAGGCGCATTGAGCAACGAGCAAACCGCGGTGGCCATTCGGCGTGTGATCCATCTCGACTGGAGGCTTGTGCGACGGCCATCAATCGCAGCGATAAGAAAGCGGCGTTGGACCAACTTTCTGAAGCAACCGCGAAGTTGAAGCGCCTAGCCGCGGGGCTGATCCAACGGTTCACCTGATAATCGGCGGGCCGGCGTCCGTGACCCCATCACGCAGTGGTCAAGCGACAACGGCGGATTCAGGTATGCCGTTTTTCAGCAACATCGCGAACTGCTGCGCAGGCACCGGCCGGCTGAAATAGTAGCCTTGCGCCTCTTCACATCGGTAAGCCCGAAGAAAGGCCACCTCCTCGAGCGTTTCCACGCCTTCCGCAATAACCCGCAGCTTGAGACCCCGCGCCATGCCGATCACCGCTTTGACAATGGTCGTATCCTCGCCGGGGGTGCTGATCTGACGGACGAACGACTGGTCGATTTTGACGGCGTCGACCGGAAACTTTTGCAGATAGCTCAGGCTCGAGTAACCCGTTCCGAAGTCATCGACCGCCACGCCAATTCCGCTGTCCCTCAAGCTCCGTAGAATCTTTGCCGTGGATTCGGCATGCTTCATAAGAACACTCTCGGTCAGCTCCAGCTCAAGAGATCTCGGATCGAAACCCGTTTGGTCCAGGGTTGCGAACAGACCTTCCAGAAATTTCTCGTGCCGAAATTCGATCGCGGAGACGTTCACGGCCATGCTGATTGGTGGCAGGCCGGCCTCGATCCAAGCGCGGGCTTGTGCGCACGCTTCATGAAGAACCCAGGCGCCGATCGGAAAAATAAGGCCACAATCTTCGGCGACCGGAATAAAGTCCGCCGGCGAGACCGGTCCTCGCGTCGGATGCCTCCAGCGCAGCAGCGCCTCAGCCCCGATAATCGCTCCCGTCTTTAGATTAACTTTCGGCTGGTAGTGCAGCGCGAACTCCCGCCGTTCCAAGGCTCGCCGCAGACTTTCCTCGATGGATTGCCGCTCCACCGCCCGGGCGTTCATAGCGGGCTTAAAAAACTGAAAGCTTCGACGACCGTTTTCCTTTGCCTGATACATCGCGGTGTCTGCGTTCTTAATGAGTGCCTCAGCGTCGAGTGCGTCGTCGGGATAGACGCTCACGCCGATGCTTGCGGTAATGTGAAGATCATGATGGTCGATGTAATGAGGTTTCGCCACTGCCTCCAGCATTCTTCTCGCCGTAACGGCCGCATTCTCCGCGTGTTCAAGATCCAAGAGCAAAACGACGAATTCATCGCCGCCCTGCCGGCTCACCGAATCCGAGCCGCGTATGCAATCCACCAAGCGTTTTGCGATGGATTGAAGCAGCTTGTCACCGACCGGATGTCCGAGTGAATCGTTGATGTGTTTGAATCCGTCCAAATCCAGAAACAGCACCGCTGCTTTCTTAACGTGACGCCTGGCCAGTGCGATCGCCTGGCCAATACGGTCGTTCAGGAGCATCCGATTCGGCAAGCCGGTCAGAAAGTCGTGCTCGGCAGAATGCGCCATGTGTTGCGCCATCGCCAGTGCAGCGTTTTCCATGGCCTTGCGCTCGATGGCGTAGCGCAGCGCCCGCAGCAACGCGCGTGTCTCGATTTGCCCCTTGATGAGATAGTCCTGTGCACCGTGTTGCAAGGCTTGCATGGCCACCGACTCGTCGTCCAAGCCCGTCAGCACCACCAAGGCGATGCCGGGCGCGGCGGCGCGGGTCCGCCGGATCGCTTCAAGTCCTCGTGCGTCGGGTAAGCCGAGGTCGAGCAGGATAATGTCGACGGCGTTCTCCGCAAGGAATTTTTCGGCGGCGCCCATGCACTCCAAGTGCGTCAGTTGAGTCTTGAACGAGTTCTGTTCGTTCAGCATCTCTCGGAGAAGCCGTGTGTCTCCGGGATTATCTTCGACGAGTAGAACTATTTTCAACAATTTCGCGTTCATCCGCTTGGCGCCTGTGACGGCAGCTTGACCTTTGTCAGCCAGAAATCGTTGATGCTCTTCACCAGGCTTTCGAACGCGTCGAACCGCACGGGCTTGTTCAGGTAGCAGTTTGCCTGAAGTTGATAGCTTTTCAGAATATCCGCCTCCGCGTCTGAAGTGGTCAGGATGAGCGTAGGGATCGTCTTCAAACCGCTGTCCTCCTTGATCTGAGCCAAAACCTCGCGGCCGTCCATTTTGGGGAGGTTCAGATCCAGCAACACAAGGTCCGGACGAGGAGCACGGATGTGGAGACCCTCACGCCTCAGAAAGGCCATGGCCTCCACGCCGTCAGAAGCCACGTGCAATCGGATGAGGCTGTTCGCGTCACGAAACACTTCCTGCGTCAGCCGGACATCCCCGGGACTGTCTTCAACTAGGAGAATCTCTATGGACATCCCGTTTTCTTTCGCCGCGGCTTTCATGATTTCTCTCTACTCCCCGCCAAGGTAAAGCGAAACGTGGAGCCATGGCCGGACTGCGACTCGACCGAGATTCGGCCTCCGTGTCGCTCGACGATCTTTTTGCAGATGGCCAAGCCGATCCCGGTGCCGGCGAACTCTTCCCGCTTGTGCAGCCGCTGGAACAGACCAAATATCTTTTCGAAATATTGCGGCTCAATTCCCAGTCCGTTGTCTTGCACAGAAAATGTCCATTTCTTCCCGCTGCTTCTCGCTGCCACGATGTGGACCTTCGGGATTCTAGTATCGTGATATTTTATGGCGTTGCCGACTAGGTTCTGAAATAACTGAATCAGTTGCATCTCGTCCGCTAGGACGGTGGGCAAAGGATCGTACGTCACCAGCGCGCCGCTTTCCTCTATAGCGCCTCGCAGATTGATCAGCGCCTGTTGCAGGGCGTCTTCACTGGAAATGTCGAGCAAATCCATTCCTGTTAATCCGACCCGCGAATAAGCTAGCAGGTCCTGGATCAACCTCTGCATGCGGCTTGCCCCGTCCATGGCGAATGCGATGAATTCATCGGCATCGGCGTCGAGCTTTCCCTTGTAGCGCCTGGAGAGAAGCTGTGTGTAACTGGCCACCATCCGCAATGGCTCCTGCAAATCATGCGAGGCAAAGTAGGCAAATTGCTCCAGCTCTTCATTCGAGCGATATAGTTCTTTCACCTTTTGCAACAGATTTGCTTCGGCCGCCTTGCGCACACTGATATCGCGGATCGCTGCCGTCACCAGGATTCCTTCGGCGCTTTCCAGCGGGCTCAGCATGAGTTCGATCGGAAACTCGCTTTCATCCTTGCGCCGCCCGGTGAGCTCAATCCCCGTTCCGATCTGTTGCGCCAGCGCGTCATCCGCAGACCGAAGTCCGTCCGCGAGCAGCCGCTCCGCGAAGCCCTCCGGAATGATGTTCTTTACCTCCTGCCCAAGAAGTTCATCGCGCCGGTATCCGAACTGCTTTTCCGCCTGAAGATTCAGAAGAACGATGTCTCCGCTCTGGTTCACCACCACCATCGCGTCCGGAGCAGCCTCCAAGAGCCCGCGATACTTACTCTCCATTTGCGCCAGGTGTTTTTCATCGGTCTTGCGCGCGCTGATGTCCCGGATCGCTGCCGTCACCAGGATGCCTTCGGCGCTTTCCAGCGGGCTCAGCATGATCTCGATCGGGAACTCGCCACCATCTTTGCGTCGCCCGATGAGCTCGATACCAGTCCCGATCTGCTGCGCCAGCGCATCTTCCGCGGATCGCAGATCGTCCGCGACAAGCCGTTCCGCGAAACCCTCCGGAATAATGCTTGTGACCTTCTGCCCGAGGAGCTCGTCGCGGCGGTAGCCAAACTGCTTTTCCGCCTGAAGATTAAGAAGAACGATGTCGCCGCCCTGGTTTACCACGACCATCGCATCCGGCGCCGCCTCCAAGAGCCCGCGGTACTTACTCTCCATCTGCGCCAGGTGTTTTTCCGCGGCATCAGGCAAGCTGAGGTCGCGGATCACTGTCGTTGGGGCAGAGCGGGCTGACTTCATTTTGTCTCCTCTAGACTTCATGGGCCTTGGGTCGTCCGCCTTGAGGCAAGGGCGGAAGCCCCGATGCGACACTTTCAGTCTGTCTGGGGTACAGCTTTGCACGATATTTATTCTAGGCTCCGAGCCTCGGTGATAGGGCGCTTAAGCCGTTTCGACTTTTTTGTCGGTATTCTTTTGTAGATGCCTTACCGATTGTCTGAGCAATCCGATTTCCGTCTCAAGACGATCAACACGCCTATCAAGGCTAATATCGGTCGTGTCGGTGTTTACGGTTGCATGGAAAACGACGCCGATCTCGTCGCCGTCGTGCCACCGCACCCTGGCGCGAAAACTCTGCCCTTTGGCCGGGATGTGCAAATGCACAAACTCGCTGAAGTGCTGCGGCTTAGAAAATTGTAACCGTGCGCCAGTGTCGGAAATATCGCAGACAATGCAGTCGATGGCGCTACCTTTATTTTCGAAATATACAAAGGCTCGAAGAAAGCATGTGTTGTGCCGGAGAGCGTCTTGATCGTCGATCATGGAACGCGACTTCTCCAAATCGGGATTTTCCCTCAAAGGAGGCACGCTGTCTTGCGTAGATGTACTTATGATACTGCGGATCTTTGCTTATCTGGTTATTACGTCACCGGCCGTCGCAACTGCCAACGTGTCAGACACGGACTCGAGGCCCGAAGGTAGCGGCCGTGCGAAATTCATATTCTCTGCCTTAGGGGCCTTAGTGAACTTTCGGCGAAGTCAGGTAGCTACGCACCGACGCTGCAAGTGTCATTGGATTAAATGGCTTGGACAGCACACCTTGGGCGCCAAGTGAGATGTATTGTTCGATCTCGTCGGTCTGCGTACGGGCGGTCAGGAACACAACCGGGATTTGGGCAGTCCTCGGGTTCTTGCGCAGGTTGGCAAGCGTTGCCGGTCCATCCATAAGCGGCATCATGACATCCAACAAGATGAGTGTAGGTGACCACTCGGCGGCCATCACGAGGGCATCCGCACCTGATGCACAGGCCCGGATCGTAAATTCCCGATCCAGACCGAGCGATACATCGACGACCTCGCGGATGTCCGGCTCGTCGTCCACGACCAAAATGCGAATGCCAGTCATATGACCTCACTGGATGCACTCGTTTTCCTCGACGCGAGGCGATCACTTACTGTGGCTACGAGGCTATCGATTGATGTGTGCGACCTTGCCAGCGCGGCCTGCTCCTGTGGATCATCCGCCAAGGTCGCACCGTCGGCGGAAAAAACGACCACGGGAACTGCATTGCCCTTGCTGTCGCGCAGCTCGGGCAGCAGATCAGGGCTGGCCCCCTTGGCGTGCGCTACGTCAAGCACCGCGAGGTCGAAGTCGCTTGTCTTCAGCGCGTGCCGCGCTTCCGCGATCGAATTGACCGTAACGACATCGCCAATGGCGCTGAGCGCGCGAGCAACGGCATCATTTTCATCGACATGAAGGATTCGCGGGCGCCTGTTCGCCTCGCGCGCGGCGGGCTTGGCAAGTAGTCGCGCCAGACGATCGAAGTCCACCGGCTTGTTCAGCCAGTCCAGCACATTGAGCTTGGATGACCTCAAATCGTCGCGTCCGCGGCTGGTATCGCCGGACACGACAACGATCGGCGTCTCGCGGTATTGCGGCAATTCGCGCAAACGCACGATCAGACTTACGCCGTCGCCATCCGGAAGGTGGATATCGACCAGAATTCCGTGATATTTTGTCGCCGTCGCCCGCGTGAACGCGTCCCCTGCAGAATAGCCGAAATCCGTGGCAAATCCGACTTGCCTCAGCTGTTCGCGCAGCGTGAGCGCGGTATCGAGATCGTCTTCACAAAGCAACAGGCGCGCTGCATCCGGTTTTGCATCGCGGTCGATGGCGAGACTGGCCACATGATCCCAGCAGGGCAGCTGGACGTGAAAGATCGTTCCGCCGCCGGGAGCATCGGCGAAGCCCGCTTCGCCGCCCAGCCGGTCGACAATCTGCTTCACGATGCTGAGGCCAAGACCGGTGCCACCCTTCTGGCGCGCGGCTCCGGCATCGGCCTGTGCAAATTTCTCGAAGACGAGCGGTTTGAAGTCGACTGGAATGCCGGAACCATGGTCGCGCACTGTAAGACGGACCATATCGGTTCCTTTCTCGATCGCGACCAGCACTTCATCATTCGCCGAAGAAAACTTTATTGCGTTTGAAAGCAGGTTGGTGACGACCTGGAGAAGACGATCCGGATCCGCTCGGACGTCAGTGGCGGTACGCGCATCTTCAAGCCGGACGCGCACGCCGTAGCCTTCGGCGAATCCCCGCATGGCCTCGATCGCCTGTGCAACCAAAGGCCGAACCTCAACGCGACTAAAATTGAAGACCACACGTCCGGCCTCCATCTTCTCGATATCGAGAATGTCGTTGACCAGACGCACGAGGCGTTGGCTGTTGGTGTGCGCAATCGCCAGCAAACGAGCCATCGGTGGCGGCAGGTTTCCGGCTGCATTGCCCATAAGCAGGCCGAGCGAGCCGGTAATCGACGTCAATGGCGTGCGCAGCTCGTGGCTCACAGTCGAGACGAATTCGTCCTTCAATTGTTCCAGGCGTTTGCGCTCCGTAGCATAGCGCAGGGCTCTCAAAAGCGAACGTCTCTCGATTTGGCCTTTGACGAGATAGTCTTGCGCGCCCTCTTGCAGGGCTTGCTCGGCCAGCAATTCATCGTCATAGCCTGTCACCACCACAAGCGGGACACGAGGCGCGGCGGCGTGAACTCGCCGTATCGCACTCAATCCCTGCGCATCGGGCAACCCCGGGTCGAGCAAGATAATGTCGACCGGGTGCGCCACAAGATGTCCCTCAGCCGCGCGCATGCAATCCACAAGAGTCAACTTTGTCGTGTGCGAACCCTGCTCATCGAGCATTTCGCGAATCAAACGGGCGTCTCCCGGATTATCTTCGATAAGGAGAATTGCTTTGATCCGCGTCGATCCTGTCATCGTCACAACTCAGCGGGTCACGCGCGAACGAGCGAAATGCATATTTCCGTCAGAGTCCGACCTCAAGTTATTGGAGCGGGCAACACTATCGTTCAGAACATAATATTGGGATAAAATTTCATCAGCAGGGCCGACAAATCCGTAGTTACAAATAACTAGATACAATAGCCTAAATAGACAGGCCATGATCAGCGACTGCCGAGCGTGCGCCGGATCAAAGAGAATTACATCCCATCGGTTTGTAAAACGTGGGAATGGCTCTTTGCAAAGTCGGAAATAATTGGAGAGTTGACGGGTGCAAAAGTCAGTTGCTGTGTAAATTGTTCAGCGCGATACGGACAAGATGGACGGTGTTTCTGGCGCCAAGCTTGCGCATAATATGTCCGCGGTGTATTTCGACTGTTCGCCGACTTATTCCCAGATTTTTGGCGGCTTCCTTGTTGGAAGCAGCTGCAGTGATCTGAAATAGCACCTCGCGTTCACGGCGTGTCAGCAGTTCGTAACCAGGAAAAGACGAAGATGCAGCCTCGGAGCTTTGCCGACGATCCGTCCATCTGTCGATCGCTTCACGCACGCGGGCGACGATCGTTTCGGCATCTAGCCGCTTTTCTATGAAATCAGAGGCTCCGTTTTTGATCGCCTCGACTGCGGTTGGAATATCGCTCCGACCGGAAAACATTAATACCGGAGCCGGGTAATTTTCTGCGTCGAGATCGGTGAGAATGTCCAGCCCTGACAGGCCAGGCATACATATATCGAGAAGGACGCAAGTAGGTATGCGTATCCGCGCGGCGCGAAGAAACGACTTCCCGTCGGTGAACACGGTCGCCTGATATCCGGCGCGCGTGAACACAATAGAGAATGCGGCGCATGCCTCCGGATTGTCGTCGACGATGAAGATTTCTGCGTTCGAATTGCTCACCGGTTTTCCATTCACCTATTGGGATTGTTGTTCGAATTGCCCGATTCGCGGTAGTTCCACGCTAGCTTTAAGGCGTCCCGGGAATGTTTGTGGTATTTTCGAGCGAAAATGACGAAGCACGAAAAGCCGAACGGCTGAGGAGAGATTCGTATCCAGCCGCCGACCATTTATGTCGGTGATGAGGCTCGACAGCGTCATCTCATGTTCTCGTCCGATCTCTTTGAGGCCGTTCCAAAAGTCGTCTTCTAGACTGACGCTGGTTCTGTGGCCTGCAATTACGATAGACCGCTTGACGACTGCGAATTGCATAGTCGTCTCCTCCGTGCATTTCTTTCATACGAATCGTCGAAACGCGACTGAGAGACTGAACTCTCAGTTGTCTACTACGTCACCGACAGCTTCGCAGTTCAACATTGCACAGCGGCATCAAATAATCAGAGACGGAAGACAGATGTGGAATTTTGCTCAGCCGACTGGGAAAGCCGCTATCGCCCCAAAACATTCTCTACAATTTAAGATTACGGTAACTCTTCTCCATCGCTCGTGCCGTCTGGCTTGTCGTGAAGGACGACATTCAACAGCGAACTATGAACGCTGATACGGTCATTATAATCAATGTAGCCGAGCTTCCGAAACTTATTCATGAAAAAATTGACACGAGAGCGAGTTGTGCCAACCATCTGCGCCAATGTTTGATGGTCGATCCTGGCTAAGACGGTTTCAATCCGACCTTCCTTTCCGTAATTTGCCAACAACAGTAGAATTCGCGCCAGGCGCTTCTCGCTTGAATTGAACATGTGATCGATCAAATCGTCCGTCAACCGAACGGTTCGATTCAAAACGTACATGACGAAGAATTCGGAAAACGCCAAATCGTCGTGAATGGCACGGATGACCGCAGCCTTTTCAAACCGCGAAACGAGGGATTCCGTTAGGGTTTCGAGTGTGGACATGCGCAACGGCTCGCCGATCAGGCACCCCTCGCCACAGAAATCCCCCGCTTCGATCAACGCAATGACAGCTTCCTTACCTTGCTTGGAAATGACCTTGAGTTGGGCCCGACCCTTCTGGAAATAAAAAATGTAATCGGCAGCATCCCCCTGCGAGTAGATGGTATGCTTTGCTCCATATTTGAACGCGACCACTCCGCCGTACTTGGCGACAAATACGGCCGGATCGAACGGAGGTTGCATAGTCATCCTTCTGAACGAGTTCGTGTTGATAGATTGCGCTTCAGTGGCGCTGCCGCTGTTTAAAACAGCACAGTTAGCGTCAGATATTCACCGCGGACGTTTAGTCGCGGCTCCCCCTGCTGTTAGGGCGTAAGTTATTTTACCTACTGCAGTTTTGGGCTTCAGCCCGGCGCAGGATACGAAACATCAAAATGGGCCGGTCTGCAGAACGACCGAGAAAGCAACGTTGCCGAAGTTTTGACCACTTGGCGTAAAATATCGCCGGCGAGTTCGAACAATCGGCCGCACGAGGTCATTTGTATGCATTCACGCATGTATGCATTCACGCACGACATTTTAGCTATGCCCTGAATTTTTGTTTGTTGGTGTTCAATTTTGGACACGAGCGAATCCCGCGCTGGACGATATTGCATACCAGCAAGAGGTCTTCCGTCCTAAGCAAGGGCGCTCGGGACTCTCCAAGTAGCCTTGTGTTTCGACCTCACGAGAGCCACCGGAGAACGGTTATGGGCATTTCCAGCTCACCATACGAAACCAAAATCCAGCATTCCCAATCAGACGCGATCGATCGCAATATGCACGAGCGAGGACCGTATGCGACGATGGTAGCCGAATTGCTGGCTGCTCGTGCACGCGAGGAGGCGTTGTTGCGTGAGAAGAGTGATCTATTGCGGCATCAAGACACCCTAGCACTGGAATTCGAGCACAGGGTCATGAACAGTCTGCAGATGCTATCGAGTCTGCTGACATTGCAATGCCGTGCTGCCACGACGCCTGAGGCGGCCGCCCAATTATTGATCGCTGCTCACCGCGTCAGTGCGGTAGGTCGCGTACATGGCCGATTGCATCTCCTCGATCATCGGGACAGTGTGGAGTTCAGCCTATATCTCCAAGATCTGTGCAATGATCTTGCAGCCCTGCTGTTTCCGGATCCGGCCCACCGCGCTATTATCGTTCAAAGCAGAAGGTTTGAGATACCGACGGTGCTGGGCA
>Ga0302324_100030234_pt1 | contig 10240 bp, 7 predicted proteins | sample Palsa_T0_1_FD_201949 | JGI IMG/M metagenome (GOLD analysis project Ga0302324, IMG submission 201949) | Peat permafrost microbial communities from Stordalen Mire near Abisko, Sweden - Palsa_T0_1 | ecosystem: Environmental > Terrestrial > Soil > Palsa > Peat permafrost | place: Sweden: Abisko... | reverse complement strand
ACCCTTTGGGGCCGCAAGGGATCGCCGGATGAGCTCAACCGGCTGCCGCTGGGCTTGAATTGCTATATCGTCGAAACGGGCGCGCACACCATCCTGCTCGATACCGGCGGCGGCGACAAGCTGGAGGCTCGTGCGCGGGAGCGCATGAAGCTGCCGGCCACGCCCACGCCGCTGCCCGAAGCGATCGCGGCCGCGGGCATCGATCCCGAGCGGATCGATATAGTGGTCAACAGCCACCTCCATTGGGACCATTGCGGGTGGAACACCATCCTGACGAAGAGCGGCCCTCGGCCGGCATTCCCGCGCGCGGTCTACTACACGCGGCGTGGCGAGTGGGAGCATGCCCACCGGCGGCATCCGCGCGATCGCGTAGCTTATATCGATGCGAACTACGATCCGCTGGTAGAGGCCGGGCGCATGCGCTTGATCGACCAGGATACCGAAGTTGCCCCCGGAGTGTGGCTGCGCCTCGCGCCGGGCCACACGCGCGACATAATGGTGATCACCGCCGAGTCCGATGCCCGAACGTTTTGCTTTCTCACCGACCTGGTCCCCACGGCTGCGCACCTCACGCCCACCTGGATCACGGCTTTCGATCTCGACCCGCTGCAATCGGTCGACAGCAAGCTGCGCTGGCTGACGGACGCCGCGCGCGGCAAGTGGGTGTGTGGCTTCGGCCATGACACCGAAACATCTTTCGCCCGCATTGTGGAACGCGAAGGGCGCTTCGAGACGGACGAAATCTAACAGTCTGCTATAGCGTCTCTATTGCATACTTGCAGTATGAAGCTGAACGCCCGTCAATTCGGCCTGTTACTGCTGCTGACGGCAGTGGTAGTGCTGGTACTGGTGGGTGTTCTTTCCGTTCGCAACTGGCGGGCGTTCGAACAGAACACCGCCCATTTCCACGCCACCCGGCTGCTCCTCACCGCCAACGAATCGTTGCTGGCGCATACGCGCGACGCCGAAACCAGCCAGCGAGGTTATCTGCTCACCGGCAAGACCAGCTATCTGGCTCCCTATGACGCGGCCATCCAAATCATTCCAGGTGAGATCCGGCAATTGGAAGAATTGACTGCCGGCTTCCCCGACCAGCATGCGCGCGCGCAGCTTCTCGGCCAGTTGATCCGGGAGAAACTGGACGAACTAGCTAAATCCATCAACGATGTGCATGGCGGCGATTTGTCCCCGGCACTCGCCATTGTGCGGACCGATCGGGGCAATAACATTATGGATCACCTGCGGCTGGTCTCCGCGGAACTCGAGCAAAGCGAAATGTCGCGCCGGGACGTGCTGATGCTGCAGCGCGATCTCATCACCAAAACGGACCGGCGCGTCGGGCTTGCCGGCATCGTCGTGCTGGCCTTTCTGTTGGTAAGCGCGATGGTCGTGATCCACCAGGGAACCAACCAGCGGGAACGGCTCATCGTTCGCCTCAACGCTTCGAGCGAAGCCACCGAACGCGTAGGCGAATTGCTGCGGACCACCCTATACAGCATCGGCGACGCAGTCATCACCACGGACACCGCCGGCGGCGTGACGCTGATGAATTCGGTAGCGGAGAGCCTGACCGGCTGGACGGAGCCTCTGGCTAAGGGCCAGCCTATCGAAACGATCTTTCACATCCTCAATGCCAAATCGCGGCAGCCAGTCGATAATCCCATCCGCAAAGTGCTCCAGGCGGGAGAGACGGTTGGGTTGGCCAACCACACCTTCCTGGTCTCGAAAACCGGCCAGGAAACGGCCATCGACGACAGCAGCGCGCCCATCCGGAACTCCAGGAATGAAATAGTAGGCGTCGTCCTGGTATTTCGCGACGTTACCGAGCGCAAGAAAGCCGAGGCCGAGCTGCAAGAAAGCGAACAACGCTTCCGCACCATGGCAGACGCCGCTCCAGTCCTGATCTGGACGTCCGCCACCGATCGGCATTTCGATTATGTCAACAAGCCCTGGCTCGATTTCACGGGGCGCGCTCTCGATCGGGAACTCGGCGAGGGCTGGTGCGAAGGCGTTCATCCGGAAGATCTGGACCGCTGCAGGCACACCTACGCGACATCCTTCGACTCGCGGCGGCCTTTCAGCATGGAGTACCGGTTGCGCCGCCATGACGGCCAGTACCGCTGGTTTCTCGACAACGGAGTCCCGCGATTCGGGCCCGACGGCAAATTCGCGGGCTACATAGGCTGCTCGGTGGATGTCCACGACCGGCGCCAAAACGAGGAAAAGCTCGTACAATCGGCCAAACTCGAGAGTCTCGGTATTCTGGCGGGCGGCATCGCTCACGATTTCAATAACATCCTCGTTGGTATTCTGGGCAACGCCAGTCTGCTCGAAGAGTATCTGGTTCCCGGCACGGAGGGGCGAGAGCTACTGGAACAGGTGATCGACTCCTCCGAACGAGCCGCTCAACTGGTTCACCAGATGCTTGCCTATTCCGGCCGGGGGCAGTTTGTGGTCGAGCTGCTCGACCTCTCCAGCCACGCCCGTCAGATCGTCGGTCTGGTGCGCGCTTCCATCCCGAAAAACATTTCGATAGAGCTTTGTTTGCAGGCCGGACTGCAAACCATACTCGCCGATGCCGCGCAGCTGCAGCAGTTGACCATGAACCTGGTGATCAACGCCGCCGAAGCCATGAGCCCGCAGGGCGGCGTGGTAGTGGTGTCGACCCAGGCAAAAACCGTCGACCACCAAATCTCGGCGCGCAACATGACTGGAGAAAACGTGGCTCCCGGTGAGTATGTCGTCCTCACCGTGGAAGACAAAGGCAGTGGCATGGATGCAGCCACACTGGCGCGCATCTTCGATCCGTTCTTCACCACCAAGTTCACCGGCCGGGGGCTGGGTCTGGCGGCGGTACTTGGTATCGTTCGCGGGCAAAAGGGAGCCATTACGGTAGATACCGCCGTCGGCCAAGGATCGACATTTCAGGTGTTCTTCCCGGCACTCGACCAGTCCCGCGAAGCGAAACCGGCTGCACCGCCCCAAGCCAGTTCTGGCAGCGCGACGATTCTCGTAGTAGACGATGAGCCCATAGTTCTCAAGACCGCTCGCAGCGCTCTGGAAAAAGTGGGTTATGCGGTCCTGATAGCGGAAAACGGTGTTGAGGCTTTGCAGATCTTCCAACAACACCCGGATCGGATTTCGTTGATCGTTCTGGATATGACCATGCCCATCATGAGCGGCGAGGAGACTCTGGCGCGGCTGCGAAGTATCCGGGCGAAGGTCAAAATAGTCGCTTCAAGCGGATACAATGAGCGGGAATTCCTGGAAAAATTCGGCGACCGCGTGGACGGATTCCTGCAAAAACCGTATACCGCCGCCCAGGTGGCGCAAGTCGTTGCTCATGCGCTCACGGGATCGGCCGCGTCCGCCTAACGATCTTCCGGCCGCTGTGCAGAATCGCACACAGGGTGTCTCCGGGCTGATCCATTCGTCATAAATTCGACTAACCTGAAACATTATAGATGCCCATACCCATCAGGGCGCTGATCGTCTCGGATAATGAAGGCGATGCTCTGCGCCTGATGGAAGAGCTGCGCAAGAGCGACTACGTTCCATATTATGAGCGCGTAGCCGCCGCGGACGCCTTTCGCGCCGCGTTGGCGCAGAAGTGGGACCTGATTCTGGCGGACCATTCCAGCGGCGAACTTTCCGCGATCGCGGCGCTCGATCTGCTGCACGAAACCGGTGCCGATATTCCCTTGGTCGAAATCTCCGGGCCCGTGCCGGAGGAGACCTTACTCGCGGCGTTGAAGGCTGGCGCGGCCGGTTTCATCGGGCGCGACCACTTGTCGCGGCTGGGGGCCACGGTGGCTCGGGAAATGAGCCAGGCCGAGGGCCGCCGTGAGCGGGCGCGCCTCGAGCATCAGTTCCGCCAGGCGCAGAAGATGGAGGCGGTGGGCCGGCTCGCGGGCGGCGTGGCGCACGACTTTAATAATCTGCTCACGGTGATTACAGGTTACGCGGACCTGCTGTTGTGCGGCGGCAGCCTGCAGCCGTCCCAGCGCACCGCGCTCGAGGAGGTGCGGCGCGCGGCCGAGCGGGGCGGGGCTCTTACGCACCAGCTGCTGGCATTCAGCCGCAGGCAGCCGTTCACTCCCAGAACCGTGCAGTTGAACGTATTGATTCTGAACATGGAGAAGATGCTCTCGCGATTGATCGGCGAGGACATCGCGTTGATCACCGTGCTGGCCGCGGAGCCCGCCAGCACGCGTACCGATCCGGGCCAGATCGAGCAGGTGATCATGAACGTAGTGGTGAACGCCCGGGACGCCATGCCGGGCGGTGGCAAGCTGATCATCGAGACCATCAACGCGCAGGTGGATCCCGCCTATGCCGGCCCCAACGTGGACCTCAAGCCCGGCTCCTATGTGGTGTTGGCGATCAGCGACACCGGAATGGGCATGGACCCCGAAACCACCGCGCATCTGTTCGAGCCGTTCTTCACCACCAAAGCACCCGGCAAAGGCACGGGCCTGGGATTGGCCACCGCCTACGGTATCGTCAAGCAGAGCGGCGGGGCCATCTCGGTCTACAGCGAACCGGGCCGCGGTACCTCGGTGAAGATCTACCTTCCCTCGGCGGAAGCCAAAGCGCCGGCTGAACCGGAGGAACCAGCCTCCACCGCGCCGCTCCGGGGGACCGAGACGATCCTGGTGGTGGAGGACGAGGCGCGCGTCCGCAAGCTGGTCTGCCAGGTGCTGACCGCTCACGGATACGAGGTGCTGGAGGCGGTCCGCGGCGAGCAGGCTATCCGCAGCGCCGCGAAATACAAAGGCCGCATTCACCTGTTGCTGGCGGACGTGGTCATGCCCGAAATGAGCGGACCACGCGCAGTCGAACAGATTCGCGCGCTGCATCCCGGCATCAAAGTGCTATACATGTCGGGCTACACCGACGAGGCCATTGTGCATCACGGCATTCTGGACTCCGGCCAGCCATTTTTGCAAAAGCCGTTCCTGCCGAACACACTGGCACGCAAAGTACGGGAAGTGCTGAACACAGAAGCGGCCGCCGGCTGACTGAACTATCGTGGCGCACGCTTCAGCGTGCTGCCGTGGGCTTCAGCCCACGGTTGCCGGGTAGCTTCGACCAGGGACAACAACACGCCCATCAGTACCGCCAGCACCGCATCCGTGATATCGGGCAGGCGTCCCGGCAGGTAGACCTGCACTAATTCGAGCACGACTAGCGCTGCCGCGACGGTCATGACAACCGAAGCCAGCCGATACCCCGCGCCCCGCCACAACCATATCGCCGAGCCATACCAGAAACTTTTGCGAAACAGCACCACAAGGCTGCTTTGCCAGCTCGCCACAAGAAAGCCGCGGAAGGGGATCCAGCTGAATGCGCGTGCGCGGCCGAAGTGAAACGGCGCCAGCTCCCCGATGACCAAAGCCGAGGTTAGCAGCCAGGGCGCCGCCCGCCGCACGTAGAGGCGCGGCAGCCACAACCAGGCGGCCAACCCGGCCGCTGCGCCGGCTACATCGGACCATGACAGGTACCGGCTCGCGATCAGCAGCCGGGCCGGCACCACCAGCAGGAGCGCAGCCAGCATGCGGCTGGTCTCTTTGTTCAGCAGCCCCTCCAGCAGACAGGCCACTGCCACCCACTCCGCAAAAACCACCAGCGTCTCGACCGGCGAAATCGTGGAGATCGGTCCCAGCGCCGCCAGCCGGCCCGCCAGCCTCGTTCGGCCCAGCGATGGAAACAGCGGGAAAAGCTGGTAGCCCAGCCAGCAGCACAATAGCAGGACCGCCCCGGACAAGTGCAGCAGGGAAGCCATCTGGCGCCGCGCGATCACAGCTTGCAGCTTGTCCCGGTACAGCATACCCACTCCCACGCCCACAACTCCGCCCGTGACATTGCACAGCACGTCGGACGCGCTGCACTGCCGGGAGTCGTCGAACAGCTGGATCATTTCTATTGAGGCCGAGAGCGCCAGCGCCATTAGCACAGGCATGACCATCCGCACCGCTCGCGGGGTGCCTTCGCTCATCGCCAGAAAACCGAACACGCCCAATGGCGCGTACAGCGCAACGTTGATCACAATGTCCCAGACCAGGTATCGATTAATTGCGTCCGGCCAGGAGTGCAGCAGAATCCACGGCGGGCTGGCGCCCAATTGCCGCGCGTGGAACTCCCAAGGGTACAGCGAGCCGTAAACGATCAGGGCCACGACAATCAGGACTACCCGGCGCATGAAGTCAGCGCGCCCTCACGCCGGTCCCGACTCCCGCAGGAATTTGGCCGACTCCTCGGGCGGCGTGGGATTGATATAGAAGCCCGTGCCCCATTCGAAGCCTGCTACTTTGGTGAGCTTGGGAATGATCTCGATGTGCCAGTGATAGTGCGCTTGATGGTTTTCCTGCAGCGGCGCGCTGTGAATGATGAAGTTGTACGCCGGCCGCTCCAGCGCCTTGTCGAGCTTGCGCAGAGTAGTGCGCAGCAGCCCCGCCAGATTCTGTAGCGTCGTGTTATCCGCCGATTCGAAGTGCGATTCGTGGCGCTTCGGCACGATCCAGGTCTCGAACGGGAAGCGCGGCGCCCACGGCTCCAACACCAGCAAGCGGTCGGTCTCGGTCACCAGCCGGACGGCCGATGCGGTCTCCTGCCTGACGATATCGCAATATACGCAGCGTTCCTTGAAATCGAAATAAAGTTTGGCGCCGTCCAGTTCCTCCTTCACCCGCTTGGGGATCACCGGCAGCGCGATCAGTTGTGAATGGGAATGCTCGAGGCTGGCGCCCGCCGCCTCTCCGTGGTTCTTGAACAACACAATATAGCGGAAGCGCTGGTCCCTCTTCAGATCGTTGATGCGGTCGCGGAACGCCCATAGCACTTCTTCGATCTGCCGCTCGGTCATGTCGGCCATGGTGAGCATATGGTCCGGGGTTTCCACGATCACTTCGTGCGCGCCGATGCCGTCCATCTTGTCGTACATACCGTCGCCCTGGCGATTCAGCTCGCCTTCGATCCCCAGGGCTGGGAACTTGTTAGGCACCACCCGCACGCTCCAGCCCGGCTGGTTGGCTCCCCCGCCCGGGCGGAAGGCCAGCACCTCGGGCGGAGTCTTCTGCTCGTTCCCGTAGCAAAACGGGCAGAAGCGCGCGATGGATGGCGGTACGGGCTGGCGTACAAAGTCCGAAGGACGGCGCGCGCGATCGGTCGAAATGATTACCCAGCGGCCCGTGATCGGGTCCTTTCGTAATTCCGGCAAAGTTGAGACACCTCCGCAAGAAGAGAGTTTTTGGAATTCGTGGCGCGGAGAATGTATTATATCTTCCGGCTCGCGCGAAAGGCATCCTTCACCCACTCGATCTCGGGCGGCTCGCTCAGAATGATGTTCAACAGGTCGAAGCGCGCCTGCTCCCAGGCCGTCCCCGAGCGGCGCAGATAATCGCCGGCCGCGCGCCGGAGATCTTTTTCCTTCTGCAACCCAACCGCCCGGTCGGGACTGCCAAAGTCGGCGCATGCGCGGGCTTTCACTTCCACAAAGACCAGCGTGTCCCGCTCCCATGCAATGATGTCCAGCTCGCCGCTGCCGGATCGCGAGCGATAGTTGCGCGCCACGATAGTGAGTCCCTGCCGGCGCAGGAAGCGATGCGCCAGATCCTCGCCGCGGCGCCCGTGCGCCTGCTCCGTCGTAAAAGAGCGCGCGTGCCGGCGCCGGCGGGCCGCGTCGGCTAGCCGGTAGAGGAGAGAGACCATATCGACTCGGACTACTTTACGACTTCGAATTCGAAGTACATGGCTTTGCCGCGCACCACGAAGCACAGGTAATGCTCCCAGAACCGCCGGTAGCGCGGAAAGCGGTTCACCAGGAATTCGAATCCCAGCCACCTCCAAAATGAGAGTAGCTTGACGCGGATCGAAATCTCGCGGAACCTGGCCTTGGTATAGTAGCCGAAGCCGCCATGGTCCTCGCCAAAATAGCGGAACGAAAAGCTGTTCAAGTGGCTGCGGTGGGTGGGGTCGCAAAAAGAGCTGAAGTCGGTATAGTGCGGCGTCTCGATGCGTACCGTGCCGCGCGCCCGCACCAGGCGGTGGAATTCTTCCATGGTGCCGATGACATCCGCCACGTGTTCGATCACGTGTATGGCCAGCAGCCGGTCGAAGGAGTTATCCGCAAACGGATAGGGAAAGTAGTCCAGATCGCAAAGCACGTCGGCGCGGCTGGCGGGATTCCGATCGATACCGATGGCTGCAGGCTGCTTATGAATACCGCAGCCGACGTCCAGGATTCTAAGTTTTGCCAAATGGCCGGAGTCGGGCACCCCTCCAGAGTATCCAACGAACCAGCGCGTAGATGACCTGAATAGAAATCCGTGTTCATCGGCGTTCATCCGCGGCCAATACTCTTGCGCTGCTGTACCCGAAAAGCCTCGTAAAAAGGATCCGGTCACTGTTCATTGCGCAAGCGGCTGGTCTACCGGCAGCAGTGGAAGTTGACTTCGACGGTGGCCGCGGCCGTAACGGGATATCCGTCCTGATACCCAGGCCGGAATTTCCACTTTCCCACTGCCTCAATAGCTTTCTCGTCCAATCCAAGCCCGAGGCCTCGGACCACCCTCACGTTGACAGGGCGGCCGGCCGTATCCACATCAACGTGCAACACCACGGTGCCCTGGTACCTGGCCCTGCGCGCCTCCTCGGAATACTCTGGTTCCACTTTGTACAGCACACAAGGATCCGCCATCACACACCACCCGTCCGGCTCCTTCAGCAAGCGGAAGTTGACTTCGATCGTGGCCGCCACGGTGACGGGATGCCCGTCCTCATACCCTGGCCGGAATCTCCACTTTCGCACCGCCTCCAAAGCTTTCTCGTCCAACCCCAGCCCGAGGCTCCGGACCACGCTCAATTTGCTCGGGTGACCCGTGCCATCCACCTCGACGTACACCACCACGGTGCCTTGATAGTGGGCCTTGCGCGCCTCTTCGGAATACTCGGGTTCCACTTTGTACAGCACACTGGGCGCCGTCACGCGGCTACCCCTGTGGAACACGCCGCCGCCCACGCTTCCTCCTTCCCCGGGACCATATCCACCGCCCTTGCCCGGACCGACGCCGCCGCCAGATCCGGAACCAATACCGCCACCCGAACCAGCACCATTAGAAGGCGGACCCATCTTGGCCAGCGGATCGCCGTATTGGGGTAAATTGACGTGCGGCAGTATGATATCGGGGGGCGCAATCATGATGATGGGCTCCGCCGAAGGCTTCGGACGCGGGTTATGCAGCACGGCTATCGGAGGTATGAATTGCTTGAGCGGGAGCTTCGGTAACTGGCCCACGCTGGCGGCAGGGGAAGACCGGTTGCCACTATAGCCGCCCCTCGGCTCTTTCAGCGGCGAAGCTTTGGCAGCGTAGGGCGCGACATTCGGTTCAATCACGATGAAGGGACCACCCTCTTCACCTACCTCACTACGATAGTGAATGTAGGGTGTCGTAGCAGGGCCCGACATTGTTAACTGCGAAAGAGCCTGGGCCTCACACAGACGGTTTTTCGAGAACCAACCGCCCCGTAACGTATGTATGTTAACCACCGCAATTCTTTCCCCAGCTGGAAAGTGATTCTGCATGACCAGTAAGCCCGTAACTGTAGCGATGGTCACCGGGCTGGAGCACTCGGGCGCTGCGTTTTTAAAATTGGTATAGACCGGCGCCGGTTACGAATAGCATGCCCATCAGGGCAAGCTCGATCGTCACTCGTATATTCGTCTTCAGTGAGGGTGCCTAAAACGGAGAGCGATCGCCGTGGTGCGCTTCTCAGATTATTTTGAAGAGGAGTCAGTCTTCGCGCATCGCCAGCACCAGGCACTCTTCCAAAGTGTCCAGCGCAAAGTCGCACTGGTCGCGCGAAATAATCAGCGGAGGGCAAAGCCGCAGCGTACTATCGCCCGCGCCCAGGATCAGCAGCCCGCGATCGAAGGCCAGGTCGACCACACGGTCCCGCAGCTCCGGCGCTTTGGTCTTAGACTGCTGATCGCGCACCAGCTCGACTCCCAGCATCAGGCCCAGCCCGCGCACATCGCCCACAATCGGGAAGCGGGCCGGCCACTCCCGCATGCGCGCCATCAGGTGAGCGCCCATGCGCGCGGCGTTATCGATCAGCCCCTGTTCGAGCAGTTCGATCGTGACCAGCGCCGCGGCGCAGGCCACCGGATTGCCGCCGAAAGTAGAAGCGTGCGCGCCGGGCGTCCAGCGCATCAGGTCCGCGCGGGCCACCGTGGCCCCCA
>Ga0302324_100030231_pt1 | contig 10241 bp, 8 predicted proteins | sample Palsa_T0_1_FD_201949 | JGI IMG/M metagenome (GOLD analysis project Ga0302324, IMG submission 201949) | Peat permafrost microbial communities from Stordalen Mire near Abisko, Sweden - Palsa_T0_1 | ecosystem: Environmental > Terrestrial > Soil > Palsa > Peat permafrost | place: Sweden: Abisko... | reverse complement strand
CCCCAGCGTGTTGGGGCACACCACCCACCACCGGTCGGTGTCGATCGCCTTGCCCGGGCCGATCAGCGCATCCCACCATCCGGGGGAAACATGCCCCGGCTCCGCCACCCCGGCGGCGTGGCTGTCGCCGGTCAGGGCGTGCAGGACCAACACCGCGTTGTCACCCGAGGGGGCGCGACGGCCCCACGTTTCGTAGGTCACCGTGATGGGCCCGAGCGTTCCCCCCAGGTCCAGGGCGAGTGGACCTGGGGCGAACACGGTGGCGAACACCCGGCGACCGGGAGGGTCTCCCGGTCGCCAGGCGCCCGAGACGGGGACCGGCGCTAGACCAGCCAGCGGCGACTTACCAGCGAGCAGAGTGATGAGAGTGGTCAGGACTTGGCGGCCCGGAAACCGGCGTCCAGGTCGGCCAGGATGTCGTCGATCGTCTCCAGCCCGACCGACAGTCGCACCATGTCGGGCGTGACACCGGTGGTGGCCTGCTCTTCCTCGGTCAGCTGCGAGTGGGTCGTGGTGGCCGGGTGGATGACCAGGCTGCGCACGTCGCCCACGTTGGCCAGATGGCTGTGCAGCTCCAGGGCATCGACGAACGCCCGGCCGGCCGTGGCACCGCCTTTGATGCCGAAGCTGAGGATGGAACCGGCCCCGTTGGGCAGCAACTGCTGGGCCCGGTCGTACCACTTTGAGCTGGGCAGGCCGGGGTAGGCGACCCAGGTGACCTCATCCCGGTCCTCCAGGTACTCGGCCACCGCTTGGGCGTTTTGCACGTGGCGCTCCATGCGCAGGCTGAGCGTCTCGGTGCCCTGGATGAGGAGGAAGGCGTTGAACGGTGAGATGGCGGGACCGATGTCGCGCAGGCCCTGGACCCGCACCTTGGCGATGAACGCCCCCGGTCCCAGCGCCTCCCAGTACTTGAGCCCGTGGTAGCTGGGATCGGCCTCGGTGAAGCTGGGGTGGCGTCCGCTGGCCCCGAAGTCGAAGGTGCCCCCGTCCACGATGACGCCTCCGATGGCGGTTCCGTGCCCGCCGATGAACTTCGTGGCGGAGTGCACCACGATGTCGGCGCCGTGCTCCAGCGGCCGCAACAGGTAGGGCGTGGCCAGCGTGTTGTCCACGATCAGCGGCACGTTGTGGGCATGGGCCACCCGGGAGATCCCGGGGATGTCGAGGATGTCGCCCTTGGGGTTGCCGATGGTCTCGCCGTAAAAGGCCCGGGTATTGGGTCGCACCGCCGCCGCCCAGGCGTCGAGGTCGTCGGGGTCGTCCACGAAGGACACGTCGATGCCCAGCTTGGGAAGGGTGTAGTGGAACAGGTTGTACGTCCCGCCGTACAGCGAGGCGGAGGACACGATGTGGCCGCCCGTGTCGGTGACGCCCAGGATGGACAGGGTCTCGGCTGCCTGGCCGCTGGACACCACCAGGGCGCCGACGCCGCGCTCCAGGCTGGCCAGGCGCTCCTCCAACACCGACTGGGTCGGGTTCATGATCCGGGTGTAGATGTTGCCTGCCTCACCCAGGGCGAATAGGGCGGCGGCGTGTTCGGTGTCCCGGAAGGCGTAGCTGGTCGTCTGGTAGATGGGCGTGGCGCGAGCGCCGGTGGTCGGGTCGGGGGCGGCGCCGGCGTGGATCTGGCGGGTCTCGAACCCGCGTGCGTCATCGGCCATGGTTGCTCCTTACATTGATGAACAACGACTGACTATAAAGCTGAGCGATTTAGTCGGCAATAGGCAAGCCGGAATCGTTTACGTCGGGGCGGCGCAGTCCAGCGCAGCGCTCAAGGCGGCCAGGTTGTCGGTCATGAGCGACAGGTAGGTGGCGCCCTGCTCTTGTTGGGTCGCGGTGATCGACAACATGGTTTGCAACAAACCGACCTTGGTGTCGGTGGCCGATGCCAGTGCCACCGCCGCGGCGGGGGCAACGCCGGACTCGGTGAACACCACGGGCAGCCCCTGGGCTTTGACCAACCTCGCGATGCCCGGGTCGGACACGCGGTGGTCGGTGAAGCCGTACTCCGCCCCCACCGAGGCAAAGGCGCCGTCGGCCGTGACGATGTCGTGCCGGGCGCAGTCGGCCAGGCTGCTGCGGTAGTCGATGTCCAACGCGCTCAGTTGCGCCTGGTACACCTTGGCCGACTCCTGGTAGCCCCGGCGTCCCGCCGGATCGGCCTGCCCCAGCTGCGCCGCCACATGGGCGGTCACCGCCTCCATGGCCACCGGGTCGAGCCACGGGTCGGCGTCGGTGCCCGGCGTCAGCACCACCCCGCCCCGGTCGGTCACCGTCACCCGTCCCAAGCCGACCCGCCGCGCCACCTCGGCCAGGGCGAAGGGTTGGGCCGTGACGGCAATGGGGTTGGCCAGCGGCGTTGGCCCGGCGGCACTGCACCCGGCCAGGACGCCAATGACCACGACGGCGAGAAGGCGCCGCACCGGGCCGGGGAGAACCACGGTCGCCATTTTCCCAGCTGTTCCTCACGGTGGGGCAGCATGGCGGGCATGGGCCGCTGGGACGGGGCGAGGTGGTCGGCCGGGGTGTTGGCCCAGACCGGGCTGGTGCGGCCCTACCTGCCCGACCAGCTGCTGGGGATGGGGCTGGCGCTGCGCCGCTACGGCCTGTCGACCGCCGCGCTGTATGCGGTGGGTGCGGCCCAGTCCAGCCGGCGCCTGGCGCTGGTGGATCACGGCGGCACCCTTTCGTTCGGTCAGCTCGACGACCGCACCAGCAACGTGGCGGCGGGCCTGGCGGAGCGGGGCGTGACCGAAGGCGACCGGGTGGGCGTGCTGTGCCGCAACCACCGTGGCTTCGTCCAGGCGACGGTGGGTTTGGCCAAGGCGGGGGCCGACGCCGTGTTGCTCAACACCGGCATGGCGGGGCCCCAGCTGGCCCAGGTGTTCGCTCGCGAGGGCGCCTCGGCCATCATCGCGGACGAGGAGTTCGTCCCCGCCGTCGGCGACCTCGGGCCCCGGCTCTTGACCGCGGACATCGAGAGGCTGGCCGCTGGCCCCCGTCGCACGCCCCCCTCCCCTCGGCGCTCGGGCGGCCAGATCATCCTCACCTCGGGCACCACCGGCGCACCCAAAGGGGCGCAGCGCGGCGCGCCGCAGGGCCCGGGCGCCCTCCTGTCGCTGCTGTCGGTGGTCCCCCTACGCCGCGGGGACGTGACCCTGGTCGCCGCCCCGCTGTTCCACGCCTGGGGCTTCGTCCACTTCGCCCTGGCCGCAGCGTTGGGGTCGACGATGGTGCTGCGGCCCCGTCTCGACCCGGAAGCCACGCTGGCGCTCATCGAGGAGCATCAGGTGACGGTGATGGCCGCTGTGCCCGTCATGTTGCAGCGCATCATGGACCTGCCGCCCGCCGTCCGCTCGGGTTACGACACGTCATCGCTCCGGGTGGCCGTGGTCAGCGGCTCGGCCCTGCCGGGCGGGCTGGCCACCCGCTTCATGGACGCCTTCGGCGACGTGCTGTACAACCTGTACGGCTCGACCGAGGTGGCCTGGGTGTCGGTGGCCGGGCCGGCCGACCTCCGCGCCGACCAGGCCACGGCGGGACGCCCACCCCGGGGCACCGTCGTCAGGCTGCTCTCTCCTGCTGATGTCGAGGTGGCGCCAGGGGAGCGGGGGAGAATCTTCGTGGGAAATGGCCTCCATTTCGCTGGGTACACCGGTGGTGGCAGCAAGCCGGTGGTGGACGGGCTCATGGCCACCGGTGACACGGGCCGTTTCAATGACGCCGGGCTTTTGTTCGTCGAGGGACGCGACGACGACATGATCGTGTCGGGAGGCGAGAACGTCTTCCCGCTGGAGGTGGAAAACCTGCTGCTGGAGCACCCAGGCGTGGCCGAGGTGTGCGTGGTCGGCGTGTCCGACCCGCAATGGGGCCAGCGGTTGCGGGCCTGTGTGGTGCCCCGGGCGTCGGTCACGGGAGACGAGTTGAAGGAGTTCGTGCGGGGCCGCCTGGCCGGCTACAAGGTGCCTCGGGACGTGCTGTTCCTGGACGAGTTGCCCCGCAACGCCACCGGAAAGATCTTGCGTCGGCAACTGTCCGGGTGAGGCAGTTCGTACCGATCTACTGTGGGGCGGCAATGGGGCAACGCAGGTGGTGGCGTCTGGCTGTACCCGTCGTGGCCGCGCTGGCGTTGCTGGCCGCCGCCACCCTGTCAGCGGGCGCGGCGCCGGCCGGGCCGACGGCGGGCAACGACATCTCCTGGCCCCAGTGCGGCCAGGCCTATCCGGCCACACCCGCCTTCGCCATCGTGGGTGTCAACGACGGCCGTCCGGACACCGCCAACCCCTGCCTCGTGTCGGAGTATCGCTGGGCGCTGGCGTCGGGGGTGGTCGAGTACTACATGAACACCGACAATCCCGGGGTGGCGCCCGCCGACGCCTACAACTACGGGTTCGCGGCGGCCAAGTACGCCTTGTCCTACGCCGCGGCGCGTGTCAGCGCCGGCCCGGGCCACCTGTGGTGGTTGGACGTGGAGACGGGCAACTCCTGGTCGACCGACCAGGCGGCCAACACCTCCGACATCGCCGGTTCCATCGCCTACCTCCGGTCCAAGGGGGTGACGGTGGGCATCTATTCCACCGCCTACCAGTGGGGCGTGATCACCGGGGGGGCCAGCATTCCCTCGGTTCCCAACTGGGTGCCGGGCGCGGCCAGTTCCGCCCAGGCGCTGTCGTATTGCACCGCCGGGCGGTCGTTCAGCGGTGGGCCGGTGGCGGTGACCCAGTACACCACCCAGTTCGACTACGACCGGCTTTGCCCCGGCGTGACCCTGCCCCGGCCGCTGAAGCCGCCCAGCAACGGCCTGGCCGCCCTGCTCAGCGCCCTGCTTTCTTGGCTCAGCGGGAAATAGCTCGGTCGCCGCGACAAGCGGTCGATAGCCACGGGGCGTAGCTGTCGCCTTCCGCTCGCACCTCGAAGTTGGGCCGACCGCCGTTGGATACAGGGATGCATCCCATGGGACTGTCCGAATTGCGGAATGCGGCGGGGTGGGATGGGGTTTGGCTACCTATGCGGAGGAGTATCGGCAACCAGGAGCTGATGCATCGCAGGCGCTGGGCGACCTTGGCGGTCGTGTGCGTGAGCCTGATGGTGATCAGCATCGACAACACGATTCTCAACGTGGCGCTGCCCACGTTGGGGCGCCAACTCCACGCCGGGACCAGCTCCCTGCAGTGGATCGTGGACGTCTACGTGCTGGTGTTCGCCGGGTTGCTGCTCACCGCCGGTTCGCTGGGCGACCGCTTCGGGCGGTACAAGTCGCTCACGTTCGGGCTGGTGGTGTTCGGCGTGGGCTCGGTGGCCTCGGCCCTGTCGGGGTCGACGCATGTCCTGATCGCGACCCGGGCGTTCATGGGCATCGGCGGCGCGTTCATCATGCCCGCCACGCTTTCCATCATCACCAACGTCTTCCCCAACCCGGTGGAGCGGGGCAAGGCCATCGGGATCTGGGCCGGTGTGGCCGCGCTCGGCGTGGGAATCGGCCCGGTGTCGGGCGGGTTCCTGCTGGCGCATTTCTACTGGGGCTCGGTGTTTTTCATCAACGTGCCCATCGTCGCCTGTGCCCTCATCGGCGGCTGGTTCCTGGTGCCCGACTCCAAGGACCCGAGCGCGCCACGGCTCGACCCGATCGGGGCGCTGCTGTCCATCGTGGCCCTGGCGTCGCTGTTGTGGGCGGTGATCGAGGCGCCCATCGCGGGCTGGGGTTCGGTCAGCACCGTCGCCGGCCTGGTGCTCGGGGCGGCTTTCATGGTCGCCTTCGTGGAGTGGGAGCTGCACTATTCGAGCCCCATGCTGGACATGAGGTTCTTCCGCAACCCGCGTTTCACCGCGGCCAGCGTCGCCATCTCGCTCACGTTCTTCTCGCTGTTCGGGTCGTTGTTCGTGCTGACCCAGTACCTGCAGGTGGTGCATGGGTACAGCCCGCTCAAGGCAGGGGCGCTGCTCATTCCCCTGGCCGGGGCGATGACGGTCACCGCCGCCGGATCGGCCTACATCGTGCAGCGGCTGGGTAACAAGACCGTGGTCGGCCTGGGCCTGATCGTGGTCGCCCTCGGCCTGGGGGCGTTTGCCACCTTGGGGACCACGGCGCCGCTGTGGCAGATCATCGCCGCCACCATGGTCATGGGAATCGGCTTCGGCAATGTGATGGCGCCCGCCACCGACTCCATCATGGGGTCGTTGCCCCGGGAGAAGGCGGGGGTGGGCTCGGCCATGAACGACACCACCCGCCAGACCGGGGGCGCCATCGGTGTCGCCGTGATCGGCTCGATCCTGGCGTCGAAGTTCCGGGGGACGATGACGGCCGAGGGGCGCAGTCACCACCTGCCCCCAGCGGTTATTGACGCCACCAAGTCCGACGTGGGCACGGCCCTGCGGGTGGCAGACAGCCCGCTCGGTTCTCGTTACGCCCCGGTCATCGGCACGATCGCCCGCCACAGCTTCGTCGTGTCGTTCCACGTCGCGTCGGTGGTGGGCGCAGTGGTGATCCTGCTGGCCGCGCTGGGCGTGTTCAAGTGGCTGCCCGCCCGCCCGAGCGACGAGGTGCCTCCGGCGGCGGCTGGCGAGGCAGTCGCGGGTGGGCCTGGTCTGGCGGCGGGCGCCAACGGGGCCGCCGTGGCAGCGTCGGCGGCTGGCGATGCGGCGGCGACCGGGTCCAGCGCGGGCAATGGGTCGCCGGATCACCTGGTGGCGATCAATGACGGTGAACCGCGCTGATCATCCCGTCGCGTGATCGGGGCGATCCGTCGCCCTGGGTCACTCGGTTTGCCAGCCTTATCCCGCCCGACGGGTCCATCGTCGACGTGGCATGCGGTGGGGGCCGCCACACCTGGTTTTTCCTGCAACAGGGAAGAACAGTGACCGCGGTTGACCGGGATACGTCGGGCATCGCCGATCTCCTCGACCACCCGGGCCTCGAGGCGCTCGAGGCGGACCTGGAGGACGGCCGCCCCTTTCCCCTCCTTGGCCGGGCTTTCGCCGGTGTGGTGTGCACCAACTACCTGCATCGGCCCCTGCTTCCTGCCCTGGTGGCGGCGGTCGCCCCGGGTGGCGCCCTGATCTACGAGACGTTCGCCCAGGGCCAGGAGCGCTACGGGCGGCCCAGCCGCCCCGATTTTCTGCTCGCGCCCGACGAGTTGCTTCACGCCGTGATGGGCCAGCTGACGGTGACGGCGTACGAGGACGTGCTGGTCGAGCGGCCCGGTCCGACCCGGGTGCAGCACATCGCGGCGGTACGGCCCATCTCCTAGGCGAGCCGACGGCCCAAGAAGGCCACGAAGCGGCTCAGAGCCGGGGCGTCGGGGTCGACGGCGACGATTGCGCCGAAGGGCATGCCCTCGCCCTGGTATTCCGGGGGCAACGTGGTCTCGGCCCGGGCCAGGGCGTCGGCGGCTTCCTCGTCGGTGTAGGGCGGCGCATGCCCGGTGGCCACCGCCAGGTCCCAGCCGTGGGCCAGGTACTCCATGACGGTCATGTTGAACACCATGGGCCCGGGCATCTCGCCCCCGCTGGTGCGCACCGGGCGGTCCAGCCCGTGTGCCTCCCAGCCCGCCACCACGCCCGCCGCCGAGGCCCGGAACTCCGCCGCCGCGTCGGGCCCGGCGTGGTACGCCGACGCGTCGCCCTCGAACACTCGGCCGTTGGAGCCGGCGTCGAACACCTGGATCCATCCGGTCATGTGGTCGACCAGCGCGGTGACGTCGTAGTCGGGGCACGGGGTGGGCAGATGCCACTGGTCCGGGCCCACTCCGGCGAGACATCGCCCGTCTTGGTCAGGACGCGGGCCGGTCGACCACTATTGGGTCGCGCCGTGGGACCTGCGGGGCGAGGAACACGCCGCATATCCTGGCGGAAAGCGTGGGGCTCGAACCCACAACGGATTTATCCGCGCCGCCGTTCCAAGGCGGGTCCTCACCAGTTCGGATGCTTTCCCAGTGCCAGCGGAGAGACAGGGACTCGAACCCTGAGCGGAATCACCCGCTACACGCTTTCGAGGCGTGCTCCTGATCCAGCCGGGTCCTCTCCATGACCGACGAGCGGAGACCGGGCGACTCGAACGCCCAACGCACAGTCGCGTGACCGAGGTTCAAGCTCGGCTCCTCATCCAGCCGGATGGTCTCCCTGGGTGGCTTTTGGTTCGTCGCGCCGTCGGGACCGATACCGTGGTTGGCGTGTCGGGGTCCGTTTCGCCACGATCTCTGGGGGCCGCCGTGGCGCTGGTATTTCTCACCGCAGCGCTGTTCGTGGCGTGTACTCCCGCGCCGTTGTTAACCAATCCCCTCGGGGTGCTGATGGCAGACAGGACGACGGCGACCGGTTCCTTCCAGGTGACCGAAGACGAGAGCACGGTCGACTCGTCCAACCCGTCCCATGTCGACGGAGATACCTCCCAGGCCGGGATCATCGACTTGGTCCACGATCGCAGCCAGCTGACCGCCACCGCCGTCTCCGCAAGCTTTTCCCCGGCGGAACAAGTAACCGTCGGCACCGAGAGCTGGGTGCGCTCTCCCCACCCGGTCAACGCCACCGACCCCGAGCCGTGGCTCCTCGAACCCGGAGGCTTTCTGGGGTTCTATGAGGACATCGTTGACCCGGCTGGCCTGATCGGCGATCTCAGGCAACGAGGTGTCCAGCTGCATTTCGCCGGCTCGGAGCAGGTCCGGGGTGTCCACACGTTCCACTACCGGGTCACCACGGTGCCGCTCATCGGGACGGTCACGTCCTTCGTCTTTGGCCCGGTCCAGTTCGATGTGTGGATCGACGCCAACGACCTCATCCGCCAGCTTCGCGAAACAGCAGAGATCGGGCCGCAAGCCTCGGGGCAGGAACAGAGCGTTGTCGACACCTTCGATCTGTTCGACTTCGGCGTCAAGGACAACATCCAACCGCCGCCGCCCGACCAGGTCCAAGATCTCGGCTCCACAAACTCGCAGGCTCCGCCGACGACGGTGCCGGTCCTCCCTCGAGCCACGCTTACTGCGTCGTCGACCTTGCAACTGCGGACAGTTGAGATGGTCCGGACCCCTCCCTGCGCGGCCAACTCGCCGGCGGCTAATCCCGCCCCGGGCCAGCCGGCATCGCTTCGGGGGGTCGACGGCAACTGCTACGACTTGGACAGCGCGGCCGTGACCGTCATGAATGCCCAGGCCTCGCCCGAGGCGGAGTACGACAACCAACTGGGCGTGAGGGTCACGCTCGACTCGTCAGAGGTCGCCGGTTTGGTGCACCTGGCCGTCACGGAGAACCAGATTCCGGTGGCCATTGTCATGTTCGGGGAGGTCCTCAGTGCTCCGACCTTCGCCTCACAGCAGTTGATGGGCGAGGTGATCATCACGCCCATCACGCCCCAGACCGCGGCCAACGTGATAGCCGCCCTCGCCTCATGATCCACCGTCGCGCTGCTGTGCCGGCAAGAAGGCCTCGGGCGGAAGCAGCAGGACTCGAACCTGCACGGCAGGTGACGCCGTAACCGCTTAGCGGGCGGTTTCCTCATCCGGCCGGATTGCTTCCACGGGCTCCGGGGGCTGGGGTCGAACCAACGTTGCAACGTTCAGAGCGTCGTCTCCTGCCATTGAAGGACCCCGGATTGGGTCGGTACCAGCATGATCTCGCCGGGCGCGGCGCCCCGCGCTCGAGGGTCGTTGTGATGGTCTGAGTGCGGTGAGTCGAACACCGTTCGTCCTGCGCCCAAAGCAGGTGCCTTGCCGTCCGGCACCACCCAGTTGATCTTGTGCTGACGAGAGGATTCGAATCTCTACTGGACAGGCTCTAAACCTGCGTCCTCTACCTGTTGGGATACATCAGCGCGAATCGTGCTCCCGGAGAGATCCGAACTCTCACTGGCAACGGTCTGAACGTTGTGCCTCTACCGTGTTTGGGCTACGTGAGCATGTCTTGCGTGGAGATGCGGGGAACTCGAACCCCGTCCTTCGGTTTGCAGGACCGATGTGCTTCCATTGTCACTACATCCCCATGTTTTGGTGGCGGGACTGGGTAATGATCCCAGCGTGGTCGGCTTATGAGGCCGTCCTGGACACCTGTCCTCCCGCAGGGTGGGTAACCGGAATCGAACCGGCTAACGCACGCGTTCACGGCGCGGCCCCTCGCCACTTGGGTTTACCCACAATTTGGTCTCAAAGGTCAGGCCTGACCAGGGACGCGTTTTGGCCGGCGGGGGGGTGGGGGGGGGGTTATTTTTTTGAGAAAAAAAAAAAAGACCCCACCCCACACCCCACACAGAG
>Ga0302324_100030230_pt1 | contig 10241 bp, 7 predicted proteins | sample Palsa_T0_1_FD_201949 | JGI IMG/M metagenome (GOLD analysis project Ga0302324, IMG submission 201949) | Peat permafrost microbial communities from Stordalen Mire near Abisko, Sweden - Palsa_T0_1 | ecosystem: Environmental > Terrestrial > Soil > Palsa > Peat permafrost | place: Sweden: Abisko... | reverse complement strand
ACCTCGCCGAAGGTCGCCCCGGGCTCCGCGAAGATGCTGGTCATTGTCCGAGATCTCCCCCCGGCCGAGTCACCTGGTCAAGTGCTCGTGTCAGAGTAGCAGCGGACGGTCCACCGAACCGCTCGCTGCCCGCCGGCCGCCGCGGGCCTGGTTGGGGTCGCGATTTAGCTGCCGTCCCTCAGCAGGGGACGGAGCGCGTCGAGGGTGGAGGCGTCCTCGATGGTGGGCGGTACGGGCTCGTCGTTTCCGTCGGCGATGCCGCGCATGGTCTTGCGCAGGATCTTGCCGGAGCGGGTCTTGGGCAACGCGGTGATGATGTCGACCCGGCGCAGCGCGGCGACGGGCCCGATCTGGTCGCGGACCAGCGTGACCAGCTCGGCGCTGAGCACCTCGGGGTCGGCGTCGACGCCCGCCTTGAGCACGACGAACCCGCGCGGGACCTGGCCTTTGAGCGCGTCGTTGACGCCGATGACGGTGCACTCGGCGACCGCGGGATGGCTGGCCAGGACCTCTTCCATTTCCCCGGTGGACAGCCGGTGGCCCGCCACGTTGATGACGTCGTCGGTGCGGCCCATCACGTAGAGGTAGCCGTCGCTGTCTCGGTAGCCGCCGTCCCCGGTCAGGTAGGTCCCGCGGTGGCGGGACAGGTAGGAATCGACGAACCGCTGGTCATCCCCCCACAGGGTCGGCAGGCAGCCGGGCGGCAGCGGCAACCGCACGACGATGTCGCCGCTGGTACCGGGCGGGACGTCGGCGCCGGTACCGGGGTCGACGATGCGCACGTCGTAACCCGGCACCGGCACGGTGGGCGAGCCGGGTTTGGTGACCATGGGGTCCAGTCCCATCAGGTCGGCCGCGATGGCCCAGCCGGTCTCGGTCTGCCACCAGTGGTCGATTACCGGGATGCCGAGCAGTTCGCCGGCCCACCGGTAGGTTTCCGGGTCGAGCCGTTCCCCGGCCAGGAACAGGTACCGCAAGGACGACAGGTCGTACTTGCCGACCAGGTCACCGGCCGGGTCCACCTTCTTGATGGCGCGGAACGCGGTGGGCGCGGTGAACAACGTCTTGACCCGGTGCTCGGCGATCACCCGCCAGAACGCCCCGGCGTCCGGGGTGCCGACCGGCTTGCCCTCATACAGCACGCTGGCGCACCCGGCTAGCAGCGGGGCGTAGACGATGTAGGAGTGCCCCACCACCCAGCCGATATCGGAGGCGGCCCAGAACACCTCGCCCGGATCGGTGTCGTAGATGTTCCGCATGCTCCAGCGGAGCGCGACCGCGTGGCCCCCGTTGTCGCGGACCACGCCCTTGGGTTTGCCTGTGGTGCCCGAGGTGTACAGGATGTACAGCGGGTCGGTGGCCGCGACCGGGACGCAGCCGGCCGGCTCGGCGTCGGCCATCGCCTGCTCCCAGTCCAGGTCACGGCCCTCGGTCAGGGTCGCCAGGGCCTGCGGGCGCTGCAGGATGACACACGAGAGCGGTTTGCGGTCCGACAGCGCGATGGCCCGGTCCAGGATCGGCATGTACTCCAGGACCCGGTTGACCTCGATCCCGCAGGACGCCGAGACGACGACCTTGGGGGCCGCGTCGTCGATGCGGGCGGCCAGTTCCGGTGCGGCGAAGCCGCCGAACACCACCGAGTGCACGGCCCCGATGCGGGCACAGGCGAGCATGGCGATGACCGCCTCGGGGATCATCGGCATGTAGATCACCACCCGGTCGCCGGCCCCGGTCCCCAGGCTCCGCAGCACCCCGGCGAACCGCGCGACCTGGTCCAGCAGCTGCCGGTAGGTCAGGGTCCGGCCGGTGCCGGTCACCGGGCTGTCGTAGATCAGCGCGGCCTGGTCACCCCGGCCATCGCGGACATGCCGGTCCACCGCGTTGAAGCAGGTGTTCAGCGTGCCGTCGGAGAACCAGCGGTAGAACGGCGGACTTGACCTGTCCAGCACCACGGTCGGCTCGCGGTACCAGTCGATGCCCGGCGCAGCGTCACCCCAGAACCCCTCGGGGTCCTCGATGCTCCGGCGGAACGCCTCTGTGTACCGGCCCATAGCCTCGCTCCTCAGTGCGCGTCCAGGCGCCCAGGCCTGTTGCCGAGGTGACTTGCTGGAAGAAACTCGCGGCGGGAGCGACCGGGCGCCCGCAGCCACGGCACCGGGAGCCTCGCGGTAACCACCGTCAAGCCCAGCATGCTCCGCACCGGCCTAGTCAGCAAGGAGATCATTGATCGCTTCGTCTTCGGCTCCTGACGCTGGGCCCCAGCATCCTCGCTAACCTCAGCATCCCCTCCAGTCACAGCCTGTCGTGGTGTGGATGCGGCATCCTGCACACTCTTCTGTGTAGGATGCAACATCCACACCACAAAGTCATTAAACGAAAACTGGTCTTAACGGAAATCGATGGCTGCCTCAGCGGGCAGGGGTGACGTGAGGGGCTTGTGGTGCAGAAAATAAGAGCGGCTGCCGATCGGCGCTCGGTTGGGATCACCGCACTGGTCGGTTAGCTGGCGTGGCTGACCGCCGGCCGGCGCGGCCCGTAGAGTTTGCCTGGTATGTGTCTCGGGTTTATTGCCTCGGGCCTGGAAATGAGGGGCAGATGATCGCGAGCCGCCGTGCGGCGCTGGCCGCGCTGGCCGCGCTGGCGGCCGGAACGCTGGCCGGCTGCGACCGGCCGGTCACTCTGGCCAGCGGCGGCGAGGTCCCGTCCGCCACGCCCGGCGCGGCGGCCGGAAGCCCGGCGGGGGCCGCGAGCCGCGCGGGGGCCGCGAGCCGCGCGGGGGCCGGGAGCCGCACTCCGGGCCTGGTCCGGGTGAACGTCCCGCACGCGCCGGCCGTAGCTCTGACGCGGGCCCAGGTGGTGGACCGTTATGGGCACCTGCGGCCGCATACTTGGGGCTTTGGGGGGCCTGGGGTGGTCCGCGGGCTGGGCACGTCGCGGCGGGTGATCGCGCTGACCTTTGACGCTTGCGGGGGCTACGGCGGCAGCGGCTACGACCATGCTCTCATCAGTTTTCTGCGGCGGCGGGAAGTGCCCGCGACGCTCTTCCTGAACTCGCGCTGGATCGACGCGAACCCGGCCGCCTTCGGCCGACTGGCGGCCGAGCCGCTGTTCGAGATCGCCAACCACGGCACCCGGCACCTGCCCCTGTCGGTCACCGGGCGGTCCGCCTACGACATCGGTGGCACGCGGAACGCCGGCCAGGTTTACGACGAGGTGGCGGGGAACCAAGCCAAGCTCACCCGGCGGCTGGGGGTCCCGCCGCGGTTCTTCCGGGCCGGCACCGCGTACAGCGACGACGTGGCGGCGCGGATCGTCACCGCGATGGGAGTCCGGCTGGTCACCTTCTCCGTCAACGGCGACGCCGGAGCGACCTTCACCCCCGGGGAAGTCCGCAGCACCGTCGCCGGCGCGCCCGGCGGTTCCGTCGTGATCGGCCACATGAACCACCCCGAGGGCGGCACGGCGGAGGGGATTGCCGCCGCCGTGCCGTACCTGCTGGCCCGCGGGTACCGCTTCGTCCGCCTCTCCGACGAACTCCGGTGACCGTGCTGTCCCTGGGCCGTTCCCTACTCGCGCCTGAGCGCGATGGCCAGGTTCGGCACGAAGATGGACGCCACGTACATCGGCCAGACCCTGATTCCGTGGCAGTTGAAGCTGACGACTTCGCCATCGGCCGCGTCGAAGGACTGATCCCGGCTCGAGTACCGCCCTTTCCGTATTCGTAGCGTGTGATGTCCGGGTTCGAGCGGAGTCTCAACCGTCTCGTGGTGGTCGAGCGAGCCGACCCCCTGGCCGTCCACCGCGACCTCGAACCGACCGCGCCGGAGTTCAATGCCGAAGCTGAGTTCGCGCGTCACCTTCAGCGTGGCTGACATGGTCAGCGAGGCTGAATCTCGCCCATGGGGCCGAACCCGTCGTGCGGGGTGTCGATGTAGATGATCTGCGGCTGCGTGGCCACCAGGTCCGGCGCGGTGTCGAAGAACCTCTTCACGTAGGGCTGCTTGACGTGCGCGCCGCCCGCGTCGGCGTCGGTGAAGCCCTCGATGCAGATGAACTCGTTGGGGTCCAGAAGGCTCCGCGACCACTGGAAGAACAAGCAGCCTTCTTCGGAGTTGACGTCCTTGGCGTAGGCATCGGCTACCGCCAGCCACTCGTCTATCTTGTCGGGTCGGATCTGCATCTTGATGTTGATCAGGATCATGGGTCCCGGGTTCCCTCCTGGTAGGTGCCAGTCGTGTTAATCGTGGTGCGATCGCCAGCGGCCGTCAACTGCCGCGGTCACCCTGGGGGCCGGCGCGCGAGGACCAGCCGGTACCAGGGGCTGCCGTCCTCGCGCCGGCCGAGAGCCGTCATGGGGACCGTGGTCACGGTGAATCCGGATGCGGTCAGGTCGCCGCGGAGCGCGGACAGCGGGCAGGTGCGGTAGTACATGACGAACGGGGGCCGCCACACGGCATTGCGGACCCGCATGGCCAGGTCGAACCCGAGCAGGGCCCAGTACGAGCGTGAGGTGACGCGCGGAGGCGCGGGGACCGGGAAGGCGAAAACCCCGCCCGGCCGTAGGGCGCGGTAGACGTGGGCGAGGAGGCCGGGCCGTTCGGTGGGGAGAAAATGCCCGAACGCCCCGAAGCTGACCGCTAGGTCGAAGGCTCCGGCGAAGGGCAGGGCCCGGACGTCGGCCCGCACCCACCCGGCGTCCGGGTACGCCCGGCGGGCCTCCGCGAGCATGCCCGCGCTGAAGTCGACGCCCGTGACCGGCCCCCGGCACACGGATTCGAGCACCCCCAGGCCTGCTCCGGTGCCGCAGCACACGTCCAGTCCCCGGCCGAACGGGCCGAGCGGGCGCAACGCGCCGGCGGTCGCGTCGAGCACGCCGTCGGGGGTGCGGAAGGGCGTGTGGTCGAACTTCGGGGCCAGCAGGTCGTAGCCGCGCTCGACCGAGGACAGCGCCTGCCGCGCCAGTTCACGCGGCGACGGGCCTCGAGGCGAAAACATCGGCCCAGGGTACTTCCCTACTGACCTACCGAACGGCACCGATGCGACATGATGGCAACAGGTCTGCGGGCCGGGGCGGCGCCCGGACGGCGGACGCGGGATAGTTCCGGCGATGAGGGAGTCTGCGGTGGCTGATGAGGCTAAGCCTGTGCCGTTGGCCGCGTTTGTGTCGGGATTGCGGGAGGAACTGCGCCAGGCGCAGGCGGCCCGCGATCCGGGGCTGCAATTCGCGGTGGGTCCGGTGTCGGTCGAGTTCACCGTGGTGACCTCCCGAGAGGGAGGGCCGGAAGGGAAGGTGCGTTTCTGGGTGGTGGAGGCGGGCGGGTCGGCGAAATGGTCCAAAGAGGCCACGCAGAAGATGTCCATGACCTTGACTCCGGTCGACGAGTATGGCAAGCCCATCTACATCGACGATCGGGTGCCGGGTCCGCCGCCATGACCCTGGCCTGATCGGGTGCGAATCGCGAGTTTGATCGGGTGGGGTGAGTGTGGATACGGCGCGCGTGATGGAGCTCTACTGCCCCGGCGCCCGGGACGACGGGCACGTGGGCTCGGGGTACCGGGTGGCCGCGGGGGCGGTCCTGACCGCTGCGCATGTGGTCGCCGACTTGCCCGTCTGGCGGGCCGACGCGCCGGTGCCGGCCGATGTGGAGGCGCCGGGGGTGTGCTGGGCGCGTCCGCTCGGTGCGCCGGGATGGGTGCCGGCGGTGGTGGCGTGGCGAGATGCGGCTCAGGACGTGGCGGTGCTGCGGCTGGCGCCGGCCGCCCCGCCGCTGCCTGACGGCCCGTGGCCGCGCTGGGGCCGGGTGGACGGGATGGAACCGGTCGCGGTGACCGCGGTCGGGTTCCCGTGGGCGCAGGAGCGCCCGGACCGGGTCCGCGACACCGAGCAGTTGTTCGGGTTCATCGCCCCGGCCGCCATGGCCAAGGCGGCCCTGTGCGCGGTCAGCGTGCTGACGGCCGCCCCGGCCGGCCGGGCGGGTGGTTCACCGTGGGCCGGGATGTCGGGGGCGGCCCTGTTCGCGGGGCCGTTCCTGGTGGGAGTGCTGGTCATCGACCCGGCCCGGTTCGCTGCGGACCGGGTGGTGGCCGCCCCGATCGCGCCGCTGCTGGGCGACGCGGCATTGGCCGGGCTGCTCGGAACGAGCGCGGACCAGGTCGCTGGGGTCGGGCCGCGGCTGCGGCTGGCGGTCACCGCGGAAACCTCGGTCGTGCTGGCGCCGCCGTACCGGGCGGCCACACCCTTGCTGGGGCGCGAGCCCGCGCGGCTGCTGCTGCCGGAGTACGGGATCGTGCCGTTCGCCGGCCGCGAGGGCGACCTTGAGTCGCTGGCGGCGTGGTGCCTGACCGGTACGGCGCCCGTGCTGCTGCGGCTGATCGTCGGCGACGGCGGGTCTGGGAAGACCCGGTTGGCCGCAGAAGCGTGCGTGCGGATGTCCGGCCAGGGGTGGCGGGCGGGTTTCGCGGATCCGAAGGCTCCGGGAGGGCAGGCCCAGCTGGAATTCGACCAGCCGACGCTGCTGGTGGTCGATGATGCCAACCTCAATCTCGAGCTGCTCGTGGGCCTGGTCCGCACGGTGGGCTACTCGCCGCTCGGCGTCCCGCCGGTCCGGCTGCTGCTGGTGGCCCGGAACACGACCGGCTGGTGGGATAAGCTGAAGCGGAGTACCAGCGGGCTCGCGGCCGAGCTCGCCGCAGCGCCGCTGGTCCTGCACGAGGGTGAACTCGACCTCGCCGAACGGACCGAACACCACGCCCGCGCGCTGGCCGCGTTCGCCGCCTATCTGCCCGATACCGCGGGACCGGCCGGACTGGTGCCGCCGCTCGCCGACCCCGCCTTCGCCAGTCCGCTGCTGGTGCACATGCACGCCTTGCTCACCGTCTGCGGAGCGCAGGTCCCGACCACCGGCGCCGGGGTACGCGAGCAGGTTCTCGACGCCGTCCTGGACCGCGAACGAGACCGCTGGGACGCCACCTTTCCCGCGGAGGTGCCCACCGGCGGTGACCGGACACGCCATCAGGCGGTCACCGCCGCCACGCTGCTCGCCCCGCCCACCGAGGCCGCCACCGCGGCGACCCTGACGGTCATCAGCGAGCTCGCGCCCGAGGCGGCGGCCGGAGCCCGCGCCGCGGTCGCGACCTGGCTACGTGAGCTCTACCCGGGGAGCGAGCCGCCCTGGGTCGCGGCCATCCGCCCGGACCTGGTGGCCGAGCAGCTGCTCGCCAGCTGCCCGCAGCTCAGCGACCTGGTCTTGGCCGGCTACGCGCGCATCGGCACGGCGGGACAGGCCGAGCAGCTACTGGCTGAGCTCACCCGCGCTGAGGCCCGGACTCCGGTCCACGAGGCGATGAGCCGGCTGCTGGACGCCTGCTTCCCCGATTTGCTCGCCGCGGCCCTGGACGCCCCGGCCGGCCGGCTTCCGGATCTGCTCGACCTCGCGCTCACCCGCTGCCCCCAGCCCGCCGCGGCGGCGATGCTGCTCGGCCGGCTTCCCCAGCACAGCACCGGCCTGCCCGCGCTCGCGGTCACCCTGGCCAGCCAGGCGGTCGCCCATCACCGGCAGGAGGCCGCCGCCCGCCCGGACGCGTTCACCCCCGGCCTGGCCGCCGCCCTGAACAGCCTGTCCGTCGACCTGGCGGCCGTGGGCCGCAGTGAGGACGCGCTGGCCACGATCGACGAGGCGGTGAGCCTCTTCCGGCAGCTGGCCACCGCCCGCCCGGACGCGTTCACCCTTGGCCTCGCCGCCTCGCTGAACGATAGGTCGCTGCGGCTGGCGGACCTGGGGCGACGGGAGGACGCGCTGGCCACGATCGAGGAGGCGGTGAGCCTCTTCCGGCAGCTGGGCGCAGCCGGGCCGGACGCGTTCACGTCCAGCCTCGCGGCCTCCTTGAGCAATCTGTCGAACCAGCTGGCGGGTGTGGGCCGGCTTGAGGACGCGCTGGCCACGATCGAGGAGGCGGCGGCCCTGCGCCTTCAGCTAGCCGAGGCCCGCCCGGACGCGTTCGCCCTTGAACTCGCCGACACCCTGAACAACCTGTCGGTGCGGCTGGCGGCCCTGGGCCGGCGGGAAGACGCGCTGACCGCCGCCGTGGAAGCGGTCAGCCGGTACCGACAGCTGGCCGCCGCCGAACCGGACGCCTTCACCCCCAGCCTCGCCATGGCGCTGAGCAATCTGTCGAACGGGCTGGCGGCCGTAGGGCGGCGGGAGGACGCGCTGGCCGCGACCGAGGAGGCGGTGGCGCTGCGCCAGCAGCTAGTGGCCGCCCGCCCGGACGCGTTCACGCCCAGCCTCGCCGCCTCGCTCAACGACCTGTCGCTGCGGCTGGCCGACGTGGGGCGGCGGGAGGACGCGCTGACCGCCGCCGAGGAGGCCGTGGCCCGCCGCCGGCAGCTAGCCGCGGCCCGCCCGGATGCGTTCACGCCCGAGCTCGCGAACTCGCTGAACGATATGTCGCTGCGGCTGGCGGACCTGGGACGACGGGAGGACGCGCTGACCGCGACCGAGGAGGCGATCGGCCTCAACCGGCAGCTGGCCACCGCCCGCCCGGACGTGTTCACCGCCGTCCTCGCAGGCTCCCTGAACAACCTGTCGAACCAGCTGGCGTCCCTGGGGCGACGAGAAGACGCGCTGACCGCGATCGAGGAGGCCGTGGCCCTGCGCCGGCAGCTAGCCGCGGCCCGCCCGGACGCGTTCACGCCCGATCTCGCCGCCTCGCTGAACAACCTGTCGAACCAGCTGGCGTCCCTGGGGCGACGGGAAGACGCGCTGACCGCGATCGAGGAGGCCGTGGCCCTGCGCCGGGCGCTGGCCACCGCCGAGCCGGACGCGTTCATCCCCGACCTCGCCATGTCGCTGAACAATCTGTCGAACGAGCTGGCGGCGGTGGGCCGGCGTGAGGACGCGCTGACGGCGATCGAGGAAGCGGTGGCCCTGCGCCGGGCGCTCGCCGCCGCCCGGCCCGACGCGTTCACCTCTGACCTCGCCGTTTCCCTGAGCAATCTGTCGAACCAGCTGGCGGCCGTAGGGCGGCGTGAGGACGCGCTGGCCGCCATCGAGGAGGCCGTGGCCCTGCGCCGGCCGCTGGCCGCCGCCCGGCCCGACGCGTTCACCCCCGACCTCGCCGCCTGCCTGAACAACGTGGCCGTCCAGCGGTCGGCGATGGGCCGAAAGCAGGACGCGCTGGCCGCGATCGAGGAAGCGGTGAGCCTGTACCGGCGGCTGGCCGCCGCCCGCCCGGACGCGTTCACCCCCAACCTGGCCGCCGCCCTGAACAACCTGTCTGTCTACCTGGCGGCCGCGGGCCGGCATGAGGACGCGCTGGCCGCGATCGAGGAGGCCGTGGCCCTGCGCCGGGCGCTGGCCGCCGCCCGCCCGGACGCGTTCACCCCCGACCTCGTCACCTCGCTGAACAACCTGTCGAACCAGCTGGCGGATCTGGAGCGGCGTGAGGACGCGCTGGCCGCCATGGAGGAGGCCGTGGGCCTCGGCCGGCAGCTGGCCGCCGCCCGCCCGGACGCGTTCACCCCGAACCTCACCGCCACCCTGAACAACCTGTCGAACCAGCTGGCGGCCGTGGGACGGCATGAGGACGCGCTGGCCGCGGTCGAGGAGGCGGTGGCCCTGCGCCGGGCGCTGGCGGCCGCCCGCCCGGACGCGTTCACCCCCGACCTCGCGTTGTCTCTCCGGGTGTATGGTCTCCGGCTGACCGAAACTGGCCGGCACCTTGATGCGCTGGCTGCCGACCGCGAGGCCCTCGCGCTGTACCGCCGGCTATACGCCGCGTACCCGGACGCCTTCCGCATATACCTCGTGAACGCGCTGCGCGCTCTGCTGGTGGACTTGTGCAATCTGAACCTGAACGAGGAGGCGGAGCAAGTCGGACGAGAGATTACGGCGCTGAGTAGCGGCCCTGGCTCCGGCCCTTTATGTAGAGGCAATTGACCCGCATGATAGGGGTAAGGAATGACTGTGGGCAGCTCGAAAACGATGCGGGCGTGGGTGGTCAGCGAGCCGGGACCGATCGAGACCAGCCCGCTGAGGTACGTGGAGAAACCGGTACCGGGCCCGGCCCCCGGCGAACTGCTGGTTCAGGTCCTGGCCTGCGCGGTCTGCCGCACTGACCTGCATGTCAGCGAGGGCGATCTGCCGGTGCACCGTGAGCACGTCACGCCCGGTCACATGGTCGTGGGCCCGGTAGCGGCACTGGGCGACGGCGTGACCGACTACGCGGTCGGGGACCGGGTC
>Ga0302324_100030228_pt1 | contig 10242 bp, 9 predicted proteins | sample Palsa_T0_1_FD_201949 | JGI IMG/M metagenome (GOLD analysis project Ga0302324, IMG submission 201949) | Peat permafrost microbial communities from Stordalen Mire near Abisko, Sweden - Palsa_T0_1 | ecosystem: Environmental > Terrestrial > Soil > Palsa > Peat permafrost | place: Sweden: Abisko... | reverse complement strand
GCGGTGCATCCTTTGGCCCGGCCTTGCAACCGGCGCCAATCGTGCTGACCCAACAACAACGTCGCCGGCGCCGGCCAGTTCCCGACAGGTGCAACATATCGGCAAGGAAGCGCTCGCCGGCCGGTTGAACGGCCGAGCCCGGCCTTCGCGGGCGCGGGGATATTGCGCTGGCGCTGCGTCTCTTCTACGCGGGGCGCATGGCACAAGATCTCGAACTCGGCCTCGACACGTTTGGCGACGTGACCGCCGGACCTGACGGCCACCTGCTTGCGCACGGACAGGTCATCCGCAACGTCATCGCGGAAGCGGTGCTCGCGGACCAGGCGGGCGTCGACGTCTTCGGCGTCGGCGAGCACCACCGCGCCGACTTCGCCATCTCCGCCCCCGAGGTCGTGCTCGCCGCGATCGCCGGCCGGACCAGCCGCATCCGCCTCGCCTCGGCCGTGACGGTGCTCAGTTCGGACGATCCGGTGCGCGTGTTCCAGCGCTTCGCGACGCTCGATGCCGCGGCCAGCGGCCGGGCCGAGGTCATTCTCGGCCGCGGTTCGTTCACCGAGTCCTTCCCGCTGTTCGGTTTCGATCTGTCCAGGTACGAAGAACTGTTCGAGGACAAGCTCGATCTGTTCGCGGCGCTGTTGCCGCAGGAGGCGCTGACGTGGAGCGGCCGCACCCGCCCGCCGCTCAGCGGCCAGCGCGTGTTCCCGCCGGTGGAGAACCCGCCGCTCAGAACCTGGATCGGCGTCGGCGGCAGCCCGGAATCGGTCGTGCGCGCGGCGCGCTACGATCTGCCGCTCATGCTCGCGATCATCGGCGGCGATCCGGCGCGCTTCCGGCCCTATGTCGATCTCTACCACCGGGCCTTTGCGCAGCTTGGCCGGCCGGTGCGGGCCATCGGCGTGCACTCGCCCGGCTATGTCGGCGACACCGACGCACAGGCGCGCGAAGACCTGTGGCCCGACTACAAGCAGATGCGCGACCGCATCGGCGCCGAGCGCGGCTGGCCGCCAATGGCGCGCGCGGAGTTCGAGCAGGAAGCCGAGCGCGGCTCGCTCTATGTCGGCGCGCCGGAGACGGTCGCGCGCCGGATCGCGGCGACGGCAAAAATCCTGGGCATCTCCCGGTTCCACCTGAAATACAGCGCCGGCGCCCTGCCGCACGAAAAGCTCATGCGCAGCATCGCACTTTACGCCGGCAAGGTAATTCCGCTGGTCCGCGACATGCTCGCCTGATCCTGCCGTCCGCGGCGCCCCGCTTGCCGCATCGCTTGCAGGCGGCGGCGGCGGCGGACAGACTGCGGCATGGCTGACGATCCGCTTCCCCTCGAACAAGGGCTGTTCGGCCGGCTCCGGCGCGATGCGGGGGCGGTGTGGCAGTGCTACGTCGCCCACGACTTCGTCCTCGCGCTCGGACGGGGCACGCTGCCGCAGGCGGCGTTCCGGCACTTTCTCATCCAGGATTACCTGTTCCTGATTCATTTCGCCCGCGCGCACGCGCTTGCCGGCTTCAAGGCGACGCAACTGGCCGACATCCGTGCCGCCGCAGCGGCGGTCTCCGCCATCGTGGATGTGGAGATGCCGCTGCACGTCTCGTATTGCGCCGGCTGGGGGCTCAGCGAGGAGCAGATGGCCGCCGCGCCCGAGGCGATGGAGACGACCGCCTACACGCGGTTCGTGCTGGAGCGCGGCCTCGCCGGCGACCTGCTCGACCTGCAGGTGGCGCTGGCGCCCTGCCTCGTCGGTTACGGCGAGAGCGGTGAGCGGCTGCTGGTCGATCCGGCGACGCGGCGCGACGGCAATCCGTATGACGCCTGGATCGTCGCGTATACCAGCGAAGGCTATCGCGACACGGTGCGCGGCGCGGTCGCGATGCTCGACCGGCTGGGGGAGGCCCGAGGTGCCGCGGCGCGCTATCCGGATCTCCTGGCCACCTTCGTCGCGGCGACGCGGCTTGAAACGGCGTTCTGGGACATGGGTTGGCGGGCCGGGCAATTGCCCCCCGCTCCCGGCTGAACGCCCAACGGGAGGCTCGGGTCGCCCTGAGAACGCCGATTGTCCCGAGGACGGCGCTTCTGAGTAGTTTCCGAATCTGGCCGCCCATTTCCTATGTCGGGTACGATGAGTACGCCGTTCGGACTGCATCCGTTCCTGCTCAAACCCTATGTCGATGGCGGCTCTCAGGAACCGCCGTGCCAACAGGGATTAGAGCTTGCCTACCGATGGTGCGAAAGCTCTGCCAGGAGACAATGTGATCCCGGATGGACTCTAAAGAAGGGCGGCCAATGAGAAAAAAGCTAACTGAGAGCCTTCCTGCCCTTGCCAAAGCCCCCACCGGAATTGAGGGACTCGATGAAATAACCGGCGGTGGACTGCCTGCGGGGCGGCCCACCCTCCTCTGCGGCAGCGCGGGGTGTGGCAAGACGATGCTCGCCATGGAATTCCTCGTGCGCGGGGCGACGCAGTTTAGCGAGCCGGGCGTGTTCATGATGTTCGAGGAGAATGCGGCCGAACTCACGGCCAACGTGCGCTCGCTCGGCTTCGATCTCGAAGAACTGGCGGCGCAGAAACTGATCGTGCTCGACTACGTCCACGTCGAGCGCAGTGAGATCGAGGAGACGGGAGAATACGATCTCGAAGGACTCTTCATCCGGCTCGGGCACGCCATCGATTCCATCGGCGCGAAGCGCGTGGTGCTCGACACGGTCGAGGCGCTCTTCGCCGGCCTGCCGAACCATGCCGTTCTGCGCGCGGAGCTTCGTCGCCTGTTCCGCTGGCTGAAGGATCGCGGGATGACAGCGGTCATCACCGGCGAAAAGGGTGAGGGGAATGCGATCACGCGTTACGGCCTTGAGGAATACGTGGCCGACTGCGTGATCATCCTCGACCAGCGCATCCAGGAGCAGATTTCCACCCGGCGGCTTCGCGTGCTGAAATATCGTGGGACCGCCCATGGCACGAACGAATACCCGTTCCTCATCGGCGCCCACGGATTCTCAGTACTGCCGATCACGTCGCTGCAACTCGACCACCAGGTCTCGATGCAGCGTGTGCCCACGGGTATCGGACGGCTCGATGAAATGCTGGGTGGTCAAGGCGTCTTTCGCGGCAGCAGCGTGCTTGTGTCCGGCTCGCCTGGCACCGGCAAGAGCAGCATCGCCGCGAAGCTTGTCGAAACCGCGTGCCGACGCGGCGAACGGACGTTGTTCTTTGCCTACGAGGAATCGACCGCGCAGATCGTGCGCAACATGCGTTCCGTCGGCATCGACCTCGAACCGTGGGTGAAAAAGGGGCTCCTGGAAATTCACTCGTCCCGCCCGACGCTGCTGGGGCTGGAGCAGCATTTGGTGATGATGCACGACTTGGTTCGCGCTTTCCGCCCGACCGTGGTCGCCGTCGATCCGATCAGCAATCTCACGATGGCATACGATGACGCGGAGGTGAAGCCGACGCTCATGCGGCTCATCGACTTCTTGAAGAAGGAGCAGATCACAGCGGTCTTTACCAGCCTGACCAGCGGTGGAGGCGCCACGGCCGCGTCGGAGGATTCGCAGCTCGGCGTGTCCTCGCTCATGGATACATGGCTGCTGCTGCGCAACGTGGAGTTCACCGGCGAGCGCAACCGCACAATCTTCGTCCGTAAATCACGTGGCATGGCTCACTCGAATCAGGTGCGCGAATTCATCCTGAGCGACAAGGGAATCGACCTGGTCGACGTGTATCTCGGCGGTGATCGTGTGCTGACCGGCAGCGCACGCGTCGCGCAGGAAGCTCAGGAGCGCGCCGCCGCCACGCTGCGCGAGCAGGATCACCAGCGCAAGCTGCGGCAGCTCGCCAGCAAACGAAAGGCGATCGAATCCCAGATCGCCGCACTGCAAGCCGAAGCGGAGGCGGAGACCGAGGAAGTGCACTTTGCCATTGCGCAGGAGACTTTGCAGGAAAAGGCCACGGACCAAAACACCGATGCGATGGCGCGACAACGCACCGGCCGGACGAAGGAAAGACGATGAGCACCCGCGCATCACCTGCGCCTCGCCAGGAAACGGGTGCAACGCCCACATTCCAACTGCGCCTCTACGTTGCGGGCCAGACCACGAAATCGCTCGCGGCCTTCGCGAATCTGCAACGCATCTGCGAGACGCACCTCGCCGGGCAGTATTGCCTCGAAGTCATCGACCTGACGAAGACACCGCAACTCGCCGCCGGCGACCAGATTCTCGCCGTGCCGACGCTCGTGCGCCGTCTGCCCGAGCCGATCAAGAAAATCATCGGCGACCTTTCCAACGAAGAGCGCGTGCTCGTCGGGCTCGACATACAGCCGGGTAGGGTCTGACGCTTCATGAAGAAGAACGCCGCTCCGTCAGCCGAGACAGAAGCCATGGAAGCCGCCGCCAGGGCGCATGCGACGGCCCACTTTGTCCTGCGGTTGTACGTCACTGGCACCACACCGCGGTCCGCTCGGGCGATCTCGAACATCCGCAGGATTTGCGAGGAGCATCTGGAAGGACACTACGACCTGGAAGTCGTGGACATCGCCCAACATCCAACGCTGGCCGAGGGCGAGCAGATCATCGCCGCTCCGACCCTGATCAAAAAGTTGCCGCTGCCTCTTCGCCGGTTCATCGGCGACATGTCGCAGACCGAACGCATCCTGCTCGGGCTCGATCTTCGAGAGGCGGCGGAGAAGGCCTCCTCGGCAAGAAACGGCTGACCCAACCTTGCACATGAAATCCCCCCCCGGATCGACACTCCTCGAAGAGAACGCCGAGTTGCACGCGCGGCTGGAGGAGGCGGAGGAAATGCTCCGCGCGATTCGTGGCGGCGAAGTGGATGCGCTCGTGGTCGAGAGTGCCGCCGGTCCGCAGGTCTACGCCCTGCAAGGCCTGGACGCCGCAACGAACCGCTTTCGCGGCGAAATTCTCGCGCAGGTCAGCGATGCCGTCGTTGCCGTCGATAGCGAAGAACGCATCATCTATCTCAACGCCGCCGCCGAGCGGCTATACGGCCTCACCGCATCCGGGGCGCTCGGGCAGCGACTGTCGAAGATCCATATGTCGCGATGGCTGCACCCCGAAGACGAAGGCGCTGCGACGACCGCCCTGCGCGAGCGCGGCGAATGGCGCGGCGAAAACGTCCATATCAGGCACGACGGCCGCGAGATGAACGTCGAGTCGGGCGTCACGGTGCTGCGCGACACCGCCGGGCAGCCGACTGGCATGCTCGCCGTCATTCGCGACGTGACAGAACGCAAGGAGCACGAAGACAAGGTGCTGGTTTCGGAAATACGCTACCGTCGTCTGTTCGAAACGGCGCATGACGGGGTCCTTCTGCTCGACCCCGGTACGCGAAAGATCATCGACGCCAATCCGTTCATGACGCAATTGCTGGGCTATCCGCACAATCAGTTGGTCGGGAAGGAACTCTTTGAGATCGGCCTGCTCAAGGACGAAGCCGCGAGCCAGGAGATGGTCCGCACACTGCAGCGGACGAAACAGGTGCGCTACGAAAACCTGCCCCTCGAAAGCCAGACGGGCCGGCATCAGGAAGTCGAAGTCGTGGCAAATCTTTACGATGAGAACGGCCGCTACGTCATCCAGTGCAACATCCGCGATATCACCGAGCGCAAGCGATCCGAGGAGCACGTCAAGCTGCTCATGGCGGAGGTCAATCACCGCGCCAAGAACCTGCTCGCCGTGGTGCAGGCCGTGGCCAATCTGACCTTGAAGTACGGCGATCCGGCGACCTTCGCCGCTCGCCTGTCCGATCGCATCGACGGGCTGGCCGCCGGCCAGGACCTGCTCGTCAAGAACCAATGGCAGGGCGTCGAGACGGCGGACCTCGTCGACGCCCAACTCGCCCATTTCAAGGATCTGATCGGCACGCGCGTGCTGATCCAGGGGCCGCGCGCGCGGCTGACGATGGCCGCAGCGCAGGGCATCGGCATGGCGCTGCACGAACTCGCGACCAACGCCGCCAAATACGGAGCGCTCTCAAACCTCCAGGGACAGGTGCGCATCGCCTGGCGCATCATTGCCGCCACCAAGCCGGCGTTTTCGATATCCTGGCTGGAAGATGGCGGCCCGAAGGTCGGGACGCCGACCCGGAAGGGCTTCGGCCAGATCGTCATCGGACGCATGGCGGAGGCGGCGGTCGAGGGCAGCACCGAGATCATCTTTCGGGAAAAAGGGCTGTCTTGGACCCTGAGCGCGCCTGTCGAGAATGTGTTGGCGTCCGCAATCTTGGGAATTTAGATGAGCCCGCGCGCAACAGCGATGCTCGACAAACGGCATCCGCGAGTCCTCGTTATCGAGGACGAGCCGGTTCTCGCATTCGCCATCGAGGATCTGCTCATCGAAGCCGGTTTCGATGTGGTCGGCGTGGCGACAAGACTCGAAACGGCACTCGCGATCGTAAAACGCGACGTCTTCGATGCTGCTATCCTTGACGCCAATCTGGCAGGCGTCAGCGCCGGACCCGTTGCATCGGCGCTGGCGGCGCGCGGACTGCCGTTCCTCGTCCTGTCAGGCTATTTGCCCGAGCAACAGGACAGCGCTTTTTCTGGAGCGCTTCGCCTCCAGAAGCCATGCCGGCCGGATCGTCTCGTCCTGGCCTTGCGCAGCATCCTCCCGGTCGGGGTCATGCTGTAGCCGGTCTTGTTCAGCGCTTGCACGCGGTTGAGGCGACCTTTGGAAGCCGTTGGCCGAAGGCGGTCCGGCTGTTTTTGATGAACGCCCGCGCGACGCAGCCCAGCTTGTATACCGGTGTTCCCTGTGCATGACTCTTGCCCGATCATAACAGGATGCCGACGTGTCAGTTGAGAAAGTCGAGACGCTGATCGTCGGCGGCGGTCAGGCCGGGTTGGCGATGAGCGAGCAACTCAGCAAGCGCGGCCTGTCCCACCTCGTCGTGGAACGGCATCGGATTGCCGAACGCTGGCGCTCGGAAAGGTGGGACGGTTTGCACGCCAACGGTCCCGCCTGGCATGACAGATTGCCGGCCTTCCCCATCGCCGGCGTCGATCCGGACGGCTTCGCGACGCGCAACCAGATGGTGGAGTATTTTGTCGCCTATGCCGAACGGATCACCGCACCCGTCCGCAGCGGCGTCGCGGTGACGGCGCTGCACAAGAAGGCCGACGCGACCGGCTTCCGCGCCGAAACGTCGGCGGGCACGATCGAAGCCACCAACGTGGTCGCGGCCACCGGGCCGTTTCAACGCGCGATGATCCCGGCCGTCGTGCCGGCGCAAGCCGGTATCGTGCAGATGCATTCCAACGCCTACCGCAATCCCGGCCAGTTGCCGGAGGGCGCGGTGCTGGTGGTCGGGGCCGGTTCTTCCGGCGCCCAGATCGCCGACGAATTGTCGCGCGCGGGCCGGCGCGTCTATCTGTCCGTCGGCCGGCACGAGCGGCCGCCCAGACACTATCGCGGGCGTGACTTCTGCTGGTGGCTGGGTGTCCTCGGCCTGTGGGATGCGCCCCGCGATCCGTCGGTGAAGCACGTCACGATCGCGGTCAGCGGCGCCTATGGCGGCCACACCATCGACTTTCGGCGCCTGGCAGCGCGCGGGGTGATGCTGTTGGGCAGGGCGGGGGCCTTTGGAGATGGTGAGATGCGCTTCTCCCCTGACCTGGCGAGCAACCTCGCGCACGGCGACGCATCCTACCTGTCCTTGCTCGATGCGGCCGACGCCTATGTCGCTCGGGAAGGTCTCGACCTGCCTGAGGAGCCAGTGGCACGAACGCTCGAACCGGAGCCGCCATGCGTCACAGACCCCATGCTACGGCTCAACCTCCACGACGCCGGAATAACCGCTATCGTCTGGGCGACGGGGTTCGCGCTCGATTTCGGCTGGCTGAAGGTCGACGCTTTTGACGAGCGCGGGGCGCCGGTGCATCGGCGCGGTGTCACCGATGTGCCCGGACTGTACTTCCTTGGGTTGAGCTGGCTGTCCCGAAGGGCGTCGAGCTTCATCTTTGGCGTCGAACAAGACGCGACCCATCTGGCGGAGCATATCGCCGCGCGCGCGTAGCGGCCGCCACCCATCGGCGCGGCGACGGCGCAGCGGTGTCGCTGGCCGAAGGCAGAACGGCGGCTTTTTCTCAGCAACGCGCGGAGAGCAGACTTTCGCCGGTGACGAAATGCAGCATATCCGACCCGAGCCGCGATTGCGCGGTGCGTTCCAGAAGGAGGCGGGTTCGTCGGATATTGAGGTCCCACCCAGCAGATGCTGCTCGATCGATGTGATCTCATCGGGCTGCCCGCCACGACACCCTTCAGATCCGCCAATTCGCCGAGCAGTTTCACGACCAGAGCTTCCAACTCGGCATGTGGCAGACCAGGCAGATCGGCGGGCGGAGACATGCCTCACCGAATCGTACCGTCCGCGTCCGGGGAAGCCCCCAAATTCAACGCCCACCCGGGCTTTTGCCCCGGTCACGTGCCGCCGGAAGGGGGGGGCCGCTTTTCGGGAAAATCCAATGGAATCAATGCGAATTGCGTCACCCATCGCGGTTTTGCGGGTTCCGGAGGGGCGAAGGTGGGACGGCAAGGGAAAAGCCTGGCCATCCGGCCCGCGTATGTGGCTGGGATAGTTCAGATTTTCAGCGATCCGCCAAATTACACCTGCCAGCCGTTTCACGCAGAACGCCAATGATATCAACGGTCCGAGCGCCATCTGTGTGAGGTGGCTAGACCAGATGTTCGCCTGAGATAGGGGCGACCCGTCTCACAGTATGCAGGATTTCGAGGGTTGCGCCGGATCGCCGGTGCCGAGCCTCATGCATAGGAGACGGGTCATGGAGAAGCCTATCACCTACGTCGGTCTGGACGTGCACAAGGACACGATTGCGGTGGCGCTTGCCGAGACGGGCAAGCGGGGTGAGGTGCGCGAGCACGGCAAGATCGCGAACACGCCCGCCGCCCTGACGACGCTGGCCTGCAAGCTGGCGCGGGCTGGAGCGGAGCTGCGGTTCTGTTATGAGGCCGGCCCCTGCGGCTACGGCATCGAGCGGCAGTTGACCGCGGCAGGGCACGGATGCGTCGTGGTCGCTCTGTCGTTGATCCCGCGCAAGCCCGGTGAGCGGATCAAGACCGACCGGCGGGATGCGATCAACCTCGCCAAGCTGCACCGGGCCGGCGAGCTGACCCCGGTCTGGGTGCCGGACCCGGCGCACGAGGCGATCCGTGATCTGGTGCGGGCGCGTCTTGCAGCGGTGCGCACGCTGCGGCAGGCGCGCCAGCAACTGTCCGGCTTCCTGCTGCGTCATGGCCATCACTACAACCGGCCGGCGTGGACACTGATGCACCGGCGCTGGCTGGCCGGATTGAAGTTCGAACATGCGGTGCATCACCTCGTGCTCGAGGATTGTATCGCGGCGGTCGAGGCGGCGACGGCACGGCGCGACCGTCTGGAAGCCCATATCGAGGCGGCGCTGCCGGACTGGTCGCTTGCGCCGATGGTCAGCGCGCTGCAAGCGCTGCGCGGCATGGCGCTGGTGGGAGCGGCGACGGTGGTCGCCGAACTCGGCGACATCACCCGCTTCGCCAATCCGCGCCAGCTCATGGCGTATCTCGGCCTGGTGCCATCCGAGCACTCCAGCGGCGCCACGCGGCGCCAAGGCGGCATCACCAAGGCCGGCAATGGCGCGGCGCGGCGAATGCTGATTGAGGCTGCCTGGAGCTATCGCTTCCCGGCCCGGATCAGCCGCGAACAGTTGCTGCGACAGGAGGGCCTGGCCAAGCCGATCCGCGACACCGCGTGGAAGGCGCAGGAACGGCTGTGCCGGCGCTATCGCAAGCTCGCCCGCGCGGGCAAGCCGCCGACCGTGGTCACCGCCGCCATTGCGCGCGAGTTGACAGGCTTCGTCTGGGCAATCGCCAAACAGTCACAGCCCATGGGTGATTGATGCACTGAGATTGCGATTGAACACGATCCAAGGAGGCCGCCACCCGCAACAACCCATCCAAAGCTGGACAAGGCTGGAGGCACGGTCACGGCCAGGAGAACCCTCGCAAGCACTACCAGCCGGAACTCATCCGACGCTGGCTTCTAGACAGAGGAAGCTCCGCGACGCATCACCGGTCCGGCGGTAACCAACCCGCGCATCAGAGCATGATCAACCGTCGTTTCATGATCGTGCCTCCTGCCCTGTCCCAGCGGCGGCCATGCTGACCAGCTTGACGAACAAGCGAGGAATTTCCGTGCCTGCTACTTGAAGTGGCGAACATGAGAGTTCTCTGACACAAAC
>Ga0302324_100030227_pt1 | contig 10242 bp, 8 predicted proteins | sample Palsa_T0_1_FD_201949 | JGI IMG/M metagenome (GOLD analysis project Ga0302324, IMG submission 201949) | Peat permafrost microbial communities from Stordalen Mire near Abisko, Sweden - Palsa_T0_1 | ecosystem: Environmental > Terrestrial > Soil > Palsa > Peat permafrost | place: Sweden: Abisko... | reverse complement strand
CCGCACGTCGGCGCTGGCGGTCGACATCCAGACTCGGCCGTGCGGCCATCCGCCGACGTCCGGCGGGTAGAACGGTCGCTGTCCCAGTGCGTGCAGCGTGGTGTCGACCATCTTCAACCGTGCCGCCCTGTCGGCAGGAACCCGCAGTGTCCGGATCACCCCGACAAGCCACTCGACCGGTGTGTTGACGATGCTCGCCCGACTACCGGTGAATTCGTCGTCGGTGAGGACCGCGTGCGTCAACGCCCGCAGATTGCGGGCGTTGCCGTAAGCGGTCACCAAGCGGTCCAGCGCCTGCGCCGACGGGGGAGTGTCCGACGCCAGCTGCTGCCACAGTCGGCCGGCAACGTACTGCGGAGATTTGGGTTGACCCAGCACCACGTCGCAGAACCCACCCGCATCGAAATTCCGGGTGACCCCGAAAATCGTCTTGGCTGTGCGGTCGTGGCGCCTGGACACCAGCGATGGCTCGCCGCCGGGCTTAATGACCCAGCCGGTCAGTGCGCGGGCGCCATTACGGACATCGTCTTCGGTGTAGCCGTCGCCGTGTCCGAGCGTGAACAGCTCCATGAATTCGCGGGCAAGGTTCTCGTTGGGGGCTTTGGCGGTGTTGCTCTGCCCGTCCAGCCAATGCAGCGTGGCGGCGTCGGTCAACATGGCATACGCGAGCGTGCGGAAATCGCCGAGGGACATGCCGCGCAGTTTGTGGTTCTGCTCCGCCATGTACGCAGCGGTCCGTACCTTCTCGGCGGAGGTGGCAAAGTGGTTGTGCCACAACAGTGTCAGCTTTTCGTGAATGGGCTGCTGGACGGCGATCATGCGCCGCAACCACCAGTGCGACAGCTCGGTCATCTGTTCGGTGAGCTGCTGGTTGTACTCCTTGCGGTCCGCGACCGTCGCCCCCTTTCCGGGACCGCGCAGGACGGGCGGCCTCGGCATCGGCGTTGCCCGCGCACCAGGGTCCGCCTCGGGATCCATACCCAGGGCGGTGTCGACGTAGCGTGACCAATCCTTGGCGGCCACGGCGTCGACCTGCGGGCCGGTTACTCCAAAACCGGTCCGGCGCAGGACGCGAGCAGTGGTGATCCACCGGTCCGACTGGCCAGCCATCTGAGCAGTTTGACTGACTTTTCTTGCGATTTGCTTGCGGACCTGCTTACGAAGTGATCTCGCTTGGCTGAGGATTTGCTGAAACTTCTGCAGCGCGCCAGCTGTGGATGGCGGGATTCGCGCCCCGAGGCGGCGTGCAACTGTTCTCGGTATCAGCGAACCATTCGTTGGCAGCGAGGCATTGGCGCGTGGGCTGCTGAGCCACCACCAGTTGCGGACTCAGTACCGAGCCATCTTGCCGAACGTCTATCTGCCGAAACAGACGCAGCCGTCCCTGGGTCAGCGTATTGCCGCGGCGTGGCTGTGGTCTGACCGGCGGGGCACCATCGCTGGAAACGCAGCCGCCGCGCTGCACGGCGCCAAATGGATCGATGACAATGTTCCGGTCGAGCTTATACATGTGAATCCGCGTGCACCCCAAGGTGTGCTCACCCGTCGCGACGTATTGCTCGAGGGTGAGGTGCAGACTCTGGCTGGTCGTGCAGTCACCACACCCGAACGCGCTGCCTTCGACATCGGGCGGCGTGCGTTGCCCCGCAGCGCCGTGGCCCGACTCGACGCACTCGCTCGCGCAACCGGTTTCACGGTCGATAGCGTGCTGGGTATCGCCGCGTGCCACCGCGGAGCGCGAGGTCTCCGCCAGCTGGAAACCGTGCTTGAGCTCGTCGACCCGGGCGCGCAATCACCGCGGGAGAGTTATCTGCGGCTGCTTCTCATCGAGGCCGGACTGCCCCGGCCGCAGACCCAGATTCCGGTATTCGGCGTGGACGGTCTTCCGATCGCTTATCTCGACATGGGCTGGCCAGATCTCATGGTCGCCGTCGAATACGACGGTGACCACCATCGACTCGACCGACAGCAGTACCTCAAAGACATTCGCCGGCTGGAGATCCTGGAGCGGCTGGAGTGGCTCATCGTCCGGGTGGTCGCCGAAGACCGGCCCGCCGAAGTCGTGCGACGGGTGCGGTGTGCGTTGGAAGCCCGGCATTCGAGTGTGCGATGACGGCTTCGAGTGTGCGGCCAGGGCGCCTCGCCCGCCGAAATCCCCGCCGACGATGCACAGTCGAAGCCCACGACGCACGCTCGATGATGCGAAGAGAAAGTCAGAAGGTGCTGCCGGGCCGTACCCGGTTGGCCATGTCGACCAGCGTGTAGCGGTGCGCTTGGGTGGGCGCCGCCCGGGCCAGCCCGCGCAGCGATGCTTCGACGCCGAGTCGCAGCCCGTGTTCGGTGAAAGGAAAGCCGAGGATGTGGTTGGTGCTGGCCTGGTGGTCGCCCAGCCAGTCCAACGCGCTGCCCAGCACCAGCGCACGGATCTGCAGCACTCGTGGCTCGGTCGCTGGGAGGGCCTCCACCCGCCGCGCAGCGTCGCGAATCTGTTCCTCGGTGATTTCGCTCGCCGACCGGCCGGACAGCAGCGTCACCGCACTGGTCAGTCGTGCGGTAGTGAAATGCCTTGACGTGGCGGGGACTTCGTCGAGAGTCCGTACCGCGCCGGCTCGATCACCTTCGACGGACTGCGCCCTGGCCAATCCGAAGGCCGCCGAGATCACCCCGTCGTCGGTGTTCCACACCGCCTCGTAATACTGGTGTTCGTCTGAGCTGCCGGCCAACTCGGCGGTCGCGGCCAGCGCCATCTTGGGCGCCAACTCGCCGGGAAAGGTGTCCAGCACCTCGCTGAAATGCTTGCTAGCCGAGTCGTAGTCACCGGTGAGCAGTTCCGAGACCGCGCGATACCACACCAGCCGCCATCGCCAACCGACCCGCTCGGCCAGGTCGTCGAGTTTGCGGTTGGCCTTGGCGACGTCGCCGAGGTCGAGCAACGCCCGCACTTCCATCAACGGCAGCTCGACAGACTCCGACAAGTCGATGTCCTCGGAATCCACTGCGCCGTGGCGGAATGCGCGCAGCGAATCCAGCGTCTGCACGGGTTGAGACAACACAGTCGCCTGCAGCAGCGGCGCGGCGACGTCGGCGGGATCTACCAACGGCACCTGCAGCGCGGTGACGATCTCCTTGGCGGTCAGCTTCTCTGAATGCACTGCGCCGTCCAGGTACACGTCGGTGTGAGCGACCAACAGGTGTTCCCCGAAGGTCGAGCGAGTGCGGGAGAAGATCGACGACAAGCCCGGCCGCCGTACACCGGTGTCCTGTGCGACCACCTCACGCAGCACACCGGACAGCTGCCCAGACATTTCCTCGGCGCTGCCGAATCGCCGCCGTGGATCGGGATCGATGGCGCGCCGCAGCAGCCGACGGAATGAGTCGTATTTGACGAGCACCGGGTCGTCTTCGGGAAGTCCGTCGACGTAGCGGCCGCCGCGTGCGCGCAGTTGCAACGTCAGAGCCGCCAGCGTGCGACCGACGGTGTAGATGTCGCTGGCCACTGTCGGACCGGTCCGCACGATCTCGGGTGCCTGGTAACCCGGTGTGCCATAGAGGTAGCCGAACGAGTTGATCCGCGAGACGGCTCCCAGGTCGATCAGCTTGAGCTGCTCTTCGGTGAGCATGAGGTTTTCCGGCTTCAGGTCGTTGTAGACCAGACCGATGGAATGCAAATAGCTCAGTGCTGGAAGGATTTCCAGCACGTAGGCGATCGCTTCGGCGACGGGCAGTCGGTCGCCCTTACGACGATTGAGCGACTGTCCACCGACATACTCCATGACGATGTAACCAACGGGTTCGCCGTGGCGGTCGGTGTGCTCGACGAAGTTGAAGATCTGCACGATCGACGGGTGCACGACCTCGGCGAGGAACCGCCGCTCGGCCATTGCGATCGCCTGGGCTTCGGCGTCCCCGGAATGCACCAAGCCTTTGAGCACCACCGGGCGATCGTTGACGTTGCGGTCGAGCGCGAGATACACCCAGCCCAGTCCGCCGTGCGCGATGCAGCCCTTGATCAGGTACTGGCCGGCCACGATGTCACCCGGATTCAGTTGTGGCAGAAACGAATACGGACTTCCGCAATGCGGGCACCAGCCCTCGGACAGCGCATTGCCGTCCTTGCTGGATCGCCCCACCGGTCGTCCACAGTTCCAGCAGAACCGTTTCGATTCCGGCACAACCGGATTGGGCATCAATGCTTCGAGCGGGTCGATGTCGGGCACCCGCGGGATCTCGACCAGACCACCGCCCAATCGCCGCACCGGGGCCCGCGGTGCCGTCTTCACCCGTTCCTGCGGCTCGGTGTCGATGATATGCACCGACGCGTCATCGTCGTCATCGTCGAAGTCGGGCCGGAAGATCGCCTGAGTAGCCAGCGGGCGGCTCTGTGCGGACGAGTCCACCATCGCATCGACGGGCCGGGTGCCCGGGCCGGCTGCGCTGTCCTGCCCGCCGTGATCGGCGTCGTGGCGTTCCGGGTCCACCGGTTGCTCGGCCATCAGTCCGAATACCTCGCACGCGGTGCGGCCGGCGCCGGACCGAGCACCGTCAACCACTTGCGGTACAAGGTATTCCAGGTCCCGTCGCGGCGGATACGCTCCAGCGTGCCGTTGACGAACCGCACCAAGCCGGTGTTGTCCAGCTTGACCCCGACGCCGTAGGGCTGTGTACCCATGTTGGGTCCGACTAGGTGCAGGTAGGGGTCCTGGGAAACCAGCCCGGCCAGGATGGAGTCATCGGTGCTGACCGCATCGACTTGCCGCTGTTGCAGCGTCACCAGGCAGTCGGCCCAGTTCACCACCTCCACCACGATTGGCGGTGGGGCGATCTCGCGGATCCGGTGCAGTGACGTGGTGCCCCTGGCCACGCAGACCCGTTTGCCGGAAAGGTCGGCCGGTTTTGTGATCGGGGAGTCGCGCGGGGCCAGGATGCGTTGGGCGGCGTCGAGGTAGACGGTGGAGAAGTTGACTTGCTTACGCCGCTCGCAGGTGATGGTCATCGTCTTGACGACGACGTCGACCTCCGCCTTCTGCAGGGCGGTGATCCGTTCGTCGGAGGACAGGATTCGATACTCGACTTGCGATGGGTTACCGAAGATGTCGCGTGCCACCTCGCCGGCGACGTCGACGTCGAACCCGGCGATTTCACCGGTGATCGGGTCCCGGAAGCTGAACAGGTTGCTGCCGATGTCCAGGCCGACGATGAGCCTGCCGCGGGCACGGATGTCGGCCACCGCGGCGTCGGCGTCGGCCGGGTTGTCGAACGGGCGCAGGCTGGCTGTGGGGTTGCAGTCGTCGGCGGTCTTGTCCGGCAGCAGCGGCGGCTGCGGCGGCATCTCCTGCATACCGGCCGGCGTGGGCGGTGGCAGCGTCGGCGCCGGCGCCACCACCATGGCGCCCGACTGACCGCACCCGGCCAGGCCCGCTGAAACCACAGCCGCCGCCAGGGCGGCGCACAGAATCCGGAGCGGCCGCGTCCTCATCGGTACTCGCTCAGCCGGGGCCACAACCCAAGAGCGACCGCGACGCCGGCGCCCAAGCTGAGCACGATGCCGCCCACCGTGGCGCCGGAGAGTCCGCGACGCGCGTTGAGGATGTCGTCGCGCAGTTCGTTGCGACTCTGCTCCATCGCCTTCACCAGCGCGTGGTCGAGTTTGTCGAACGCAGGGGTGGAGTCGTCCTCGCCACTGCCCAGTGCCACCTGGGTGGCGGCCCGGTAGTTACCGACCGAGATATAGGCGTTGATTCGGTCGTCCGCCCGCCGCCATTGGGTCAGCAGTTGAGCGGCGCCCTGCAAGTCGCTTTTGTCGACGGCGTCGCGGCGTGAGAGGTATTCGTCAAGTTGCTTGTGCATAGCGTCGATGCGTTCGTAGAAGGACTGCTTGCGGACCTCTTCGTCCCCGCGCCGGATCAGTGACAGCGTCTCGTCGGCTCGTGCCTGCTGCGCACCGATAGACATGTTGGTAACGGTCTTCAGTGACTCTGCCGCAGTGTTTTTGGCGCTGCGGCTGCCGCTGGTGGAAATCGCGAGCGCGGTTCCCACCCACACCACCATAACGAGAATTCCGAGCGCGCCGGCGACGAGACCGGGGTTGACCCGCCGTTTGGTGCGACGCGCCAGCCAACGGTGGGAAAACGCGCCGAAGATCGCCGTGGCGAGGACGACGAGGATCACCGGAGCCGGGATCTGCGTCGACGCGGTGGTTTCGTCATCCACCCGTTCCGACGTCTGGCGGTAAAGCTGCTGGGCGTCGGGCAGGATCGTCGACTGCATCAGCGAGGACGCCTCGGACAGGTACGACGACCCGACCGGGTCACCGGCCCGGTTATTGGTCCGCGCGATCTCGATCAGCCCGGTGTAGACCGCCAGCTCGGCGTTGATCCGCCCGAGCAGTTGCACCAGGGGCTCGTCGGTCAAACCGCTCGACGCCCTGGTCACCGCCACCGCCGCGTCGGTGATCGCCTGCTCGTAGCGCTGCCGGACGGTGCGCGGCTCGGCCTGGGCGATGAATGCGGTCGCCGAAGCGGCGTCGGCCACCGACAGCGTGGTGTAAAGCCGTCCTGCCGCGAAGGCCAACGGCTCGGTGTGGTTCAACACCATGGTCAGCGCATGCTGTCGCTGATTGATCGTGGTCGAGGTGGCGAATGCGCTGAGCCCGCCGAGGATCGCCAGGACGAGACCGATGGACAGGATGCGGCCCGGCGTCGTCGCGACGAACCACCAGCGAGGGTGGGCCGGTTCAGTGGGCGACCGCGAACCCAGCGGCTCGGTCGACGGGTGCGCCAACTCAACGGTCACGTCTGCTCGGACCTCATCTTTCGCGCGTGCGTGTCACGAACTGAACTCTATAAGCGAATTCTAAGAGCTAGTTCCCAAGATACGGGGACGCGCCGATGGTTTAGCCGAGTCGAGCCGCCTTATCCTGAACGCGTGCACGGCGACGGTGACGGATGGGTGGTGTCCGCCGACACCGGCAACCATTACTGGGGCCGGCACGGCGCGGCCGGCCTGTTGCTGCGAGCGCCGCGGCCCGACGGCACGCCGGCGGTATTGCTGCAACACCGGGCGCCGTGGAGCCATCAGGGCGGAACGTGGGGTCTGCCGGGCGGTGCCCGGGACAGCCACGAGACCGCCGAGGATGCCGCCAAGCGGGAAGCCGACGAGGAAGCCGGCCTGCCGAGTGAGCAGATCGTGGTGCGGGCAACCGTGGTCACCGCCGAGGTTTTGGGGGCGGGCGGCGTGCACTGGACTTACACCACCGTCGTCGCCGACGCGAGTGAACTGCTGCCGACCGTGCCCAACCACGAGAGCGCCGAGATGCGCTGGGTCGGCGAGGACGAGGTGGCCGAACTACCGCTGCACCCCGGGTTCGCGGCCAGTTGGCACCGGCTGCGCACCGTCCTGGAGATCGTGCCGTGGAGTCCCGGCGATCAGCCGCGGGGCAATCTGGCACGCACGGTCGCGATTGAGGACGGCGGCCTCGTGTTGCACATCGTGGGCCTGCCCGATTAGGCAAGTGCCGAGCTGAGCTGCTCGGCTGCGGCCCGCGGATCCTCCGCCCCGGTGATCGCGCGCACCACGACGATTCGCCGCGCGCCTGCGTCGAGCACATCCGGCAGCCGGTCCGCGTCGATACCGCCGATGGCGAACCACGGTTTGTCGCACACCAGCTCGGCAGTGGACCGCACCAGCGGAAGACCCGGCGCCGATCGTCCAGGTTTCGTGGGAGTCGGCCAACACGGCCCGACGCAGAAATAGTCGGCGTCCTCGTTGATCGCCGAGGCGACCTGTTGACGGTCGTGGGTAGACCGGCCGATCAGCGTGTCGGGGCCGACGATGTCGCGCGCCATCTTCAGCGGCAGGTCATCTTGGCCCAGGTGCAGCACGGCGGCGCCCGCGGCGTGGGCGATGTCGGCGCGGTCGTTGACGGCCAGCAGGGCGCCGTGTCGGCGCGCGGCATCGGCGAGCACCTCCAGCGTTGCCAATTCCTCTCGCGCCTGCAGGGGGCCGAGCCGTTGCTCACCCGTCGAGCCCTTGTCACGCAGCTGAATGATGTCCACCCCGCCTGCCAGGGCGGCATCGGCGAATTCGGCCAGATCGCCGCGATCGCGGCGCGCATCGGTGCACAGATAAAGCCGGGCGCTCGCCAGTCGCGCCAAAGGTGGATGCACACCGCGACGCTAGCGACTAGCGTGGGGAGTCGACACGGGAGTCCCGGGAACGGGGTCTGAGAGTGGGCGCGCCGCCCTTACCGTCACACCTGATCCGGATCATGCCGGCGAAGGGAGCGAAGATGCCCACAGGCTCGGGATCGCTGGCCGTCATCGGCGGCGGCGTCATCGGGTTGTCGGTCGCGCGCCGCGCGGCACAGGCGGGCTGGTCGGTGCGGGTACATCGTTCCGGGCAGCCCGGCGCGTCGTGGGTGGCCGCCGGAATGCTGGCGCCGCACAGCGAGGGCTGGCCGGGCGAAGAGCGATTGTTGCACCTGGGCATGGAATCGCTGCGGCTATGGCAGCAGGGCGGATTCACCGACGGCCTGCCCGGGCGAGTGATTACCGCGCGGGAGTCGTTGGCGGTGGCCGTCGACCGCGCCGATGTGGCCGACCTGCGCACCGTCGCCGACTGGCTGACCGCGCAGGGCCACCCGGTAATTTGGGAGTCGGCGGTTCGTGATGTGGAACCGATTCTGGCACAAGGCATTCGGCACGGTTTCCGGGCGCCCACCGAAATGGCGGTGGACAACCGCGCCCTGCTCGACGGACTGTCGGCGGCGTGCGATCGGCTCGGCGTCGACTGGGACGGCCCGGTCGAGGACCTGGATGCGGTGCAGGCTGACGCAGTCGTGATCGCCAACGGTATCGACGCCCCGACCTTGTGGCCCGGTCTGCCGATTCGGCCGGTGAAAGGTGAAGTGCTGCGTTTGCGCTGGCGCAAGGGCTGTATGCCGTTACCGCAGCGGGTAATTCGGGCTCGGGTGCACGGGCGTCAGGTGTATGTGGTGCCGCGCACCGACGGCGTGGTGGTGGGCGCCACCCAGTATGAGCATGGCCGCGACACCGCGCCGACGGTATCCGGTGTGCGGGATCTGCTCGACGATGCGTGCACGGTGATGCCGGCGCTCGGCGAATACGAGCTGGCGGAGTGCGTCGCTGGCCTGCGTCCGATGACACCGGATAACCTGCCGCTGGTGGGACGACTGGATGCCCGGACGCTGATCGCTGCCGGTCACGGTCGATCCGGCTTTCTGCTGGCGCCGTGGACTGCCGAACAGATTGTGTCCGAACTCATCCCGGTTGGAGCGCACAGATGATCATCCACGTCAACGCCGATGAACTCGAGGTCGACGACCAGACGACCGTTGCGGCGCTGCTACAGTCGCTGGGCTACCCCGACCGCGGCGTTGCGGTGGCACTCGATCAGACCGTTCTACCGCGATCCGGTTGGACGGCAACACTTTCCGATGGCGCACAAATCGAGGTGGTGACGGCGGTGCAGGGTGGCTGACTCGGAACTGACAATCGCAGGCCGCAGTTTTACCTCGCGGCTGATCATGGGAACCGGGGGCGCGGCCAACCTCGCTGTCCTGGAAGAGGCACTGATCGCTTCGGGCACCGAACTGACCACGGTCGCGATGCGCCGCGTCGATGCGGTTGGCGGCACGGGCATGCTTGACCTGTTGAGCCGACTCGGCATCACGCCGCTACCCAACACCGCAGGCTGTCGCAGTGCTGCCGAAGCGGTGCTCACGGCGCAACTCGCCCGCGAAGCGCTGGGGACCGAATGGGTCAAGCTGGAAGTCATCGCCGACGAACGCACACTATTGCCTGACGCCATCGAATTGGTCCGTGCCGCAGAACAATTGGTCGACGACGGTTTTGTGGTACTGCCGTACACCAACGACGACCCGGTGCTGGCCAGACGATTGGAAGACACCGGCTGCGCGGCGGTGATGCCGCTCGGTTCACCGATCGGCACGGGTCTGGGAATCGCCAACCCGCACAACATCGAGATGATCGTCGCCCAAGCCGGTGTCCCCGTTGTGCTCGACGCCGGCATCGGCACCGCAAGTGACGCAGCGCTGGCGATGGAGTTGGGATGTGACGCGGTGCTGTTGGCCACCGCGGTGACCCGCGCCGCCGATCCGCCTGCCATGGCCGCGGCGATGGCCGGTGCCGTCACCGCGGGATATCTGGCCCGCCGCGCCGGGCGGATCCCGAAACGGTTCTGGGCTCAAGCCTCGAGTCCGCC
>Ga0302324_100030226_pt1 | contig 10242 bp, 9 predicted proteins | sample Palsa_T0_1_FD_201949 | JGI IMG/M metagenome (GOLD analysis project Ga0302324, IMG submission 201949) | Peat permafrost microbial communities from Stordalen Mire near Abisko, Sweden - Palsa_T0_1 | ecosystem: Environmental > Terrestrial > Soil > Palsa > Peat permafrost | place: Sweden: Abisko... | reverse complement strand
CCGGCGCGGCATCGGCTTCGGCTCCCGTCGCGACTCCGATGCTTACCGTCACGGAAATCTGTGTCGCGGATTGCACTTTCACCAGCCGCCGGATCACATGCCCCGTCTTTGCCCTCGTCCGCCCGTCCGTGTTTCGACGGTCCGGGCCGCGCGGGGTCAGGCGGCGGTCCGGGCCAGATCTCATAAGAAAAGACGAAGCCTCAATGCGGCTGCGCAACTTTTCCAGATGATCGACCACGTCTTTGGCAGTTTGGCCTTTGAACACAATCGCAAACTCTTCTCCCCCGCAGCGGAAAGCTTGTCCACCGCCGGTCACCGCGGCCAGCCTCGACGCAACCAACTGCAAAACTTCGTCTCCCGTGTCGTGACCGTACGTATCGTTGCAGCGTTTGAAGTGGTCGATGTCCACCATTGCAATCGAGTACGGAACTTGCAGATTGGCGATCACGTCGTGGAAAGCGCGGCGCGAAGGCAGCGATGTCAGTTCATCGTGATAAGCCAATTGATACGAGGTCTCAACGATGGAGAGCGTAAGCGACAAAGCGGAAACCACGAGATATGTGGTCGCGGTGCGGCCCACCAATCCGAAATGCAGCGCCACAAAAAACGCGACAAGAGACCAAAACAGTCCGCTGTCCAGCGGCTTGCGCAGCCAGAAAAAACGAATCAACAACAACATGGCTGCGGCCGCTAAAGCCAGCCACGCATAATCGGGCAAAGGAAGTGACATCACCCCGTGATGCGTGCGAACCGCTGGTACCGCCGCGTCGCGGCAGAAAATCGCAACACTAACCGACTGCAGAAAGAACATGACACCAATGGGAATCACTTGAGAAACGCTCAAGCCGGATTCCGACATCAGCGAGATCAAGATGAAATTCAATGGCAGCAGCAGGCTAATAGCGTCAAACGCCTCGCGCCCCGGCCCAGTCAAGGGAATATGCCCGCCGGAACAATAGAGAATTGCTTGCTGCGCCAGAAACAACGCAAATAGCGCAAAGAACGCGCGGCTGGAATGAAACCGCCAGGCGAGGAGCAGACCAACTATCAGAACGGCGTAGTTCAGAAAATTTATGGCGGGCAATACCGAGGCAAGCCAGCCCGCATGGAGCAACACAGCCGCCCCAGCCAATAAGAGGCCGTGCGGAAGTACAAGTGACTTCCACGCCGATTTGCTCAATACGTCCACTGCAATCGCTTTCCTCGAGGCTTTGGGGGATTATCTCCGGCAACCACGAGGATGGGAATTGTCAGACGGGGTTCCGGTTAGAAGGCAAGCTGGAAAGGAAGACCCGCCCGTTTTGATTCTTCTCCCGATCTCGGAAGAACAGACTTTAGTTTGCTCACAGTTTTGTCTGCGCGCGCCCGTTCTCTGGCTAGAATCGGTCTGTCTATTAAGGACAGCTTATGCGCATTCTGATCGCCGAAGACGATGAAGCGCTGGCAAAGTTTGTCAGCCAGGGCCTGACCGCCGAACGTTACACGGTCGACGTTTGTTCCGATGGGGAGCAGGCGCGGACCGCAGTTAACGACCAGGATTACGACTTGGTTGTTCTGGATCTTAACCTGCCCAAACTCGATGGAGTCAGCATCCTGCGCCAACTCCGCCGGCAAAAACCGACTTTGCCCGTCCTGGTGCTAACCCAGCGCACTCGTGTCGAAGACCGGGTGCAATGCCTGGACACCGGCGCCGACGATTATCTGCCCAAGCCATTTTCCTTTAGCGAACTTGCGGCGCGCATCCGGGCGCTATTGCGGCGCAGCCATATGCCTTCTGAATCCGTACTGGCGGTTGAAGATTTGAAGCTCGATCGCGTGGAACGCCGCGTGGAGCGAGCCGGGCGCCGGGTCGATCTCACCACCAAGGAGTTTGCTCTGCTGGAATATTTAATGCGCAACGCCGGGCGCAAGGTGACGCGCGCCATGATCATCGAGCACGTCTGGAATCTGACGTTCGATACGACCACGAATGTGGTCGATGTCTATATCAACTACTTGCGGCGCAAAGTGGATGACGGCCACCCGCGCAAGCTGATTCACACCGTCCGCGGCGTGGGCTACGAACTGAGCGGCATGTCCGAGGTCAGAGTATGAGTGCAGCCGCCAGTGCGGGCAAGAACGTAGTTGCCAAGCAGGAAACACGTCTCTCTGGCGCAGTCGCGACGCTGGCTCAGAGTGGCGCAGAAGCGGCATCGGACTTCAACCCGATGGCGGTCCTGTTGCATGAGCTGAATCAGCCGCTCACCGGTTTGCAGTGCTCGCTCGAACTGGCCACTGTAGGCTCGCGTACAGCCGAGCAATACCTGCGGGCGCTTCGCGAAGGGCTCGATTTAGTCGGCCGAATGCGGACCCTGGTCGAGGCACTGCGTGAAGTAGCCGACAGTGAGCATGACGGTGCCGTTCAGGACGACTCGGTGCGCCCGGAACCGATCGCGCTGGACTCGCTGGTGCGCAGCGCTGTCGAAGACCTGCAGCCGGTGGCCGAATCTCGTTCGCTCCAGATTGACCTGGCCGGAGACTCTTTTCCGCGCGTGTGCATGGCTCGCCGCACCGTGGCCTCCATCCCGTTCCGTATTATCGATTCCACCCTGGGTTTGGCCGCCGGTCATAGCATCCTTCGCATCCGGCTCGATACGCAGAGCCAACATGCGGCCATCCATTTCGCTTGGATCGTCGATAGCGACGAAGCCGACCGGCGACCTTTTTCGAAGCCTGTGTTGGCCTTGTTGGTCGCCCGGGCGTTGTGGCAACAGGCTGGCGGGCAATGGCGCGCCGAGATCACCTTGGCCAATCACTCGATCACCCTCTTGCTGCCCTGGGCGGCGAACAATAACGACCATTCACCAACCACTTCACTCCCCGGAGACCGCCCATGAGCGCCCTGGTTCTACCTTCTTTTCCCGCTTCCGGCGGAGCCCTGATCGCCAGCCCTTGCAGCGCCCTGCGCGAGCAAGTCTTGCAACGGCTGGACGGACGCTGCCGTCCCGTCCACCAGGCCCATGGCGGCGCCGACGCCCTCGTGCAACTGGAAAAGGGGAACTGGCAAGTGCTGTATCTCGATCGCCGCCTGCGCGATCTGGATGTGGAAGAGCTTATGGCCACGATTCAGAGGCGCTTCCCCGGGACTCAGGTGGTGATGCTCGATTCGCACCTGCCGGAAGCGCCCGTCTCGGAACGGCGAGACAGCCCGGCCACCGGCGTACTGGCCTGGGCGCCGGCTTTGGCGAAAGCTCAAGAGCCGGATCCAGAGCCGGCAGGCACCGATCCCCGGCACGAGCCTCTGCCGGGAATGATCGGCGCCAGCGAAGGCATGCGCCGCGTGTATCGCCTGGTGCGGCTGGTGGCTCCCCGAACCACAACCGTGCTGGTCGCCGGGCCCACCGGGAGCGGAAAAGAACTGGTGGCGCGCGCCCTGCATGCGCTTAGCCCCCGCGCGGCAAAACCGCTGGTGGTGGTGAATTGCGCCGCGATTCCCGACGCGCTGCTCGAGTCCGAACTGTTCGGCTTCACCCGCGGCGCTTTTACCGGCGCCGTGCAGTCGCAACCGGGACGCATCGCCGCGGCCCATGGCGGAACTCTATTTCTCGACGAAGTCAGCGAGCTTCCCTTCGGTATGCAGGCCAAGCTGTTGCGCTTTCTCGAACAAAAAGAAGTTCAGCGCCTGGGCAGCTCCGATACCGTGCGCGTGGATGTGCGCGTGGTGGCGGCCAGCAACGTCGATCTGGCCGGATTGGCGGGCGCGCGCAAGTTTCGCGAAGATCTTTTCTACCGCCTGTCGGCGTTCCCCATCGAATTGCCGGCGCTCTGCGAACGGCGCGCCGATATCGTTCCCCTGGCTGAGCATTTTCTCAATTGCATGTCCGCGGCCATGAACATGCCCCGCCTCAGCTTTGCGACCGAGGCGTTGCGACTGCTGGAATCCCACTCCTGGCGAGGCAACGTGCGCGAATTGCAGCATGTGATCGAGCGGGCGTCGATCCTGGTCGAGGCAGGCGATACCGTGCTCGCCGAGCATTTGTATTTTTCTTACTTCCAGAAGATCCCGCCTGCGATGGCGATCCCCGAAGCCTGAGAGCAATCTTAGCCAATAGCCTTTCGTCTGGCATCAGCCGTGCAAAAGTTGCCGGTAGACATGACATCTTTGCCCATGCCGGCTGGCCTGTCGGACCCCTCCCTGTCCGGCTTCGCGATGCATACTGTCGCGTCCGATGAGATCGGTGCTGACACTGGCGTCGTTCCCGATGAGCAGCATCTGCTGCGCGCCTTCCGCACCTTCGCCGAAACCGCCGGCTCTCTTGAACGCTTTTACGGCGAACTTCGCGCCGAAGTTGCCCGACTCCGCTTTGAGCTCGAAGAAAGCCACGCCGGCCTGGCCCGCAGCCTCGAAGAAAACCGCTCCATGCGCCAGCACCTGGACCGCATTCTCGAAAGCCTGCCCTGCGGCGTCGTGGTGGTTTCATCGGCGGGAGCGATCACGCACTTGAATCCCGAAGCAAAACGGTTGCTCGGCCTCGAAGACCGCAGCCAACCCTCGGTCTTGCCAAATCAGCTAGTGGATTTGCGCTGCGAACTGCGCGAACTTTTTCACGGAGCCGAGGCCGGAAAAGGCGAACGGGAGCGGGAGATCTGCCTGGCGTCCGGTTTGGCGCGATGGCTGGCGGTGCGCCGGGCGGCCTTGGCGCAAGACGGTTTCGCTTCTTCGGTTTTCATCCTGCAGGACATAAGCGAACGCAAGCGCCTGGAGCGGGAACAGGGACGGCGCAGGCGCGAACAGGCGCTGGCCGAGATGTCCGCGGTGCTGGCCCACGAAGTTCGCAATCCGCTCGGCAGCCTCGAACTTTTTGCCAGCTTGCTGGCGGAAGCCGATCTGAGCGCCGAATGCCAGGAGTGGGTCAGCCATCTACAGCACGGCCTGCGCACGATGGGTGCCACCGTGAACAACATTCTCCATTTTCACGGCGCTCCTCCCCCCCAGCGCACCTCGTTGGATTTAGGACAACTGCTCGACTGGGCGGCAAGTTTTCTCGCTCCCTTAGCCCGGCGTACCGGCGTGGATCTCATTCTGCGCAACGGGCTGCACAGAGTTTTCTTTCCCGGAGACCGCCATCAGTTGGAGCAGGTCTTGTTAAATCTTTCTTTGAATGCGCTCCGTGTCATGCCCGACGGTGGACAACTGGAGTTGCGGGGCACCAGTAGCGCAAATCCCTCCGATGGTTCGTATTTGGCCATGTTGAGCGTTTCCGACACCGGGCCGGGTATCGCACCGGAAAATCTGGCCGACATCTTTAAGGTGGGATTCAGCACCCGCCCGGGCAGCCCCGGACTGGGTTTGGCTGTGTGCAGCAAAATCGTCGAGCAGCATGGGGGGACTATTGCCGGAGCCATCCGCGCCGGGGCCGGAGCCACCTTCACGGTTACGTTTTCTCTGACCGGCAACGCGCTGGCCGGAGCTTCCCGAACCCCGAATTCACGCACCGAATGTCCGCTCGAAGGCGAGCTGGCGTCATGAATCGCAACATCATTTGCGTCGTTATTGGAAGGCCATCATGAATCAGATTGTACCCGGCAACTTCGCCGCGCAACCCTCCTTCGCGCCCCCCGTGCTCATCCCGGCAGTATCGGATGCGCTCACCGTTAGCCACAACCGGCCGCAACAAGTCCTGGTGGTCGATGACGACCGCTCCATGCGGGCCGCGCTGGAGGCGCGCTTCCGGCGTCTCGAATGGCGGGTCGAGACCGCGGCCAGCGCCGCCGAGGCGCTGGGCAAGTTTCGCCGGCAGAAACATGCCCTGATCGTCAGCGACATTCGCATGCCCGGAGGCGACGGCTTTTCCGTGTTGCGCGAAGCTCGCGCTCTGTCTCCGCAAACTGCCGTCATCCTTCTGACCGCCTTCGCCAGCGTGCCCGAGGCCGTCTCCGCTATCAAGGACGGGGCCTGCGAATACTTGATCAAGCCGGTGTCGTTCGAGCAACTGGAGCAGGCCGCCTCGCGCGTGCTGGCGGAGTCGCGGCGAATCAATATCGGTGCCCCTGTTCTTGATGGTTTAGCGGGAAGCTCGCCCGTCTGGTTGCGGGCTCTGGACCGCGCCCGCCAAGCCGCAGCCACCACCGTGGATATTCTGATCGAAGCCGAAAGTGGCACGGGAAAGGAACTAATCGCGCGCCTGATTCACCGCCTCAGTCCACGCCGCGACCGTCCCTTCATCGCGGTGAACTGCGCTGCTTTTCCCGAGACCCTGCTCGAAAGCGAACTCTTCGGCCACGCCAAGGGCGCGTTCACCGGGGCCGACCATGCCAGGCCCGGAAAATTTGAACTGGCCCACGGCGGCACCATCCTGCTCGACGAAATCGGCGAGATGCCGCTCGCTGTGCAACCTAAGCTGCTGCGCGTGTTGCAGGAGCGGGAATTCGACCGCCTGGGTGATACCCGCACGGTGCACGTCGATTTGCGCATCGTCGCCACCACCAATCGCGCCCTGCGCCAGATGGTAAATGCGGGCCAGTTCCGCAGCGATTTGTATTATCGCCTTAATGTGATTGCTCTCACCCTCCCCTCACTGCGGGAACGCGAGGGCGATATCCGCGAACTGGCACACTATTTTGCCGCCCGCTTTGCCGCTCCCATGCCGGCGGCGCGCTTGCGCGAAGATTTCCTGGCTCGTCTCGCCGCCCATACCTGGCCCGGTAACGTGCGCGAACTGGCCAACTGCATGCGCCGGGTCACGGCGTTGGCCGTTGAGCCGGAGTTAGGCGCCGCCGCGCTCGAAAGCTTCGAGTGGAACTCTGCGCAACCCGCAGCAGCCACATCGGTCGACAACCATCTGCGTCCCGGCCTCAAAGTGGAGGAGATGGAGCGCCAGCTTGTTGCCCTGACCCTCGAATCGACTGGGGGCAATCGCTCCCGCGCCGCAGAATTGCTCGGCGTCAGCCTGCGCACCGTGCGCAACAAGATTCGCGCCTACGGCCTGCCCCGCTGGGAGGGTAACTACGGCGGCGATGGCAAGAGCCATGATTGCGGCAGCTGAGGCGAAACAATGAAGTTGCAAAATTCGAAGCTGCAAAGTCGGAGCTGCAAAACCGAACTTGCAAAGCCGAACTTGCAAAGAATGAGAGGAATCCCATGTCGATGATCGACACCGATACCACCGAAACCCTGAGCCGCTTTCTCGACGTAGACGTGGCGCGCTTTCGCCTCATTTCCAACAATCTGGCCAACGTCGAAACACCCGGCTACCGTACCCGCGACCTCGACTTCCGCGCCGAACTCTATCGCGCCACCCTGCCCGAGGCCAGCGCCGAAGGCGGTCTCATGTATGCGTCGTTCGCGCCCGTTTCCCGCCCGGTGCGCGGTTTGCTCGAGCGGCCCGACGGCAACAACGTCAGCCTCGAGCGCGAGAGCCTGCTGTTGGCCGAGACCCAGATGCGCTACAACCTCGGCATTCAACTCTTGAAAGATGAATTCCACACCATCTCTTTGTCCATCAATTCCGGAGGCACCGCATCATGAACCTGTTTGGCATGCTCGAAGTCAGTGGCTCGGCCCTCGGCGCGGAGCGCTGGCGCGCCGAAGTCGTTTCCGCCAACATGGCCAACGCCGAAACCACGCGCACTCCGCAAGGCGGAGCGTACCGCCGCCAGTTGCTGGTTTTTCGCGCCCAACCGATGACACGTTTTCCCTTATTGCTGGCCGGATTGCGCGGCCATCCCGCCGAAGGCGTGCGCGTGGAGCGCGTGGTCGCCGATCCCTCGCCCATGCCCCAACGCTACGAACCGGGGCATCCCGATGCCGATGCCACGGGCTACGTGACTTATCCCAACGTGAACCCAGTATTTGAAATGACCGACCTGTTAAGCGCAGTTCGCGCCTATCAGGTGAACGTGGCCTCGGTGCAGGCGGCGAAAAGCATGATCCAGACTTCGCTGCAAATCCTGAGCTGAGATGCGGCGTGGGATCACGGATAAAGCCGTGGCCCATAAAGATCTGAGAACTTAAAGAGAGCAGGCAAACCATGAGTGCCGCTATTTCCTCGTTACGCATTCTTCCTGACGAAACCGATAGCGCCAGCCTGCAAAGCTCACCGTTGAACCCGGACCAAAGCTCCGGCTTCCTCGGCGTCCTGCACAGCGCCATGAACGACATGCAGCAGTTGCAAGGGCAAGCCGAGACCAAAGTGGCCGGAGTGCTGGAAGGCACCGGCTCCGACGTCCACAGCGCCCTCATCGCGGTCGAAAAAGCCGATCTTAGCTTTCAGCTGATGATGCAGGTGCGCAACAAAATTGTCTCCGCCTACGAGGAAATCTCGCGCATGCAGTTCTAAGGCCCGCCCCGGCCAGGAAAAATAAAACTGAAACTGGGAAACCACCATGGCCGGCGAAACTCCACAATCGCTTAACGACGTGCTGCACCGGCTGAGCGAATTCTTTCGCGGACTGAGTCTTACGCAACGCGCCGGACTGGTAGCCGGCTTTGTCCTGGTCGCCGCCATTCTCTGGGGTTTCGTTGCGCTTCTTGGCCAGCCGAAATACGTCACTCTCTACTCCGGGCTGCGCCCCGAAGAAGCGCAGGGACTGGCCGCCCGCCTGGCAGCCAAAAATATTCCCCACCAGATTTCCCCCGACGGGAGCACATTGCTGGTGGCCGAAGACAAACTTGACGCCGCCCGCCTCGAGACCGCCGCTGCGGGCCTTCCACGCAGCGCCCGCATGGGCTTTGAGTTGTTCGATACGCCGAATTGGACCGGCTCCGACTTCACGGAAAAAGTAAATTACCAGCGCGCCCTCGAAGGCGAGCTCGAACGCACCCTGGCCACGCTCAGCGAAGTTCAGGCAGTGCGCGTGCATCTGGTCATGCCGCAGGATTCGCTGTTCACCGAGCAGCAGCACGAAGCCAAGGCGGCGGTAATTCTAAAAACTCGCAGCGGCCGCCTTTCCGAGCAGGCGCAGCTGGCCATTCCACAACTGGTAGCCAGCGCCGTCGACCGCCTGCGCCCGGAAAACGTTACCGTCGTCGACGCCGACAGCAACACACCTTTACTTCGCAGCCCGGACGGCATGGGGCGCGCCTTCGGCCTCGATGAGGAATTGTCCAAAACTCTGGTTCGCACACTGGAACCTGTCGTGGGAGCCGATCATGTGCGGGCCAGCGTTCACGTCGAATACGAAATGGGCACCAGCGAAGACACCACGGAGAATTACGATCCCAAAACCGCCGCCACTCTTACTCAAGAACATGCCGAGGAAAGCGCAACCGGCGGCGCCCCGGCGGGCGTTCCCGGCACCGCCAGCAACGTCCCCGCCGGAACCACGCCGCCAGTAAGCCCGCCCGCCACCGAACAATCCAATTCCAAATCCGATTCCATGACCTACGCGGTCAGCAAAACCCTGCACCACAGCGTCGAGCCTGCGGGACGAGTACGCCGCATCGCCGCCGCCGTATTGGTGGACGATGCCGTCGACATCGTCGATCAGGCCGGCAAGAAAACTCCCACCCGCCGCAAGCGCACCGCCGATGAGATGAAGCAAATCGAGCAGTTGGCGCGGGCGGCGATCGGCGTCGATACCCAGCGCGGCGATGTGCTGGCGGTCGAGAACCTCTCGTTTCAGGAACTTCCCACCGAGACGCTCCCCCCTCCTGGAAAAATCGAGCGCTGGCGCCAGATGTTCGATCCCTGGCGCTGGACCCTGCGCTATATCGGGCTGGCGGCCCTGTTCGTCGTGATCTACTTCCTGATTCTGTCTCCTATCAAGAAGCAGGCAGTTGCTGTCTTCAAGGGCATCCCAGCTAAACTCGTTGCCCCTCCGCTCGAAGGCGCGGCCGCTATCGAAGCGGCGGTTGGCGGTGAAAGCGCACCCCTTCTGCCCGCGGATGCCAAGCGGGCCGGACAGCTCAAGCGAACGCTGGCCGAGAAGGTGAAAGCGGAACCGGCCGCAGCCAGCCGTCTGGTGCAGACCTGGGTGAAGGAGGATGAAGCGTGAGCCCCGCGGCCGCCCAGCCACTTACCGGAGTTTATAAGGCAGCCATTCTGATGGTCATCCTGGGCGAAGAAGCGGCCAGCGCCATCTACAAACACCTGCCCACCGAAGAAGTCGAGAAAATCACCCGCGAGATCGCGCTTATAAAAAATGTTACGCCGGAATCGGTTTTGTCCGTGCTCGAGGAATTCGACCGCATGGTGCTCACCGGCGACTATCTGGCGCAGGGCGGCAAAGAATATGCCAACAAGCTGCTGATCAAAGCCTTTG
>Ga0302324_100030225_pt1 | contig 10243 bp, 8 predicted proteins | sample Palsa_T0_1_FD_201949 | JGI IMG/M metagenome (GOLD analysis project Ga0302324, IMG submission 201949) | Peat permafrost microbial communities from Stordalen Mire near Abisko, Sweden - Palsa_T0_1 | ecosystem: Environmental > Terrestrial > Soil > Palsa > Peat permafrost | place: Sweden: Abisko... | reverse complement strand
CCTATACGCTGGGTAAAGCGGTCGCCTCCGCCGGATATATGTTTGTGCTGCTGTCGCCTTTTTTAGGCTGGGTTGCGGTGTTCCTCTCCGGCAGTGACACCTCGGGGAATGCGCTCTTCGGCAACCTGCAGGTGGTTGCGGCCAATCAGTTGAACCTAAGTCCCGTGCTGTTCGCTGCGACCAACTCCTCCGGCGGCGTCATGGGAAAGATGATCTCGCCGCAGAACATCGCCACCGGCGTTGCCGTCACCGATCTTCGCGGCCGCGAAGGCGCGGTGCTCGCGCGCACCTTCATCCACAGCATCGTGCTCACGATCCTGCTCGCTCTGCTGGTGGTCGTGCAGCAATATGTCATACCCCAAATAATTCCCGTCGTGGCCGCCGCGCACGCGCCATGACATATCCTGAATTTTTGCTCTGCGCTAACCGATCTGTAACTGCGCGGCGACTGACTTCATAACCACCCCCTCCTAGCATGCAGTACGGATGCACGAATGCATCCGCTCTGTTCGCTACAAAAAGGTTTAGGGTAGGAAGCTATGCGTTTTCGTGCGGCCTTGGCGGGCTTGCTCGCCGTGCGTTCTAGAAGCATGCCCGGCATGCGCTTGCGGAATGGCCTCGCGGCGGCGAACACCGCCGCCATCGTCATGGGAGCTCTGGCGCTTGGGGGCTGCGGCACGGGTCAGTCGACCGGTGGGCCCGTTGCGGCGAACGCGGCGAAGGTCACTATCCTGAACGTGTCGTACGATCCCACGCGCGAGCTCTACGTAGACTACAACGCAGCTTTTGCGAAGTATTGGCTCGCCAAGACCGGACAAAAGGTCGCGATCAACCAGTCGCACGGCGGCTCGAGCAAGCAGGCGCGCTCGGTGATAGATGGCCTCGCCGCGGACGTCGTGACGCTCGGCCTCGCGGGCGACGTCGACGGGATTGCGACCGCGGGGAAGCTTCTGCCGCTCAACTGGCAGAGCCGGCTACCGGATAACAGCGCGCCCTATACCTCGACGATCGTATTTCTCGTGCGCAAGGGTAATCCGAAGAACATCCACGACTGGCCCGATCTCATCAGGCCCGGGGTTGCCGTCATTACGCCGAACCCGAAGACCTCCGGCGGGGCGCGCTGGAATTACCTGGCCGCCTGGGGCTGGGCGCGGCAGCAGAACGGCGCGAGCGATGAGAGCGCGAAGGACTTCATGCACAAGCTCTACAAGAATGTTCCGGTGCTGGATACCGGCGCGCGCGGCTCGACCACGACCTTCGTGCAGCGCGGTATCGGCGATGTGCTCATCGCCTGGGAGAACGAGGCGTACCTTGCGGTCAAGGAAGTGGGCGCGGACCAGATCGAGATTGTCATGCCTTCGATGAGCATCCTCGCGGAGCCGTCGGTCGCCGTGGTCGACAAGGTCGTGCTGCGGCGGGGCACGCGCGAGGTGGCCCAAGCTTATCTGGAGCACCTGTACAGCCCGGAAGGCCAGGAGATCATCGCGCGCAACCATTACCGCCCGCGCGATCCGGCAGTCGTCGCCGAACACCAGGCCGACTATCCGGCGCTGAAAATGGTCACGATCGCCGATTTCGGCGGCTGGTCCAAGGTGCAGAAAGAGCACTTCGCAGACGGCGGGATCTTCGATCAGATCTACGCGCGCTGAAGACTTGCGCGCGCTACTCGACGATCAGCTTGTAGCCTGAGCCCGCGGCCGTCTGCAGGAGCACCGGGTTCGCCGGGTCGACCTCGATCTTCTGCCGCAGGCGATGCACGAGCTGTTTCAGGAGCTGCCGGTCGCCGGAGTTGCGATGTCCCCACACCTGCACCAGGAGCCGATCCGAGTGCACGGTCCGGCCGGCATTGGCGAGCAGCATCTGCAGCAGCCGCAGTTCAAGCTTCGTCAAGCGCACCGGCACGCCCTCGCCGATGCGCACGGTGTGCTCGTCCACGTCGAGCGCGATCTGGCCCACCGCGAGCGGCGCGGTGCTTTCGACTCCGGCGCGGCGCAGGAGCGCCTTGATGCGGGCGAGGAGCGTGCGCGGACTAAAGGGCTTGTTGAGGTAGTCGTCGGCGCCGAGCTCGAGCGCCCGCACCAGGTCCTCCTCCTCACCGCGCACGCTCAGCATCATGATGGGGGCGCGCGACTTGACGCGGATCGCTTCGCACACCTGAAAGCCGCTGGCGCCCGGCATATTGATGTCCAGGACCACGAGGTCGGGGGATTCGGCGGCGAAGGCCTGTATGGCAGAGGGGCCGTCGGATGCACGCACGACGACGTAACCCGCCTGGGTGAGGGCGAAGGCGATGAGGCCGAGCAGCTCGCGATCATCGTCGGCGATCAGGATCTTCATTCAAGCACTTCCTGCGGCAGAGAAATCGTGAAGCGCGTGCGATTGTCGCTCGTGCGGCAAGCCGCGATCGTGCCGCCGTGACGGTCTATGATGGACTTGACGATCCATAATCCCAAGCCGAGGCCGCCCGCCTCCGGCTCTTCACCCGAGCCTCGGCCGAAGCGCTCGAAGATCGCCGTGGAAGACTCCGTAGGCACGCCCGGGCCCTCATCGTCTACCCAGGCGAGAACGCGTCCGTCCGCGACTCTTGCGCCTATGCGGATCACGCTGCCCTCCGGGGCGTACTTGCTCGCGTTCGCCAGGAGATTCACGAACACCTGCGTGAGTCGCGTGGCGTCGCCGTCGAGGTGTGGCAGCTCCTCGGGCAACGACACCTCGAGCTTCTGGCCGCGCAGCACGAGGAGCGAGCCGACGAGCGCCTGCACATCCTCCAGGATCTCCTCAAGCGCCACGCTCTGATGCCGGATGGACAGCTGCCCGGACTCGATGCGCGTGCTCTCGAGAAGGTTGTCGATGAGCTGGGTCAGGCGCAGGGTCCCGCGCTCGAGCGACAGCACGAGTTCGGCGCGCTTCTCTGGTGGCAGTGTGGTCAGTCCATCGCGCAGGAGCTCGATGGAGGCCAGCTGCGCGGCGAGCGGCGTGCGGAACTCGTGCGAGATGTTGGCGAGCACCGTGTCGCGGGCACGCCGTACGGCCTCGAGCTCCGTCTCGTCACGGATGACCTGCACCTGCAGCCCATCGACCATGGTGGAGCTTGCGATGACCGTGGTGCGCGCCGCCCCGGAGGTCGTCTGCAGCCGCTCCACCGCCTGGGCGCTCCCCGCCGCGCGCGCCTTCAAGATCGGGCAGTCATAATCGCAGGGACGACGGCCGTTGACGTCGCACGGTTTCAGGACATCGCCGCAGAAGCGGCCGACCGCAGCGTCCATGTCGACGTTGAGAAGGCGCGCCGCCTGCGGGTTCAAATAGCGGATCGTGCGATTCTTATCAACGGCATACACCCCCTCGACTATCCCGGAGAGTACGGCGCGCGCCTCCGCCTCACGGCGCCGCAGCGTGCCCGTCAAATCGACCAGATTGCCGCGCATGTCTTCCATGGTGCGCGCCAGGGTGCCGACTTCGGCGGCGCCGCCGGGCGGAATGGAGGTGGAGAAATCTCCCTGGCCCAGGCGCACCGCGGCTTCCGTCAGTGCGCGCACGGGGGCTGCGACCAGTTGGCCGAGCACGATACCGGCGAGAACGGCGAGGACCGCGAGCACGAGCGCGGTGACCTGCAGGCGCCGCGCCAGCTGGCCGGCCGCCTGGTCGATGGCCGCCGCCGGCAGGCGCGTCTCAATCAGCGCGATCGCCTCGCCGGTCGATGCGAACACCGGAACGCTGGACGCATACAGGTCCAGCGCCGTGATGCGCTGCACGGCCGAGTGGCCGTCGGCGAGCCCGGAGGAATGCAGCGCGGTGAAGTCATCGACGGGCGCGGCCGCGAAGCTTCGATAATTGAGCAGGCGTATGGAAAGTCCAACGTGCTGGCTCAACGTGCGCGCCAGCTGCGCATCCAGATCACGCACGATGTAGACGCGTCCCACATTGCCTTCGCCGTAGCTTGCCCCGGCGCCCACGACCGCGGCCGCGCTGCCCGTGGGTATGGCGAGAAAGCTCTCGCCCTGTTCGGCGCTCGCGGTGACGATCTCGTTCCAGGGCAGCGTTGCGCCCGCCTGCGCCAGCAGCGCCGTCCCCTGAAACACGGCGCAGGCGCTGATCGCCTCGGCCTGGCAAAAACGCCGCAGGAACAGCGCGACCGCTTCAGGGTTCTCTTCGGCTACCAGGCGCTGCAGCGTCGGCCGGTCGGCGAGCACATGCACCGCGGTCACCGCATCCTCGCCCATGCGGCGCAGGTCCTCGCGCGCCATGGCGCCGCCCAACTGCACACGCGCCTTGCCCTGCTGGTCGGCCAGATCGCGCAGCATGCCGATGGCGGAGAACGAGATGCCGCCGACCACCAGGATGACGATCGCCACGTTGATGGCCGCGAGCCACCAGCCCAAGCTCGTCTTCGCGGGGTCGAACTTCAGCCGCTCCGTCAGCTGCCGCGCGCGCTCGAGCATGCCGCTATCGGCGCCGGTAGCCGGTGCGTTCAACGAACGTCTTCACGACGAGAGTGGCAACTGCGAGCAGCATGAGGAGCGACGCGACGGCGAAGGCGCCGACGAAGTTGTATTCGTTGTAGAGGATTTCGATGTGTAAAGGCATCGTGTTGGTAAGGCCGCGGATATGCCCCGAGACGACGGAAACCGCGCCGAACTCGCCCATGGCGCGCGCGTTGCAGAGAATAATGCCGTACAACAGGCCCCAGCGCACTTTTGGCAGCGTAACGCGGAAGAACGTGATCCAGCCGCCGGCGCCCAAGGTGATCGCCGCCTCCTCCTCGTCGTTGCCGAGCTGCTGCATGAGGGGGATGAGCTCGCGCGCGACGTACGGAAAGGTCACGAACATCGTGGCGAGGATGATGCCCGGCAGGGCGAAGATGATGCTGATGTCGTGATCCTGCAGATAGCGCCCGAACCAGCCCTGCAGGCCGAAGAGCAGCACGTAGATCATGCCGGAGATCACCGGCGAGATTGCCAGCGGCAGATCGATGAGCGTGATCAGGAAGCTCTTCCCCTGGAACTCAAATTTGGCGATCGACCAGCCGGCGGCGAACCCGAAGATCGTGTTGACGGGCACGACGACGAGCGCAGTGATCAGCGTGAGGCGAATGGCGGCGCGCGTATCCGGATCGAGGAAGGTTGCGAAATACGCGCCCGCACCCTTGGCGAGCGCCATGGCGATCACGGTCGCGAGCGGCGCAAAGAGCAGTGCCGCGAGAAACACCAGCGACAGCGCGATGAATAGCCAACGCACGATGGCCGCCAGCGCCGTGTCGCGACCGGGGCGCGTCGCCATCTCATCCTGCAGAACATAGCGGGCGCTTGCCATCAGTGCCCCGTGGCGACGAGTCGCCGCCGGCCCCAGGCCTGCAGCAGGTTGATGGTGAGCAGCATGATGAAGGAGATGACCAGCATCACGAAGCCGAGCGCCGCGGCGCCGCGGTAGTCGAATTCCTCCAGCCGGATGACGATGAGCAGCGGTGTGATCTCGGTGCGCATGGGGATATTGCCCGATATGAAGATCACCGAGCCGTACTCCCCCACGGCGCGGGCGAAGGCGAGCGTGAAGCCGGTGAGCAGCGCCGGCAGCACCGTGGGTAGGATGATGCGGCGGAACACATAGAAGCGGCCGGCACCGAGCGTCTCCGCCGCATCCTCAAGATCGCGCTGCACCTCCTGCAGCGCCGGCTGCACGGAGCGCACGACGAAGGGCATGCCGATGAGCGTCAGCGCCACCGTCACGCCGATCCAGGTGTAGGCCACTTTGATGCCGAGCGGTTCCAGATAGCGGCCGATCCAGCCGTTCGCGGCGAACACCGTGGTGAGCGCGATGCCGGAGACGGCCGTCGGCAGGGCAAAAGGCATGTCGATCAGGGCGTCGATGATCTTGCGTCCCGGGAACTCGTAGCGCACCAGGGTCCACGCGATGATGAAGCCGAATACCCCGTTGATCGACGCGGCCAGGAGAGACGCGCCGAAGGAGAGCCGGTACGAGCCGATGGCGCGCGCACTGGTGATGACCCGCAGGAACTCGCTCCAGGGCATGGAGGCGGTCATCAGCACCAGCGCCGCAAGCGGCAGGAGCACGATGCCGGAGAGAAACAGCGTCGTAAACCCGATCGTGAGCCCAAAGCCGGGCAGGGCGCTTGGTTGCCGCAGAGGCTTCACGCGCGCGGATCCTGGGCACGATACACGATGAGTACGGGGCAGCGCGCCTCGGGGCGCAGTACCGCGCCGAAGCGCTCGGCAAGCCCCTGCGTCTGCGAGATGCCGAGGATGAGGATCTGATCCGGCGCTTCGGCAAGGAGATGCGCAAGCTCCTCGGCGACTTCGCCGAAACGCAGCTCCGTGCGCATCTCAAGTCCGTGCACCGCCTGGGCTTCGGAACGTGCATCCAGGAGCGCACGCATGCTCAACGAGCGCTGGCTGTCGGGCGTGCTCTTCGGCAGGATGCCCACGTAGACACCTTCGGCGGCCACGTGTCTTAGGAGGCTGGCCGCAACTGCAAGCGTCGTCGACCGAGCGGCATCATTGGCCCAGTGAATGAGCACGCGCTGCGGGGCGCCTGCGCTTTGCGGCAGGATGAGCACTTCCTCGGACCCCTCCTTCAGCAGCCACTCGATCTGGCGCACGGCCTCGGCGTCGGCTGCGATGACCGCGGCACCGGTGACCCCGGCGGGCTCGCCGGTCACACGGGTGGAGACACGTGTGCGCATGCGCGCAGCGAGCTCCACCAGGAAGGGCTGTAGGCTCAGTTCAGTCGCCTGCGCGGCACTGGTCGCGTAGGCGGTGAAGCTCGACAACGGCGTCGGCAGCACGTGAATGCGGCGCACGCCGATGGCGACCGCCTGTCCGGGAGTCACGCGGAAGGCGCGCTGCTCGTGCTGGCTGCGGGTGACCTCCAGGAGCGCATCGCCATCGCTGTTCGGCGCGCGCGATAGCTCCGCCTCGGTGGCCCCGGCGCTCAGGCGAATGCGCAGGCGCTCCAGTGCCCCGGTGAAGGCGACTTCCTCGATGGTGCCGGCCGCAAGGTAGTTGCAGGCGAGTGCGCCGCGCTCCGGGGCGAGTTCGATCTCCTCCGGCCGGATGACCGCCACCACCTCGTGCTCGCGGGCTCCCTGCGGCACATCCTTGAACGGCCCATCCACATCCAGCGTGCCAAAGCGCACGCCGTTTTTCGTCAGGCGCGCGAGCAACAGATTGGCAGCGCCCAGAAAGGTTGCGACGAAGCGCGTCGCCGGGCGCGTATACAGCTCATCGGGCCGGCCGATCTCGAGCAGCCGCCCCAGGTTCATCACGCCGATGCGATCGGCGAGCGCAAAGGCCTCCTCCTGATCGTGCGTGACGAGGACGGTCGTGATTCCCAGTTCCCGCTGCACCTGACGGATCGTGCGGCGCAGCTCCTCGCGGATCTTGGCGTCGAGCGCACCGAAAGGCTCATCCAGGAGCAGCACCTCAGGCTTGTGCGCCAGCGCGCGCGCCACGGCGACCCTCTGCTGCTGGCCGCCGGAGAGCTGCGCGGGCAGGCGCTCATCCATGCCCTCGAGCGCGACCAGCCGCAACAGCTCCCGGCGCCGCTCGCGACGCGCATGGGCACGCATGCGCCGCACGCGCAGTGCGAACTCAATGTTGTCGGCAACCGTCATGTGGCGGAAGAGCGCGTAGTTCTGGAACACGAGTCCGACATCGCGCTTCTGCGCAGGGACATGGGTGACGTCGCGGCCATGCAGCGAAATGCGCCCGTGATCCACCCCCGTCAGCCCCGCGACCGCCCGCAGCAAGGTGCTCTTGCCGCTGCCGCTCGGACCTAGAAGGACGAAGAACTCACCGTCCCCGATGTTGATCGACACGTCATTGACGACGGGAACGCCCTGGTAGCGCTTGGTGACTTGGTCGAGAGTGATCGACATGCAGTATTGTTTTTACTAATGCGCGCTTAGGGCAGCTCATGCTACCGGGCGCGGGCTCACAGTGTCATTCGCCGCTGGTAACAGAACGGTTATAAAAGGCCACGCGAGCGTGTGTGCGAGCGCTGTTTTGCCGCTTCTGTCAAATCACCAGCAGCACGCCCTCGCAGGCGGTGAGATCGGCGGCGAGCGCGGTCATCTGCTCGCGGCTGTGCGCGCGGATGGCGTAGGAAATTGACAAATAGTTGCCGTTCTTGCTCAGGTGCTCGGTGACGTGGCTCGCCTCGAGCGCCGGTACGTGGCGCAGCACGATCGCGTGAATGTGTGCGCGAAACTCCGCCGTCGGCCGGCCGATCACCTTGATCGGATAGTCCGTTGGAAAGCTCAGGAGCGGCTCGTCACTCACCATGGCTCACCTGCAAGCTCGCGCTTGTACTGCTGCAGCTCATCGTAGATACGGCGCCACACCGGGCCCGGCCGCCCGCTGCCCACCGCGGCGCCGTCGAGCGTGGTCACCGGCAGAATCTCGCGTGCGGCCGAGGAGAGCCAGATCTCATCCGCGCCGCGCAGTTGCGCCTCGCTCACCGGGCCTGCGCGCTGCGCGATGCGCGCGCGCGCCGCAAGCTCCTCGACGACGCCGCGGGTGGTGCCCGGGAGGATCTCTTGGGAGTACGCCGGCGTGCGCAGCTCGCCCGCCTGCACCACATGCACGGCCGATGAAGAGCCTTCCGTGAGATGACCGTCGCGCAGCAGAATGGTTTCGGCGGCGCCTGCATCGACGGCGAGCTCACGCAAGAGCACGTTGGCGAGGAGCGCGATGGATTTGATGTCGCAGCGCGCCCAGCGGGTATCGTGCGCGCTGACACAGGCGACGCCGTGCTCGCGCGCTGCGGCCGACGGCAGCACGAGCGGCGTGCTGAAGAGGAACACGGTGCGCGGCAGCTGCGGCAGCGGCGCGTGATTGCGGCCGCGCTCGGCGCCGCGCGTCACCTGCCAATAAACTGACTGATCCCCGCCGCCGTTCATCGCGATGAGCGCCGCCAGCAGCGCGCGCCACTCATCCGCAGTGTGCGGGTCCTCCATGCGGATGGCCGCGAGGCTGCGCCTCAGGCGCGCACAGTGTGCAGCGGCGCGGAACGGCCGCCCGGCGTAGACCGGCATCACCTCGTAGGCGCCGTCGCCGAAGAGAAAGCCGCGGTCAAACGGCGAGACGCGCGCGTCTGCAAACGGCAGATACTCGCCGTTCAAATAACAGATGGGCAGCGGCTCGGCCACGGCGGCTATTCCGGGGGCTTGCGCTAGGTTATTTGAACCACAGCTGGATGCTGTCAGTCATGCGCGTCCACAGACCGCCCGCCGGATCGGCAGCGAGCGCGACCAGCGGCGCGCGGATGACGACCTCACCGCCTGGCGCCGTGACCGTGAATTCGCCGAGCACCGCGCCCGCGGCGATCGGCGCGATGAGCGGCTGTTTGACGCTGGCGCTCGTGTGCAGGAGGGCGAGCTGCCCGCGCGGCACCGTGACAAAGAGCTCGGCGGGCGAGCCGGCGGCGACGCTCGCGGCGGCGCCCTTGTAGACGTGCGGCGCGAGGATGAGCTCACCGCGGCTCTTGACCTTGCCGGTCTCAAAGAACGTGTAGCCGTAGTTCAAAAGCGCGGCGCTCGCATCCTCGCGCGCCTTGATCGACGGGGAGCCGAGCACGACCGAGGTGAGGCGCATGCCGCCGCGCTTGGCGGAGGTGATGAGGCAGTAGCCGGCGGAGTCGGTGTGGCCGGTCTTGATGCCATCGACGGTCGGATCGCGCAGCAGGAGGCCGTTCCTGTTGTGCTGCGTGATGTTGTTCCAGGTGAACTCGCGCAGCCCGTACCACGGGTAGTACTGCGGGAAGTCACGCACGATCGCGCGCGACAGCGTCGCCATGTCGCGCGCGGTCGTGTAGTGATTGGGGCTTGGCAGGCCGTCGCTGTTCTCGAAATTCGTCGCCTTCAGCCCCAAGCGCTTGGCGTAGGTATTCATGATCTGCGCAAAGGCGCTTTCGGTGCCGCCGACCTTCTCGGCGAGGGCGATGGTCGCGTCGTTGCCCGACTGCACGAGCATGCCCTTGATGAGCACCTCCGCCGGGATCTGCGTGCCGACCTGCACGAACGTGCGCGAGCCCTCCGCGCGCCAGGCGTGCTCGCTGATCGTCACCATGTCGGTGAGCTTCAGCCGTCCGTCCTTGAGCGCGGCGAACACCGCGTAGCTCGTCATGAGCTTCGTCAGGCTGGCAGGCTCCATGCGCTCATCCGCGTGTGCCTCGGCGAGCACGCGACCGCTGTCGTGATCGAGCAGAATATAGGCACGCGCTTCTACCG
>Ga0302324_100030224_pt1 | contig 10243 bp, 10 predicted proteins | sample Palsa_T0_1_FD_201949 | JGI IMG/M metagenome (GOLD analysis project Ga0302324, IMG submission 201949) | Peat permafrost microbial communities from Stordalen Mire near Abisko, Sweden - Palsa_T0_1 | ecosystem: Environmental > Terrestrial > Soil > Palsa > Peat permafrost | place: Sweden: Abisko... | reverse complement strand
ACCTGCCGCAGGATGCGAGCGTGGTGTCCAATGATGCCGGTATTGAAGGCGGCGCCGCGCTCTGGCGCGCGGGCTTTCGGCCGCCGCCCTAGACGCTGGTTTCCACCGCCACTGCGATCGGATCGGGCAGCGCGTGCCGCGGCAGGTCGATGGTGAAGACGCAGCCGGTGCCGGGGACATCGCGCACGCGCAGGAAGCCGTTATTGGCCTCGACGCTGCGCCGGCAGATCGACAACCCCAGGCCGAGTCCGGATCGGTCCGAACTTCCCTGCATGAACGGCTGAAACATTTTCTCGAAGTCCCCGGGCGGCAGTCCGCCGCAGCTGTCTTCCACCTCGATCAGGATACGATCGGCGGCCGCATACGCGTTCAATGAGACCTCACTGTGCGCGCGCGTGAACTTGAACGCGTTTTGCAGCAGGTTGCCGACCGCCGAGATCAGCGACTCACGATCGGCATCCACGGCCAGTGCCGGATCGACTACGGGGACCGTAAAGCGGCATTCGCGCGCCTGTGCCTCGAGCGAGGCGGAGATCTTGACCTCGCCGATGAAATCGGCGACGGAGATCACCCGCTGGCGCGCCGGCATCCCGGCGCTCACGCGTACATCGGCGAGCGAGTGGTCGATGAGGGTGCGAAGTCCGATCAGGGAGTTATCGAGTACCGCGCCGGTCGCCCCGCTGACACCTACGTTGCCCGCTTTGATGGCGGTGAGGGCGAGCGAGGCGGTATGAATCAGGTTGCGCAATTCGTGGGCGAGGGAGCCGAGCCGCTCGTTCAAGGCCCGCACGCCTTTTTCCGCCAGCAACACCTCGCGCCGGTAGGCATATTCCGTGACCGCATCGGCGATCGCGTTGTCCAGGCAGCGATTGAGCGTTCGGAACTCGTCCGCCTTGATGCGCGAGCCGTGTTCGAGGGCTAGCTCCGTGACCGCCTGGCACAGATCGCCATAGTCGTGGACCACCTGGTCCACCGTGAAGCCGTGCTGCAATAGCTCGCGTCCATGCTGCGCCGCCGTGCCGCCGATCTCGGACAACACCGGCTGTCCACCGCCGGCCGGCCCGGAAACCTTGCGACTGCGCATCGGATCTGCGGTCTGTTCCACGCGCAGCGTCTTGATGAGTTGATCGATGAACAGCGGTATCCCGTGTTCCAACTCGACGTCGGTCGCCTGGGGTGCGCGCCGGTTAGCGACCTTCAATCGGCAACGCTCGATCAGTTCAGCGCGCTGGGCAGTCAGGAAGTCGTGCAGCATTTGCAAAGAATACTCTTATTTCCAGTCGTCGAAAGTCGATATTGCCGTGACGCGTTCGCGAGATTGGTGTGTCCGTGTTGGCTGACGCGGCGTGATACGGCCATCATCCACATAAAGACGCTCGCGTGTGCGATAGCGCACAGACCGATCCACGATAGCGGTGGCACGCTGATGCATTATTAACCTCAAGCGAATTCTCAACCGCAACCGAAGCCGGCCGCCGCCTTCGCAAGGGCATGCGCCATGAAGTCACTGATCGCGCCAGCCGCGTTGCTGTGGATGCTGTTGGCATCGACGCTCGCACACACTGACGACAGCGCCGGAAAGACCCTCACGGCCGTCAATTTCGCCTCCGCCGCGAGCCCCGATCCGGCCGATGCCGACTTCGGCCGTCCCGACGACACGGCGCGCGTGACCGGCTCCAACGATATCTATCGCGCCAAGATCCACGACATCGGGGATGCCACCGGCGATGCCAGAGCGCTCGATCCGATCGATGTATTCGGTCAATCGGGCTACTATTTATACGATCTGAATGCGTGGACGATGGTGTCGTCCGGTCCGATCATCGGCCCGTATCGCAACCGATCGTATTCCCTGTTTGGATCCGGCCTCGACAATCCGGCATTGAATGCGCTCACAATGCGCTCGGAATACCTGCGCAGTGACGTGAGCATCGCCAGTGGTTCGCGCGCGTCCTGGTCGTATGCGGGGTGGCGGTTCTAGCCTGCGCGCTGCGGTTCGCGACCGGCGCGCTGTGGATTCAATGGTTTATGGCTCCCGCAGCGAACCGCGCGGCGAGCATCAGCCTCTGCAGGCACGAAGACGGTCGGTAGCCTGCGCAGCGCGCTAGAATAATCCCATCGTTCTGACGATGAGATATTGCAATTCATGAGCGCGTCGTTACGCGATCAGCTGCTGCAGGCCGGGCTGGTCAATGAAAAGCAGGCCAGGGAGGCGGAACGGCAACGCCAGCAACAACAGCAGGGGCAGCAGCGCTTGCCCAAGCAGCAGCGCGGATCGGCCTCGGATGCGGAACTCGCCGCCCGTCAGGCGCAGCAGGCCAAGGCCGCCCGCGACCAGGAGCTGAACCGCCAGCGCCAGCAGCAGGCCGAGAGGAAAGCGCGCCTGGCGCAGATCAGGCAATTGGTCGAGCAGAATCGCCTGCCGAAAGTCGACACTGACCAGTTCTACAACTTTGTCGACGCCAATAAGATCCGGCGTATCGCCATCGATGCCGCAATGCGCGAGCGGCTGGTTCGCGCTGAGATCGCCATCGTGCGCTACGACGGGGGCTACGCCTGGGTGCCGGCGGCGGTGGCGGCGCGCATACGCGAGCGCGACGAGCATGCGGTGGTGTCGCCGGGCGCCCCCGCAGATAGTGCGCACGCCGAGGATGCCTATCAGGGCTTTGCCGTTCCCGACGACTTGATGTGGTGACACCCCGCAGCTTGGCGTGCCGGCTGCTGGCGGCGGCCTGGCTGCTGTTCGCAGCGGCTTCGGGCGCTCGCGCCGACGCCGCGCATCACATCCTGTGGGAGGTCAAGGGCAAGCACAATACCCTCTACCTGCTCGGCTCGGTGCACATGCTCAAGGCAGCCGACAGTGAACTGCCACCCGCCGCCATGCACGCCTACGCCATGTCGAAAATCCTGGTCATGGAACTCGATCTGAACGAGGTCGGTGCCGGTGCGGCGCTCGAATCCGGCGAAGATTTGGAAACCCTGCCTGAGGGACAAACGCTGGCCGAGGCCGCGGGGCCGCAGCTGTACGCGAAGTTTCTGGCGCGCGCACAGCCGCTGGGACTGCAACCGGAAGTCGTGAGTCACTTCCAGCCCTGGTTCGCGGCTCTCATGCTGCAGCAGCTCGAGCTCACGCAATCCGGTTTCGATTCCGCCGCCGGCGTGGATGAGCAGTTCGCGCTGCTCGCCCAGACCGATGAGAAACCGATCATCGGCCTGGAGACGATCGACGAGCAGCTCGGCTTCTTCGCGCACCTCTCGCTCGAGCAGCAGCGCGAGTTCTTGCGCTCCACGCTGGAGGATTCCGCGACCTCCGGGAGCGAGACCGATGCCGTGGTGCAGGCTTGGCAGCGCGGTGATACGGCCAAACTCGAGCAGCTGCTGCGCGAAGGCAGCAACGAGTCCCCCGAGCTCTATCGCCTGCTCACCACCGAGCGCAACCGCCGCTGGTTGCCGAAGATCACGCAGCTGCTCACGGGCGATGATAACTGCCTGGTCATCGTCGGCGCGCTGCACCTGATCGGTCACGACGGCCTGATCCAGTTGCTGCAGCGACAGGGGTACACGGCGGTGCAGGATTGACCGGCATGGTGTGAGCGGGCCGCCGAATGAATAACGCATCCTTGCCGCCACAGCCGCTGGCCCGGCGCTGGCTGACGCCGTTGGAAATCGCCGTGCTGGGCGCGATCTGGGGCGGCTCGTTTCTATTCATGCGCGTGTCGGCTGCGGACTTCGGTGTGTTCGCGCTGGTCGAGGTCCGCCTGGCGCTCGGCGCCCTGGTGTTGCTGCCCTTCGTCTGGGGCGCGCGCACGAAACTGGCGCGAGCGGGCTGGTGGCGCCTGGCCGCGATCGGGGCGATCAACTCGGCGCTGCCGTTCACGCTGTTCGCCTGGGGGGCCGAGCGTGCGCCGGCCGGGATCGGCGCAATCAGCAATTCCATGACGGTGCCCTTCGCGGCGCTCGTGGCCTTTGCGCTGTATCGGGAGCGTATCAGCGCGCTGCGGACCCTCGGCCTGTGCGCGGGCTTCGCCGGTGTGGCGGTGCTGGCGAGTGGCAGGATCGGCGGTGCCAGCGTCGGCCCCGCGGTGCTGGCCGGCACGCTGGCCGCGTTGCTCTACGCCATCGGCGCCAATCTGATCCGCCGCTCGCTGGTCGGCATTCCGGCCAGCGCGGTGGCCGGCGCGACGCTACTGTGCGCCAGCCTGCTGATGCTGCCGCTGGCCATGGCCAGCTGGCCCAGCGAGCCGATCCGCGCCGCCTCCTGGCTCAGCGCGATACTGCTCGGCGTGCTGTGCACCGGCGCCGCGTTCGTGCTCTATTACCGGTTGATTCATCGCATCGGCGCCCCGCGCGCCACGACGGTCACGTATCTGATCCCGCTGTTTGGCGTGGTCTGGGCCTGGCTCATGCTCGGGGAGGCCCTCACTGCGAGCATGGCAGTGGCCGGTGCGCTGATCCTGGGCGGCGTCGCCCTGAGTCAGCAGCGCGCGCGCTAGGGCACGACGTCGAACTTCAGATCGTCGAAGGTGTAGCGCGGCACCTGCACATAGCTGCCGTCGGCCTGCTTCTGCGGCACCTTGTGCACCTTGACATCATCGACCGTCATCTTGCCGCCGTGCTCGGTGACCCAGAAATCGATGTCATAGTACTGATCCGTCGTGCCGGTCTTGCGAAAGTCGGTGCACATGAAGAAGCGGCCGTCCTGCTGCAGGCGGCGCACCGGCTGGTGGGTGCCGATGAAATCGAGGCTCAGCTGCTCGCCGGTCTTGGCGTCCGTCAGCTTGACCGTGCCTTGGTTGTCACCACGCCGCTTGACGATGTCCTCTTCGACCGCCGACATGACTTCCCAGCCACGGGTCTGTTCGGTCTTACCGGGGTGTTCGGACGCCGGGATCCACCACCACGGTATCGGCTGGCGCGTCTGCAGCATCCAGCCCGTGCCATCGCGCTTGGGCGCCTTGTAGATGCGCGTGTCGATGACCTGCAGTTTGTCCTGCGTCGGCTTGATCCAGAAGTCCACCAGGTAGTGCTTGGCCGGATCGTCCTGCGCGTTGAAGGCGACATCGGGAAAGTAGCCATAACCGGCCAGCGTGCGTACGAAATCCACGTGATCGAACACCAGTTTGAGCTGTTGGCCGCTGACCGGATCGAACAGCGGGTACACGCCCGCGTTCTTCGAGGTCGTGTCGGTGATCACGCCGGTGACGTAAGCGTTCACGTCGGCGCTTTCATAATGTTGCATGCGCTCGGTGGTGATATCCACTTCGCTGGCGGCGACAAAGGTATTGGCGCGTTCGATGTTGCCCTGCGGATCCTCGAGGAACTCCTTCTTGGCCTTCTCGCTGCTGAAGCAGTAGAGCTTGCCGTCGGGAGCCACCCAGGTGATCGAGCAGTCGGTCGGATCCGACTTGCCCTGCGCCAGGCCCAGGGCACACTGACCGCCGAACTCCGGATGGGCGGCGGCCGGAAGAGCCGGCGGCGCAGCCGCAGGGGAGGACGCGGCGAGGCTGCCCACGGCCGGCGACAGCAGCGCTTCGGCGGCAGCGATCACGGCAAAGACGGGTCTGATACGCAATGGGCACCTTCTCGTCGGCTCGCGACGTATGAATGGCCGCGTGCAGCGCTTATACCCCCAACGCGGACCTCCCACAAGCTGGCCGCGGCGCCGCGAATATCGAGGAGGTTCGCCGCCGATCGCCGGGGAAGCGCAAGCGCCCAGGTGCGGTGCGCCCAGGGCATGCCGGGGTGTCATTTCGTTATGCCAGCGGCACTCGTTACACTTCTGCGATCGACCGGGAGCGCGGATCACGATGAGCGATGCGATCAGCCAGTGGCGATTCAAGGGTGTGCGGATCATCCGCGCCGATGAACTCGATGCGAACACCGCGCAGACCCTAGGCATGCACCGTCGCGCCGCCGTGACGACCGAACGTACCGGGGCGACGAAGCTCTGGGCCGGCACGGTGACCATCAATGCCAAGGCCAAGACCGGCCCACATCATCACGGCGACCTGGAGAGCGTGATTTATGTCGTTGCCGGCATCGCACGCTTGCGTTGGGGAGATCGGCTCGAATTCGTCGCCGAGGCCGAGGCCGGCGATTTCATCTACGTTCCGCCCTACGTTCCGCACCAGGAGATCAATGCCAGCGAGGACCTGCAGCTTCACTGTGTGCTGGCACGCAGCGGGCAAAACGGCCTGGTGTACAACCTGGATATCGTGCCGGTGGAGACGCCCGAGGCGATACGCTGGATCGACGATCTGCACAAATAGTAGGCTCGAGACGCATCGTGAGTGAAACCGGTTTGTCCAGTCAGGCGAGCATCGCGCGATCAGCGGCCAGCAGCCGCTCGAGCGGCGCGGCGCTGGCCGTGCTGTACGAGCACCCGCAATGGTTTGTCCCCGTGTTTGCCGAACTCGACCGCCGCGGGATTGCGTTCGACCGGATTTTCGTTCCGGATCATTTTTACGACATAGGTCAGCGCCATCATGCGTTCAAGGTGCTGTTCAACCGCATGAGCCCGTCGGCGCACAGCAGGCAGCATGGCTCGGGGATCTTCCACACCCTGGCCTACCTGGAACACCTGGAATTGATGGGCGTGCGCGTCATCAACGGCGCCATGGCATTTCGCTACGAGATCTCCAAGGCCGCGCAGCATTCCCTGCTCAAGTCGCTCGGCATCCGCTATGTTCCCTCGCGCATCATTCACGCACCCAGTCACGCCATCGCCGCCGCCAAGGGCTTGCGCTACCCCATCGTCGTGAAGCCCAATATCGGCGGCAGCGGCAAGGGCATCGTGCGCTATGAATCGGCGCCGGCCCTGGAGCTCGCCGTGGCCGCCGGGCGGCTGGATCTGGGCTACGACGGGGTGGCGCTGGTTCAGGAATTCGTGCCCGCGCGCGGCGGGTATATCACGCGCGTGGAGACCCTGGGTGGCCGCTATCTGTATGCGATACGGGTACACCTGAGCGGTCAGACCTTCGACCTGTGCCCGGCGGATATCTGCCAGACTGCCCAGGGGGAAGCCCTCGACAACGCCTGCGCGATCGAGGCGGCAAAGGCCGGTTTGAAGGTCGAGGCGTATCGACCGCCAGCCGAGGTGATTCAAGCCATTGAGCGCATCGTGCGAACCGCCGCCATCGACGTGGGCGGCATCGAGTATATGATCGACGATCGCGACGGCGGGATTTTCTACTACGACGTGAACGCCCTGTCGAACTTTGTCGCCGATCCCCGGCGTGTCATCGGCTTTGATCCGTTTGAGAATCTGGCGGATTTCCTGCAGCAGGAGTTGCAGCGTGCCGGCTGAGCGCGCCATTCGGTATGGCTATTGGATGCCGGTGTTTGGCGGCTGGCTGCGCAACGTGGAAGACGAACACATGGAAGCGAGCTGGCAGTACGTCAGCAAGCTCGCCCGTCGCAGCGAGCAGATCGGCTACGATCTATCGCTGATCGCCGAGCTGAACCTCAACGACATCAAGGGCGTCGATGCGCCGAGCCTTGACGCCTGGTCGACGGCGGCGGCGCTCGCCGCCGTCACCAACCGCCTGGAACTGATGGTGGCCGTGCGACCGACATTTCATTCGCCGGCGCTGTTTGCCAAGCAGGCGGCCAACATCGACCACATCAGTCAGGGCCGGCTCGCGCTCAATGTCGTCTCGTCATGGTGGGAGCAGGAAGCGCGCATGTACGGCGTGGACTTCGAACGCCACGATGACCGCTATGGGCGCACCGCCGAGTGGCTGGAGGTCGTGTCCGGGATTTGGTCGAACAAGAGCTATAGCCACGCCGGCAAGTACTACCAGACGCAAGACACGGTGCTCGAGCCCAAGCCGGTCCGCAGGCCGCGCCCGCCAATTTACGCCGGGGGCGAATCGGAAGCGGCTAAGAATCTGATCGCGCAGAAATGCGACGCCTACGTGATGCACGGAGATTCACCCGAGCGTGTGGGCGCCAGGATCGACGACATGCGCGAGCGCAGGCAGAAAGCCGGCCTGGCTCCCATGCAGTTCGGCGTAGCGGCCTACGCCTTCACGCGCGACTCGGAGCTGCAAGTGCAGCAGGAGCTGCAGCGCATTACCGACGTCAAGCAGAACGCGAAGGGGTTCGCGAACTACCAGCAATGGCTGCAGGGCACGCAGCTGGAACAGCAGATGTCGATCCAGGAGTATTCGGTCTCCAATCGCGGGCTGCGCTCCGGATTGGTGGGCACGCCGGGTCAGCTGCAGGAGCAGATCGGGCGCTTCGAGCAGGCGGGGGTCGATCTTCTGCTGCTGCAGTTCAGTCCGCAGCTTGAAGAGATGGAGCTGTTCAGCCAGCGCGTTATCCAGCGCCTCGGATGAACTGAACGGCAATGCGGCGATCCCGAGTGGCTGGCGTGCCGTGTTAGCATTGCGCGTTATGCGCACTCCAATCCTCACGGCTGTCTTTGCGGCGTGCCTTGGCGTTTCCGGTTGCGCGTCGCTGAACGCGGGATCCGCCTCAATCGCCGCGCGCCTGGCCGCCCAAAACGCGCTGTTCGAGGAACAGGATCAATCCGACATGAAGGCGCATCCCGAGCTTGCCACGTCCTACGGCGACTATCGCTATAACGATCGGCTGGACGAGTACTCCCTGGCGGCCATCAGCGACGAGCACGCCCGCGACGAGGCGTTTCTCGCGCGGCTGCAGACCATTTCGACCGCGGGCTTCCCCGAGCAGGACACGCTGTCGCACCAGCTGATGCTGCATATTCTTCAGCAGCGCGCCAGGAACTATCAGTTCAAGGAATACGAGATGCCGGTGAGCCAGATGGCAGGCCCGTGCGTGGAGCTGGCCGATCTGCCGCTCGCGGTCCCGTTCGATTCGGTGCAGCAGTATGAGGACTATATCGCCCGTCTACACCAGATTCCGCGCGTCTTCGCCCAGACCGAGGAAGTCCTGCGGACCGGTATGAAGGATCATCTCATGCCGGTGCGCTTCCTTCTGGAAAAAGTGCCCAAGCAGTGCGAGGGGGTCATCGCGGCTGACCCATTCCTGCAGCCCACCGGAAGATTTCCCGCCAGCATCCCTCCGGAAGAGCAGCAACGCCTCGCCGCCGCGATCAACCAGGTCGTCGTCAACGAAGTATTGCCCGCGTACCGGGCCTTCGGCAGTTTCATGGCCAATGACTATGCGCCGTACGGCCGCACGACGCTCGCGGTCACGTCGCTGCCGGGGGGCCAGCAGCGCTATCTGAACGATATCCGCAGCCGAACGACCGTCGACAATCGAACGCCCGATCAGATTCACCGGCTCGGTTTGCGCGAGATCGACCGCATTGAAGCCGACATGCTGAGCATTGCGCGGCAAGAGGGTTTCGCGGATCTGGCATCTTTCCGCGAGTCACTCAAGACCAACCCCAAGTACATCCCGGTCTCTGCCGAGCAGATCGTCGATGATTTCCGCCGGTACATCGCCCAGATGCAGCCCAAACTGCCCGAATTGTTCGGCTTCATCCCCGGCGCGCCGGTCACAGTGGAAGCCATCCCGGAATTCCAGGCGGCCATGGCCACGCACTACCAGAGCGGTACGCCCGATGGCGGGCGCCCGGGCCGCGTCGTCGTGGCGACCTCCAATTTCGCACAGCGCACGCTCATCCTCGACGAGGCCGTCGCCTATCATGAGGGCATTCCCGGACATCACATGCAAAAGTCCGTGGCGCAACGACTGACCGGTCTGCCAAAATTCCGCCAGCACGGGGGTAACTCCGGCTACGTCGAGGGCTGGGCGCTGTATGCCGAACAGCTCGGCAAAGAGGTCGGGTTCTATCAGGACCCCGTCAGCGACTACGGCCGACTGAGCAGCGAGTTGTTTCGCGCGGTGCGCCTCGTGGTCGACACCGGCATCCACTCCAAGGGGTGGACGCGCGAGCAGGTGGTGGACTTCATGCGCAAGACCGGTGCCGTCGACGAACCCACCATCCAGGTTGAAACGGATCGCTACATCGCCTGGCCCGCGCAAGCGCTGTCCTACAAACTCGGTCAACTCGAGTTCCGCGAGCTTCGCGAACGCGCCCGGAAGGAATTGGGAGCGAAGTTCGATATCCGCCGCTTTCACGATGAAATGCTGAACGGCGGTGTGCTGCCGCTCGATCTGCTGGCAGCGCGCACTGAGGGCTGGATTCGGGCCGAGAAGCTCAGCTCGGCAACCGCCTCGATCAACTGAAGCGGACGGCGCGGGGCCGCGATGGTTTTTCAGGTGTCGATGAGCCGCCCGCAACGGGCCA
>Ga0302324_100030223_pt1 | contig 10243 bp, 11 predicted proteins | sample Palsa_T0_1_FD_201949 | JGI IMG/M metagenome (GOLD analysis project Ga0302324, IMG submission 201949) | Peat permafrost microbial communities from Stordalen Mire near Abisko, Sweden - Palsa_T0_1 | ecosystem: Environmental > Terrestrial > Soil > Palsa > Peat permafrost | place: Sweden: Abisko... | reverse complement strand
CTTTCGTCGCCGTCCTGCAGCGCCGGCCGCATGTCCGTCGCGCGAAAGTTGTAGTCGACGGCTCCCGATTGCAGCTGCTCCGTGGTGTGCGCCGCGCCAAAGTCGTAGTTGAAATCGTCGCCGAACGACGACGCCCAGGGAAAGCTCCAGCCCATCCGCCGCTTGTACGCCTGCAGCTTCGCGAGCGGAGCACGCGACACGGCGCAAAGCGTGACGTCGTGATTGGCGAGGTGGACGACGGAGCCGTCGAAGCCGTCCGCGATCGACGAGCAGGACGGACACCCTGCCATGTAGTCGGGCCCGAACATGAACTGATAGATGATGAGCTGCGAGCGTCCGCTGAAAAGATCGGCGAGCGACGCCGTGCCCGCGTCGGTCTCGAAGCGATATTTCTTGTCGATCCGAACCCAGGGCAGCTCCTGCCGCCGCCGCGCCAGCTCATCGCTCCGGCGCGTCAGTGCCTTCTCGGCTTCGAGCAGTTCAAGCCGGGCCGCCAGCCATTCTTCACGTGTTCCGGTCTTGTGATCGGTCATTGTAACTCTCCGTACTGTCGTTGCAACAAACTTGGTGTGGCGCGCGCCACCGATGACGGCTCACATCGGTGGCGTAAGTCCGGGAACCGACGCGGGCGCGATGACGATCAGGATTCCAAGTCCGACGACCGCTAGCGCCAGCGGCACATCAATGGCGGCTTTCGCGGGCAGGAGCTTCTGGGCCAGGGCCACGACGGCGATCACCAACATCCAGGTGACGCTCATGACGCCCAGCGCCACCTGCACCAGCATGAGTCCGATGCTCGAGCCCACGCAGTAGAGCCCGAACTCGAATCCAGAGCGGACGTTCTCGCGGCAGAGCCGGCGGAAGTGCCCCTTGAGCGGCGTGAACTCGTAGACACCTGCCGCGATCGCTACCACGCCGGCGGCGAACGATCCATGCGGCCGGTACCATGCGTAGACGGCGATGCCCACGAGTGTCCAAACGGCAAGGTACGAGCCGACGAATAGCGGCACGGCGCGCGCACGACCGCTGACACGAGCGCATCTCAAGACTGCCGGCGCCGCGCCCGGCAGCATCATCGCCGCCATCATCGGCACCCACAGGGCGACAAAGAGCGCAAACGAACCGAGCGGGGTCGCAGTGCCCATGTCCATTCCGTTCATCTGCCGGACCGCGACGACCCAGGCTGCGGCGGCGAGCCCGAGCGTCGCGGTCAGCGCGGCTGCGGCGTTCATCTGGCGTCGCCGTCCTTCGGAGGGTCCGCGGATTGCTTCTGCTGCGCCAGGGAAGCGGCGATCCGTTCGGGGTCGCTCCACCACTGGGACGGCTCGGCGTGGCCGTATTCGTCGTGCCAGTTCCACCACGCATACGGTGGAGTTTGGGGGTAGCCCTCGGGCGAGTTCTCCCAGTCCTCCTGGCGGCCGAGCGCGGTCAGGTCGAGGTAACTCCAGGTGCTCCCCATCGCCTCGTCGCCGCGGCTGTTGACGAAGTAGGTGCGGAACACACGGTCGCCGTCGCGGATGAATGCGTTCGTGCCGTGCCACTCGTCCACGCCGAAGTCGCTATCGAAACTATCGGTTATGGTGTACCAGGGCATCTTCCAGCCCATCCGCGCCTTCACGCGCTCGATGTCCGGCTGCGGTGCGCGCGAGGCGTACGCGAGAGTGGTGTCACGGGCGTTCAAATGTGCGAGGTTGGCGACCTGGTCGGCGCCCAGGGAGCAGCCGCGGCAGGCATGGTCGGGCCAGCCGGACACGCCGGGTTCGAAGAAGGCGCGGTAGACGATCAGCTGACGGCGGCCATCGAACAAGTCGAGCAGGCTCGCTCTGCCCTTGGGCCCTTCGAACTCGTACTGCTTCGCCACGGCCAGCCACGGCATCCGCCGACGCTCGGCGGCCAACGCGTCACGGACGCGGGTCAACTCCTTCTCCTTCACGAGCAGTTGCTGGTGCGCAGCCTGCCATTCTTGCGGTGACACGATCGGCGGAGTCTTCAGTGCGAGATGTCCACCTTCACGTGTTTCAATCTCGTGATCGGTCATTGTTTCTCTCCTTAATTTTACGCCGCGAGCGCGCGATCGAGGCTGTCGAACCACGTGGTCCAACCGTCGCGATGATTGTCGCGCGATGCCGCGTCGCGGAGACCTTCGTGAGTGAAGATCATTTCGCTTTCCTGTTCCTTATCGAGCAACTCGACGGTGATGAACGTATCGCGCTCCTCCGCCGGATCGTCTTCCTCCCAGCGGAACGTGAAGGCCAGCCGCTCCGGAGCGCGCACTTCGGAAAACACGCCCCTGACGGCCCATTCCTCTCCGCTCGGAACGATCATGGTAATGCGAAACATGCCGCCCTCGCGCGGATCCCAACGCACGTCGGTTAAACGGCCGTCCGGCGAGAACCACTGGCGCAGCATTTCGACGTCGGTCCAGGCGCTGAACACGCGCGCTCGCGGCGCGGCGAAGGTTCGCTGAATCGTTAATTTCGGTGCGGCGGAAAGTTGAGTCTCGTGCATCGTTACTCCTTAACGGCAGTGCGTGAAAGCAGCTCGTCGAGCTTGTCGAAGCTCGCATTCCAAAAGCGCTCTTGCGCTTCGAGCCAATCGGCGGCCGCGCGCATCGCACGCGGATTCAGTCGGCAGTGGTGTTCTCGCCCGACGATCGTGCGGCGCAATAAACCGCAGCGCTCCAACACCTTGAGATGTTTTGAGATGGCTGGCAGTGAGATGGAGAAATCCGCCGCGATCACCCCGGCCGTAAGCTCGTTGGCGCGCGCCAGTCGTTCGACGATGTGGCGACGCGTGGGGTCGGACAACGCCGCGAACACCTCATCGAGCTTGATCGAATGTTTAACCATCAGGTTAACTATATAGTGGATCGAAACCATCTGTCAAGCTGGGGGCGACGCCGCAAGCGCATCCGCCCGAGAAAGGTGCGGCTATTGTGGTCATAGAGTATTTCTCCTCACGCATTGGCCGCGGGATCAGCCGCCCAAATATTTGGCACGACGTCGCCCGTTTCGAGGAAGGTCTTCAGACTCGAGAGCACTGCCGGCCAGCCGAACGTGATGCTGCGCAGCCGCTCGGAATCCGGCTCGAGGTCGTCGTGCGTCACGGTCAAGCGCACCGATTTATCGAGCGGTTCGAGATCGAAGCTGACGCGTGAGCACTTCGCGGGATCGCCGGCCTCGCCGGGAGACGCCCACGATACCACGAGGCGCCGCGGTGGATCGGTTTCGAGCACGGTGCCCTCGATGTCGACCTCGTTCGCATCGTCGTAATCCTCGTGCCGCCACGCCGATCCGACGTGCCAGTCTGACAGGTTGCGATGATTAGCCCAATAGCGACGCGTCATCTCGGGGTCGATCAGCGCGTTGAACAGCTTGTTGGGTGTCGTGACGATATAGGTGACGTAAACGAAAGACGGCTTACTCATCAGATGTGTCTTCCTCCAAGACGCTTTTGAGGTCGCGCAGCGCGCGTAGTCGCTGTCGCTCGAATTTTCCGATCCAGCGTTCGGCGATGTCCGCGATGGGCACCGGATTCAAGTAGTGGAGCTTCTCCCGGCCGCGCCAAACACTAGCGACGAGGTTGGCCTCTTCGAGCACTGCGAGGTGCTTGGAGACCGCCTGCCGCGTCATATCGAGGTGCGCGCACAAAGCGCCCAGCGTTTGACCGTTCTCCCGATAGAGCGCATCGAGCAGCTCGCGCCGGCTAGGATCCGCGAGTGCCTTGAACGCCCGGTCCATGCTCCCCGCTGCCACCGCTCGATTATATGCAACTATTTAGTTGCATGTCAAGCCTAGCCGAATCGTCCCGCTTGGCCGCGATCGTTCCCTGGCTGCTAATCAGCCCTCCGAATGCCCTTTATCGCCTCACATGTTGATCCGATAATACGTATCCCAATACCAAGCGCCCCAAATTCCCATCACGATCGAAACGGCGATGAGCGCGCGCCAAATCGGGTGCAGACCACGGCGCGCCGCGAGCGCCATGAGCACGAAGGCAAACGCCTCGAAATCCAAGGCGTGACGCATGCCGAATTGAATCGAGCCGTTGACGTAATACATGAGCGAGGGAATCGCCGCGAGCACCGTCGCGCACCAGAGTGAGACGACGAGCGGCAGCGGCCGCCGCACGAAGAAGGCAAGCAGCAGCGCGGGACTCGTCCAGGTCAATGCGACTCCGCTCAGCGCCGGTGTGATAAACGGCGGCTGCGCACTGAATTCCGGGGCCTGCACAAAGAATGACCAGAGCTGCATCGGCAGGTTCGCGAGCGCGAACGGCGAGCCGACCAAGCCGCCAACGTTCACGTCTTGATGGAAGAAAATCGTATGACCGCTGTCCCACGGAACGTGCCAGCGCACTTCGTTATACGCCACCCAGAGCAGCGCAAAGGGCAGCCAAGTGGCGGCAGCGGGCACGAGCGTGCGCGGGTTGCGCTTCTCCACCGCGAAGCCGCAAACAAGCCAATATACGAACGCGGGCAACGTCAGGATGACGGTGAAACGCGAGCCGCAGGCTAGCGCGAAAAAGAACGCGACGAGCCACGGCCGGCCGCGTCCGGCAAGTTCGCAGAGTGCGAGAAGCAGAAACGCCGCGCACCCGACGTGCGCGATGTACCAAACGTCGCCCAGCATCGCGCACCACATCAAGTCGGTGCCCAGCAGCATGAACGCGGCCAGCCAATCCGCATCGAATGCACCGACGCCCAAGTTTCGCGCGAGCTTCCAGGCCGCGCCGGTCCCGACGCCGGCGAGCAGGCAGGCCACGAACGTTTGATTCGCCGAGAGATGCCACACCGCGACGAGCGGCAGCAGGAGAATGCCGGGCAACGGATCGTTGACGATGTAGCGATGCCCCTCGAAGAGCACCGCGTCGATGTATGAACCCGGCCAACTGATCCAAATCCGGCCATGCAGCAGCGCATCGGCGAACAAGACGTAATTATTGTATGGGGTCGCGCGGCCGTGCGCGAACGCCGCGCTGATGGTAAAGCCGATGAAGCCGACGAACCACGCCCGCACGACTTGCCGACTCACGGCAGCGCTGCGAACAGGTGCGGCGCGGGCGAGAGCAGTTCGCGTTCGCGGACGCGCAGTCCGGTGACGGACAGCATCGGCTCGTCAGTCACGAAAATGATCGGACGATCGGTGATCCAGGCAGGGTAATACGCGGCGTAATCGTTGGGCCACCCCGTGACCACGATCCTTTTTCCCAGCCGCTTCTGCACGTACGCGGCATAGGCCAGCGGAGTCGCATACATCCAAGGTGTGACGATGATAGCGTTCGGCGGCGTCTCGTGCACGATCCGATCGATGAACGCCTGCGCCGAGCCGTCACGTCCCGCCGAAAACTCGCCCCGATTCGTGTACACGTCGGTGCCGGCGACGAAGACGAACAGCGCGCCGACGACGACCACCAGCACGCGCGGCGCGCGTGCCAGGCCGCCGCGGGCAAGCCAATCTGCGCCGGCGCCGAGGAATAGTCCGATCGCCCAGTACGAGGGCAGAAAATAGCGCTCGGGATCGGACTCGGCGGGATACGCCAGGACGAAGAGTACCGGCAAGAGGCTGCCGCCCAGGATACCCAACCCGGCGAGGGTCGAGCGGCGTATGACAGCGACTGCGCCGACAAGGGCTAGCAGCATCACGCCGCCCGCCAAATCGCCGACGGTAGCGCGGCCGTAGCGCTCCGGGAGCGCCGCGATGACTGCCGGATCCACGAGCCGCCGCAGCGCGTGGCCGGTGCCGAATTCCGTGCCGCCGACCTCGGCCCGAAATCCGGCCCAACTCGAGGGGTGATCGGCATCCCAAAACGGCCGGCCGGGCGGCAAGCCGAGCTCGAGCGTCGGGTCGCGCCGCTGGGCGTAAAGCACGGCGCTGCGCAGTGGGAGATATGCATAGCAGCCCGCCACCACGAGCGCACCGAGTCCGATGCTCAACCCCGCTTGCCGGAGCGTCGGCCGGCGGGCAAGCGCCGCGAGGACGATCCCTGGCACGATCAGGATCATTCCGCTGTGGACTGCTAAGGCCAGCGCCGCCGCCGCCGCGCAGGCGAAGAGCGCCCGCGGCGAGCCGGTTCGGCCCCAGCGCAGCGCAGCCCAGAAACCGGCGCCGATCGCCGCGAGCGCGAGCGGGTGGACATCGGCATGCGTCGCGTGGTCCCACGGGACACGCGTGACGGCAAACACCCACGCCGCGCCGCAGGCAAAGATGGGTTCGACCGCAAGTTCGATCAACGCGGCGGCAAGTGCGAGCGCCGCCAGCGACATGCTTAGAGCGGACAGCAGATTCATCCGATAGGCGGGGTCGCCAAACGGTACGACATGCGACCACACCCAACCGACGAGCACGTAGGCCGGAAATCCCGACGGATGCGCGATGCCCAAGATGTACGGAACGGTCTGCAGTTCGCCCGTATCCCAATAATCGACGCCCGGCCGCAGCGAACCGACGTACACCGCGAGCGGAAGGGCGAAGGCAAGCGCGCTTGCGCTCATGCAACGGAGGCGGAAGGTCAAGCGCGTGCAACTACGCCGGTGATGCAGTCGAGCCTTCCGCACACCCCGCGTGTCGTCATCGCCGAGCAATTCGCCGAACGCGGCCTTGCCGTGCTGCGCGAGCACGGCATCGACATCGACTCCCAAGTCGGCCGGACCCGCGCCGAACTCGTGCATGCGCTCGCCGAAGCCGATGGACTGATCGTGCGGTCTGAAACGCGGGTCGATCGCGACCTGCTCGCTGCCGGACCGAAACTCAGCGTCGTCGCGCGCGCCGGCGTCGGAGTCGATGCGATCGATGTCGACGCCGCGACCGACGCCGGGATCATCGTGCTCAACACGCCCGGCGCCAACACGATCGCCGCGACCGAGCAAACGTTCGCGCTGATGCTGTCGCTCGTGCGGCGCACGCCGGCCGCCGTGCAGTCGCTGCGCGAAGGCCGTTGGGACCGCAAACCGTTCATCGGCACCGAACTGTCCGGCAAGACGCTGGGCATCGTGGGGCTGGGCCGAATCGGCGGCAACGTCGCGCTCCGCGCGCGAGCGTTCGGCATGCACATTATCACGTTCGATCCGTATATCAGCGCCGCACGCGCCGATGCCTTCGATGCCGCGCTGGTCGATCTCGAAACGCTTTTGCGGACAGCGGATCTCGTCACGCTGCACGTTCCGCTGACGAATCAGACCCTGGGCATGATCGACGCGGCGAAACTGGCGCTGCTGCAGCCGCACGCGATGATCGTGAATTGCGCGCGCGGCGGCGTGATCGTCGAGCGCGATCTGCTCGCGGCGCTCGACGCGAACACGCTCGCCGGCGCGGCGATCGACGTCGTCGCGCAAGAACCGCCGCCGCCCGACGGCAGCGGCGCGCAGCTGCATCGGCATCCCAAAGTGGTCGCGACGCCGCACCTCGGCGGGTCGACCCACGAAGCGCTCGAACGCATCGCAACCGAACTGGCGTACGACGTCGCGCGCGTGTTACTCGGCAGCCCGGCGAATGCGGCGGTCAACGCGCCCGTTCCCGACGGGCCCGAAGCTGAGCGTGTCTTGCCGTTCCTCGACGTTGCCTATCGGATGGGCCGCTTCTATCCGCAATTCGCTCGCGAAACACAGCTCCCCGCGTTCGCGATGACGCTGCAGGGCGAGATCGCGGACGTCCCAGCCGAGCCGCTGGTGCGCGCGTTTCTGTCGGGCTTGCTGCAAGCGACAACCGACCGCCGCGTCTCGGTCGTCAACGCCGATACCATTGCGCGCGAACTCGGCGTGCATGTCGACGCGCGCGGCGAACGCGGCAATTCGATCTATGCGAGTTCGCTGCGCGTCTCGGGCGGCCGCACCTCGATCGTGGGCACGTCGGTGAGCGGCGTGGCCCGCATCGTCGAGGTCGACGGCTACGAGATCGACGCCACGCCGATCGGTGCCATGCTCATCACGCAGCACCGCGATGTCCCCGGTATGATCGGCAAAGTCGGCACGCTGCTGGGTCAGCAGAACGTCAACATCTCGACAATGCAGGTCTCGCGCAACGCCATCGGCGGTGATGCGATCATGGTGCTGTCGATCGACCGGCCGGCCGACGAAGCAACGCTCAGCGCGCTGCGCACGATCCCCGGCATCAACTCGGTGCGCTCGCTGGCGATCTAGCGGATCGACTTCGTCGAATCTGTTGCGTTGCGATCCAGCCTGCGTGTGAGATAGAGGGCGAGTCGCGACTATATTCTCGAGTTTGCCAATCTAGCTAACTGGCCCAGTCTCGGGTCCCGAGCCGTCCGCGCCGCCTTGAAAGCTGTAGATGACGGTTTCCGTATTCTTTGCAGGGTCGAAGGCGTAGACCGTTCCATAGCCGCTTGTGCCGCCGTCATGCGTCGTACCGAACAGTGTGCCATTCAGGTGAAGCATTCTGGACTGAGGGCCGGCGCCGTCCGTTCCGCCCTTGAAGGTATACAGCGTCTCGAAGCCGTGCCCGGCGTTAAGGGGGCCGGCGTTCGACGCCGGCGCGAGTCGGGACGACGACATCGCAGGGCCGGTACGCGTAGTCGCAAGGGGCGTCGTCTGTTCCGATCCGCCGCACCCGTTGAGGGCTGCGGTAAAAAGAAAAGCCCCGGCTGCTATGAATCTGCGCATATCGGACCTTATTTCCTGGAAAGAATGGGCGGCAAACATGAGGGCACGAACCGACGGGTCGGGACGTTCGCGCTTTTGTGCGAGTCGCCCGAGACACCTCTCGCGCGGGCGACGTTGCGCAGGGTGAACGCTGGATTGAGACAGCCCTCCGTTGGGGGCCGCCGCGGACCAACGACCACCTACTGCATGCACGATCGCACAGTGTATACAGCGCGCGGATCCGAAGCCTGTGAAAATTCGCTGTCCCAGACGGAGCGCTTGTGTCGACACATCGGGCGATGAGCCAAACATTCGGTAGCTGCTAAGATGCGCGTCTATGTGGCGCGCCACGGCGAAACGACCTGGAACCTGGCCGGACGCTACCAAGGCCGGCGCGAGTCGGCGTTGACGGCGCTGGGCGTACGGCAGGGCTTCGCACTCGCCGAAGCGTTCGCGCGCAGTCGTCCGCGCATCGAACGCATCGTCGCGAGCCCGCTGCTGCGCTGCAACGCGACCGCGAAGTTCGTCGCCGACCGGCTCAACATCACAATCGAAACTGATGACCGGCTGCTCGAAATCGCGCACGGCACGTGGGAAGGCCGATTGCGCGACGAAATCGCGGCCGACGATCCCCAGCGGTTTCGGGCTTGGAAGGAACAGCCCGGCGCGGTTGAATTCGAGGGCGGCGAGACGCTCGTGCAGGTGCGCTCGCGGTGGCAAAACTTCGCGACCGCGTGCGCGGGATCGATGCCGACGCTCGTCGTGACGCACGACGTGGTCGTGCGCATTGCGATCCTTCATGCGCAGTCGCGCGGGCTCGACGATTTGTGGAACGTCCGCGTCGAGAACGCCGCGTTCGCCGAATTCGAGGTGGACGCCGGCCGCTGGACGCTCGTGCACGAGAACGCGAACGAGCATCTCGCTGGGCTGCGCGCCGCGACCGCCGACCAGGCGCTCTAGTCGTCGTTTGTCGCACAAGTCCGACAAGCTCTTAGAGCGAAGCCGCCGGCGGCACGCGCGGAGTGCCGCTCGCGGGGCGCCGCGCTTGGGTGAACGTCGACGTCGGCAGAGTTCGCGGAAATCGGTAGGTGTAAAACGTGAGCTTTTCCGTAGCAGGGTCGTCCAGAACCGTGGCGCGCGCTGTCGCAATATACGGCACCCACCAACGTGCGTTGCTGCCGAACGCGATGGTCCCGACGCCCTCGTTCGCTTCCGTCGCAAAAGTAATGGCCAGCGGCAGAAACCGGATGCCGTCGATCGTCACATCCGTCACCGCAAAGGGCCGCGCCGACTTGGGCGTCAGATGGAAGCTATAGTCAACGTGGTGGCCGTCTTTGTGCAGTCCGACAAAGGCGAAGGCGTAATCCGTCACGCGCGGTGCCAGCAAACCGAGCGAATAGCGATTGCGCCGGCCGCGAAAGATACGAACTATCGGCAGCGGCGGTCGTTTGCCGTCGTTGGTGAGCGTTTCATCGCGCTCGTCGGTTCCGCTGCGAAAGACGCGATGGGTCTGCGAGAGCGTGCGTAACCCCGTTTGCTCGAGCGTATAATCGAACGAGATCACGCGCGGTTCTTTGGCCCTGCGCAGCGCCGCCGCATAGCGCTGCAGGATCGACGCGGGCGAAAGCTGCGCGACCGGTGGCGGCG
>Ga0302324_100030218_pt1 | contig 10243 bp, 6 predicted proteins | sample Palsa_T0_1_FD_201949 | JGI IMG/M metagenome (GOLD analysis project Ga0302324, IMG submission 201949) | Peat permafrost microbial communities from Stordalen Mire near Abisko, Sweden - Palsa_T0_1 | ecosystem: Environmental > Terrestrial > Soil > Palsa > Peat permafrost | place: Sweden: Abisko... | reverse complement strand
GGGGCGCCGGGTTGGTGGGCGCGGTCGTGTTTGGTGAAATAGATCCGTTCGGAGTTGCGATTGAGTTCGCGGTTGAGTTGGTTGTGCTGGGCGGCGGTTAGGTGGCCGCCGTCGTTGCGTAGATCGCGGTTGCGCTGTGCGTTGATGCGGTCGAGATGGTTTTCATCGCTGACGTATTCACGCTGGGTCAGTTGCCCGCTGCGTACGCCTTGGTTGATGCGCGCCTGTTGACGGTCGACGCGGTTGTGGACTTCGCCGGCGGAGGCGGCGACGGGCAGGGTTGCGATCGCGAACACGGCGACGGCACCGGCGGCAAGGATAGCTTTCGATATGATTGCGTTCACGTTGTAAGAACTCCATGAAAGGCGGTGAGTAAGTGCGACGCGATCATAACGCACGCGTTCGGGCGAACGGAAGCATCTCAACCGCATTCTAAGACTGCCCTAAGCCGGCTCTCAGGTGCCTCTCATGTGCAGGGTGGTCCGTCGTAGAGGTACAGCACGTCGTTGTTCGAGCGCGCGAGCGTGCGGCGGTTGCGGCCGTACGTGGGATAAGGATGCGCCCAATCACTCTTCGTTACAATGAAGACGCGCGCGGCCGAGCAGACCGCGCGCTTCGGATCGCTCGCGGGAGAGCGCGGAACCTCGGTCGGACCGTCGAGGTGCGCGACGACCGGGCGCGTGTAGAACGTCAGGCCTTGGCCACCCGAGGCGCTTTGAATGCCGACGAGATCCCCCGGGCGGCGCTCGCGCTCGATGATCGCAGCGAGTTGCGGAATCGGCTTGAAGCGTTCGACCGCAGGCTCCGCGACGAGCGCGACGATCAGCATCGAGACGATGCTCGTGGCGCCGAGTGCGAACGGAGCAAGCCACGCGGCGCTCCGCACGCGCAGCAGCCCGAAACATGCCGCCGAACCCACGAACATCACGACCCCAAGCGCCTCGAGATCGATCTGCAGCGGCGCGACGTCGGCCGACAACCGGTTGGCACGCGAAAAGACCGCGACGGCCAGTGCGAGCAAGCCGATCGTAAGCGGCACGAGCGCGCTCCACCACAACGCCGCGCGCCGGTCCCGTCGTTCCACGACGCTATCGAACCACAGCGCAACCAAGATCGCAGGCGCCGGGAGTTCGAGCGCGAGGTAGTTCGGGAGCTTCGTCTTCGCCAAGCTGAAGAACACCAGCGGCACGATCATCCAGACGAGTGCGAGCCGCTCGAGGTCGCCCTCGCCGTCGGCCGGCGCCTCGCGCCACGCCGCGAGCGTCGCCGGAACCAAAAACGCGAACCACGGAAAAAATCCAAGAATCAAAACCGGGACGTAATACCAAAATGGGCCACTTTGATTTTCGATCGTGCCGACGTAGCGGCCGAAGGTGTAGTGGACGGCGAGTTCGCCGAGCGCACCCACGCCCGCAGCGTGCGCGAGCGCGCTGCACCACGGCAGCACGATCGCGACGAAGAGGGCGACGCCGCCGAGCCAGTCGACGAGGTGCGGTGCCCGCATGCGCCTTCCGTCGCGGCTCTGCCACGCCGCCCACAAACCGATGACGAGCAGCGGCACGGCCACGGCGACCAGCCCCTTCGCCAACGTCCCGAGCCCCAGCGCCGCCCAGCCGGCATACCACGCGCGCCGCGAACCGCTTCCGATTGCCGCGAACCACGCCAAGATCGCGACCGTGACGGCGCAGTCCAGCAGTGCGTCCATGATCGCCAAGCGCCCGATCACCGCTTGCATCAGCGCCGTCGAGAGCACGACGCTTGCGAACAGGGCGGCGCGCACGTTGGAAACCGCAGCGACGGCGTACCCGACGACCGCCGCCGCGGCAATCGTCGCAAGCGCCGACGGCAGGCGCAGCGCGAATTCGGTCAAGCCGAAGGCTTTCGCCGCAAGCGCCGCGAGCCAGAAGTAGAGCGGCGGTTGCACGAACCAGGGGTCGCCGTTGAGGTGCATGACGACCCAATCGTGCGAGAGCAGGATCTCGCGCGCGACCTCGCCGTAGGTCGTCTCACTGTTGTCCCACAACGTCCCGGCGCCGAGGCCGGGCAGCGTTGCGAGCGCGGCAATGAGCGCACCGCCGAGCGCTATGCGCCACGAGGCCGAGTCCACGTCCCGAAGCGTTGGAGAAGAGCCCGAAAAGTCCCGCGCAACGCGGGCGGCGAAGCTCCGGGCGTGTACCCAATTGCGCTCAACGTCCGGGGCCGCACCGTCGTCGTCGCCGGCGGCGGAACCGTCGCCGCGCGGAAGGTTCGCGGCCTGCTCGAGGCCGGGGCCTGCGTCACCGTCGTCGCCCCCGAGGCGTGCGCGGACGTGCTCCAAGCGGCGGCGGACGGGAAGCTGCACCTCGAGCAGCGCCCCTTTGCGGATGTGGATCTTGACGGTGCGATGCTGGCGTTTGCGGCCACGAGCGACCCGAAGGTCAATGCGGCGGTCGTAGCGGCCGCGCGCGAACGCAACGTCCTCGTCGACGACGCATCGGGGACGGCGCAGAGCGACTTCGCGACGGCCCTGACGCACCGCGCCGGACCGCTGACCTTCACCGTCGACAGCGGCGGGGTCTCACCATCGTTCGCGCTGCGCTTGCAGCGCGAGCTGAGCGAGCGTTTCGACGACCGCTACGCACGCGCGGCGGCAACCCTCGCGCGCGCGCGCGACTACGTCAAAGCGGTCGTGCCGGCGGCCAAGCGCGGGCCGGTGATGAGCGAACTCGCCGAGCGCGACGTTGAGGCGCTCGCGGCGATGAATCCGAGCGCCGTCGAGAACGAGGTCGAAGCCGCGTTCGCGGCGCTCGAGCGGCCCGCGGAATCGCCGCCCGAGGGTGCGTTTCTGCAACTCGTGTGTGCGACGCGCGCGAGCGCGCTTGCGATGTGGCAAACGCGTCACGTGATTGGAGCGCTCGCGCAGCGCGGGCTCGTCTCGACGGTACTGCAGATCTCGACGAAAGGCGATCGCGATCTCGATCGGCCGCTCGCCGAACTCGGATCCGACGGCGTCTTCGTCAAGGAGCTCGAACGCGCGCTGCGCGAGCGCCGCGCCGACTACGCGGTCCATTCATGCAAAGACCTTCCGAGCCGGCTCCCCTCCGATATGGCGCTCGCGGCGATCGGCGCGCGGGCCGATCCCCGCGACGCGTTCTGTTCCGAGCGCTTCGCGTCGCTCGACGCGCTCCCGGGCGGCGCCATCGTCGGCACCTCGAGTCCGCGGCGGCGCGCGCTGCTCGCGGCACTGCGCCCGGATTTACGCTTCGAAACGATTCGCGGGAACGTCGACACGCGGCTGCGCAAGCTCCGCGACGGCAACTACGATGCGATCGTGCTCGCGATGGCCGGCCTCGATCGCCTTGAATTGCGGGCGACCTTTACCCTACCGCTCGAGCCGGACGTTTTGTTGCCGGCAGTCGGCCAGGGCGCGCTCGCGATCGAGGTTCGCGCCGGCGACCAGCAACTTGCGGCGCGCATTCACGCGATCTTCGCGGACCCGGCAACCGAACTCGCGGTTTGCGCCGAACGCGCCTTCTTGCGAACCCTGCGCGGCGGATGCCAATTCCCCGTCGGCGCGTTTGCGACCGTGCGCGACGGCGGGATTACGTTGACGGCGGCGATCGCCTCAGCCGACGGGACGCGCGTCGTGCGCGGCAGCGAGGCGGGAGCGGTCGCGGCGCCCGCGGATTCCGAAGCGATCGGCGAGCGGCTGGCGCGCCGCCTCCTCGCTGAGGGCGGCGCGGAATTGCTCGCCGGCGCGGGACCGCTCACCGGCCGGCTGTTCCTTTTGCCGCGCACGCAAGAACGGCCGAGCCAGATCGCACCGGCCCTCCGCGGCGCGGGCGCCGAGGTCGTGGAAGCGACCGACAGTGACGACGCGCGCCTTGGCCTGGGCGGGCGGACGCCCCACGCGTTGCTCTTCCCCTCGAGCGGTTCCGTGCGCGCGATCACCACCTACCTTGCCGCGCTGCGGGAAGCTCCGGCCCGCCCGATCGTCGCCGCGATGGGCGAAGCGTCGTCGGCCGCGGCCCGGGCGGCGGGGTTTCCGCCGGACGTGGTCGCAACGGAACCGAACGTCGGGGCGTTCGTGCAAAGCGTGACCCGCTACGTGATGGCGAAAGGCGAGGGATGATCGACGACCTGTTGCGGCCGCGCACCGCGGTCGATTTAGGCAAACGGCCGCGGCGATTACGCTCGAGCCCCGCGATGCGCGAGCTCGTGCGCGAACGCGACGTCCGCATCGGGAGCCTCGTACAACCGCTGTTCATCGCCGACGACGGCCAGCCCGCCGGCGAGATCGCGAGCATGCCCGGCATTCGGCGCTACCGCGTGCCCGAAGCCGTCGTTGAAGGCCGCGCGCTTTGGGCACTCGGCATCCGTGCCGTTCTGCTCTTCGGCATCCCCGACCGCAAAGATGCGGTGGCCAGCTCCGCGCACGATCCCGCGGGCGTCGTCCAGCGCGCGATCCGCGCGCTCAAGCGCGACGTCCCCGGCCTGCTCGTGATCGCGGATCTCTGCAACTGCGAATACACCGATCACGGCCACTGCGGGATCCTCGACGAGCGCGGCGAGGTCGACAACGATGCGACGCTCGAACTGCTCGGGCGCACCGCGCTTTCGTATGCCGAGGCGGGCGTCGACGTGATCGCACCCTCCGACATGATGGACGGCCGGGTTGGCTATCTGCGCGCGACGCTCGACGGTTCGGGATATGCCGCGCTGCCGATCATGTCGTATGCGGTAAAATTCGCATCGGGCTTCTACGGCCCGTTCCGCGACGCAGCCGACTCGACGCCGCAGTTCGGCGACCGGCGCGCGTATCAAATGGATCCGCCCAACGCCCGCGAGGCCGTGCGCGAAGCGCTTCTCGATCTCGATGAGGGGGCCGACATCCTGATCGTGAAACCGGCGCTCGCGTACATGGATCTGATCCGCGCCGTCCGCGAAATCTCCGACGTGCCCGTCGCCTGCTACAACGTCAGCGGCGAGTATTCGATGGTAAAAGCGGCCGCCCAAAACGGTTGGATCGACGAAGACCGCATCGTCGACGAGATGCTGATCGGGTTCGCGCGCGCCGGCGCAGACATCATCATCACGTATTTTGCGAAGTCGTTCGCCGAGCGCCATCGATACCGCACCTGAGCCGTTCGGCGTCGTCGTCCTCGCAGGCGGGACGGCGACGCGCTTTCCCGGCAAGTTGCGGGCCGAGTTCGGCGGCATGCCGCTGCTCGCGCGCGTCGTCGCCAATTTCGCCGGCGCGACGAATGAGCTCGTCCTCTCAGTCGACGCCGGCTTCGATCCGGCTCTGGCCGCACAGCTCGGGTTTCCGGCGGTCGTCGATCGCTCGCCCGGAAACGGCCCTCTCGGCGGCATGCTCTCCGCATTCGCAGAGATGCACGCGCGCTACGTGTTTGCGGTCGCCGGCGACGCACCGCTCGTCGAGGCTGATTTCGCGCGGCGTTTGGCTGCCGCGCGCCAAGCCGGCGACGAAGCGGTCGTGCCGCGGTACCTCGAGCGCGAGGTCTGGCGCATCGAGCCGCTGGCCGCACTCTACGACCGGATCGCGTTTTTGCGCGAGGGTGTCGCGGCGTTCGCGCAGGAGGAGTACGCGTTGCATCGCGTCGTCGCGCGGCTGCGCACGCGCTACGTCTCGTTCGGCAGCGGGGCGCCGGAATTCACCAACGTGAACACACCCGAAGACTACGAACGTCTGCGCGAGTCCGAGCGGGCACCCGCGACGGAGAAGCGCGCACGGCCGACTCGCGAACGCAGTTTCGCGGCGTTCGAGCGCGCCCAGCGGGTCATCCCCGGCGGGGTCAACTCGACGGTGCGCGCGTTCAAAGGGGTCGGCGGAACGCCCGTCTTCATGGCCTCGGGGAGCGGCTGCCGGATCGCCGACATCGACGGCAACGAGTACATCGACTTCGTGATGTCGTGGGGCCCGCTGATCCTTGGCCACGCCCATCCCGCCGTCGTCGACGCGGTTCGCCGTGCGGCGGAGCGGGGCACGTCGTTCGGTACGCCGACCGAGGCCGAGAGCGAGCTCGCCGAGCTCGTGGTCGCGATGGTTCCCTCGGCCGAGAAAGTTCGCTTCTGCTCGAGCGGCACCGAGGCGACGACCTTCGCATTGCGACTCGCGCGCGGATACAGCGGCCGCGAGAAAATCGTGAAATTCGCGGGCTGCTATCACGGCGGAACCGACGCCCTGCTCGTCTCTGCCGGTTCGAGCGCGCTCACGATCGGCAAGCCCGATTCGGCCGGCGTCACCCGTGGGACGGTCGCCGATACGATCGTCGTCCCGTTCAACGATCTCGACGCGGTTCGCGCCGCGTTCGAAGCGCATCCCGGCGAGATCGCTGCGCTGATCGTCGAACCGTATGCCGGCAACATGGGGCTCGTGCTTCCGCGCCCGGGCTTTCTTGCCGGTCTGCGCGAGGTGACCCGCGCGAGCGGCGCTCTGCTGATCTTCGACGAGGTGATGACGGGCTTTCGCGTCGCGGCCGGCGGCGTGCAAGAGCGCGAAGGCATCCTGCCCGACGTGACGACGCTTGGGAAGATCATCGGCGGCGGCCTTCCGGTCGGCGCCGTCGCGGGGCCCGCCGAGATCATGGATCGCTTCACGCCCGAAGGCGACGTCTTCCAGGCCGGAACGCTCTCGGGCAACCCGCTCGCGATGGCCGCCGGGATCGCGACCCTGCGCGCACTCGGCGAGCCCGGCGTCTACCCCCGGCTCGATGCCGCCGGCGCGCGTTTCACCGAAGGTCTGGACGACCTCTTCACGCGCCACGAGGTGCCCCATCAAACCAACCACCGCGGCTCGATGGCCGGCTTCTTCTTCGCGAGCGAGCCCGTCGTCGATCTGACGAGCGCCAAGAAGTCCGATACGGCCTTCTACGCGCAGTTCTTCCACGCCATGCTCGACCGCGGCGTCTACCTCGCGCCGTCCCAGTTCGAAGCCGGCTTCCTGAGCCTGGCCCACGACGACGCGGCCATCGACGCCACAATCGACGCCGCCGAGGACGCGCTAGCGGACTTGTTCGCAACGGCCTGAGCTGCCGCCGGGTCCTGGGAGGCGGCGGCAGCGGCGTCCAACAGTAGGAGGGTACGATGCCGCCCTTTTGCTCGCTCCCTATAGCCCACCGAAGGTTCTCGTGCCGCTAGTCTGTCTCGGCCTGTCCCACAACACCGCGCCGGTCGACGTGCGGGAGCGCCATGCGTTTCCGGCTTCGCGGATGGCCGAGACCTTGGTCGCGCTGCGTGATTACGAGATGGTCCGTGAAGCGGCGATGCTCTCGACCTGCGGGCGGCTCGAAATCTACGCGGAACTCGAAGATTACGAGGCGGGGGTCGAGCAGCTCAAATCGTTCCTGCGCAACTTCCGCCACGGCGACGTCGAGGACATGTCGTCGTACATGTACACGCTGCTCGGCTCGCAGGCGACCGACCACCTGTTCCGGGTCGCGACCGGCCTCGATTCGATGCTGATCGGCGAGGCCGAGATCCTCGGCCAAGTCAAAGACGCCTACATCCAGGCGCAAAAAGCGCGCTCGCTCGGGAAGACGCTGCACGCGCTCTTCCGGGAGGCACTCAAGGCCGGCAAGGAAGCGCGCTCGCGAACGCACATCGGCGGCGATTCGGTGAGCGTCGCGACGGCGGCGATCGATCTTGCGAAGCAGCGCCTTGGGTCGCTAGCGGGCAAGACCGTGCTGATTTTGGGCGCCGGAAAAATGGGGAGTTTGGCGGCGAAGCGGCTGCGGCTCGAAGGCTGCACCGAGCTTCTCATCGCGAATCGCTCGCACGCCAAGGCGCGCGACGTCGCCGACAAACTCGGCGCCGGCGCGACGACGGTCGATTTGCCCGGACTCGTCGCGGCGCTCGCGCGCGCGGACATCGTCGTCACCTCGACCGGCGCATCGCATTTCGTGCTCGGGCCCGGAAACGTCGCCGAGGCGATGCTGGCGCGGCCCGCGCGACCGCTGTTCATCGTCGACATCGCCGTGCCGCGCGACGCGGATCCCGAGGTCGCGCGCATTCCGAACGTCGACCTCGCGGATATCGACCGGCTCAAGGACGTCGTCGATACCACGCTCGAGCGCCGGCGCGAAGCGGTGCCCCTCGTGGAGGAGATCATTGCCGAGCACGGCGAGCGGTTCGCGCGCTGGTATCAATCGCGGGCGGCAATCCCGGTCGTCAGCTCGCTCGTGCAGAAAGCCGAAGCGATCCGCGAGGCCGAGATCGAGCGGCTGTTCGCGCGCTGCCCGGAGCTGACCGAACGCGAGCGGATGCTGATTACCGGCGCTTCGCTGACGATTATTTCGAAGCTGCTGCATAGCGTCGTCACCAAGTTGCGCGAGCGTGCGACATCCAATCGTGCCGAAGCGATGACGCTTGCGACCTTGCTCGACGAACTCTTCGATCTGCGCGTGCGCAGCGAGGAACTCGCCGCCGGCCGGCGCAGCGTGACGCCGTCCGCGCTCGAGGCCGACCTATCGGAGTGAGCGGCCGGCCCGGCCGTGTTTGGCTCGTCGGGGCGGGGCCGGGCGATCCCGGACTCTTGACGCGCAAAGGCGCGCGCGCGATCGCTGGATGCGACGTTTTGGTGTACGACTATCTGGCCTCACCCGCGATCGTCGCGCTCGCGCCGCCGGGGTGCGAAAAAATTTACGCGGGCAAGAAAGCCGGTTCCCACACGCTCTCCCAGGACGAAATCACGGAGCTCTTGGTGCGCCTCGGGCGTGAAGGCAAACGGGTCGTACGGCTCAAGGGCGGCGACGTCTTCGTGTTCGCGCGCGGGGGCGAAGAGGCCGCGGCGTTACACGCGGCGGGGGTGCCGTTTGAGATCGTCCCCGGGATCACGTCGGCGATCGCGGCGCCGGCCTACGCCGGGATCCCGATCACGCACCGCGATCACAATACGTCGTTTACGGTCGCGACCGGTCACGAGGATCCGACCAAAGGGTTCTCGTCGCTCGATTTCACGAAGCTCGCGAATCCGGCGCAAACGCTCGTGTTCCTCATGGCGATGGGAAATCTCGCGGCGATCGTTACGAAGCTGCGCGAGAACGGGATGCCGGCGGACTTGCCGGTCGCGATCGTGCGTGAAGGGACGAAGCCGGCGCAAGAAACGCTGGTCGCGACCCTCGAGACCGTCGTCGCGGAGGCCGAACGCACGCAGTTCGCGGCGCCCGCGATCGTCGTGATCGGCAACGTCGTGCGCGAGCGCGAGGCACTTCGCTGGTTCGATCGCGGCCCGCTCTTCGGGAAACGGATTCTGATCACGCGGCCGCTCGAGGCCTCGCGCGAACTCGCCGAACAGATGTGGGAAATCGGTGCGGAGCCCGTAATCGCGCCCGCGATCGCAATCGGACCGCCCGACGACGTCGCCGCCGCGCGCGCGGCAACCGCGGCCTTCGGATCGTACGCATGGATCGTCTTCACGAGCCAAAACGGGGTCGATGCGGCCTTCGCGCATCTCGCCGAACGCGGTGCCGACGCGCGCGCGTTCGCCACAGCCAAGGTAGCTGCGGTCGGTTCGAAGACGGCAGCCGCGCTTGCCGCGCGGGGGATCGTCGCCGATTTCGTTCCGGAGAAATTCGACGCGGACGAGGTCGCGGCGGAAATCCTTGCGCGCACGCTCCCACGCGATCGCGTGCTCTTTTACGGCGCGCAAGCGATGCGCGAAGGGCCGATCGAGGGTTTGCGCGCGGCAGACCGTCGCGTCGACCTCGTCGCGGCGTACAAGACGACGGCTATCGTCGATCCGCAGATGGCGCAAGCCGCATGCGATACCGACATGTGGACGTTTGCAAGCGCGAGCGCCGTCAACGCTTTCCTTGCGAACGTGCCCGGCGCGCGCGAGCTCGCGAGCGCGAAGACCGTCGCCTGCATCGGTCCGGTGACGGCCGGCGCTGCGCGGGCGGCCGGGCTCGCCGTCGACGTCGTCGCCGACGAGGCGACGGTCGAGGGCCTCGTCCAAGCACTCGAACTCGCCGCCGCCGGCTAACGTGCGGCGCCGGTTCCTTTTCGCCGTCCTCGTTCTGCTTTCGTTCGCCGCGGCGCCGGCGGGAGCGCGACGCCATCCGGCCCCGACCCCGTCGCCGACGGTGTCGCCCACGCCGTCACCGACGCCGTTGCCCGAAGGACTTCGGGTCGCGCGCTTGCGCGCCACGGTAACGGCGATCGCGCAAAGCGCGCCCGGGCGGCTCGGCGTCGCGATCGTCGATCTATACCACGATACGCGCATCACCGTGCACGGCGACCAGAC
>Ga0302324_100030217_pt1 | contig 10244 bp, 9 predicted proteins | sample Palsa_T0_1_FD_201949 | JGI IMG/M metagenome (GOLD analysis project Ga0302324, IMG submission 201949) | Peat permafrost microbial communities from Stordalen Mire near Abisko, Sweden - Palsa_T0_1 | ecosystem: Environmental > Terrestrial > Soil > Palsa > Peat permafrost | place: Sweden: Abisko... | reverse complement strand
GCAAAACTGAAGAATTTTGGTCCCTCACCCGCCACGCTCGGAAGCGCGTCGGCCTCTCCCCTCACGGGCGAGGCAAATCTCAAAGTTCGCGACGCCCGGATGACACCCAAAAAAAACTCCTAACAGGGACGAAGTCCCGCATCTTCTCTTTCCTATCACCGGGTGCAGGGGTCACCCCTGCCGAAGGAAGCGTGAAACCCACCGCGGGTTTCACATACGATTAAGTTCCCCCTGCTCCAATTCCTACCCCGACACCGCCGTCACTTCCTGCCCATCCTTCAGCGTCTCCGCCGGCACGACGATCACCATCTCGCCGCCGCTGAGTCCCTGCTTGACCTCGACGCCGTCCTGAAATTCGCGCCCGACCGTAATCGCCACCAGGTGCGCGATATTGTCGCGCACCACCCATACCGAATCATTATTGCCGTCGGTGACGATCGCCTTTTTCGGCACCAGCACAATCGGCGCCGCCGCCGTCTCCGTCATGATCGACTGGAAGGTAACCTTGGCGCTCATCTCGGGCTTGATTATCTTCAAATCCGGCTGCAGGATTTTCACTTCGACCTTGACCGTGCCTTTCTGCCGGTCGGCCTCCGGATAAATCTTCACCACCTGCGCCGGGAACGGGTTGTCGGGATACGCGTCGGGGATCACCGTCGCCGGCGTGCCCATCACGACCTTGGCGATATCGCTTTCGTTGATATCGACTTCGCAGCGCAGATCGCTCAAGTCCGCCAGCTGCGCGATATCGGTCGCGCCGCCGCCCGCCTGAATTTCACCGCCGAAATTAATCGTGTCGCCGAGCTCGCGATACTTCTGCAGCACCACCCCGTTGATTGGCGACGTGATCACGGTCTGGCTCACGTTGAACTTCGCGAATTCGATCTCGCCGTCCGACTTTTTTAGATCCGCCTCGGCCACCGCCAGCTGATTCTCGGCGTCGTCGAGCGAATCCTTCGACTCGACTCCCTGCGCGTAAAGCTGGCGCAGCCGATTGGCGCGCGCGCTTTTCAGTACGACATTAGCCGCCGCCAGATCGCGGTCGGCGTAAGCCTGTTTCAATTGCGCCTGGTAATCCCGATCGTCGATTCGCGCGAGCAGGTCTCCGACCTTCACCCGCTGCCCTTCCTCGATCGGCTCGGCGACTATTTGCCCAAGAATCTTGGTGCCGATCACGATGTACTTATGCTGCGTTACGATGTATCCGCTGCCCGTCAGCACGGTGCCGGCCTGCGCCGCCTGCTTGACCGACACGATCGCAGTCTGCACTTCCGGCGGCCGGCCAAGGGTCCGCTGATAGACGACGTACCCCGCCACTCCAACCAGCGCGAGAATCACAAGAGTGATCGCGACCGGAACCAGCCGGCTCGGCTTCTTCGGATTCGCCGCCCGCGCAATCCGCAGCGACTCGAGCTCGCGGATATTCGGTCCTCTGGGCGCTTCGGCCACGGTCACACGCTCCTGAGCGCATCAACTACCGGCATCTTCATCGCTTGGCGCGCCGGCAGCCAGCCGCCCACCATACCCATCACGGCGGCGAAAATCAGCGCTTCGATCACTATCGCAAATGTGACGCGGAAGCTGAACGCCAGCGTCGAGAACGTAACGAAATTCCCGAACGTCGTCGACAGCCCGTTGATCGGCAGCGCCAGCAGGATTCCGATAACGCCCGCCGCCACCGCCAGCACCAGCGACTCGAGCAGGAACGACGTCATCACGGCAATCGGCGCAAAGCCCAGCGCCCGCAAGGTGCCGATCTCAGTGGTGCGCGACGACACCGCCGCGTACATCGTATTCATCGCGCCGAAAATCGCGCCGACCGCCATTATCACGGCGACGATCATCCCCAGCACCCGCATCTGATTCGCAACCACGGCCTGGTCCTTGTAATAGTCCGCCTCGGTTTCTCCCGTGAGATTAATCCGCGGGTCGTCGGCCAGCCGCCGAATCAGCGCATTGGTATCCGCACCGGGCGCCATCTTCAGCCGCACGTCCGCGTAGTACGCCCCGCGCTGCGCATCGTCCTGGACATTATGAATGTCACCCCAGACCTCCGACTCGAACGATCCGCCGTCAGCCGCCATGATTCCGACAACTTTCCAGTTGCCGCGTCCGAACTTCAGCGTATCGCCGAGCTGGGTATTCTCGTAATGCCCCTGCAAACCCTTGCCAACGATCACTTCGTTGACCGAAGGATTAAACATCCGGCCTTCGATAATTTTCACTTTAGGATGAACTTTAAGCGCAATAGGCAGAACTCCCCGCACAACGATATTGTCGCGCCCGCCGCCCACCCGATACATCAAAGCCTGCACCGGCAACTCCGGCGACGCATCGACGGTCCCATCAGGCTCGCGCCGAATCTGCGGCAAAAACTTCAGAGCATCGAACTGATCAAGCTGAATCGAAGAGTAGGTCTCGGTAGTAGCTCCCTTGCGCAAAACGATCACGTTATCCGGATCGCCGGTATCGGAAATCGCCGAATTAAGCCCCGCCACCAAAGCCATAACAATAACAAACACACAAACCACCAGCGCGATCCCGCCGCCGGTCATAGCAGTAGAAACCCGCCGCACCAGCAAAGACCGAACATTATACTTAAGCGGAATCGCCATCTTATCTATGAAATCTGGTCCCCCTTCCCGCGCGGGAAGGGCTTAGGGGTTAGGTTCTTCATCCTCACGCAACCGTCCTCAGCGCATCCACAATATTCCGCCGCGCCGCAGAACTCGCCGGCACCAACGCACTGAACAACCCAATCAGCGCCGCCACCACCAGCGTCTCCGCCAACACCACCGGCGGCATCCGAATCGTGCTGAGCGGCCCGCCCATATTCCCAATCGAAAACGCCCGCAACACGATATACGCCGACCCGCACCCGATAATCCCGCCAATCAGCCCAATCAGCAGCGACTCCGCCAGCAACAGCGACAAAATCGTCCGCGATGGAAACCCCATCGACCGCATCACCGCAATCTCCCCGCGCCGCTCGCGAATCGACATCGCCGCCGTATTCGCCGCCACCAGCCCGATAGTCAGCACGACGATAAAACCCAGAATCTCCGCCATCCTGAAAAACGTGCGGTACTGCTGCATGAAGCTGCCGAAAAACGCCGCCTCCGACTCCGACAAAGTCTCCGCCGACGAGTTCGCAAACCCCTCGTCGATAGCCGCGATCACCTGCGGCACATTCTCCGGCTTGTCGACCTTCACCCAGATATTGTCGACGATACCCGGCCGCCCCGCCGCCTCTTCCAGGTAGTCGCGCCGGAACAGCAGAAAATCCGGCGGCGCCTTCCCGCCTATCGTCCCCACAATCTGCAGCGTGACATTAAAGGGATACAGCGTGCCCCGTAGCTGAATCTGCTGACCGACATGCAGATGGAACTTCTTCATCGTGTCGGCGCCCACGAACGCCGCCGTCCGAATCTTCTTGAACTGCGCGAACTCGTCGGGACTTATCCCCCAGTCGGGCCACATCTGATCGACCTGCTCGGGATCGGCCGCCAGGTTGGGAAACTGATCGTAAACCTCATGGTACACGCCGCCGAACCAGCTCTCCGGCACGACGACCTCGACATGCGGTATCGTCGCAATCCGCTGCTTGTAAGCCACCGGAATCGAGTAGGTCAGGCCGGCCTTATTATGCGTAGCAATCCGCGTGGACGAAGCAGTATTCCCGAGAATCTGATCGGCCACCGTAGGAATAGAAACGAGCGCCGAAAAAATAAACAACGAAACGGCAATCGACAGCACAGTCAAAAAAGTCCGCCGCTTGCTCCGAAACAAATTCTTGAAAATCAGCGCCAGATACTTCATCGCTCCGCCTCTGTCTCCTCTCCCTGTAAGGGAGAGGATGAAGGTGAGGGTCCTTTTACAGCGCGCTAACGCGCGCGACTCAAGATTCCGCTCCTAAGACCTGGTCCCCTTCCCGCGTGAGGGAAGGGCTGGCTCCAAAAATCCGGTCCCCCTTCCCGCGCGGGAAGGGCTTAGGGGTTAGGTTCTTCTCCTTCCTCCCTCACGCATGCGCCGCCGCATCAGCCGGCGCACCTCGCTTCCCAGGCTCAACCCCGGCCAACACCCCCTTATCCAACCGATAAACCGTGTCCACATACCGCTCAGCCCGCGGATCATGCGTCACCATCACAATCGTCTTCTGAAACTGCCGGTTCAGATCCACCAGCAATCCCAAAATCTCCTCAGCCGACTTCGCATCCAGATCTCCCGTCGGCTCATCGGCAACAATGATCGTCGGATCAGCCACAATCGCCCGCGCAATCGCCACCCGCTGCTCCTGCCCGCCCGACAGTTGCCGCGGATAATGGTCCATTCGATCCGCCAATCCCACCACCTTCAGCGCCGTCTCGACATGCTCCCGGCGCTCGGCCTTGTTCAGATGCGTCAACAGCAGCGGCAGCTCGACATTCTCGAACGCCGTCAGCACCGGAATCAGGTTGTAGAACTGGAACACGAGCCCGATATGCCGCGCGCGCCATCCCGCCAGGTCGCGCTCCTTCATCCCGGTGATTTCCTCGCCGCCGACCGCAACCCGTCCGCTGGTCGCATGGTCGATTCCCGCGATCAGGTTGAGCATCGTGGTCTTCCCCGACCCCGACGGCCCCATGATCGCGACAAATCGCCCGGCCGGAACCTGCACGGTCACATCGTCGAGCGCACGGACCTCGAACTCATCGCGCTTGTAGATTCGAATCACATGTTCGAGATCGATTGCGAGCTTTTCGTCCATAACCTCATCCCTCGATGGAATTTCCATACTTAACGCTTCTATCCGGCTCGGCTGTCAACGCAGCCCGCCCGCTGCGGCGCGCGCTCTCTTCACCCGCCCGCCCGGGCGCCGCGTCACTTCTATTTCACGCCGCAACTGCGAGCAAAGCCTCGCCAGCACCCGCGCCTTCGCCGCATTAATCTCGCAACCCAGCTCGACCATGATTCTGCGCACCGAACTCGCGCCCGCCCGCCGCATCGCGGCAACCATCTCCCGCAGAATAGCGGTGCGCGCCTCGTCGTCGCGCCGCGACCGCTCCATATGCTCGAGCGCAATCTCCGGCTCGCGGTCGGCGAAGTAGATCTTCACCTGCGACTCGTCGAACACGAACAGCGGCTGCGCCGGCTCCCGCAGCATCCGCACGAAATGCGCCCGGCCGCGCGGCGTTATCGAATAGACCTTGCGCGCACGCCGCCCGCGCCGCTCCGTCCGCGGCTTGACCAGCCCGTCACCCGCCAGCTTCTTGAGTGCGGGATAGATCGAACCGTCGCTAACCCGATAGAAAAACCCGACCGGGTCCTGAAACCGCTGCTTGAGGTCGTAGCCGGTCGCCTCCGCCTCCATCAGGAATCCCAGGATGGGAAACTTCACATCCATCCGCGGCGGCGTCTTGTCGAACTCCAGCGCCGACCTGGCCGGAAACAGCCGCCCAGATGCCAACAACTCATCCATACCCATCGAGCCAATAGCTCGACTTGATGTATGAGTCAATCAGTGTGCAGTGATGTAGCTTCGAATGAACCTGGCAACATTGGTACGCCCCGCAAGCGGCGCAACCCGCGCCCCCGCAGCCGCATACTCCCGCATCCGCTCAGCACTCGGCTCGGTACCGAACACCACGTCCCACAACGGCGAAGTCACTCCGAAAATCGCATCCGGCTGAGTCACATGATGCGCCAGGTGCCGCGCGCGCAACCCCGCCTCCAGCGCCGACGAGGGTTCGACGAAATGAATCCGGTAGTGAATGTATTCGTAAGCGGCAAACCCGGCCGCGATTCCATAAAGGAAGATCACGCCAGGCGCCAGCCCAAAGAATCCGACGGCACCCGCCAGCACAACCGCCGCGGGAATCCACGCGCGAAACGCAAAAACGCAATGCGGATCGGCGTGATGCCCATCATGCAGCGGAGTCACGAATGTCCGGTACGTGTGCGACAGGACGCCGTGGATCACGTACTCGACGAGCGTCCAGGTGAACAGTCCAGCGGCGAATATGATCACGTCGGCGAGCATCTGGTTTTGATCGTAAATCGGGACGCACCCGCTGGCAACGCCCCGCGATCTGAGGCCCTTGACCCTACTAGAATATTGGAATACTCCAATATTGGAACTGCAAAGTGGAGGTTTAATTTGATGTACGACAGCGACAATCCGTTCCTGAATGGCAACTACGCGCCGTGGCGCGAAGAGGGCGACGCGTTCGATCTCGAAATCGAGGGCGAGCTGCCGCGCGAGTTGAACGGCGCGCTCTACCGGGTCGGGCCCAATCCGCATTTCAAGCCGCGCGGCGCGTACCATTGGTTCGACGGCGACGGGATGGTGCATGCGTTCATCCTGCGCGATGGCCGCGCTGCATATCGCAATCGCTACGTGCGCACCGACGGGCTCAAGGCCGAGATGAAGGCGGGGCGCGCGTTGTTCGGCAGCTTGATCGAGCATGCACGCGAGCTGCCGCCCGACCTGCCGCCGTTCAAGAACGCCGCCAACACCAACATCATCGGATACGCCAACCGGCTGCTCGCGCTGTTCGAGGCCGCGTCGCCGCATGAGCTGAAGCCGCTGACGCTCGAGACGGTGGGGCTGTACGATTTCGGCGGCAAGCTGACGGGACCCGTCACGGCGCATCCGAAGTTCGATCCGGTGAACGGTGATCTGCTGTTCTTCGGCTACCAGCCGTTCCCGCCGTACGTGACGTGGTACCGCGCGAGCAGCGACGGGAAGTTGCTCGAGTCGCGGCCGATAGACACGGGACTGCCGGTGATGATGCACGACTTCATCGCGACCGACGACTACGCGATCTTTTTCGTCTGCCCGTCCGTCTTTCATATCGAGAACGTGCCGGCCGGCAAACCGCTGTTCATCTGGGAGCCGCAGCACGGCACCAAAATCGGTGTGATGAACCGGAAGACGGGCGAGGTGAAATGGTTTCAGGACGAGGCGTTCTTCGTATTTCATTTCCTCAACGCGTACGAGGAGAACGGTTCGATCGTCGTCGATGGATGCAGGATGGAATCGCTCGACATGACCGGCGATTCGTTCGGCGCCAAGCCGCTGATGTGGCGCTGGAATTTGAATTTGAAGGACGGCTCGATCAGGCAGAGCCGGATGCATGACAGCCCGACCGAATTTCCGCGGCTCGACGAGCGGCTGGCCGGCCGCAAGCATCGGTACGGCTACTTCACCAACGGCGATACTGAGTCGCCCGATAACAAGTCCAATTCAAGAGGGCTGCTCAAGCGCGACTACCAGGCGGAGAAGGTTGAGGTTCAGGAGCTCGGCCGAAACTTCGCCGCGGGTGAGCCGGTCTTCGTTCCGCGCGCCAGGCAGTCGTCAGAGGACGACGGCTGGGTGCTCGCCGTCTGGTACGACGAGGAGCGCAATCGCAGCGAGATGGTCGTGCTGGATGCGCAGAACTTCGCGGGCGCGCCCGTCGCGCGGATCAAATTGCAGCATCGCGTGCCCTGGGGCTTTCATGGCAACTGGGTGCCCGCGCAATGAAGAAAGCTTCGCGTCCATCGCGGGCGCCCGTGCGAACCGGTCCGAATGACGGGCTCGGGCGCCTGCGTTTCCCGACGCATAAAGCATCGCTGGAACTCGCGCTGCTGGGATTGATCGCGGAGGTGCCGGGAGTGTCGGGCTACGACATCATGAAGATCTTCGATCGGTCGATGGCGCATTACTGGCACGCGCATCCGACGCAGATCTATCCGACGCTGGAGCGGATGGAAGAATTCGGATTGATCAAACGGCGCAACGTCGTGCAGCGCAACCGGCCCAACAAACATTTGTACACGATCACGCAGGCCGGCGAGCGGGTGCTGCTCGAGTGGCTGGAGAGTCCGTTCGAAGGAATCAACCTGAAGCATCCGCCGCTGCTGCGCTGCCGCTTCCTCGGGAATCTCGGGCCAGACGGCGCGATCGCGGTTCTCGAGGAAGAGCGTCGGTCGTGGGCGATCCATCTGATGCGGTATCGCGAGCTGGAGAAGACCTATTTCGCCGATGGCAAGGGGTACAGCGACGTCAACCAGATGTTCTCGATGTTCACGCTCAGGCGCGGAATCGACTGGATGGAAGAAAACATCCGATGGTGCGAATGGGCAATCGGCGAGATAGAGCGCAACCGCGCGCTGTTCCCGGCGGGGAATATGAAGAGTGAGATGAAGCCGATCATACCGTTTGATCCAGTCCGGCATGCGCGGAAGGCGGCCAGGTAGATTAAAGTGAAACCCCTCCTGGGTTTCACGCTTCCCTGGGCAGGGGTGACCCCTGCACCCGGTATTAAGAGCGAAATCGCGCGGACGCGATTTCGCTCTCGGGTTTCGGGGAGAGGGATTCGCGGGCGTAACCTTTTCGGGGTGGTGCGGTTTGTATAGATAGAGGCTGGTGTGTCTGGGAGATCTGCATCCTTATATGCGCGCTCTTTGCCGGCGGGTGGATTGAAGGTGCGTGGCGCGGCGAAGCGCGAGGTCGATTCCGGTGAGCGGGATCTGATCGAGGCTGCGCAGCGGGACCGCCGGGGCTTTGCGGATCTGTATGAAGCCAACTTTGAGCGGGTCTACGCGTATGTTGCGCGGCGGGTGCGCGATCGTGACGAGGCGGAGGATCTCACCGCCGAGGTTTTTCATCTTGCGTTGAAGAATCTGCCGCGATTCGAATGGCGCGGCGTGCCTTTTGTGGCGTGGCTGTTCAGGATCGCATCCAACGAGATTGCCGATCGATCGAAGAGCGCTGCAAGGCGCCGCGCGCAATCACGTGAGAACGTTTTTGAGGAAACCGCGGGCGGCACCGATGCGGCATCGGTTATCGATGATGCTGAGCGGCGGGCGCGGCTGTTCAGACTGGTCGAGCGGCTGCCGCGGGATCAGTCGCGGGTAATCGTGATGCGCTTTGCCGAGGATAAATCGATTCGCGAGATCGCCGCGGCGCTGGGACGCACGGAGGGCAGTATCAAGCAGCTTCAATTCCGCGGCCTGCAGAATTTGCGGGCGCGGTTGGGTGATACGAATGGCTAAGGGGAAACTGATCGAACAACTGGATAATGCGGTGGAGTTTATCGTGGCGAGGCCGGACGCATCGCTGCCGAAGGTCGACCCCCGACTTGGGGCGATTATGCGGATCGCGGGCGAGCTGCGGGATTTGCCGCGCGCCGATTTCAAAAATCGGCTCAAGGCGGAGCTGGCGGCGCAATCGAAGGGAATTGAATCGCAGGTCGGTGGCAAGCCGCTGATCACGCATGAAGATATAGAGGAGCGCCTCAACGAAATTGCCGAGCAGCCGAAATTTATCGTGCATGATGTGGGCGCCGCGCTCAGCGATCTGCCCGGCATGACGATGCGATTCCTCGACGCGATGAACGACCATCTGCTGGTCGTGTCGCGCGGCAGCCGGCGGTCGAATTGGGAGCGGCATCTGGGCTCCGACGAGATGATCTATGTGACCGAAGGCATGACCGAGGTCGAAACGTTGACGGAAGACGGGCCGGTGAAGGCGACGGTTCGCGCGGGGTCGTTGTTCGTATGTCCGGAAGGATTGTGGCATCGGCTGACGCCGCAGCCGTCGGTATCCGCGTTTTACCTGACACCCAGAAACACCGAAGGTTCCGCTGCGAAGGATCCGCGGTCCAAGGAAGAGCGCGCGAAGCGCGGGCGCAAAGGATCGCGCAATCGCGACGCCGCGATGCTGCGGGAGCATGATTTGCAAGCGGCGCTGCGCGAGGTGCCGCATCTTACGATCTCGGACGTGACGACCGGCGCGGATGCTGACGCAGCGGTCCGCAACGTTGCGAGGATCGGCAAGCTGTCGCTGGGCGTGATGAGCTATACGGGGCTGACGCCGTGGGAGCGGCATCCTGACGGCGACGAGCTGCTGTTCGCGCTTGACGGCGAGCTTGAGGTGACAGTGCTGACGGATGATGGGCCGGTGACGCGCAAGCTGCACGCGGGCGAGGCGTTCGTGTGCCGGCAAGGATTGTGGCATCGGCAGTTGGCGGAGAAGTCGGTGTCGATGCTGTATGGGACGCCGACCGATACGACCGAGATTTCGATGGCGGATGATCCTCGGGTGGTTACAAGGAAGCGGCGGGCACGGCGGCCCGCCCCACTGGAACGGGCAGGGCGGCCCGCCCCACTGGAAGAAGAGCAGCCGGTCGCGGCGGCCAGCGTCCCACGCAGTGTCATGCCGTTCATGTATATCGACGGGGCGGCGCGCGCCGTGGAGTTTTACCAGCGCGTGTTTGGCG
>Ga0302324_100030215_pt1 | contig 10245 bp, 7 predicted proteins | sample Palsa_T0_1_FD_201949 | JGI IMG/M metagenome (GOLD analysis project Ga0302324, IMG submission 201949) | Peat permafrost microbial communities from Stordalen Mire near Abisko, Sweden - Palsa_T0_1 | ecosystem: Environmental > Terrestrial > Soil > Palsa > Peat permafrost | place: Sweden: Abisko... | reverse complement strand
GGCTGGGGGTCTCGCTGATCCATTTGAAGATGGGGTCGATAAGTGCGTTGAATTGCTCTGGATTGGATGCTAGCGTAGCCGTCCAAAGCGACCAGTCGAGCTTTGTATAATCGGCGCGGCTGTCCAGCGGAAGGCCGTAGCGATTGATCTTCTTCATGTAGTAGCTGATCTCAGCCTCGCGCACGCTTTTTGGAAACAGGTTGTAATCGAGCACCACGTCCCACACCAGATTGTATTTCTGGCTCCAGGTGCGGGGGCTGTTGAAGGCCAGCTTGTAGTGGTCGCCCTCAACCGCCATGCCTACCCACTTCTCCGCCATGGATTTCGCCGCAGCGCCGTACTCCTTTGCAACGCTCTCCTGCTTCAGCAAATGGGCCAGGTCTGCATAGGCGGCCAAGCCATCGATAGCTTTGATGGAGAGATTGGAATTGTGAGCAACGTGCCCGGCAAAGTCGTCTGTGGTAAGTTGATTTTCAGGATCGAGCCCTTTCTCCTTCAGATATTCGGCCCATTTCGTCAGCTGCGGCCAGTAGAGTTGCGCCAGCTTCGCGTTCCCTTCGGCACGCGCCACGGCGTCCACCAGGATGAGCATGTTGCCGCTCTCTTCCACTGGCATCTGGTCGTCTTCGGTCTTTTCTCCACCGCCGTAAACCTGCCCATTGGCTAAGGGATACTGGCCCAGGTCATGCGGCGAAAACGGGAACTTCCAACGCGCCAAATCCGAGTATTCAAGCACCGGACGCAGTTGCGCCTCCAGCAATCTGGGCTGAAAGAAAAGAAAGAATGGAGCCGAGGGGTATAGCACATCCACCGTGGCAATGCAGCCGTTGGAGAAGTTCTCTTTGGCAAAGAGCATGGGATCGCCGTTGACGTCGGCCACCAGCTTGTGTGCCGCAAGCGTCTGCCGGTAAGCCAGGATCGCAATCGCTGCGTAGTGAATTCCACCGGCTGTGGTCAAGTCGGCGGCGAGTTCCGCGTCAAACTTCGTACCCCGGGCTTCGAGTCCGGAATATTGAGTTTCTGCGGTATCAAGCATCTGCTCAACCGTCGTATTATTCCGCTGCCAGTAAGGGCGCAGGTTCCGCTGCAGGTATTGGATCGCATAGCCCTCTGTGTAAGACACAAGCAGGTGGCGCGCGATTGGCTGCGCGCCGACGCTCCCAAAGTCAAGAACCGCGGCAAGATGCGGACTGCCTTCATCGGCCGGTTGCGGCATATCCATTGAGTCGGCATTGGGCAGCTTGCCGGAATCCACGAAGGCCTGCACAGCATTGGGCGCAATAGCCATCGTCGAGTCTCCGCTTTGGGGAATCGCCAGATGAAAATAGCCCCAGTCAATACGGAGATTGTCACCGGAGCGATTGAGGATGTTCTGGTCGCGAGACCCAATCGAGAGCACGTTTAGCCGCGCAGTCCGGTTGCGGAACGATACCACCTGCTGACTGCGATCGTTCACCGCGATCACCGGATCGACATCCAGCAAAACCGAGAGTTGATGCGCAACTCCGTCCGTAGCCATGGCAGTCCAGGTCAAGTAGGTGACCGGTCGCGATAGCAGATCAAGATCGTTCATCATCGCCGGTGTGAAGAAAGCCAGTTGCAGGGTTACGCCGCCTTGTCGAAACTCGTATCGAGTATGCGTAGGCAGGATCGAGCTACCCGTTTGCTGCATTGCTGAGACGTCCTCAGGCTCGCGGCCCATGAAGCGGTACGGTTTGCCGTCAATGCGCGCCACGCCGCAGATAGGTTGCGGGCTGCCCGTCCAATGAGTCGTTTCGGAATCGGTAAGGCGATCGGTCGTGGACCATATGCTGAAATACGGGTCGTGCGCGATCAGAGGCGTCGCCGGCGCCCTCTGCTGAGCGTGGGCTGGGGATACAACAAGGCAGAAAAGGGTAAGACAGGCGAATACCCACGCAGTTTTCATCAACACTCCTCCAACGGCACACGATTTTGCGGAACCGACCGGTGCGCCAAACCTGAATCAGTGTAGACGAGGGTGCCTGCCTCTCGTCGGGATGTCAGATTGGATCGTCTCTTACTCGCTGTGGCTCGGAGGTTCGGAAAATCGACGGAGGGCATAAAGCATGGTTGGTCGCAGATGACTCATGGCGAAAAATTCGCTGGCAGAGTAAGTGGGATGGGCTAGCACGTTGTGCCGGCATTTGGATTTGGGAAAGTGTCTTCGTTGTCTTTTTCGTTTCGATCAAGACAAGCGAAATCCTTTTCAATCAGGAGCGCGAGTGACCCGAGGCTTCCTAAACTTATATCCTCTGCGATCCCAACCTGATCGGTTGTGCCCCACGCATTCACCTGATCGGCAGGTATTAAAACGGCTACTCTGTTCTCTGTGTATTGAATGACCGGCCTACGTACCAAGCGATCCTGTTGTAAGGCATAAGTGAACTTTGCGCGTGCCTCGGGCGTGAAATGAATCGTCTCCTCCAGGCAGTCGCCCTGTAGAAGTCTTGTAACTTCCGAGCGCGATAGCCTTAACCTCAAGGAATCTCCCTTGATTCGCAGTTTCATTCCCCAACTCCGATCGATGCCGATGCATATCCAACGATGCGCTTGCTGCCGTGATAAATATTGAAGTGGTCCTCTCGCAGAAACCCTACGAGGGTGATGTCGAACTCCTTCGCAACCTGGACCGCAAGGCTCGATGGAGCCCCAACGGCTGCCACCATCGGAAGCCCACCCATCAGGGCTTTCTGCAGAAGCTCAAAACTTGCGCGTCCGGATAGCAAAAGCAGACGATCCCGCAAGGGCGTGCGGTCGGCAAGGAACTCTGAGCCGATGAGCTTATCCACCGCGTTGTGGCGGCCTACGTCTTCGCGAAGCGCTAGTAAATTTCCTGCCGAGTCGAAGAGCCCGGCGCCGTGCAACCCACCCGTTCGATCAAACACTCCCTGCGATGCGCGGAGGCGTTCGGGTAGGCGATAGAGTAACTGCGACTCCACTTTGAAATCGTTGATCGCACGCGGCGGGCAGACCGTACGCAAGGCAAGAAGAGAAGCTTTGCCACAAATGCCGCAGCTGGATGTTGTATAGAAGTTGCGTTGAAGACTCCCGACATTGACTTCGACCTCCGCTGCCAGGTCCACTCGAACGGTGTTCTGTTTGGAGCCGACCTTAAGCACATCCATAGCCTGCGGCGAATCCGTGCCCTCAAGGTAGGAATCTCCCGCATACGAAATTTGCTCGACATCGTTTGCGTTTCGGATCACACCTTCAGTCATGAGGAAGCCGGCTGCCAGGTCGAAATCATCGCCGGGAGTGCGCATGGTTACGGAGATCGATCGCGTCTGCCGCGTGTTGGAAGGCCCATAGGTGAGTTGAATTTCAAGAGGCTCTTCGATCGCGAGATTGTCCTTTACCTGGCGCGATATTTGCCCCGTGACTTTTTCGACAGTCGTCTGCAACATCGAGCTGTCAACCGCGTGCAATGTGCCGGTAAAAGACGGGGCTTTCATGTCGGACGACGTCCTCCTCTCGTGCTTCTGATTCAATCTCTTCGCATGTTCGAAGCGACACGGCGTTCTATGTATTCACTCTGACCCCTCAAATCAATTGTCTAAAGAGTATCTTGGCTGTCACGCCTCTGTCCTCCTGGTCCAGCAGATGACGCGTCGTGCCCGGATAACCCATGTCGGAAACCCCCTCATCTGCTCGATCGAGAACCCACAGAGCAAACCGCAATGAACCCCTTACAAATATCGCCCGGCTTCAGTAAATCTGTTTGTCAGTCGACGGCGAAATACTAACTGTCGCTGACCGGAAGCTCAAGCTTGGTCGCCATTCGGACTAGTTCCGCAAGCGATTCCGCCTGCATCTTCGCCATTACGCCGATGGGAGTTACGAAGACTTCCTCACCGGCTTCGTCACCAAAGACGGTCAGGTCTGGGACGCCCTGTAGGTGTCGCTATCGCCAATGACGACAGCATGTTCGTTACAGACGATGGCTCACGCTCGTCTGGCACGTCTCCTTCATCCGGAAATAGATCCAGTTGTCTGTGAGGTGCGCATTCAGAGCTGATAACACTCAGTTGCAGAGAGGGAAAGCCCAGTAGTTGTGTCACAAGAGATGGCAGGAAATTCTCATTCCTGCCTCGTCCCCTGACCGACGACAAACGGCGTAATAGCGGACAAATCCAGGTCGCCGTTCGTGGAGACATTCGCCGCCAGGACGGAATGGGCGGCGGAGGCTGCGGGCAAATCAGCGCCAGAGGTCCTCGCGGCATCCATGACCAGGTTCATGTCCTTGCTCATCAGTCGCAGCGGGAATTCCGGAGAGTAGTCGCGGTCCTTGATCTTCCGGAACTTTCCAGCCATCGCGGGAGCTATCACCGCGGTTTTGGATAGGACGTCGAGTAAAACATTCCTATCGATTTGCAGGTGCTCGCCTAGCGAAACTGCCTCCGCGATCGCCTGCATGTCAATGCCAAGCAGGAGGTTGACAACCAATTTCATTTGAACGCCTGAAGACCCAGATCCAATCAAAAACCACTGCCTGGCGATGGACTCGAAGATCGGAATACATTGCTCGAAGGTCGCAATCTCGCCGCCGGCAAGCAGCGTGATCGTTCCGGCGTCGACAGCCGGTGTCGATCCTGAGATGGCCACATCCAGAAAGTCGATACCCCTCTTGCGGGCCTCCTCATGCAAGCTGCGCGATAGCTCAGGAGAGATCGTGCTCATTTCAAGAACGATCTTTCCCGGCTCTGCCGAAGAAAGCACGCCGCCCCCGTCCAGGTAGACAGACCGAACAGCCTCGTCATTCGCCAGGGAAGAAAGAATCACATCCGAACCAGCCACAAGGCTCGCAACGGATTTAGCAATGGCTATGCCCGCTTTGTTCAGCTCATCGGCAGGCTTTGGACTGCGGTTCCAGGCTCGAACTTTCCAGCCGGAGGAATGCAGGCGCTGCGCGAGCCGGCTTCCCATAAGTCCAAGGCCGATGAATCCAACCCGAGTGTTGAGCTTACTAAGTTCTGTTATTGGCATGGGAATGACATTATCTCCTTGTCTGACAGCTGATTCGCTCCGTGTCAGCGATCGATCTGCAGATATGCTACTGCACTTATATTGCCATCCCAGATGAATTCGGATCGATTCGAAATCAACCAGATGATGTGCTTCGCTCGATGGATGATTCAGCTGCTGTCAGCACTCTGACATGCAATGTCGAATAGCCGTCGCAACTGCCCGTAGATCTGCCTGAATCGGCTTCATTTTCGGCGAATTATTCTTGCATCAAGTGGCCCTGAAACTGCAAATAACAACACGAGAACCGACACCGTGCCGGAACGGAAGGATTTCGCATCCGGGTTGACGGCCACGGCAGCCGTCAAAGGGACGGTCGTCTGGACCCTGGTGCAGGCATCGAACAACCCGGCGTCCGGCGCATTTATGCAACCTGACAACAACAGCGGCGAAGTAGATTGCAAAACGACTTTACGCATCCTTGCCCCACAGAGTACCATGCAGAATTAATCGCCGAGTGTAGAGAGCATATGAATGTAACCATCAACGGCAGGCCCCAGACAATTCAGCCTGGAGAACGCCTGATCGACCTGATCAACCGCTCTGGTATCGAAGTACCGCATGTTTGCTACCACCCCCAGCTTGGACCGATCCAGAGCTGCGATACATGCATGGTGGAACTCGACGGCAAACTGGTGAGAGCGTGCGGCACCATGGCTACTGACGGCATGAGTGTCGTTACGGCGTCTCCCCGTGCTGACGCGGCGCAGCGCGAAGCCTTTGACCGCATCCTTGGCAATCATCTGCTCTACTGCACGGTATGCGACAACAATAACGGCAACTGCACCGTCCACAACACCACCGCTCTCCTCCATGTCGAACACCAAGAAATTCCCTACAAGCCCAAGCCGTATGAAGTGGATATGTCCAACCCCTTCTACCGCTACGACCCCGACCAATGCATTCTCTGCGGGCGTTGTGTGCAGGCCTGCCAAACCCTTCAGGTGAATGAAACACTGAGCATCCGGTGGGAAGACGAGCACCCGCGTGTCTTATGGGACGGCGGCGCGCCGATTGGCGAATCGAGTTGCGTCTCGTGCGGACACTGTATCAGCGTCTGCCCCTGCAATGCGCTGATGGAGAGGTCGATGCTCGGGGAGGCAGGCTACATGACGTCTCTGTCCAAGCCCGCGCTCAACGGGATGATCGAGGTAGTCAAGGGCATTGAGCCGGAGATGGGCTATGGGGCCATTCTTCAAGTCTCCGAGATCGAATCTCACATGCGCGAGTCGCGCATCAAGAAGACAAAGACAGTTTGCACTTACTGCGGAGTCGGTTGCAGTTTTGATGTCTGGACGAAGGACCGCCATATTTTGAAAGTGGAACCGGCCGAAGGCGCGGCCAATGGCGTTTCGACCTGTATCAAGGGCAAGTTTGGATGGGGTCACATCAATAGTCAAGACCGGCTCAACAAGCCGCTCATTCGCGATGGAAATGGGTTCCGCGAAGCCTCGTGGGAAGAAGCACTGTCTCTGGTGGCGCGCAGATTTTCTGAGATCAAGGCCGCTACCGGTCCCGACTCGCTTGCCTTCATTTCTTCTTCCAAATGCACGAATGAAGAGAGTTACCTAATGCAAAAGCTTGCGCGTGCAGTTATTGGCACCAATAACATGGATAACTGCTCGCGATACTGCCAGGCGCCTGCAACTATGGGACTCTTCCGGACCGTCGGTTACGGTGGCGACGCCGGATCGATCACCGATATTGCACAGGCGGGACTGGTGCTGATTATCGGCAGCAATACGGCAGAAAGCCATCCGGTGCTGGCGACGCGCGTGAAGCGAGCTCATAAGTTGCACGGCCAGAAGCTGATTGTCGCCGACTTGCGCGAACACGAGATGGCGGTGCGCGCGGATGTATTTTTCCGTCCGCGGCCGGGCACAGATCTTATCTGGCTGTCTGCAGTGACCAAATATATTTTCGACACTGGACTAGCCAACCAGAAATTTATCGATCAATGGGTCAACCGCGCCGATGAGTTCAAAAAGAGCCTGGAATCGTTCACTCTTGAAATGGCCAGCGAGAGGTGCGGCCTTCCCATCGAAACACTCACGAAGGTGGCCCACATGATAGCGGCGGCAGACGGGGTATGCGTTCTTTGGGCGATGGGTGTCACGCAACACACCATGGGTTCCGACACTTCAACCGCAATCTCCAATTTGCTGCTAGCGACGGGCAACTACATGCGTCCGGGAGCGGGCGCCTATCCTTTGCGTGGGCATAACAATGTGCAAGGCGCCAGCGATCACGGAGCTATGCCGAATTACTTCCCAGGCTACCAGGAGGTAGCGGATCCCGTGATTCGCGCCAAGTTTGAAAAGGCCTGGAATGTCTCGTTGCCGCCCAAGCCGGGACTAGACAACCACATGATGATCGACGCAATTCACGAAGGCCAACTCAAGGCAATGTACCTGTTCGGCGAAGAGATGAGTCTGGTTGATTCCAACGCTAACTTTGTGAGCGACGCTCTGTCCAAGCTTGATTTCTTTGTCGTGCAGGAAATCTTCTTCAGCGAGACTTGCCAATTTGCGGACGTAATTCTACCGGCCAGCCCAAGTTTGGAGAAAGAGGGGACATTCACCAGCACAGAGAGGCGCATCCAGCGTCTCTACCGGGCTCTTGAGCCCCTTGGAGAAAGCCGCCCCGACTGGGTCATTATTCAGGACATCGGTAATCGGCTTGGCGCAGGCTGGAAGTACGCGCATCCTTCTCAGATTTACGAAGAAATCGCGGCGCTTACGCCGCTGATGGCCGGCGTGACGTACGAGCGCCTGGAAGGCTATAAGACATTGCAGTGGCCCGTGGCCGAAGATGGCAGCGATCAGCCACTGCTCTACACCAAGGGATTCCATTTTCCCGATGGAAAGGCCAGATTCTATCCTGTTCCCTGGACGGAGCCAACCGATCAACCGAATGCCGAGTACGATCTCCACTTGAACAACGGGCGTCTCCTGGAACACTTCCATGAAGGCAACATGACGTATCGCACCGAGGGCATTCGCGAAAAAACGCCTTGCACTTTTGTGGAAGTATCGCCGCAGCTTGCCGACGAGCGCGGTATCCAAACTGGCAGCTGGGTGCAGTTGACCTCGCGTTACGGCAAAGTGCGCGCACAGGCCGTCATCACCACAAGAGTGCATGGAAAGGAGCTGTATATGCCCATGAACTCCACGGATGAGGCAGTTAACCGTCTTACCAGCAGCCATACGGACAAGGCCACGCATACCCCGGCTTATAAAGAGACTTCGGTGCAGCTTCGGGTGTTGGGGGAAATCGGCGATGACCCGCTGCCGCCCACGAACTCCCGTCACGGACATCCGACGCCTCAGACGGGCGTCGAGGTAGAGCGTAAGTGGAAGCGCAGCGACTATCGCCAACCGGGTAATCACTTGGTTCAGATCCAGACCACTCAACCATAACTGCAAGCGAGGAGAAGCAAGATGGCAAGACCAATTCCTCTTGAGTTACCGCCCCGCGATCCACGCGAAGAATTGCGCAAGCGTCTGGAGCAGGCGCCGGTTGAACACGCGGAGGCTTTGCTCGACTCCTACGAGTTACTGGGAGCGCTACATGAACATGGTGTTTTTGAGCTATTGCGCGGAGCACTGGGAGCAAGCGACAAGCTGATTGAGACGGCTGTGGATGCCGCCAAGTCCGACGAAGCGATCCGTGCCATCCGCAACGCTATCATCCTCGGCAAGATACTCGGCGCCATCAATCCGGATGTCCTGCAAAGTGTAGCTGTTGCAGTTGGTGAAACACTGGGGTGTTATGAGAAGCCGATTGTTGAGCCGCCAGGGCTTATCTCACTGCTCAGTCAGTTCCGCCATAAGGAATTGCGGCGGAGCATGGCACTGCTGAACAAATTTCTGGAAAGTCTGGGCAATCAAATCAAGTTGCGCGGAAGCTGTAAATAAGGTCGGGCTCGCTTCAAGCGGCGGCCCTTGGAGGTAGCAAATGTCGAATTCGAATCGCTGGGGAATTGCGGCAGCGGGATTCCTGATGCAGATGGCTTTGGGAGCTGTGTATGCGTGGAGCGTCTTCCGAATTCCACTCGCAAGACAATTCCACTGGTCTATCGAGGAAGTAACTTTTACTTTTACAGTTTCCGTTTTTGTTATGGGAGTCGCCTGTTTCTTCGGCGGACTGTGGCTGAATAAGAAGGGGCCGCGCATCGTTGCAATCACTGGCGGATTCCTCTACGGCCTCGGCGTCTTTCTCGCGAGCTTTTCAGCCGATAAGCTGTGGTGGCTCTATCTGAGTTACGGAGTTATTGGGGGAATCGGCGTCGGATTCGCTTATATCGTCCCCATCGCGGTGCTGGTGAAGTGGTTTCCCGATCGCAGGGGCCTTATAACCGGAATTGCCGTTGGCGGCTTTGGCGCCGGGGCGCTGGTATTTGCCCCAGTAGCTACGCGCCTGATTCAAAATGTTGGAGTCTTGCACACATTCGCCTGGCTGGGCGTCGTGTATCTCGTGCTTGCCATGGCCACAGGCTATTTCATGCAGAACCCACCGGATGGATGGAAGCCGGCAGGTTGGTCTCCCAGCACCGCGCAGACCAAACAGCGTGCGGCAATGGACTACACTCTCGGCGGCGCCCTGAAGACTTGGCAGTGGTGGGCGCTGTGGGCGCTGTTATTTCTGAATACTTCTGCGGGCATCTCGATTATTTCGCAGGAGTCGCCTATGTTTCAGGAGATTGGCAAGGTCGGCGCTGTCGTGGCCGCAGGCATGGTCGGCATTGCCAGCATCGGTAACGCCGTAGGACGAATCTTCTGGGCCTGGGTCTCCGATTCAATCACCAGACGATGGACCTTTGTGACGATGTTTCTGCTTCAGGTCGGCCTCTTTTTGATACTGCCAGGCACCTCTTCAGTGGCGATTCTCACCGTCCTGTCGTTCATCGTCCTGATGTGCTACGGGGGCGGATTCGGCACCATGCCGGCTTTTGCCGCCGACTATTTCGGATCGAAGAATGTTGGGCCGATTTATGGTCTCATGCTGACTGCGTGGGGCTCGGCGAGTGCATTTGGCCCGTTACTCATCGCACATATGCGACAAAGCAGCGGCTCGTTTGTAAGCGGTCTCCACGTGATCGCAGGCATCATGGCCGTATCCATGCTTCTGCCTATCCTGGTCTCGCCCCCAAATCAATCAAAGCGGTTGCCGCGGGATTGAATCGTGCTGTCCCCGCCGTGA
>Ga0302324_100030214_pt1 | contig 10245 bp, 9 predicted proteins | sample Palsa_T0_1_FD_201949 | JGI IMG/M metagenome (GOLD analysis project Ga0302324, IMG submission 201949) | Peat permafrost microbial communities from Stordalen Mire near Abisko, Sweden - Palsa_T0_1 | ecosystem: Environmental > Terrestrial > Soil > Palsa > Peat permafrost | place: Sweden: Abisko... | reverse complement strand
CAACCGCCAGGAGCGTTTATCAGCCCCAAGGAGAGATATCCGGTCTTGGGGCGGAGCTTCCTAAATGGAGCTTCCGACAACGAGCGCGACCGAATTGGATCGGTTGGCTGCCTTCCAAGGGAACTTCGGCGGGCCCCGCCGTTAGCGGTCCAGCCGCCGGGAGGGCCGTGTGACCGGAGTCCGGTCTAGGCACAGGGCACGTGCGGTAACGGGCAGATCGGCTGTGCGTCGACTAACACTGCCTTTGTAAAGACTCAGATACAGGCCCGGGGCCCCCGATTCTCTTGCTATGGTGCATCTCGGCCGGTCGGCCATCGGGACCATCCTCGCACTCACCGCCTCGCTCGTGGCTCCGGCCGCGGCCTTGGCGGCCGATCGCGCCACCGACGGAGCGGTCGTCGTGCTCGCTCAGACGGCCACGGACACCGGCTTCGGCGCGGGAACGATCGTCGCGATGAACGGCGACGTCATCCGGATCCTCACCGCGAATCACGTCGCGACCCACGGCGCACTCCGCGTCCGCTTCGATAACGGCGTGCTCTTCCCAGCCCACATCGTCTCCCAGTTTCCCGGCCACGATCTGGCCGTCATCGAGGCCGAGGTCGACCCGCTACTCGCGGGAACGCTGCACCCAGCCTCCGTCGCAGCCCCGCTCAGCTACGAACCGGTCCATATCTGGGGCAGCGGCGTCAACGGCCCAGCCTTCGAAACGGCCTCGATCGATGCCGTCGGCGCAGAACTTCCGGACGGCCCGGCCAACGGCCGCTACGCGCTCGGGTGCAACACCTGTCACCAGGGCGATTCGGGCGGCGGCGTCTTCGATGCGCGCGGCGATCTCGTCGGCGTCTACGTGGGCTACTTCGTGATGGACGAAGGTGCCCGCATCTCCGTGGCTCAGCTGCCTTCGGCCGACGCCTTGAGCTTCGCGCGAACCCGCTCGACCGTCGCCAACGTCGCCGCGGCCCACAGCACGAACTAGATCGCCGAATCACGCCGCCGGCGCGGACGCTCCAGCCGCGAAGATCGCGCGGTCGAACACGATTGCGACGCCTGCCAGTATATTTGCGTCCACTGGGCCGCGTGCCAGGGTGGCTTCGCGGAATACGGCGTCGGTCAGCGCGATGAACGCCGCGGCGAGGGCGCCGGGGTCGCCCAGCTCGACCAGCCCGGCGCCGGCTAACGAGCGGAGGTACGCGGCGAGGGCCGCAGTGCGCTCAGCCGTGCGCCGGACGCGCAGCTCCCGGAGCGAGAGGTCGGTTTCCAGCAGCTCGAAATAGGCACGGAGCACGCCCGGGTGCTCGGCCGGCGTTCCAAGGCTCGTTTCGAGCCACGTGCGCACCCGGCGGCGTTCGCGGTCGAGCGGTCCGAAGGGCGGATCGAACGTCGGGCGTTCCCGCTCGAGTTGCTCGCGGATCCGGTCGAGCGCGGCCATCAAGACGGCGTGCTTATCTTTGAAGTAGCGGTAGAACGTACCGTGCGCGAGGCCGGCCTCGGCCGCGACCATTCCCGCCGTGAGGTTGGCGTACGATCGCGTAGCCGAGAGGCGCTCGAAGGCTCGCACCAGCCGCTCGCGCGTGTGGGCCGGCGACCGCCGGGCGATCGGAGGCGAGCCTGCCGGCGCCCCTCCTTCGGATGCCGCGGCGGAGGTACCGAGATACGTCCAACGCGAGCGAACCTTCCGGGTCTCGGAATCCCGGTAACTTTCGACGCGGTACCGGTAGGCGCGCTTGCCGACTTGCTTGACGACTTCGTAGGCCACAGCTTTTTGAATCCTCGGGACGATATTCTTGGTATAATGACTTAACCGTCATTTTGCATCTACCCTCTACATGAGACATCCACCGGAGCAAGCGTCATCGCATCCCTAGCCATCGCTCGGCCACGCCTGGGCGGCTCTTCCCGAGCCGTTCCGCGCCCCGAGCCGCCCCGCGCGCTCGTGACGGCGACCGTCATGCTCGGCGTGATTATGGCGATCATCGACAGCTCGATCGTCAACGTCGCGCTGCCGAACATGGCGGGGAACCTCGGCGCCGCGACGGACGAGATCTCGTGGGTCGCGACCGGCTATATCCTGGCCAACGTCGTCGTCATGCCGCTCAACGGCTGGCTGACGGCGCTGCTCGGCCGCAAGAGATTTTACGCGGCGTCGCTCACCATCTTCACGGTCAGTTCGTTCCTATGCGGCACCGCGCACGACGTCACCACGCTCGTGATCTGGCGCGTCGTCCAAGGCATCGGCGGCGGCGCGCTGCAGCCCACGGCGCAAGCGATCTTGTTCGAAACGTACCCGCCCGCGAAACGGGGCGCGGCGATGGCGATCTTCGGCCTCGGTGCCATGGTGGGGCCGGCGATCGGCCCGACGCTCGGCGGAGCGATCGTGGACAACTACACCTGGCCGCTCATCTTCTACATCAACATCCCGATCGGCATCCTGGCGTTCGTGATGACGATGATGTTCATCCGCGATCCCGACTACATCACGCGGCCCGAGCGCGGCGCCGACTGGATCGGCCTCGGTGCGATGACGGCGGGCATCGCATCGCTGCAGTACGTGCTCGAGCGCGGGCAGCGCGAAGATTGGTTCGATTCGAACTCGATCGTCATCTTGTCGATCGTTGCCGTCGTGGGAATCGCGTTCTTCATCGTGCGAGAATGGCGCGACCCGCACCCGTTCGTCGACCTGCACGTCTTCAAGTCGCGCTCGTTTACGGGAGCCACGATCATCGGCATCGTCAGCGGCTTCGGGCTGTACGGGCTCAATCTCGTGCTGCCGCTGTTCTTCGAAAACGTTCTCGGCTTCGACGCGCTGCAGACCGGCTACGCGCTGCTCCCTGGTGCCATCGCGACCGCCATCAGCATGCCGGTCGCAGGCCGGCTCACGAGCCTGCTCGATCCGCGGGTCGAGATCGCCATCGGCCTCGGGATGTTCGCCGTCGGCTCGTGGTGGATGGGCGACCTCAACCAATACGCCGGCTTCTGGGACATCTTCGGTCCGCGAACCTTACAGGGCTTTGCGCTCGGGTTTCTCTTCGTGCCGTTGACCACGTCGGCGCTGGCCGAAATCTCGCGCAGCGCCATGTCAAATGCGACCGGGCTCTATACCCTCGTGCGCCAACTCGGGGGGAGCCTCGGCATCGCACTGCTCCTGATCATCGAAGAACGGCGCGAGGATTTCGCCCAGCAAATGCTCGCGGCGAACGTCACGCTGTCGAACCCCGCGGTCTCGAACATGCTGGCGACGACGCACGATACGGCGCGGGCCGTCGCAAAGCTCTCCGGCATGGTCGTCCAAAACTCGACCGTCATCGCCTACGACTACGTCTTTCGATTCTGCGCGATCATCTTCGTCCTCTCGATCCCCACGGTGCTGTTGCTCGCCAAGCCCAAATCCGCGGCCGCCGGTGCCGAGGCCGCGATCGTCGAATAGCAGGCGTGGGAAGGCGGTCCGTTATTGAATACGCCAGTCCTTAGAACGCGCCAGCACCCGATGGCGCTCGTGCACCCGGTTTGGATCATCGCGGCGTTACTGAGCCTAGGAATGGCTGCTGCCCTCAGCGACCCGAACTTCGTTATTCGCGGCCTGCACCTGCGCTCGGGCGACCTCGCCTACCAGATCTACCGCTTCCTCGCGCTCCACAAGGCCGCGGCGATCGGCGTGCCGGGCGCCGTGGCGTTCCTCTTGTTTCTCGGAACCTGGTCGTCGTGGGCCTTCACCTATTTGGACTTGAGCGCGGCGGCGCTCACGTATCGACTCGGGCCGTTCTCCGCGAACTCGATTCCCCGGCGCGCCGTGCAAGACGTCAGCTTCACGCGGGGTATCGTCGGGATGATGTTCGGCTATGGGACGCTGCAGATCTTCGCCGGCCGCGAGGTCGAGACGATTCCGTTCGTCCCGCACGTCGAGAACCTCGTGCAGCAATTACAAGCGCCCCCCGCCTGACGCCGCTACGAGCGGACGCGCTGCACCGCGGCGAGCGCTGCCTGGCCGAGGCAGATGCCGCCGTCGTTTGGGGGGACGAGCGCGTTGAACCAAACGCGGTCGCCGAGCGCCGCGCGCAGATCATCCGACAGGAGACGGTTCGCGAACACGCCGCCCGAACACACGACCGGCCGCCCAGGGTACTGCGCCGCCCCGGCGACGACCGCGCGGACGATCGCCTCGTGAAAGCCGCGCGCGATCTCGGCGACCGCGAGGCCGCGGGCCCGGTCCCACGCGATCTCACGCAGCAGCGGCCGAAAGTCGAATGCGCCGTCCACGAACGCTAGCTCGCACGGCGCGGCACGCGGCGCTCCGGCCGCGAGGTGTTCGAGCCAGATGGCCGCCTGCGCTTCAAAGGTGACCTCGCGCGTGAAGCCGAGGAGCGCGGCGACCGTGTCGAACAGCCGTCCCATCGACGTCGTCGCGAAGCAGCGGACGTTACGCGTTACGAGTTGCCGCGCGTCACGGTAACGGGTACCGAACGAAAAGGGCTCGTCGCCCAGGTCGGGCAGATCGTCGATGCCGGACAGATATCCCGCCGCGGCTTGAACCGGGAAGCGCGCCGCTGCATCGCCGCCGGGCAGCGCTGCCGTGCGCAAGTGGCCGACGCGCGCGAAGCCGCTTGCGGCACTGCCGGCGAACATCTCGCCGCCCCAGATCGTGCCGTCATCACCGTACCCGGTGCCGTCGAACGCGAACGCGACGATTTCCGCGTCCCACGCCTCGCGCTCCGCGACGACGCTCGCGATATGGGCCCGATGATGTTGCACGGCGAGCGGCGCTTCGGAGAGCCCGAGCGCGATTGCCGTCGAGATGTACTGCGGGTGGGCGTCGTGCACGACGAGTGCATCCGCGAGCGCGACGTCGTACATCGCACAGAGGTCCGCGATCGTCGCCTCGCAGGCCTCGCGCGCCGAACGGTGTTCGAGGTCGCCGATGTGTTGGCTCACGAACACCTGGCCGTCGACCGCGAGCGCGATCGCGTTCTTGAGGTCCGCGCCGACGGCGAGGATCGGGCGCGTCGAAGGAATGCGGGCCACGGCAGACGGCGCGTAGCCGCGGGCGAAGCGGTAGATCGCAGGCGATCCGGCGGCGACGCGCGTCACCGAATCGTCGATCCGTCGCGCGATCCTGCGTTGCCCGATCAGGAAGGCGTCAGCGATGCCGCGCAGCGACGCGAGAGCATCGGCGTCGTCGTACGCGATCGGTTCGTTCGAACGATTGGCGCTGGTCGCAACGATCGCGGCCGGCGCCCCCGCCTCGAACAGCAAGTAGTGCAGCGGCGCGTACGGAAGCATCACGCCGAGTTCGCGATTGCCGGGCGACACGCCGTCGAAGACCACGCGCGCGTCGGCGAGCACGATCGGCCTGGCCACGGATGTCAGCAGCGCTTCGCCCGCAGCATCGAACGCGGCGAGTGCGCGCGCCGTCTCGAGATCGCGCGCCATCACTGCGAACGGCCGCTCTTTCCGATACTTGCGCTCGCGCAGCGCCGTTACGGCCGCGCCGTTCGCGGGATCGCACGCGAGCAGGTAGCCGCCGATACCTTTGAGGGCGACGATCTTCCCGTCGCACAGCGCCTGCGCGGCGGCCACAATCGCGGCGTATCCGCGCTCGCTCGGCGCGTCGATCGCGGCGTATCCGCCGGCGTTCGTCGCGAACACGTAGGTCGGCCCGCAGACCGGACACGCGACGGGCTGAGCGTGAAAGCGCCGATCCATCGGATCGTGGTACTCGCGCGCGCAGTCGGGGCACATCGGCCACTCGGCCATCGTCGTCGACGGCCGATCGTACGGCAATGCCGTGACGATGCTGTAGCGCGGTCCGCAGTCGGTGCAGTTAATATAGGGATACCGGTAGCGCCGGTCGTCCGGGTCGAATAGTTCCCGCAAACATGCAGCGCAGGTCGCGAGGTCCGGCGAGATGCGCACGGTCGGATGCTCCCGCGGTTCGCTCTCGCGAATCTCGAACCCGGCGTAGGACTCGCACGGTGCGTCGACCATTTCGGTCGACGCGATGCTCGCCGCGGGCGGCGCTTCCGCAACGACCGCGCGCGCGAACGCCTCGACGTCACGTTCCGCTCCCTCGACGTGGATTTCGACGCCCTCGGCGCCGTTCTTCACCCAGCCGGCAAGTGCGAACCGTCGCGCGAGCCGGTATGCGAACGGTCGAAAGCCGACACCTTGGACGATCCCGCGAACGCGAATGACCTTGGCGTGGTCCGGCATACCCGGGACGTCAGCTCGCCGTCATCGCCGGATCCCGTTCGAGGGCATCGTACTCCCGGGCCATCTGGCCGCTGTCGATGTAGCGGCGCGAACGCATCGCGAGATGCTCGAAGGCCCGCCCGATATGCGGACCGAACGCGACGCGCCGCTCGACGATTGCCGGCTGCATCTGCTCCCAGATGCTTACGAACGTGTCGGCGTACTCGGCCAAAACGAGTCCTTCGGCGACTCCGCCTCGCGTGATCAGGACCGAAATGTGTTCGAGGAAACGCAAGAGCGTCGCCACGTCGCGAAATTCTTCCGCTCTGAACTTCGGATCCCGCAATTGCTCGCGATAGCCGGGGTCGTTGTCCAATTTTTCCCGGACGAGCGCCAGCGCATCGCGCGCATCGACCATCGCCGGCGCATCCATCGTGTCGATGAGCCGCAGATACACGACGATGTCGTTGGCGTTGCGGTTGTGCCGGAGCTGAAGAAACGCGGCAATCGCGGTCGTCACGATGATGAGCGCAGAGATCAGCGACGCGAGGGCGGCGACCCAGCCGGAGTCAAGCACTCTGTGAAATCCGCACGAGCGGCATGAGCAAACTCCTAGCGAACGGTGACGGAAGTGGCCAAACCGGTAACTCGCTTTCGCCGGCGGAAATGTCCTGGCCCTTAGCGGCGTTTCAGCGCCTCGAGCTCCTCGAGCGAGCGCGGCCAGTCGCCTTTCAGCAGCCGCGACAAGCTGCGGTCGGCCAGCAACACGCCGCCGGTTTGACAGCGCGCGCAATAGTTCGTTTCGTTGTCGGCATATCGAATGCGCTGGACCGGCTCGCCGCACCGCGGACAAGGCTTGCCGAAGCGCCCGTGGACCGCCATGTCCGGACGAAACGCCGTGACGTGTTCGGGAAACGATTCGCCGGCCTCCGCACCGAGCCGCCCGATCCACGTTTGCAACGTCGCGCGCGTTGCCGCGAACAGGCGCTCCCACTCGGCGGGACTGAGCTTGTGCGTGAGCGCGATCGGCGAGAGCCCGGCGGCATGAAGGATCTCGTCGGAGTAGGCGTTGCCGATGCCGTCCAGGTTGCGCGGATCGGTGAGCGCACGTTTGAGGGTCCGGTTCTCGATCGTGAGCGCCCGGCGGAACGCGTCGAGATCGCTCGCGAAGACGTCGATGCCACCGGGATCGATCCCGCGTAAGGCGGCGTCGCCGCGCAGGACGTGGAGCGAGGCGCGCCGCTTACTGCCGGCCTCGGTCAGCACGAGGGTGCCGGCCGGGAAATCGAACGCCGCGAGGCCGTTCCGTCCGCCGAGCGAGGCACCGGGAGCGCGCCAGTGCAGACGGCCCGCGATCATCAGATGGATGACGAGCCACAGGTCGCCCTCCAGGCCGATTGCGATACGCTTGCCGACGCGGCGCAGTTCGCGAACCACGCGCCCTTCGACGCTCGCGAGCGGCGGATCGGCGGTGCGCAAAATGAACGCGTGAGCGCGCAGGCGCACGTGCTCGAGCGGCTGACCGACGATGCGGGGCTCGAGCGCCCCGATGTAGGCGGCGACGTCGGGAAGTTCCGGCACGGATTCGTCAGCGTGGCGTGATGTAACAGGAGCGGCCGTTCATGCCGACCTGCACGACGCGACCGTCGTCGACCAGGACCGGAACCCCGGTCGCACCGCCGCGCAACTCGGCCAGGCGCCGCATCGCCTCGAGATCGTCCTCGACGTCGTACTCGACGAATGCGGAGCCCTTCCACTCGAGGTCGTCGCGCAACTCCGCGGTGTACGGACAGCTCTTCGTGCCGTAGAGTTCAAGGGCCATCGCGCACCAGTTCGACGGCCTGACGCAAGACGTGGTAGATCGCGGCCTGGGCCTCCTGAATGCGCGGAATATAATCGGATTCGACCACGATCGCATGATCGGCGAGCCCGCGCCGGGCGATCTCACCGCCGTCATACCCGAGCAGGGCCACCGTCAAAAGACCGCGCGCCCGCGCCTCGCCGAGGGCCGCGACGACGTTCTTCGATCCGCCGCTCGTCGAGAACGCGAATGCGACGTCCGCAGGACGCGCGTGTGCGATGATTTGGCGCACGAAGACGAGTTCGAGGCCGACGTCGTTGCCGATGGCCGTCAGGATCGCCGGTTCGGCCGCGAGCGATAGCGCCGGAATGGCTCGCGCGCCCTCCGGCGCGTCCAAACAATCGAGCACGAAGTCGGTTGCGTCGGTCGCCGAGCCGCCGTTTCCGAACGTCAGGATCCGGCCGCCGCGTTGCAGGCGTTCCGCAATCGCGCTCGCTGCCGACGCAATGGCGGACGCCTGACGATCGGCGATCGTGTTGCGCAGCGCTTCACCGTCCGCGGCTTTGGCGACGATCGAGGCGGCAATCGCATCGCGATCGAGCGGCGCGTGCTGCGAGCCGCCGAGGAACGGGTAGAGAAAGCCCGCTGCCCCGCCGCCGGTCGCGTGAACCCGCTGTTCGAGGAACACCTGCACCGTTTCGTAGAGCGAGTGGCCGAGCAACTCGAATAGTTCTTGATGGACGTGGACGTCGGAGGTGGGTGCGGCGAACGCGTAGTCGGCGTCCGCGCCGTCGCCGGGGAGTGCGAAGGTCAAGAGGCCGCGTTCGCGCGCGCGCCTGAGGGCGGGCTTGAGTTCGGCGTCCCCCTCGGGGGGTCCGAGTGCGATCGCGATGTCGTCCGGCGTCGCGAGGTGGGCCAGCATCCGGTCGACGGCAGCGCTCGCGTCGATCGCGGGTAGCGCGCGTTTTCCGACGATCACCGGGTGCACGAACTCGACCGACAGATGCGCGGCGTCGGTCGCATACGGACCGCGCCCGAAGGCGAACAGACGCGCCCCACGCTCGAACCGTTCGGCCATCTCCGCAGAGCCAGCCGTCAGCCGCCCCGCTTCCCGCGCGAAGAACTCACGGGTCACGCCATCACGCTCGCGCAGCCGCTCCGCGACGAACAACGCAAGCGACGTCGATCCGGCGCGCGCGTCCGTTAGCATATCCGCGGCAGCGGGTCGCCGACCAGCATGTCGATCGACCGCGTTCCCCCGTAGGGCATCACCCCGAGCACCGTTCGGGCCGGCGCTTCGCGGACCTCGCCGATCAGCGTCGCGCGCTCGCCGCCTGGAATCGCGCGCACCGCCGCGAGCCCGCGCTCGGCGTCGCCCGGCGCGAGCACGGCCAAGAACTGGCCCTCGTTCGCGATGTGCAACGGATCGAGGCCGAGCAGCTCGCACGCGCCCCGCACTTGCGGGTTGATCGGGAGATCGTCTTCGCGCACCGCGATCGCGAGGCCGCAATCGCGCACCAGTTCGTTCAGGGATGTGGCGACGCCGCCGCGGGTCGGATCGCGCATCCAGCGCACGCCCTCCTGGCACGTGCGCAGCAGAGCCTCGACGAACGGCCAGACCGGTCGCGTATCGGAGCCGACCTCCGATTCGAGTTCCAGTTCGCCGCGCGCGAGCAGAATCGTAATGCCGTGATCGCCGATCGGGCCGCTCAGGAGCACGCAATCCCCGGGCCGGACCGATTTAGGATCGAGCTGCGCGCGCGGATCGACTTCGCCGATACCGAACGTCGTGACGTACATGCCGTCGCACTGCCCGTGCTCGACGACTTTCGTATCGCCCCCGACGATCGGTACGCCGGCCCGCCGTGCCGCGCCGGCCATCGCCTCAACTTCGGCACGCAGCGTTTCGCTCGGCAGGCCGGCCTCGAGCACGAAGGTCGCCATGAGCGCGCGCGCGCGTGCGCCCGAAACGGCCAAGTCGTTGAGCGTCCCGTTGACGGCGAGTTCGCCGATCGAGCCGCCGTTGAAACGCAGCGGGTGCACCACGTAGCCGTCCGCCGTCGTGGCCAGTCGCGTCCCGAGGAACGGCAGGACGGCAGCGTCCGAGAGCGGCGCGAGTTCGGGATTCGCGAAGGCCGGCGCGATCAGGCCTTCGACGAGCCGGCGCGAGGCTTTCCCGCCCGCGCCGTGTGCCATCTCGATGTGTGCGTCGGTGAAGCGCATCAGCCAACCCGCATCCGCGCCGGCAACGCGCACGG
>Ga0302324_100030213_pt1 | contig 10245 bp, 13 predicted proteins | sample Palsa_T0_1_FD_201949 | JGI IMG/M metagenome (GOLD analysis project Ga0302324, IMG submission 201949) | Peat permafrost microbial communities from Stordalen Mire near Abisko, Sweden - Palsa_T0_1 | ecosystem: Environmental > Terrestrial > Soil > Palsa > Peat permafrost | place: Sweden: Abisko... | reverse complement strand
CGGCTGTGAGCACCATGCTGGCGCGCGCCGAACGCAAAGGACTGCCGCCGGATTCGCCGTTTCGCACCGAGTTGAGCGAAGTGCGCGAAATCGTCCACAACACGCTGGAGAAAATGCGCAGTTTATCGCAAATGCTGCACCCGGCGGTGATTGACGACGATGGTTTGGTGAAGGGACTCGAATGGTATGCCGACGTGTTTACCAAGCAAACCGGTATTACCACCAAGGTTGCCATTCACGGCGTGCCTGCGAGAATCACCGGTCAACCCGCAACCCACTGCTTCCGTATTGTGCAGGAAGCGTTGAACAATGCGGCCAAACATTCGGGCACAAAAACCGCGCTGGTGGACATGACGTTTGCCGCTAACATGCTTACGTTGAAGGTGCAGGATTTCGGCTGCGGGTTGCCGGAGACCAAGAAGCCGTCGCAACGCGGCTTAGGCTTGATCGCCATGCGCGAGCGCGCTGAGTTGCTAGGTGGTAAAGTAGACGTCCAATCGGAGCCAGGCGAAGGTACCACGCTGACCTTGGAGATTCCGCTTGAGCGAAAGGGCGTATTCAAAGCCGGTGAAGAAGAGAGAGAGAGGGAGGCCATCAGCTCCAAAAGGTAGATTTTATGACTGAAGAAATTAGCGTACTACTCGTAGACGACCATAGCTTGGTGCGCCGCGGTTTCCGGCGGATCTTGGAAGACGAAGAAGGCATGAAGGTGGTGGGGGAAGCAGCTAACGGCGTGGAAGCCATCCGCATGGCGCAGGAGTTGAAGCCGAATGTGGTGGTGATGGATCTATCCATGCCCGAATTGGATGGTGTGCAAGCCACCAAGGAGATCGCCAAGCATCTGCCCGATACGAAGGTGCTGGTGTTGAGCATGCATGCTGAGGATAATTACGTCCGCAATGCGTTAGATGCGGGCGCGAAAGGCTATTTGCTGAAATCGGCGATTGATGTGGACCTGGTGGGCGCGATCAAAGCGGTGGCCGAGGGGCAACGCTTCATGGGAAGCGGCTTGAAATATGTGGCGCATGAAGCGGATGATGAATTAAACCGCCTGACGCCGCGCGAGAAGCAAGTGCTGCAATTGATTGCGCAAGGGAAATCGAATAAAGATATTGCCAGCTTGCTGGATTTGAGTGTGAATACGGTTTCGGTGCATCGCGCGAATTTGATGGAGAAGATGAATATTCACAGGACGGCGGAGTTGGTGTTGTTTGCAATACGGAAGGGGTTGGTGGCGCCGCAGTAGAGCCTTTGATCGATGCGGCCGCGATATATAGCGAAGAAATCATCAGCGCCATCTGGGCCCGGCAAGCTAGTGAGCGTGAAAGCGGAAGATCTTTTGGGCCAGCCGTTAACTAGTGAGCAGCGTGCGGACCTCGCACGTCTGAAGAACCGGGCCGACAGCGAGATCGACTTTTCAGACATCCCGCCGCTGACCGAAAAACAACTCGCTACGGCCTTCCAACCCAACCGCCAACTGATCGCTGTGCGGCTCGACCGCGAGGTGCTGGCGTGGCTCCGGGGATTCGGCCCCGGGCTATTCTACTCGCATTAACAATATCCTGCGGGTAGTGATGGAAAACGCGGTTTCGTCATCAGGGCCGAGGCGGACGGTTCGGGCAAATCGGGCTGAGAAGCTTGACCGCTAATCGCCCTCGAAAACCAGCCGCAATCCCTTTAGAACAGCGGCCAGCGACGCGCCTGGAATGCGGCCGACTCGCTCTTCAAAGTCCGCCTTGTCTACTGTAACCACCTGGGACACATTGACGACACTGGGTTTGGGCAGCCGCGCATCGCCCTTTCGTAGCACCACGTTGCCAGGGGCGTCAGCTCGGCTCATGTTGGAAGTGATTAGACAGACGACCGTGGTGGCAATCCGGGTCCGATTGAAAACGTCGCTTTGCACCACAACGCAAGGATGCCGCTCGGCTGGCGCTGATCCCCAGGATGATCCAAAGTCAAGCCAATAGATTTCGCCCTGACGAATCTCTCTCGCCATCGAATCTCACCAGCGATCTAGGGTGGGGAGCTTCGTCTTCAGCTTGCGGACGAGGCGCCGCTCGTCGGGGCTGGGTTCATTGGCGTGCGCCTGATTCAACCGGTGGGAAACGCGGGCCTGCCGCCGTCTTAGCAGATATTCGCGCAATGCCTCAGCAATCAAGCCACTGCGGCTCAGTCCAAGATCCCGGGCGGCGTCGTCCGCCTGCTCCATCAGGGCGTCTTCAACCGAAATCGCCGTCTTCATACTATTGGTTATACCATAGTTCATACTGTGAAGACGAAACCCATTTAGGAGACCTGAAACCGCTACCCGTACAGTAATATTGGACGACTGGGAAGGTGATCGGCGCCGAACCGTGTGCTCGCCGCAAAGGCTCGCGCGACGTACTCCCACTCCCGTCGGCCCGAGTTGCCGCTTTGAGACCGTTCGCCTGCTCCGACACCTGTGATCGTTCGCTGGGGACTGTTTTGCTTGCCACGCTTCAAAGCCGCGCAGTTCCTGCCTAACCAAGCATCATAGCCTTTCTTGTCTCGCGCATTTTGCTTGCCACGCTTCAAAACTGCGCAGTTTCTGCCTCCATGCCTCAGCCCGCTGTTTGAGCAAGGGAAGCTCTCGAATACACTCGTTGACGCAACTAAGATTCTCCTCGATCTTGAGGTTGAGCGGCTGATTCTTGTGATCGGCACCCACTTTGGCGCCGACAACACTGACAATAATTGGGATCGCGAGATAAGCGATCCCAAACAAAGCGCTCAGGCCGCTCCGGGCCCCTGGCGACATCATGTTGAGAAGAGGGACCAAGATGAATGGCTCAATAATGACGGCCAAGATGCCAGCGAAACAGCCCGCACCCGGAGCACTGGCGTGCTCGATCGTCCGCTTGAGATTTTCGATGGCCTCTTCACATGAGGTCTTGCGTTGCTCGCAAGAGGTTACGGCCTCTTCGGCCGCGCTTATGTTTTGCTGAAGTGACCGGCGGGCAACCTTCTCCAGTTCGGCTCTGATCTCATCTAGCCTCTCACTCAAACCTTCAATATCCACATCCAACGTTGACAGCGTCCGCCTCGCACTGGAAAGCTCGCCCTCAATAGACTCAATCGTGGCGAAGTCTTGCCTGGACGTCGGAGCAGACCGCTTGGCCCATGCGAACACCTCCGCAACCTTGCCGATCTTTGCCAGCGTCGCTCGCGCAAGAGGACCCGGGGAGGTTGTCGCCCGCGTGAAGACTTTTTCCGCTTCGGCACGCAATACAGCAAAATCTCCGTCCTGAGCGGCTTTTGCAAAATACCTTCGATCCCGATCCGATAGGACTTCTAATTTCCTTATGGCGTCTGTCGTCCGTCCGAGTAGCGCGAGACACTTCGCCTGCATGTATACGATCTCGGTGAATTTCGGCCACAGAGCCTCGGCTTTGGCCAGATAGCCGAGAGATCGTTCAAGGCAGATACGCATGGGCCCCGGGCGTCTCGCCGCGTGTTCCCGCTCCCCAACGAGGTACGCGGCAACGGCGGCTTGGAAATAGGCGCGACCGCAGAGCTCCTTCCATTTGCTAAGCTTCTCCTTCTTGGCGTCCGCATACCGTGCGGCGGCGAGCAGGTGGGTTTCCGCCTTAGCTAAGTCAATGACGTTGCAATCGCTGCTCACGCCGTAAACGTAAAGTTCCCCGATCTTCAGCTGAAGGAGAGGATGGACCTCTTGATATCTCTCCGCGTCAAGGAAGGCCTTTAGTGCCTTATCCCATAGCCGTTCCTAGTAACGCAGGTTTCCCTCCTCGAAAAGTTCATTGAATTGGTTGCTCAGAGGAGCCTTTTGGGCCCTATGAATCGCCTTCAATTCTTCGGTTACGTCCGAGAGAAGTTTGATCTGTACGTCCATCCGATCTACCATCAAGGTGAACCCCCACTCGAATGTAGATCGCAGTTCCTCAAACCCGTTGTTAAGCGCCTCTCTAATGTTCTTGAGCTCCTCGGTCTGCTGGCGTAGCGTGTCCCGTTGCTCGTTTCCTATGCCGAGCGCCTCCTCCTGAAGCCGGACACTTTGCCGCCGGGTTTCGTTTCAAGACGCGATAGTCTCCCGAACATCCAAAAGATAGTTATCCCACTTGTGCTTGCCGTAATAATATGGACGGAAAAGCGGCATGGTCCTCCTCGATTCGGCGAACTCAAATTGGGAATTTACATCATACCGAAAGGTGGGGAATCGGTCGTGTCTTGAAGCGGATTGGGACACTACCTGGGAAATCCACAGGCGTGGGAAGCTGCTGTACGATGAGAAAGGTGACCCCATGCCGACGGAAACAACTTACACAAACCTCCGCGAAAATTTGGCCGGTTTTCTCCATCAAGTTGTCGACCAACAGGAAACCGTAATCGTCCGCCGCAAAGGGGCGCGCGACGTGGCTCTAATTCCCGTTGGCGAACTCACCGGTTTAATCGAGACTGCCCATCTGCTGCGTTCGCCACGGAACACGAGGCGTCTGACGACCGCGCTACGGCGAGCCGAGCGTGGAAAAACCGCGCCTGGAAACGCCGCCGACTTGCGGCGCGAGATCCTCGGTGCAAAGAAACGCTAAGCGCCTCGCGGTTTTTCATCCCGAATTCCGGGACGATCTGCTGTTTTGGGTGAAAACAGAAAGAAGCGCCGCAATCAGAGTACTCGATCTGGTCGAAGCAGTGATACGTGATGCCTTTGAAGGCTCGGGCAAACTTTCTGCAGGCTCGCTATCACTATTGAATTCGCGAACGCGCTCGATTGGAGGAAACGCCCCGATCTAACCTCGGGGCGTAGACGGACAATCTTACTGAACTTTGCGCGCCGCTTTCGCTACATCGGCGGCTTTCTTCTGAGCCTGCATCTCTTTCGCCTTCGCAGCCTTCTTCTGAAAGCGATCAACGCGGCCTTCCGTATCGATGAGCTTTTGCCGGCCCGTGAAGAACGGGTGGCAGCTCGAACAAATTTCAACGCGCAGATCGCCTTTATGCGTGGAACGTGTAGCGAAGGACGATCCGCACGCGCAGATTACCTTCACATTGTCGTAGGCGGGGTGAATCCCGGCTTTCATTACTTTAGAATCCTTTCGGTTGGGTAAACACCAGTTTAACACGCAAAACCCCGGCGACCAGGCCGCGCGGGCTCTAGGTCACCGGGGTTTCACCTTAACAACTACTCTAGATACGTTACGCGCGACGGGGCGGCCGGTCCACAGGAACTTCGGCCTCGTCACTGAAACGACACCTGAACGTACGAACGGCGACTTTAAGAGTCGGCCACCTCGCGCGTGGAATGTATGCTACAGTCACTACCAGAATTCATATTTGACTGGACCACCTCCTTCCTCAGTGATGCCTTGATTGTATAAATTGCCGGCGATTGTGTCAATGAATCTTGAAGAGGAAATCGAACAAATTATCGATTACACCGAACGCTCACCGCTTTGGCTCAGTGGATTTCTACCGCTCGGCGTTCTCATTGGCCTTTTGGGATCGCTGGTGGTCGCGTGGCAGTATCACATTGATGTAGAACCGCAAATCATTGGTCTACACTTCCTGGCTCTCAGCATTGGCTACGTTCTAGCGGCGGCGGTCGCGCAGCGTTGGGTCCGCTGGATGCCGTTACGCACGCTGGCGCTGCTGGCCTGCGGACTGGCAGTCGTAAGCCTCGGCGCGCTCGGTGTGTTAGGGCCGCCGGTTCCCACCATTTACCGCATATTCGGCGCGGCGTTCATCGGCGTGGCTGCGGGCGCCCTTTCTACCGCTTTGCTTTACGCGTCCGAACCCTATTTCGCCGAAGCGCCGGCGGCCGCCGCCAACGTGGCGGGCTCGCTGCTCGGCTGCGGCTGTCTGTTCGCCACCATTCTCACTGCCGCCACCTACTCCGTGGGTCCCGTTACGATTGCCGGCTTGGGCATCGGCCCCTTGCAGTTGGAGATGACGGCGCTGGCGCTGTTTCCGGGGCTGTTTTTTCTGCTGGTTCTGGTGAATCGGTTCCCGCTCGCGCGCTTCCCGGTCGGCGATCGCGAAGAAGATATGCATCGTGAGATGCTGCGCGATCTCCGCAGCATCGCCACCGTCCTGTTCAGTCTCCTGCTGTTCTTTCAGTTCGGCAATGAGTGGGCGATTGCCGGTTGGCTGCCGCTATTTCTCATTCACCGCTTTGGCCTGAATCCTGCATGGGCCATCGGCATTCTGGCCTTCTACTTTTTTGCGCTGATATTCGGGCGGCTGGTGGCGCAAGTGTTGCTCGAATGGTTCAATCACCGCCGGCTGCTGTTAGGCAGCATCGTGCTGGCCATGATGGGCTACGTGGTCTTGAGCTTTGCGCAGACTGCGTTAGGCGCGCTTCTCGCCGTCGCCCTGATCGGCGCAGGTTACGCTCCCATTTACCCGCTTATCGCCGAGCGCCTCGACGACCGCTTTTCTTATCATCCCGGCTTTTGGAACGGCACTGTTTCCATTGCCATCACGGGCGCCATGTGCGCACCGTGGATTTTAGGTTATGTCGATCAGTTTCTGGGCGTGCAATATGTCATGGTCGTGCCTGCTCTCGGTTCGCTGGCCGTCTGTGTTCTGGCGATTCTGCTCATGTTCGAAGCTCGTCTGATGGGTGAAAAGCGCCGCGGCCGCGAGCCCGAACCGCTGATCTCCGCCGACGACGTCTGAGGCGAGTGGCGGACTGCATGCGCGCTGAAGATATACTCAACAGTCAATGACCCCGAAACGCAGCTACCTGGCGTTGGATTTAGGCGCGGAAAGTGGCCGCGCCATGTTGGCTCATCTGGCGGATCACCGGCTCGAACTGCAAGAGTTGCACCGTTTCCCAAACATTCCGGTCCGCTTGAATAACGGCCTCTATTGGGACACCCTTCGCTTGTTTCATGAGATGTGCGAGGGCATCGCCATTGCAGCCAAGACTGTCGATCAATTGGATGGCATCGGCGTCGATACCTGGGGCGTCGATTTCGGCCTGCTCAGTGAAGAGGGCGTCTTGCTCGACAATCCGCGCCACTATCGGGACGCCCGCAACAACGGCACGTTTAGTCAAGTCTTCGAAAAAGTACCGCGCGCCGAAATTTTCGAGAACACCGGCGTTCAGTTCATGGAGATCAATTCGCTCTACCAGCTGTTTGCGGCCCAGCGCGACACACCCAAAACATTGGAAAAGGCAGCGAATCTCTTATTCATGCCCGACCTGTTTAATTACTTTTTGACCGGCGCATTGCGGGCGGAGAGAACCATCGCCAGCACTTCGCAATTCTACGATCCGCTAAAAAAACAATTCGCTACCGATATGTTGCGCAAGCTTGGCTTGCACGCCGGCTATCTCGCGCCGCTAGTCGATCCAGGTACGGATTTAGGTCCCGTCTTGCCCTATATCGCTGAACGCTGCGATCTGAAACAAGAGACTACCGTCTTCACCACGGGCTCGCATGATACTGCCTCCGCGGTCGCCGCCGTTCCCGCGCGCGCTGGTGACAACTGGTGCTATATCAGTTCGGGAACGTGGTCACTCATGGGAGTGGAACTGAATGAGCCGGTCATTAACGACGCTTCTCTGCGAGCCAACTTTACGAACGAGGTGGGCGTCCAGAATCGCATTCGCTTCCTGAAAAATATTCCCGGCCTTTGGGTCTTGCAGGAATGCAAGCGCGCCTGGGCACGCGAGGGCCAAGATCTCTCCTACGCGGACCTCACGGCCAGAGCCTCTGAAGCCAAACCCCTCGCCACCGTGCTGGACCTGGATGAGTTCGTCTCGCCCGGCAACCATCCGCAACGCATTAAAGACTATTGCCGGAAAACCGGCCAGGAAGCGCCTGCCGACGTGGCGTCCACCACCCGCGTGATTCTACACAGTCTCGCGGTGCGTTACAAACAAGTGCTCGAAACTTTGGAGAGTCTCACCGGCCGTAATTTGGAAGTCGTCCACATTATCGGCGGCGGCTCGCGCAACAGGCTGCTCAATCAGCTGACCGCCGACGTCACGGGTCGCCGCGTGTTGGCCGGTCCTGCCGAAGCGACCGCTGCCGGCAACGCGCTTACCCAGGCCATGGGAACGGGACATATCGGGTCGCTCGAGGAATTGCGTGCGGTGGTGAGGAATTCGTTTGATATGGAAGAGTTCCTGCCACGGGAGTAGGTTGTGCGAGGCTGGCCTTATGGGCATGCAACTGCATTTCACCAATCCCGACATTCAGGCCAAGCTTGAGCAATGGGCGACGGATACAGGCCGCCCTGCCGAGGAACTGGTTGAGGATGTGATGGCCGGTTACTTCGACGAACTGGCCCAGGTGCGCGAAACGCTCGACAGCCGCTATGAGGACATCAAAAGCGGCAAGGTCAAGCTGATTCCGGGCGACGAAGTAATTGCCCGCCTGCGTGAGAGAAGCGCTGCTTACCGACTGCGTCACACATGAATGCCGGTTATGACTTCCATCCGGGAGCCGAGGTTGACTTCACCGATATTTGGGACTTCATAGCGGAGGACAGTTCCGCCTGCGGCCCATCAATGAAAATGAAAATCGACAGCGCGCCGACTCGGAAGCGTCAGCGACCTTCTTCTCCTCCGCTGGCTGGCCCGGTCTTTCAACGGTGCCCATGGGCCTGTGGCCAGGGCAGTTTTTTTCTCTTGTAACTGTACCGACCGGACGGTATACCACTCGTTTACCGTGCCTCTCTCGACCAAAGATCTCATCCTCGGCACCCCCCTCCTCGAACAAGAAGGGGGCGCCGCCATCACGCTCGACCGCATTGCCTCTGAAGCGGGCTTGAGCAAAGGCGGATTGCTGTATCATTTCGCCAGTAAGGACCAACTTGTCGAAGCGCTGGTGCAACGCGCAGTCGATTCGTTGCCACTGCCCCCGTCCGAACGCGCTCGCGATCTATTTGCCGCTCTGCCGGCGGCCTACACCATCGAGCCGGCCCAGCTCCAGCCCCTGCGTGATGCCTATCGCGACCTGCGGGCCGGCTTGTCATCCTCGACACGCGACCCTGCGGCGGCCACCACTGGCTGGCTCGCGGCAGAGTGCTTTGCCCTCTTCGAATACCTCGGACTCGTCGATCTCACCGGTCCAGAAAAAGAGAAACTGTCCCGCGAAAGCGCTGCTTTATCCCAGGAGAGGCCAATGACAAACACGATTGATTTCGTTCCAGCGGCGCTGGCGCCGGCGCCGCCGCGCGACTCCAGCTTCCAGGAACTGGAAGTGGGCTCTCATGCCGCTGCGGAACGAGCCGCCCAAAGCCTGCTGTCATTGCAGGACGGCGCTGGTTTCTGGCGCGGCGATCTCACCGCCGATACCACGCTCGAATCCGACTACGTACTGCTGAATCTCTGGCTCTACCCGCCGGACTCCGTGGGCTGGCATCCGCCGACGAAGGACAAAATAGACAAGGGATTGGCCACCATTCTCGATCGCCAGTTGCCCGATGGCGGTTGGAATATCTATCCGGCCGGACCCGCAGAACTCAACGCCACGGTGCGCGCTTATTCGGCGCTCAAAATCTGCGGACACGATCTTGCGAGCACCGTCTTTAAGAAAGCGCGTGAAAAAATCCTGGCGCTCGGCGGTCTGCAAGCGGTTAAGAGTTACCCGAAAATCAATCTGAGTCTCTTCGAGTTGTTCCCGCGCGAGTTTGCTCCTAGTGTTCCTCCCGAACTGTTGCTCATTCCGGGGAACCTGATTTACGAAATGTCGTCGTGGACCCGCGCCATCATTGTGCCGCTGTCGATCATCCAAGCGAGCGGCGTTGAGCGTCCTGCGCCGAAAGGCGTGACGCTTGAAGGGCTTTTCATTCCCGGGCAGAAACAAATCTTGCCCCGCAAAGACCGCTTGTCCGCGATCTTCAATCAGGCGGATCGCGTGCTCAAACTTTGGGAGCGGCGCGAGATGAAGGACATTCGCGCGAAAGCCATTCGTGAAGCCGAGAAATGGATGCTGGAACGCATGCACTCGGCCGACGGCCTGGGTGCCATTTACCCGTCGATGATGTATTCCATCATGGCCATGGACGTTCTCGGCTATGAACGCGATCAGCCGGATTTAGTGGAAGCATTGCGCCATTTCGAGGGCCTGCAATTGGAAACCGCCGAGCGAATCGGGAAATCTGCCACCGGAAGCCGGACGGCGCGCTGCCGACTGGCTGCTTGATCGCGAAGTGCGCCGTAAAGGCGACTGGGCCGTCCGTCCCGAGTTGCAGCCGGGAGGTTGGGCGTTCGAGTTTGCCAATGAAAGCTATCCAGATATCGACGAT
>Ga0302324_100030208_pt1 | contig 10246 bp, 9 predicted proteins | sample Palsa_T0_1_FD_201949 | JGI IMG/M metagenome (GOLD analysis project Ga0302324, IMG submission 201949) | Peat permafrost microbial communities from Stordalen Mire near Abisko, Sweden - Palsa_T0_1 | ecosystem: Environmental > Terrestrial > Soil > Palsa > Peat permafrost | place: Sweden: Abisko... | reverse complement strand
CGAACAGCCTGGCGATCGCGTTTCTCGGTTTGCTCGAGGCATTGTCGATAGCCAAATCGATCGCAAATCAGACCGGCCAGAAGTTTGACTTCAACAAACAGTGCATGGCCGAGGGTCTGGCCAATCTCACCGGCGGATTCTTCCGATGCTTGCCGGGTTCCGGTTCGCTGTCGCGCTCCGCGATTAACTTCCAAGCCGGCGCGGTGACGAGATTCTCGGGTATCGTGACGGCGTCGGCCGTCGCTCTATCGGTGTTGGCGTTTGCTCCACTGGCCCGCTTCGTCCCCAAGCCGGCGCTGGCGGCGCTGCTGCTACTCACCGCGACGCGGCTGATCGATCCGAAGCGTATCGTCTACACGATCAGGGCCACCTCCATCGATACCGCCGTGCTGGTGTTGACCGCAATAACCGGGCTCGCATTCGGACTGGATCAGGCGATCCTGGTCGGCGTTGCCGTATCGGTGCTGCTGTTCGTGCCGCGCGCGGCCAAGCTCAAGGCCAACGAACTCGTGGTCGACGACGAAGGTGTCGTGCGCGGTCGAATCTCCGACGATCCGTCCTGCAGCGCGTTTATCCTGGAAGATCTCGAAGGCGAACTTTTCTTCGGCGCGGCGCCGGAGCTGGAGCGCTATTTCACCGAGTTGACCCAGCGCACGCGGGCCGAAGGCGTTCATTACATCGTGCTGCGGGTCAAACGGGTCCGCAATCCGGACGTCGTATGCCTTGAGCTGCTCGAGCATTTCCTCAAGAGTTCGGAACGTGCGGGGATCACCGTACTGCTCGCAGGAGCGCGACCGGACCTTGTCGACGCGTTGCATCGGCTGCACTTCGAGGAATGGTTTCCCGCCGAACGTATCTTTCCGCAAGGCGTCGATGAGGACTCGGCAACCTTGACCGCGGTTCGCACGGTATACGAGCTAACGGGCGACGCGAACGATTGCGCCCATTGCGCGCCGAACAAAAAGACTGCAGGACGCGCCGGGCGGCTTTACTACCTCGTTTAAGTGATATCTGACGCCGCAACGAGTCAGTCGGCAATAGGAAATTTATATGAGCGCTATCGATGAAGTATTGAAAGCAAACGAAGAATATTCGCGATCCTTCGCGCTCGGAAATCTACCGATCCCGCCGGCGCGCCATCTGGCGATCCTCGCCTGCATGGACGCGCGCCTGACCGTCGAGCAATTCGCCGGCCTCAAGACTGGCGAGGCGCATATTATCCGCAACGCCGGCGGCGTCGTGACTGAAGACGCCGTCCGCTCGTTTTTGATTTCGCATCATCTGCTCGGCACCAACGAGTGGATGATTGTCGAGCATACCGGCTGCGGGATGGTGACCTTCACTGATGAGGATCTGATCGAGCGCCTGGAGAAAAAGACCGGCACGGCGGTCCATTCGCCTGGCCACTTTCACGCGTTCAAGGATCTCGAGTCGAATGTTCGCCGGCAGATACAGAAGCTGCGCGCCCATCCGTGGGTGCCTAAAGAGATTCTTATCCGCGGCTTTATCTACGACGTGCGGACCGGAAAGTTGAACGAGGTCACAGCCTAGACGCGGCGCAAACCGGGCGCGGTTCTTTCGCCTTTAGCGTCGCTGTGCGTCGCCGTCAGATCCCGGCGCCATCATCGAAATTCCGCGCCAGCGCCTGCGAGACGTTGGTTCCGGGTGGGACGTCGTGCGTGATCCATACGTTGCCGCCGATCGTGGAGCCGCGCCCGATCGTTACGCGGCCCAGAATCGTCGCGCCGGCGTAAATGACGACGTCATCTTCGACGATCGGATGGCGCAGGCGGCCCTTGATCAGTCCGCCGTTTTCTCCGGCCGGAAATCGCTTCGCGCCAAGCGTGACGGCCTGGTACAGACGGACGCGCCGTCCGATCCGGGTCGTCTCGCCGATAACCACGCCGGTCCCATGATCAATAAAGAAGCTGTCGTTGATTTCCGCACCCGGATGAATGTCTATACCGGTTGCCGAATGTGCCAGCTCAGCGATGATCCGTGCGAGCAGGGGCAGTTCCAGCACGTATAGCTCGTGCGCGAGTCGATGGTGCGCGATGCCGGTGATTCCCGGATAGCAGAAGCGGACCTCCTCGATACTGCGCGCGGCGGGGTCGCCCTGGAAGGCGGCCTGAATATCGGTTTCGAGCACGGCGCGTATGCGCGGCAGGCGCGACGCAAACTCGCGGGCGATATCCAGCGATTGATTGGCACGGGTCTCGTCGGTCATCGTGGAGGAGAATTTCAGTTCACGATTGACCTGATCGACGAGCATCCGCAGCGTCGCGTCGAGCTTATGCCCGACAAAGTAATCGATTCCCTCTTCGGTCAGATCGGGCGAGCCGAAATGCGTCGGGAAAAGGACGGCGAAAAATCCTTCGAGTATATCGCGCAGCGCCTGGCGCGAGGGCATTTCGATAATCGCGCCATTGCGCCGGCGATCCTGATGCGCCTTGCCGCGCGAAGTTCGCAAGTCGGCGACGATACGGGCGAGATCCCAGTCGGCCGTCAATTCAACTTCTTTGCCAACCTCTCGGCCAAACTCTCTGGAGGCCGCGCTCATGCCGCGAGAACCTTGGCGCCGACCGTCTCGAAGAGTGCGGTACTGAGATAGCGCTCGCCGGTGTCGGGCAGAATGACGACGATCGTCTTGCCGGCGTTCGCCGGAACGTGGGCCGCTCGGGCGGCGACCGCGGCGGCGGCCCCCGATGAGATGCCGGCCAGGATTCCTTCTTCGCGGATCAAGCGGCGCGCGTAGTGAATCGCCTCCTCATTGCTCACCTGTTCGATCTGATCGACCAGGGATAGATCCAGAATGTCGGGTACGAATCCCGCGCCGATACCCTGAATCTGATGGGGACCGGCCTTGAGCGGCGCGCCCGCGCGATGCTGGCTCAGGACCGGGCTCGCTTCCGGTTCCACCGCGATCGATATGATCGGTTTGTTGCGGTTTCGCTTGATGTAGCGGGAGACGCCGGTAATCGTTCCGCCGGTGCCGACTCCCGAAACGAAAATATCGATCGCCCCGCCGGATTCTTCCCAAATTTCAGGTCCCGTCGTGGCCTCATGGATGGCAGGGTTCGCGTGATTCTTGAATTGCTGCAGATGGACGTATCGACTCGGTCCTGATGCCGCAATCTCGTCCGCCTTGGCGATTGCGCCGCTCATGCCGCGAGCGCCATCGGTCAAAACCAGTCTCGCGCCGTATGCGATCAACAGCGAGCGCCGTTCGAGGCTCATCGTATCCGGCATCGTCAGCGTCAGCGGGATATTGCGGGCGGCGGCAACGAAGGCCAGCGCGATACCGGTATTGCCGCTGGTCGCTTCCAACAACTCCTTGCCGGGACCGAGCAGGCCGCGCTTCTCGGCGTCCCATACCATCGCGGCGCCGATACGGCACTTCACTGAATAAGAGGGGTTGCGGCCTTCGATCTTGGCGAGAACGGTGACGGGAGCACGGTCGATGACACGGTTCAGCCGCACCAGAGGCGTATGTCCGATCGATTGTGAGTTGTCTTCATACCAATGCGGCATCTTGGCACCCCGATCCTCAGCTCATTTCTAATTCTCGATGAAATCGATAGATTGTATTGAGTTAATCCAATCAGTCTCGGAGTGCAAGCCAATTACCAGCCATGTGAACGCGTAGGCATCTGTTGAGACAACGGCAATCAACAGGTTTCTAGAACATCGAGAACGGGCTAAACATCTGGACTGGCGGATTGGGAAACCGCCGAATTGGGCTTCCCAGAATGGCTTCAAAAGATAACGAGGAATAATCATGGCAGACAAAAAGGTCGTCACCGTCGTTGGCGTGGGAGCGGGATTAGGCGCCGCCCTGGCCCGTCGATTCGCCGCCGGCTACCGAGTCGCGCTGGTCGCCAGAAGCGTGGACCTTATCCAAACAGTTGCAAACGAGATCAAGGCCGAAGGTGGAGACGCTATTCCGATCCAGAGCGATGCGACTATCGAGTCCGAGGTCGCGTCCGCCGCCGATCGGATCCGCCGCGAGCTCGGGCCGATCGAAATCCTCATCTATAACGGTGGCCGGCGTCCGATGGGCCGGCTGCTCGAGACGACGCCGGAGGTCTTCGAGCAGACCTGGCGTCTGCATACTTATGGCGCGTTTCTATGGGCGCGGCAGGTCGCGCCGGAAATGTTGGCGCGCAAAAGCGGCGCGATTCTGATCACCGGGGCGACTGCGGGGATCCGTCCGCGAGCGACTTCGGCTGCCTTTGGGCCGGCCAAGTTTGCCGTTCGTGGCCTCGCGCACGTGATGGCGCGCGATCTTCATCCGCAGGGCGTCCACGTCGGTTACGTCAACGTTGACGGCGGTATCGACATGCCTGTGCTCAGGCAGTTGCTACCTGGCGCCAAGGACGAGGACCTGCTGAAGCCATCGGCGATCGCGGATGCCTTCTGGTACCTGGCGCATCAGGATCGCAGCGCCTGGACTCACGAACTGGACGTAAGGCCGTTCAAGGAAGATTTCTGACCGACATCGAGGAGGCGTTGGTGCTACGAGCCGAGGGGCTGCCGATCAAGCTATGTCGACGCGCAGACGCCTGAGTCTCAAGGTCTTGATAAGCCAGCGACCGTCGATACGTTCATAAGTCTCATAATAGACGCCGAATGCGTGCAGCTCCTTATAACTTTCAGGTAGCCAGGACAGTAATGGATTTGCGGATTTCAAAGGAAAGCGAAGGATATCCTCCATAGTCCAGATACCATTTGCCGTTTCAGACGATGTCACCTCGATCTCCGGCATATGTCCGTGGTGAACGGTAATCACCCCGGTGAGCACCTTCTCCTCAAATGCCCTGACGTTCGCCGCGCCTATCTGTACCCACTCATTACCGATCGAGCCTTCTGCAACCTGGATGTCGCCGCTGCGCAGGATATCGCCTGAAACCGGATCGCGGGCAAAAATTCCTTCCCGCAGATCGAAATGGACGTCGGGCGCAAACACCGCCTGAAATCCATCCCAGTCCTTGACGTCCATGCATCGAAAATACCGCGCTTTGAGTTGCTTGATTTCTTCAATAGCGACCAAGCGTTCAACGTCAGTCATCTCTCACCCCTTTTGTCATTGGTATTTTGTGATTGATACGGCAACCACAAGAATTAAACTTTTGGAATTTACATTTGTCTCCAGTCTTTGGATTGCTCGAAGGCGTAAGCGGCTCGATATATTGTCGCTTCGTCGAAATGTTTGCCGACGAGCATCATTCCAACCGGCAAGCCGTCGACCAGGCCGCACGGCACTGACATCGCCGGATGATGTGTCAGATTGAAGGACGCCGTGTTTGTGCTCACCTCTAGCGCGCGAGTGACATACTCCTCTCTCGTCGCGTCAGAGCCGGGGAGCGGTGTAGCCTTCATCGGCGTCGTTGGCATCAGAAGCAAATCGTAATTGGCAAACACTGCCTCGTAGTGGGCCCTTAGTCTCCGTACGATGTTGATTGCCTTGCCATAGAAGCGCGATCCGTGATGTTGGTTCACATAGGTTCCAAAAAGAAGAAAGAGCTTGGTGTTTCGGAAAGTTCGTCTGCGCGATGCCGCCAGCCACGATGAAAATCCATCAGTGAGATCGAATAAAGATCGTCACGGCTGAGCCCAAATCCATCACCGTACATCATTGTTTGCGTAAGACCCTCCGTCCCGATCGGAACCCAGATCAAGGGACCAACGAGATGCATCGGGATCGACACCTCGTCGACCCGGGCGCCTAGCGCGGCGAAGCGATTTGCGCCTGCTATCACCTTGTCGCTTACTGCCTTTTCGGAATTCGAATGCCCGAAGCCTTCCTTGGCGATGGCGATCTTCAGATCCTTGACGCCGCCCTCCAGCATCTGTGAATAGCGATGTACCGTGGGTGCCTTGATTCGCGGGTCATAGCCATCGTCGCCGGCGATGACTTCAAGCAGCAGCGCATTATCCGCCACCGATTGAGTCATCGGACCCACGTGATCGACGAAGATCTCGATCGGCATCACTCCCGTATAAGGCACGAGCCCCCAGGTCGGTTTCATTCCATAGATGCCGCAGAAAGCCGACGGCATCCGCACCGAGCCGCCCTGGTCTCCGCCGATCGCCATATCGGCTTCGCCCGTCGCGACCAGTACGGCGCTGCCCGAAGAGGAACCGCCGGCCGAGTAGCCCATCCGATGAGGGTTGTGCACGGGCCCGGTGGCGTTGGTATGGCTGCCGCCGGAAACGCAGAAATATTCGCAATGAGCCTTGCCGGCGATCTCTCCGCCTTCATCCAGAATCCGCGTCACCACGGTGGCGTCGAAATCGGGCACATACCCTTCGAGGGTGGACGCGCCGTTCATCATCGGCACCCCGGCGAGCATGATATTGTCCTTCAAGACAACTCTTTTGCCGGCGAGTTTTCCCTGCGGCGCTCCAATGACCGAGGTCTTTCGATACCAGGCGTTGTAAACGTTTTCTTCCGGCAATGGCCGGCGTCCCGGTGTGCGAGGATATTTGACCCCGGGCACTTCATCGGGCATCTTCGCGACCGCCTCGTACGCTGCAACATAAGGTGTCATCAGCTCTTGAAACGAGACGAGCGCGCGATCGTCCAGTGATAACCCGCATTGCCGGGCAACATCACGCAACTGCTCAAGCGTGGGCATCTGGACCATCATCGCGGCCTCCTCGGCGACATCATTTCCTCAAGGACGAATTGCGCCCGGCGATTGAGCTGAAAATTTCGAGGGGAAGGAAAGGCCGTTCGCCCCGCGCGGGAACTTCTGATTCCAGCACTTCGTGATTCGATGCGCCGCGGTAACGACGCGGGGAATCAATCTACGCATTGCCGGGGCGGTCAAACGGAACGCGGGACCCGCAACCGTCAGTGCAGCCGCGACCTGGCCGACCGGAAAGAAGACTGGTGCCGAGACACTTTTCGCCCCGACTTCCAGCTCGCCATCGCTGGTCGCATATCCTTGTTGCCGAATTTGCCTGATGGTCGACTGCAGCATCACCGGATTGGACATCGTGTTCGGCGTATAGGAGCGCAGCGGCCTGTTCAGGATTCGATTGGTTTCGGCGGCGGGAAGAAAAGCCAGATGGACCTTGCCGATAGAACTGACGTGCAGGGGCAAATTATGGGCCGCTGCAAGATTGATCGACACGAGTTGCGACCCTTCGACCGAGGCTACAACGATGGGTCTGGCCGCCCGTTCGCTGGGTCAGAAGTATCGACTCACCGGTCTGGCGAGACAGCGATCGCATTATCGGCTGGGCCAGACTGATCATGCTCTGCAGATGATTGACGTTGTTCGCAAGCGCGATGATCGCCGAGCCGAGGCGGTAATGGCCCGCAGTCTCGGATTCTTCGATAAAACCGCGATCGCGCAAGACCTGCAGATAGCGATAAACAGAGCTTCGCGATCGACCGGAGATCATGGCGACGCTGTGCAGTGAGAGTTCGCCGCTCCTTCCCGTGAACATCAGGAGAATGTCCAATACCCGGTCGATGGCCGAGCGCCTCTCTTTAACCATCGTGCTGCCGCCTTATGCCACGGATCCGTCCTTGCTGGCAATATGCGACTGATGTCCCATCATATGAGACAAAAATAATGCTTACTCGTGGCACGCTCGGCTGATAGATGCGGCGTTAAGCAGGCGAGACAAGGATGCAGATACTATTACGGCGAGACGCCGATGCCGTTCAAATCGATAACGAGGCTCGTATCATTTACCCCGTTGACGATCGTCAGCGTCCCCGTAATCCTTCCCGGCTTGCCGGGCACGAATGCGATCCGGAGGTTGCACGAGCCATCCGGCCCAACGCTCGCTCCGCACGAACTGAGGATTTGGTAGTAGTTACTTGTCGTGACGCTCTCGATCGGGACGGGCACTGCGGTGCGGTTGCGCAAGGTCACGGTCTTGCCGAGGCTCCTGGTCGACACGGTCTGCCTGCCGAAGGTTACTTTTCGCGTCGACATCGACAACGTCGCCGGATGGGCAATCCCGCTGAGTTCCACAGTCTGCGGCGTGTTGGTCGCATTGTCGCGTACGCTGAGGGTGCCCGACCTTAGACCGCTTTGGGTGGGCGAGAAGCTGACCTCGATATAGCAACTCAGATGCGCCGCAAGCAGATGGCCACAGCCATCGGTTTCGGTGAAGTCGGCGGGGCTCGCCTCGATGCCGAAAATCAGGGCCGGGACGCTCAGATTGTTGGTGAGCTTGAAGACCTTCGGCGCGCTGCGGGTGTTCGTAAGCCCGATCGTCTGCGTCGCGAACTTTACGCTTTTCGGCGCGAGGCTCAGGCTTCCTGAAATCGGCGTCGGCGTCGCAGTCGGCGTTGGTGTGACGGTCGCGGTCGGAGTCGGAGTGACGGTCGGCGTCGCCGTGGCGGTAGCAGTCACAGTCGGCGTTGGAGTCGCCGTAGCTGTTCGAGTCGGCGTCGGCTTGGGAGTTGCGGTGGGAGAAGGAGTGGGAGTTGCCGTCGGAGTCGGATTGAACGGCAGGGGCTGATCGTATTCCAGTACGCGATAATTGCCGCTATCCGCCACGTACAAGTTGGCAAATTGATCGAATGCCATATCCTCCGGTGTACAGAGTGTTTCGGCACTCGGCGGTGATTGTATGATTGGTGGATAGGAAGCGGGCGGCTCTTGATTGCAGTAGGTCCCTTTTAAGTCGGGCTGACCAAAAACCGCGTTGGGCGCATAATGTGGCGCCGGGCTGGAAAGCGGCCTGTTGTATTCGACGATACGGTTAGTCCCGCTGTCCGCAACAAAGACATTGCCGCTGGGGTCCACGGTGACCTGTGCGGGAATATAAAGACAATAGTCAGGGCTCGGGTGGGTAAGATTAACGCAACCGAAAGACGTCAGATCGCGCTGGCCAAGCACGTTATCGGCGGTGATGTCGCCTGGTGAACCGGGCGTACCCGGCGTACCTCCGCCCGGCGCCAGCGGGTTGTCGAACTCGATTACTCGGCCGATACCGGGCGCCGATAGGCCGGCGGTTTCGCTCACCCATACGTTGCCGGCGGTGTCTACCGCAATTCCGGTTGCCAGTGTCGGTGTGTCGTAAACGGAGTTGTCCAGATAAATCGTCAAGTTCGGATAAGGCGACGTGGTGCCTTTGTTGAACTCGTAAACCGCGCTCGTGAGAACTCCGTCATAATTCTCCGTATCGCGATACAGAGCCCAGAGGTTGCCGGCAGCGTCAGTCGCTACAGATAATGGCGCGCTACATCCGTATTCGCCGCAAGTATAGCTTGCACTCGCGGTCTGACCGGCAGTCATCCCGCTACTGAAGGGCGCGGTGAACTCAAGGATGCTTTCAGAGCTGGCGACGTAAAGGTTGCCGCTCGGATCAACCGCTATGGCTGTCGGAGATGATAAGGGAGGACCGTAGTAAGATGCGAAATCCGACTCGCCTATCACAACATCGGCGGGCGTATTGAAGGCCGCGCTCTGCGCATCCCGCCATCCGAGCACGCGGTTATCGCCGGAGTCGAGTACCCAGAGATGGTTGGGCGAAACACTCGTATCGAGAGCGACTCCGACAGGTTCTCCAAAGCCGTAAGCCTTCACGATATTGGTCCCGCCATGGGTAAAATCCAACTGGCCCAGCACGCCGTCCGCGGTCGTATTGTTAGAGGCGAGCGGTGTGTTGAACTCCAGTACACGATTGCTATCCCCATCGCTCACAAAGAGGTTTCCCGTCGCATCCGTTGCGAGAGCGACGGGACCGTACAGAGTGGTCGCGGAAGGAGACCACGGACCGTTCGTCGGCGGCGGTTGTCCGATCACAAGTGCGGCGGTCGTGTTCCGGGTAACCGCTGGGTTGGTATAGATCACCGCTCGCTGGTCATACCGATCGGTAGCGTAAAGGTTGCCGTCAGTATCCGTGGCAACTCCATCCGGCTCACAGACACTCATCAAGGTGGGAGGCCCGGAATCGTTGCACGTGCCCGACGTGAAGCTGCTCGTCTGGTTGAATACCAGGTTGGCCGCCTGATTGTTGGAATGCGGGGCATCGTATTCGAGAATGCGATTATTACCATAGTCCGAAACATAGAGGTTCCCGGATGGGTCCACGGCGACCCCAACAGGGTCGTCGAGACTGCTCGCGCTTATACCGCCGTTGTTCGGCCTGTTCGAAACAAAATCCGGCTGACCTATCACTAGATCGGCATCACTGTTCGTAAGCGGTGAAGCATATTCGAGGACTCGATTGTTGCCCTGATCTGGAACCCATAGATGGTCGGCGCTATCGACCG
>Ga0302324_100030207_pt1 | contig 10246 bp, 11 predicted proteins | sample Palsa_T0_1_FD_201949 | JGI IMG/M metagenome (GOLD analysis project Ga0302324, IMG submission 201949) | Peat permafrost microbial communities from Stordalen Mire near Abisko, Sweden - Palsa_T0_1 | ecosystem: Environmental > Terrestrial > Soil > Palsa > Peat permafrost | place: Sweden: Abisko... | reverse complement strand
AACCCGGCAAGGTCAACCTAAGAACTGGCCAACGGCCTCGCGCAGGGCGGGAAGTGCGGTCGCGGCTTGGTGTTCGATGAGCGCGGCCTCGGCGACCATGCCCACCCACAACTGCGCGCTCTCATAGGGGTGCGGACTTTTCAGCACGGCGAAATCGGATTGACACAACGCGGCGCTGGCTTGGTTGCGGTGAGTGATTTCGTCGGTGACCGCAGGTTCCGCGCGCGCCTCCAGAAGCAGTGCACGCACACCCCGGTCATGCAGGCAGCCGTCGAGGTAGGTGTGTGCGACGGTGATCAGGCGATCGCGCCCGGGCGACATGCCGACGATGGCAGCTTGGATCTGCGCGATCAAACGCTCATGGAATTCACGGTGCAGCGCAAGCAGATACGTGGCGCGGTCGCCGAAGTGATGAAAGAACGTCCCTTTTGCCACCCCGGCTTCCGCGACAATGAGATTGACGCTCAGCCCGGTGAGGCCGGTCCGCTCGGCCAATCGCAGCCCCGCATCGATGAGCGCTTCCCGGGTTCTGGCCATCGCCTCCTTGCGCGCGCCCGTCATGCCCGAACTCTAACCGCCGTTCTGCGTGCCGCTGTGCGCTGACTGAGCTGCGCGAGTAGCTCACCGTACTGCTCGCACACGTGAATCACCCCGGCGAGCTGATAGGTGATCCAGCCCTTGTGAGTCGACGGCATGTTGTGCTCGAAAACTCTGTGACCGGCAATCTGAAAGATCCAGCCACTGAGGAACATTGGGACTCCTACTCGAGGTCTGGCAAACAGCAGCGGCATCGCAACCGCGATGACGGGCACGCCGATCATGTGCGTGCGCCGCACTCCGCGGCTGGTGTGCTGGGTTCGGTAGAAGGCCATCTTCGCCGAGAACGGCGCGTCGGCTGGTGGAGCGGTCATCGCTTACTCCTTGAGTTCGAGCCTGAGGCGATGTTACCTTTGACTGACCGGTCGGTCAATGAAAGGGATGCGAGATGGTCAATACGGTGCAGACGCGGGTCGGAAAGGTCGCCTACAGCGATTGCGGTGAAGGGCCCGCCGTGGTGCTGCTCCATGCCACGCTGCATGACCGCCGGGATTTCGACCCGATCGCAGCCGCCCTGTGTGCCGACCACCGGGTGATCGCGCTCGACTGGCCCGGCCACGGCGAATCACCGGCGCCGGTGCCTGACTATCGGCCCACGGCGGCGTCCTTCGCCGATGTGCTTACCGATGTCGTTGCCGCACTTGACCTATCGAGCGCCGCGTTCATCGGTAATTCCGTCGGTGGCTTCGCTGCGGCGCGATTGGCGATCACCGATCCGCAACGGGTCTCACGGCTGGTGTTGGTCAACTCCGGCGGCTTCATCGCCGGGCCGGTCACCAACCTCTACTGCCGGACGCTCGGAATGCCGGCGGTGATGAAGCGCGTCCTGCCACGGTCGATCCGCAGCTACATGAGGGCGACAAGCGGCAACGACTACGCAGTCCAAGAGCGCGCGGTCGCACGGGCGAAGACCGGCGAAGGCGTTGCTCTGACGGCGGCCATGTGGCGCAGCTTCGCCGAGTCCGACTATGACCTGCGCCCACAAGCGGACCGCATCACCGCGCCGTGCCTGGTGATCTGGGGATCGAAAGACACAGCAATACCAATGCGATTGGGCCGGGCGACGGCGGCCGCGATACCGAGATCGCGGCTGGAAGTGCTATCGACGGGCCACGTCCCGTTCTCGTCGGATCCGGCCGGATTCTTGGCCGTAGCCACGCCTTTTCTCGCCGCGGCTATTCCCAGGTGACCGGCGGCCCGTGCGGCGAGCACACAGCCAGCACGCGGTCTTCGCCTCCGGGCCAACTGCGCACCCGGACCGCGAACTCGAGCGCAGCGTCCGGTGTTCGCCGATGCGGCACCAGCGTCAGATGGGCGAACGGCGCGTCCGGTGTGGCCCGCGCTCCCAGGGCGTCGATCTCGGCTGCGAGCCTCTCCTGCTCGCTCGCGGACAGGTATTGCCACATGATGGAATGCCACAACACGGTGAGCGTGCCGACCGCGACATCCAGGTCAGCGACAGCGTCAATTGCATTGCGGCGGTGCAACTGTGCCGGAACCCGGCGGGCGATGTCGATCGCGCCGCGCAGCCGATCCAGCCGTGCCTGCTGATCCGGCCAGACGTAGCTCAGCAGCGTCAACTCGCCGTCGGAGGTGGTCGCGTCCAGCGGCGCGATGTCAAAGCCTTGACGTTCCACGATCTGCAGTCCCGCCGCGGGTGGCAGCTGTCCGCGCCATGCGTCGTCAACGGTCACCGGTGAGTCTGCCGGACCCCAGTCGCCACCTGGATAGCGGTAACGGTAGTGGTCGGCGCGCAGGTTGAGTCCAGCGCTGCAACCAATTTCGAAAAGCCGTATTGGCGCTTCCTTGCGCCGGCCCAGCAGCAGCAGGCCACCGATCAGCGCAGCGGACCGGCCTACCTCGTTGGTCTGCGGCGGTTGATCGAGCGCATCGCGCAGATAGTCGGTGTGCTCGGTGGCGGCCAGAACGATATCGGGCCATGCTGCTTCGGCGTTCCAATGCCCGCCGGTGCTGGGATACCACTGGCGCAACGTCGCCACCCGCCCGTCGAGGGCCAACCGGTGCAGCCCGCCGAGCAGCCTGAGCGCCAGTGCCATTCGGCCCGAAGCATTGTCGTGCCCGGCCAGGATTGTCGCGAAGACCCCGTCGGTTTCGACGTTGTCGGCGACGCGTGTCAGCAGATCGCCGTACATCGGCGATCCCATCTCCGAACAGACCTGCCCCTGGACGCGGATAGACCGCAGCAGCCGGCTCTCGCCTCCGGGTGGACCGCTCACCGATCCAACTCTTCCAGTCCGGTGCGAACCACGTCGAAGGCGCCCCTGAGCGCGTCCGGCAACGAGACCGATTCGTCGTCCAGCCAGTACTCGTAGGCGCTCAAGGCGACGCCGAGCATCATCCACGCGACGGTCTGCGGCTGCAGGTCGGTGGTCTTGTTCCCGGTCCGTTGCGCCACAAAGCCGGCGATGACATCCCGCCAGCCGGCGTACATCGTCATCGAATATGCCTGCAGCTCCGCGGTTTGCAGGATCACCCGCATCCGCTGACGATGCCGGGCGGTTTCGGATTCGTCGAAGGTGTTGAACGACAACAACGCCGCCCGCAGTGCCTCGCCGAGCGCAATCCCCGGGTCGACATCGTCGAGCAGCTCACGCAGGTGTTGCAGATGAGCGTCGAAGTCTCCCCACGGAATTGCGTTCTTCGACGCGTAGTAGCGGAACACGGTCCTGCGGGCGATGCCTGCGGCTTGGGCGACGTCGTCGACGCTGACCTCGGAAAATCCGCGTTCGGCGAACAGCCCGAGAGCAGCGTCGGCGATGTGCTGAGGGGTCGTCGAACGACGGCGGCCGACCCGCGGCTGCTGCGCCATAAGACTCACTCTTCCATTCCGGCACTCGATGCCATATTCTGTCGAAGATTCTGACCCGATCGACGCGAACTTGTCGAGTCCCCGGATAACGAAAGGCAACGGCATGGAGCCGAACCCGCAGACCGAGAACGCCACCGAACTCGTCACCGAGACCTTGGTGGAAGAAGTTTCCATCGACGGGATGTGCGGGGTCTACTGACCGTGGGCGCCCCCGCTGGGCTTGATGATCCGGCTTCTCAGCGGGCCGTCGAGCGGCCCGCATCGTCACCGGACGGGCTCGATCCGGCTACCGAGCGGCCCGCATCGCCGGACGGGGGCGGCGCGCGCGAATTCGATGCCGACCAGGCGTGGCGGTTGCACCCGCAGGTTGCGGTGCGGCCCGAATCCTTTGGGGCACTGCTGTATCACTTCGGCACTCGCAAACTCTCGTTCCTGAAGAACCGCATCATCCTCGCGGTGGTGCAATCGTTGGCCGACCACCCAGACGCTCGATCCGCCCTCCGCGCCGCCGGAGTCGAGGACGCTGCGCTCGGGCCCTACCTGCACGCGCTCGGCGTGCTGGCCGGGTCCAACATGCTGGTACCCGTAGTTGCTGAGGAGGCCCCGTGACTACCGCCGTTCCACGGTTGATCGAGCAGTTCGAACACGGGCTGGACGCACCCATCTGCCTGACCTGGGAGCTCACCTACGCCTGCAACCTGGCGTGCGTGCACTGTCTGTCGTCGTCGGGTAAGCGCGATCCCCGCGAGCTGTCCACCCAGGACTGCAAGAACATCATCGACGAGCTGGAACGCATGCAAGTGTTCTACGTCAACATCGGTGGCGGGGAACCGACTGTGCGGCCGGACTTTTGGGAACTGGTGGACTACGCCACCGCCCATCACGTGGGCGTGAAGTTCTCCACCAACGGCGTGCGGATCACCCCCGAGGTGGCTGCCAAGCTGGCCGCCAGCGACTACGTCGACGTGCAGATCTCGCTGGACGGTGCGACCGCCGAAGTCAACGATGCCGTCCGTGGCACCGGATCGTTCGCGATGGCCATCCGGGCCCTGGAAAACCTCGCCGCCGCCGGCTTCTCCGACGCCAAGATCTCCGTGGTCGTCACCCGCCATAACGTCGACCAACTCGACGACTTCGCGGCGTTGGCAAGCCGATATGGCGCGACTCTGCGCATCACCCGGCTGCGACCCTCCGGCCGTGGCGCCGACGTCTGGGACGAACTCCATCCGACCGCCGCGCAACAGGTCCAGCTGTATGACTGGCTGGTCGCCAAGGGCGACCGGGTGTTGACCGGTGACTCGTTCTTCCACCTCTCCGGGCTGGGCGAGCCGGGCGCGCTGGCCGGCTTGAACATGTGCGGCGCCGGTCGGGTGGTGTGCCTGATCGACCCGGTCGGCGACGTCTACGCCTGCCCGTTCGCCATCCACGACCGGTTCCTGGCTGGAAACATCCTGTCCGACGGCGGTTTTGACAAAGTCTGGAAGGACGCGCCGCTGTTCCGGGAACTGCGCGAGCCGCAGTCGGCCGGCGCCTGTGGCAGCTGCGGGCACTACGACAGCTGCCGCGGCGGCTGCATGGCGGCCAAGTTCTTCACCGGCCTGCCGATGGACGGCCCCGATCCGGAATGTGTCCAGGGTTTCGGCGCGCCGGCCCTGGCCGTTGAACGCGACAAGCCCCGTCCCTCGGGCGACCACTCCCGGGGAGCACGGCGCAGCGGTCCGGTGCCGTTGACCCTGACGATGCCGCCCGCGCCGCCGCAGCGGCTGTGCAACGAGAGCCCGGTCTAGTCGTGGCCAAAGATGTCTGGTTCGAGACCGTCGCGATCGCGCAGCAACGCGCGAAGAAGCGACTGCCCAAGTCGGTCTACCTCGCACTCATCGCCGCCAGCGAAAAGGGTCTGACCGTCTCCGACAACGTCGAGTCGTTCAGCGAGCTCGGGTTCGCACCGCACGTGGTCGGCGCCGTCGAGAAGCGTGACTTGTCGACAACCGTACTGGGCCAGGATATTTCGCTGCCGGTGATCGTTTCACCCGTCGGAGCACAGATGGTTCATCCCGACGGCGAGGTGGCCGTCGCACGTGCCGCGGCGGCCCGCGGCACGGCGATGGGACTGTCCTCATTTGCCAGCAAGCCGATCGAGGAAGTCATCGCGGCGAACGGCAAGTTGTTCTTCCAGGTGTACTGGCTTGGCGGTCGCGACGCGATCGCCGAGCGCGTCGAGCGGGCGCGGCAGGCAGGCGCGGCCGGGCTGATCGTCACGACCGACTGGTCGTTTTCGCATGGCCGGGACTGGGGCAGCCCCCCGATTCCCGAACAGATGGACTTCAAGACCGTGCTGCGGAATTCCCCGGAAGCGATCAGCCGGCCGCGGTGGTTCATGCAGTACGCCAAGACGCTGCGGGTGCCGGACCTGCGGGTCCCCAACCAGGGGCGACACGGCGAGCCTGGTCCCCGGTTCTTCGCCGCCTACGGCGAATGGATGGGAACGCCGCCGCCGACCTGGGCGGACATCGCCTGGTTGCGCGAGCTGTGGGGCGGCCCGTTCATGCTCAAGGGTGTGATGCGCGTCGACGACGCGAAAAGGGCTGTGGACGCTGGTGTTTCGGCAATCTCCGTGTCGAACCACGGCGGCAACAACCTGGACGGGACCCCGGCCACGATTCGGGCACTGCCCGCCGTCGTCGACGCGGTCGGCGATCAGATCGAGGTTTTGCTGGACGGCGGCATCCGGCGCGGCAGCGACGTCGTCAAGGCGCTGGCGCTGGGCGCTCGCGCGGTGATGATCGGTCGCGCCTATCTCTGGGGCCTGGCGGCTGCCGGACAGGCGGGTGTGGAGAACGTGCTCGACATCCTCCGCGGCGGCATCGACTCTGCCTTGATGGGCCTCGGGCACGCGTCGGTGCACGACCTGAACCCGGATGACGTTCTGGTGCCGTCCGGCTTCACCCGCGCGCTCGGAACGGTCGCCGGCGACGGCGAGTAATTGTCGCGCGGGTAAGTGGCCGTCCAAGCGCGAGACCAGCGAGCATGCTGATACTGACGGGGCGGACGGGGCGACGGCGGCGCCGTTAGTGAACGTTCGGCTACAAAATTTTTTTCGAGAGCGCCAACAATCAGTGCACGACAGGTGAATTCGGCTTACCATTCGCGAGTGGCAGTCTGCGCCGAACTGGGGAGCTCGACGTCGAGCCAGCTGCAGAGTGGGCCGTGGGGGCTGACGATACCGGTTGGATCCACCGAGCAGCACGGCCCTCACCTGCCGTTGGACACCGATACGAGGATCGCGAGCGCGGTCGCTCGTGCCGTGACGACTCGGCTGAGTGACGCCGCGGAGCTGCACTGGATGGTGGCGCCCGCAGTCGCCTACGGCGACAGCGGTGAGCACCAGAGCTTCCCCGGAACAGTCTCCATCGGCACCGATGCCCTGAGCACGCTGCTGGTGGAGTTCGGCAGGTCAGCCACCTGCTGGGCGCATCGCCTGCTTTTCGTCAACGGGCACGGTGGCAACGTCGAGGCGTTGAGCCGCGCAGTGCGCCGGCTGCGGTCCGAAGGACGCGACGCCGCATGGTGTCCGTGCGCGGTGGTGGGCGGCGACCCGCACGCCGGTCACACAGAAACTTCAGTATTGCTGCATATTTCGCCCGCCGACGTTCGCACCGACCGCTGGCGGGTCGGCAACGATGCGCCGCTGTCCGATCTGATGCCATCGATGCGGCGCGGGGGAGTCGCGGCCGTCAGCGAGGTCGGTGTGCTGGGCGACCCGACTACTTCCACCGCCGCGGACGGCGAGCGGATCCTCGCCGATATGGTCGAGGACTGCGTGCGCCGGATCGGACGCTGGGCGCCCAGGGCCGACGGGATGCTCGTATGACCCGCGCCCACGACGATGGTGCCGGCGCAGCCGGTACTGAGGAGTGGCGCTCATGATCTACGCCCACGACGATGGTGCCGGCGCAGCCGGTACTGAGGAGTGGCGCTCATGATCTACGCCCACGACGATGGTGCCGGCGCAGCCGGTACTGAGGAGTGGCGCTCATGACTCAGACGCGGTTGCCGGACGGATTCGCCGTGCAAGTCGACCGGCGGGTCAGGGTGCTGAATCAAGGCTCGGCTTTGCTGGGCGGGTCGCCCACTCGGCTGCTGCGCTTGGCGCCGGCCGCTCAGGACTTGATCGCCGACGGCCGACTGAAGGTAAGCGACGCGGTGAGCGCCGAGCTCGCCCGCACCCTGCTCGATGCGACGGTGGCCCACCCGCGACCCGCGGGTGGGCCGTCGCATCGCGATGTGACTGTCGTAATTCCAGTGCGGGACAACGCCATTGGTCTACGCCGTTTAGTTCTCGCCTTGCGCGGTCTTCGGATCGTCGTCGTGGACGATGGGTCCGCTACGCCGATCAAGCAAGAAGACTTCGCCGGTGCGCACAGCAACATCGACGTCGTGCGGCATGCGCAGAGCAGAGGTCCCGCCGCAGCCCGCAATACCGGCCTGGCGGCCTGCAACACCAACTTCGTCGCCTTCATGGACTCCGACGTCGTGCCGAGACGCGGCTGGCTGGAAGCTCTGCTGGGTCATTTCTGCGACCCCACCGTCGCGCTGGTCGCCCCGCGAATCGTCGGGTTCGCACAGACCGATCATCTGGTCGCGCGCTATGAGGCGGTGCGCTCGTCTCTTGACCTCGGCCAGCGCGAGGCCCCGGTGATTCCCTACACCACCGTCTCGTATGTACCCAGCGCCGCAATCATTTGTCGCACTTCGACATTGCGTGAAGTAAGCGGGTTCGACGAGACACTGCGCTCCGGCGAGGACGTCGACCTCTGTTGGCGGCTGGTCGAGTCCGGTGCCCGGCTGCGCTATGAGCCGATCGCCCAGGTGGCACATGACCATCGGACCGAATTACGGGATTGGGTGACGCGCAAAGCGTTTTACGGTGGCTCGGCCGCCCCGTTGTCGGTTCGGCACCCCGATAAGATCGCGCCGCTGATGATATCCGGCTGGGCGCTGACGGCATGGATCCTGATGGCGATCGGCTCGACGTTCGGCTATTTGGCGTCGATCTTCGTCGCCGCGCTCACCGGTCGCCGGATCGCCAAGGCCATGCAGGGGCCCGACACCCAGGTGTGGGATGTCCTGGCGGTGGCTGCCCGCAGCCTGTGGTCGGCCGCGATGCAACTGGCGTCGGCGATCTGCCGGCACTACTGGCCGGTGGCTTTGCTGGCCGCGCTGACCTTCCGGTCGTGCCGCCGGGTGGTGTTGGTCGCTGCCGTCGTCGACGGCGTGGTGGACTGGGCCAGTCGCAGGCAATCCGCCGACGAGGAATCCAAGCCGATCGGGCTGCTGACCTACCTGCTGCTCAAGCGCGTCGACGACCTCGCCTATGGCCTGGGGCTGTGGTACGGCGTGGTGCGGGAACGCAACCTCGGTCCGCTGAAGCCGCAGATTCGAGTCTGAGTCCTGACCGTTGCGGCGCTGCACAGCGACGTGCTGATCATCGGCGCGGGAAGCGCTGGATCCGTTGTCGCGAATCGTCTTTCGGCTGATCCGAACTGTGTGGTCACCGTCCTGGAGGCCGGTGTAGGACTGTCTGATCCGGCACTGCGCGCCGAGACCGCCAATGGGCTGCGGTTGCCCATCGGCGCCGCGAGCCCGCTGGTGCAGCGCTACCAGACTCAACTGACCGATCGACCGGTCCGCCACATCACGATCATGCGGGGCGCCACGGTAGGCGGCTCCGGCGCCGTCAACGGCGGGTACTTCTGCCGTGGTCTGCGGCGCGACTTCGATGGTTACGGCATACCCGGCTGGGCGTGGTCGGACGTCGCCGGGCAGTTCCGCGCGATCGAGACCGACCTGGATTTCAGCGGCGCGGCACACGGCGACTCAGGGCCGATTCCGGTTCGGCGGGCATCTGAAATAATCGGTAGCACAGCGTCTTTCGTCAATGCTGTACAGGATAACGAGTTCGGTTGGATACCCGATCTCAACGACGTCGGCGACGGCGCCGGGCTGCCGTCGGGGGTCGGGCCGGTCCCGCTCAACATCGTCGACGGTGCGCGCATCGGCCCGGGTGCCGCGTTTCTGCTGCCCGCCCTGGAACGCCCGAATCTCACGCTGCTGACCCAGACCCGCGCGGTGCGGGTGCGGTTCGCCGGGACTCGCGGGGTCGGTGTCGACGCCGTCGGCCCGGGCGGTCCGGTCACGCTAACAGCGGATCGCATCGTGCTCTCCGCCGGCGCGATCGAGTCAGCCCATCTGCTGATGCTGTCCGGCATCGGAGACGAGGCCGTGCTGCGGGCCGCCGGTGTGAAACTCGTCGCCCGGTTGCCGGTCGGGAGGGCGTGCAGCGACCATCCGGAATGGGTACTTCCGACGACCTGGCGGATCGCGGCCGGCCGGCCGCCGCTCGAAGTCGTGCTCAGCACAGCGGACGACATCGAAATCCGGCCGTACACTGGAGGATTCGTGGCGATAGTCGGCGACGGAACGCCGGGTCACCCGGACTGGCCGCACATCGGCGTTGCGCTGATGCGGCCGCAGGCCCGTGGGCGTGTCACGCTGGTCTCGACCGACCCGCTGGTTCCCCCGGCAATCGAACACCGATACGACAGCGAGCCAGGCGATCTCGCAGCATTGCAACAAGGCTGCGATCTGGTTCGTGAATTAGTCAGTGAGACAACCGAGCTCGGCGAGTACGCGTGGTCGACGTCGCAACACCTGTGCGGCAGCGCCCCGATGGGCCGCGTGGACGACCCGACAGCTGTCGTCGACCCCCAGTGTCGAGTGCTGGGCATCGACAATCTGTGGGTGATCGACGGGTCGGTG
>Ga0302324_100030205_pt1 | contig 10246 bp, 10 predicted proteins | sample Palsa_T0_1_FD_201949 | JGI IMG/M metagenome (GOLD analysis project Ga0302324, IMG submission 201949) | Peat permafrost microbial communities from Stordalen Mire near Abisko, Sweden - Palsa_T0_1 | ecosystem: Environmental > Terrestrial > Soil > Palsa > Peat permafrost | place: Sweden: Abisko... | reverse complement strand
AAAAAGATCAAGGCGATTGTCGACAAGCTGATCCCCGAGTTTTCCGTACGTATGGGGGGCGCGACGTCGATCGATGTTACTAAGCCTGGCATAGACAAGGCCTACGGGATCGGAAAGCTGAGAGACGTTCTTGGCATTTCACTGAAGGAGATGGTTTTCGTTGGCGATGCTTTGTTCCCGGGAGGGAACGACTATCCAGCACAGCAGGCCGGCGTGGTTTCGGTCTGCGTTCAAGGGCCTCATGAGACTAAGCGGGTCGTGGAGGCTGTGATAGCTTGTTTGTCGGATGGCGGATAGGGCCGGATAGGATATTTAGCCGCAGATGAACGCAGATAAGTGGGGTGTTAGTGACCTGAAACTCGCGAAGCCTGGCCCGCGGCGTTTACAGGCGCCGGTTGTAAGGGCGTGGGCCGTCTTGTTCCAAAAGGCTTCAATTCTCTTTCGCGGCTATCGCTTCGGCGACGAGTAGGAATCGATTAGTGCGTCCGGCCCTGGAGAATCCTTCCCGTATGTATGCGCTTCTTCTTTGCATCTCGCCTGAATGGTGGCGGCAGGAGTTAAGGGCGGATGAGAGATGCCGGCGCCACGGGTACATTTTCATGCGCCCGATGAGTGAGTGGCGGCATCTAACAACGTGCGCGACATCTCTTTAGGGATAAACGTCGGGACACGTGGGGAGGACTACATGGGAAAGCTGGACGGAAAGATTGCACTGATCACGGGCGGCAACAGCGGCATCGGCCTGGCCACCGCGAAACGCTTCGTGCTGGAGGGCGCCTACGTCTTTATCACCGGCCGCACGCAATCGAAACTTGATGAAGCGGTGAAACAGGTTGGGTCCAATGTCACGGGAGTACAAGGGGATGTAGCGAAGCCCGGCGATCTGGATCGGGTTTTCGAGCGGATCAAGAAAGACAAGGGCACGCTGGATATAGTCTTTGCCAACGCGGGCATCGCTAAATACGCTCCGCTTGGAACCATCGACGAAGAGCATTTCGACAGCATCTTTGGCATCAATGTGAAGGGTCTGCTGTTTACCGTACAGAAGGCTCTGCCTCTGCTGCCCGACGGCGCATCCGTCATTCTCAACGCGTCGGTAGTCGGCAGCAAAGGGCTGGCGGCAAACAGCGTCTATTCCGCGACTAAGGCGGCGGTGCGCTCTTTCGCCCGCACCTGGACCACCGATCTCAAGGCGCGTCGAATACGGGTGAATGCGATCAGCCCCGGCCCGATCGATACAGAAGGGTTGCGTGAGTTACTCGGCTCCGGGGAAGCGGGACAGGATCGGCTAAGGAGCCTCAGCTCCGTCGTGCCGCTGGGGCGGATGGGTAATCCCGATGAGATAGCGAAGGCTGCCGTGTTCCTGGCGTCGGACGACAGCAGCTTCGTCACTGGAATCGAGTTGTTTGTCGATGGCGGCTTTGCGCAGGTGTAAGTGGATTAGCCTGTTTGGCGGCGGCGCGAACTTCGTGCGAAGACTCGCGCGTCGCTTGAAGTAGCCGCCTGAAAGGCGGCTGCAGCCAGGATTGGCTGCCCCACAAGATACCTGGCCGAATTACCGGGGGGCATCCCGCCCAAATTTCCGATGTGAACTCAGGCCCCGCCAAGCCATTCTGTAATCACAGGAGATTTTATGGCAAACGAATTGGCCGCGCTTTCGAATGAACTCGCGGCGGCTGTTGAACAGGCGGGGAAGTCGGTAGTGGCGGTGCATGCGCGACCGCGGTTTTCATCGAGCGGCGTGTTCTGGAAACCGGGGGTGATTGTCACCGCCGAGCATGCCATCCGGCGTGAGGAAGAGATCACGGTCACGCTGCCGAGTGGCAAGAACGCGCCCGCGGTATTGGTGGGCAGCGACGCGGGCACGGATATCGCGGTGCTCAAAGTAGATGTTGAGGGCGCCGCGGTGCGACCGGCCAAGACCGCGCCTGTGGCCGGCAATCTGGCGCTGGCGATTGGCCGCTCGGAGGATTCGGGCGTCAACGCCACCATGGGCATTGTGAGCGCGGTTAGCGGCTCTTGGCGCACGTGGCGCGGCGGGCGGCTCGACCATTACATACGGCTCGATCTTACGATGCATCCGGGGTCGACGGGCGGACTGGTGATCGATGTGTCGGGCGCCGCGCTCGGCATCGCCACGCCGGCGCTTTCGCGCATCGCGGGCGTGGCCATTCCAGCCGCTACTATCGATCGCGTGGCGGGAGAGATTCTCACGCGCGGGCATGTGGCGCGCGGCTATCTGGGCGTGGGGCTGCAACCGGTCGAGCTGCCGGATCATCAGAAAGGTCTGATCGTACTTTCGCTCGAACCCAAGGGGCCCGCGGCCAATGCCGGGGTGCTTATCGGCGATATTCTGGTCGCTCTGGGCGGCAAACCGGTCGCCGACACGGACGATATCCAGGCGGCGCTCGAAGGGCACGCGGTAGGCAGCGCCATTGAGGCGGGTGTGTCGCGCGGGGGCGCGGTGCGCAGCGTCGCCATCACGGTGGGGGAACGGCCCCGTAAGGACTGACATGCGCGCATTCGGAGAGATTGCCGAGCGGCTTCGCCGTTCCACGGTGCAAGTGTTTCCGGACCAGCGCGGCGGCGGCTCGGGCGTGATCTGGACGAGCGACGGCGCGATTATGACCAACGCGCATGTGGCGCGCAAGGATGCGGCGGAGGTTCGACTGTGGGACGGCCGCCGCTTCCCGGCCCGCGTTACCAGCCGCGACGCACGGCGCGACCTGGCGGTGTTGCGGGTTGAGGCCGGTGGCCTCGATGCAGCAGCCGTAGGCGATTCAAGCGCGCTGCGGCCCGGCGAGTTGGTGATGGCGATCGGCAGCCCGCTGGGCTTCGCCGGCGCGCTGTCCACGGGGGTGGCGCATTCGACAGGCGGCGGGTGGATCTACGCCAACGTGCGGTTGGCGCCGGGCAACTCGGGCGGGCCGCTGGCGAATGCGCGCGGCGAGGTGATCGGCATCAACACGGCCGTCATTAACGGGCTGGGCATGGCGGTCCCGTCGAACGCCGCCGCGGAATTTCTGCGGCAAGGTCCGCGGCCGGCGCTGGGCGTCACGCTGCGGCCGGAAGAGCACGGGCTGCGCATTCTGCAAGTGGAGCCCAACGGACCGGCGGCGGGCGCGTCGCTGCGCGAAGGCGACCTGCTGCTGGGGTCGTTCGAAGAGCTGACGGCGGCGCTCGATTCCGGGCGCGAAGTGTTGCCGGTGCGCTTCCTGCGCGGGGAGCGTGTGCGCGAGGCCTACGTGCGATTGGGAGCGAGAGCGGAGGCGGCGTGACGCGGATCGTGATCGCGGCGGCGTCGGCAGTGGTGCGCGCCGGATTGGAAGCACTGTTGTCGGCGACGCCGGGCTGGGAAGTAGCTGGCTCGTTCGCCGATGCCTCCCACGTGGATTCGCTCAGGCCCGACGTGCTGGTGGCGGCGCTTCCGCTTGGCGCATTGCCGGCCGGAGCCAACGGGGTCAGCGCCGGGGTCAACCCAGCCATCGTGCTGCTCACGTCCGAAGGGCAGCCGGAGTGGACGGCGGACGCGCTGCGTTCCGGCGTGCGGGCGCTGCTGCCGCGGGATGCTCCGGCGGCTGCGATACTGGCCGCCGTGGAAGCGGCTGCGAACGGGCTGGCGGTGATCGATCCGCAGGAACTCGAAGGGTTGCTGGGGTCGCCAGGCCCGGTGGATGCCGCGGACACGGGCGGGGCGCCGCTGACGCCGCGCGAGATGGAAGTGCTGCGAATGATGGCCGATGGCGCGGCTAACAAGGAGATTGCCTGGAAGCTGGCGATTTCCGAGCACACGGTGAAGTTCCATGTGGCGTCGGTGATGGGGAAATTGAATGCTTCCAGCCGCACGGAAGCGGTGACGCGCGGGCTGCGGCGCGGGTTGATCCTGATGTAGGCTGTGGGACGGCCTGTTTCGATTTAGAGCTGTTCCGAGCGCTCCGGAGCGGCTCGGGACTCGGCAGGCCATGGGCCCGCCCCACGTTACTTCTCCGCGTGGTCGATGACTAGAGTTTCGACTGGGCCCTTGGCCGCTTGCAGTTTGAGGCCGAGGCCTTGAATCGAGGCGAAGATGGAAGCGATCGCATCGGGCTGATTGTCGTCCGCCGCATACTCGAACTGGAAATCGAAAGCTCCCTTCAGCCCGGTTCGGTCCAGCACCGGGCGGCGCAAGTATCCGGTCAGGCGCGTAGCCAAAAACTGCATGGAGGCATTCGTGCCGGCGATGCCGTTTCCGGATACGGTTCCACCGCCGCCGGGCCGGCCCACCCAGGGAAAATCGTCGGCGCTCTTGGCTGGTTTCAGCTTCAGCTCCTTATTGCCCGCTGTCAGCAGATAGACCGGACCTTCTTTCATCTCGCGGTGGAACTGTAAGTGGAAACGATCGGCCAAGAGCGCTTGCAGCATCAGCAACTGTTCCTCATTGGGAGGCGCCTTCTCGTAGGGCGGCATCGACTTGCTCGATTTCGAGGATTCCGGAGGCTTCGCAACGATGCTGTAGCGGTCGTTGCCGATCCATCGCGGGCCACCGGATATCTGGAAGCGCTGGACGCTGTATGCTTCTTCGATCAGCATCTCGAGCGTGTAATTGGTGGCGGTGATTCTGCCTCCGGGGTAGGTGAACAGCCCGATCGTTCTTTCGTCCGGAGTGGATAGCTTGACTGATGCCACTTCGAACGCTGTTGGACTTGCAGACTGACTGAAGAGCGCGCATGAAGCCAGAGCGGCAGCGCTCATGCTCAGAAATGCTCGCATTTCACAATCCTCCTGCGCCTCAGTGGTGGGTATGCTTTAGCTTGCCCGCCGGCTAGGCAAAGATCGCCGCATGCCATTTCGCGGCACGCAAGCTCAAGCGTAACACGGGATGGAGGCGACGGCACTGAAGGTGAGTGCGGCCTGGCGGCCCCTTGTTGGCATCCGGCCTTCAGCGGGATCGATATTCCAACACGGAACCACGCTTCTGGCGTACAAGTGTCCTGCGCGCGCGGCACGCGTAGAACCGGAATCCAGTTACTTTGAGCGGGAAGCGTTTGAGAGCGCCTGATCAGAACCACCCGTTAGTTTGTAGACGGTCATCGGTATCATTAGTGACAATACAGTAACGATTCAGTATTGAAGGTAACAGAAGCGAAGAAGCTAAGTTATATTTCCCACAAAGCTGCCGCGGCAACTGATCCCAGCGAAGCGGACAAGCACGAGCGATGTAAGTGAATCATGCGTGGGGGCGACGCGTATCGGGAATTACTATAAAGGGCTGCCGATGCACCGCGGAGCGCCGATAAGGCTGGTCGCGCCTGGCTGCGAAACCGATGTTATGTGATGAGTCTATCTTCTGGGTACCGCCCAAAATTTTTGAATCGGTATTTGATGCACGTTGGCGCGTCTCTAGTGTCTGTATTCCCACTCTCAACTCGTGATGCCAGCTGTTACTACCCTTGTCTTTACTCAACAAGCGCATTAGGCTAGTTCCAGTAGGGCCAAGGAAGGAACTAATGACGAAGAGCGTTCTAGCGTTGAGTATTATAGCTTTGGTGAGTATTCCCATGGCTGCAAGGGCAAGTCTGATAACGGGCGTGCTAAATGTCACAGGCACAGTTAACATATCCCTCGGGGATATCTCGTTCGAGGGCGGCGCGTTTAATATAAATGCCCCGGCCTCGACCCAACAAGGCGGTTTTATGGCTTTGGAGGGAACCACGGGCACTATCGATGACATCACAAACCCGCCCGATGCGACCGGCGTCGCGCTTGACGAGACAGACTTTATCACGTTCGCTGCTGCGCCGAATATCTCGTTTACGTTGACGTTCCTCTTTCCGGGAATCGACGGGGCGGGAGAATGTACAGATCCTATTCCAGCGACCGGGCAGATGTGCACGCCCAATGTACCGGATCAGTCTCCGTTCAACTTGCAGAATACCTCCGCCACAGCTTCCGCGGCTTCTTTCAATATTCTGGGAACTGAGGTAGACACCCTTACCGGCGACACTATCCCGGTTACGGGCGCTTTTACCGAACCGTTCACGGCCATGACATACCAGCAATTGGAGGCGGATGTCTTTGCTGGCGACACAATCACGACCGCGTTTTCTGCACAGTTCCAAACCGAAGCGCTGCCCTCGGGAACGCCGGAACCCAGCAGTTTGCTTGAGTTGATGATGGGGATTGCTTTGGTTGGGATTAGCGTTGTTTACCGGAGGAAACTCAAAAGAACCTAACGCTCACCACAGTTGTTTCTTCGCGAATCCCCGGCTTCAATTTGGCCCTCGACCGAAGCCGGGCGCCTGTTTGCGCAGGTCGACGAACAGAGTACAGTCTGGACTCACTCTGTCGGTCTTGAGAGTCCTACTTCCGCCTTCCACGTTTATGCGCTACACACCGCTCCATGACTCCAAACTTGAGAGTTATGGAGCGTGAGTTGGAACCCCGGTTGCCTAAGTACGCCACTTCATAAATAGGGCCTCCTATTTTGGAGAAGACCGCTCCCTAACGCAGGCGGGTCTTGATACGTTGGCGTATTTATGAAACGGGGTACTAAGCTAGAGCATCGGCGAATGCCGGACGGCGTTCGCTCTTCCCGGACCTCTCTCTGAATTACCCTTCCAGCCAGTTTGTGCGCCCCGGAGCGTCATCCCACGAACTTATCGCGGCATTCCTTCGAGCAGAAGTAAATCAGATGGCCCTGCACCGACCGGCTGACCCCGGTGGCGGGCGATACGTAGGTGCCGCAAACCGGGTCCTTCTTCAGTTCCATAGAGGGGGGCGCCTCGGAGCGGCTCTGCACGGCGACGCCGCGGCCGCGCTTGAACAGGTTCCCCAGGATCGACCGGACGATCAGGAACAGCAGAAGCGGAAGGATGAAATCGATGAAAAAACTGCGAATCATGGAATCGGGGCAGTCGAATGACGCCTGCCCCGGAAAATCGCGCTATGGCTTCTTCTTTGCAGGCTATTGCTTCTTTGTTTTCTTTGGAGGCGGCGCGTTGGGATTCTTGTAAGTCGAATCGACGGTCGAGCCCAATGTCGCCAGCATCTCCTTGGCCGACTGCGCGTAAGTGCCGTCCGGCTTAAGCCTCAGATACGTCTGGAACGCGTCCACCGTTCCGGGAACCGGAACCATCTTGCCATCGGCCCCTGTGGTCACCTTCGCCATCAGGTTCACGCCCATCTGGTAATAAGCATCCGCACAGTTAGCGTCGGCCGCGATCCCTTTCTTGAAAGTATCGATAGCCGGGTCCACCTGGCCCGCATTGGTCAACAACGCGCCCGCATTGTAGTAGTACTTGCACGCATTCGCCGGCTCGAGTTGCGCGGCTTTCTCCAATTCGCCGAGCGCCTCCTGGAATTTGCCGGACTTCGCCAGGGCCAAACCGTAGTTGTTGTGAAGCGATGCATCGTCGGGCTTCAGGGTGAGGGCTTTGTTGTAAGACTCGAGAGCCTTCGCCACGGCGGCGTCGTGATCGGGACCGGTCTTTGCGCCGGCCAAGCCCATGTAGGCTTCCGCGAGATGGCTCCACACCGCGAGCTGGGCCGGGTCGAGCTCGCCCGCCTTGTTGAAGCTCTCAATCGCCTGATCGTACTGTTTGGCTTCGAGCGCGGTCATGCCGCCATTGTAAGCGTCGTTGAGGGCGTTGTTCTTCTTGCGCTTATCTACCTGCGAATCGATCTGCTTCTGCAACTCCTTCTTCTGTTCCGGCGTCAGTTGGCGCGCAAGATCGTCGGAAATCTGGCCTGTCTCCATGGCCTTTTGAGCCAGCGCCTGCTTGGCGCCGGTATCGGCTTGAGTGGCCTTCATGTCGAAATCGAGCACTCGCGGGTCGCCCGGAGAGGTCGGCACGCCTTTCTGCTCATCGACCTGCTTGCCGTCGACCCAAACCGAAATATCGTACTTGCCGATGGGCAGTCCGTTGTAGATGTAATGACCGCGCTTGTCGGTCTTGCACTTATAGTCGCCCTTGATATCGGTGCGGTGAATCCTGACTTCGGCCCCCTGCACTATTTTGCCGTCCGTACCCTTCACCGTTCCTTCGATGCCAGTGATTTGCGCAAACGACGCAAGGGCAAACAGCGCCATCCCGGCAATCGATAAAGCCAGGTTGCGGATCTTCATAGAACCTCCAGATGTAAACTACTTGGTCAGAGATTACAGTATACTCCTATGGCTCGTCAAACAGACTGATCTGTTCCTTGGCGCCGGGCTTGGTTTTGCGCCGGTTGAGGGGGCTGCCCACCACTCCCAGCACTTCCACCGCTCGCAGCGCCTCGCGGGGGGCGAAGATGCGCTGATGGTTGCTCGAGGAATCGGGCGGGACAATCGTGAAGCCGTAATGCTCCACCTGCAAGAGGTTGTTAGGCATGATGCCCTCAAGAGCGTCGCCGTCGCGGAACTGAAGAACCACCCAGAGGCCTTCCATTTTGGGCCGGGTCTGAAAAACACGGCGTTCCGGCTGATCGGACGGCGTAAAATCGCGGACGAATGCGATAGTCTTGATGTCTGCGTACGGAATCGCCGCGATATTGCCCTCCACAGAGAGCACTTCCACCCCGCCAGGTTGCAGAAAGGAAACGGGATTGACGTAGCCGCAGAGCGGTTCCCGATCAAAACGGCGGACAACGGCCTTCTTGGTGGTGGATGTAGCCAAGTACTATCCATTCTTCACGATGTTTCGGTTTTTCACAAACATGTTTCAAACATTTCGGCGATTATTGTATCATTGGCACGATGTCCGATTCGCTTACGGTTGAATCTACGGAGCTTCGGGGCCAAATGACCGCGTTTCTCAACTTCTGCCGTATTGAAAAAGGGCTGTCGGCCAACTCGCTTAGCGCCTATTCCGCTGATTTATCGAAGTTTAACGCATTTTTGGGCGATTCGCCCACGCTTCAGGGCCCGGAAGAGATCCGTCTTTATATCGATCATTTATATGGAGTTAAGCTGGGCAACCGCTCGATTGCGCGCCATCTCACCACGCTGCGGAGCTTCTACGGGTTTCTGTTGAGAGAGGGCGCGATTGAGAGCGATCCCACGCAACTCCTGCGCAGTCCACGGCAATGGCAGACTATCCCGAAGTTCCTGAATCTGGAGGAGATCGAGCGGCTGTTGCAGGCCCCGGACCAAACCCGCTCCACCGGTCTGCGCGACCACGCCATGCTGCAATTGCTGTATGCTACCGGTTTGCGGGTTTCCGAGTTGTGCCGGGTGGGCATCGGCGATTTGAACCTGGAAGTAGGGGTTCTGCGCACTACCGGGAAGGGCAACAAGCAGCGGCTGGTCCCGGCGGGACGGGAGGCCATCCGCGCCGTCGAGGATTACACGAAGAACGGGCGACCGGCATTGCTGAAGGGCCGGGCCAGCCGGTATTTATTCGTGACGGCGCGCGGCGGCTGCCTCACCCGGCAGGCGTTTTGGAGCCTTCTTGCCATCCATGGAAAGAAGGCCGGTATTTTCCGCGGGCTGACGCCGCACGTTTTGCGGCACAGCTTTGCCACACATTTGCTGGAACACGGAGCCGACCTGCGCAGCGTGCAGGCGATGCTGGGGCACGCCGATATTTCGACGACGCAGATTTATACCCACGTGATGCGTTCGAGACTGCGCGAGACGGTTCAGAAACACCATCCCAGGGCTGAATAGTTGGAATCCTGAGTAGTTGGGAATGTTGAGCCGAGAGGGCTCCACAAAATGAGCGATTACATTTACATGTTGGAGAACCACCTGAGCGCCGACCAGAATCGGGTGGTGCAGGAAGTGCAAGCCGCCGCCGGCCAGGCGAACGTCAACGTCTTCCTGACCGGCGGCGCCATGCGCGATATGCTGGCCGGGTTTCGCATCCGCGATCTGGATTTCGTGGTGGAAGGGCCGGCGCTAAAGGTCGCCAAGGCGGTGAGCGACCGGACTGAAGCCACAGTTACGTCAACCGACGACAACCGCAAGAGCGCGGAGCTGCTGTTCCCGAGCGGCGTGACGGCGCAGATCGCGATGTCGAGGCAGGAGAAATACGCGCGCAGCGGAGCCAAGCCGCAAGTCTCGCCGGCGACCATTCAGGAAGATTTGCGCGGTCGCGATTTCACCTGCAACGCGGTGGCTCTCTCGCTGAACAGAGCTTCGCGCGGCCTGTTGCTCGACCCGATGAATGGACTCGCCGATATTGAGCGCCGCGAGCTGCGCTCGGTGAGCGCGTACGGCTTCTACGACGATCCATCGCGGTTGCTGCGGTTGATCCGGCTGCGCGTCCGCCTGGGATTTACAATC
>Ga0302324_100030202_pt1 | contig 10247 bp, 5 predicted proteins | sample Palsa_T0_1_FD_201949 | JGI IMG/M metagenome (GOLD analysis project Ga0302324, IMG submission 201949) | Peat permafrost microbial communities from Stordalen Mire near Abisko, Sweden - Palsa_T0_1 | ecosystem: Environmental > Terrestrial > Soil > Palsa > Peat permafrost | place: Sweden: Abisko... | reverse complement strand
GCTTCCTGGCCGACAAACGCGTACTGGCCCTCGATCTGTCGCTCATCGTTGCCGGAACCAAATACCGCGGTCAGTTTGAAGAGCGGCTCAAAACCATCATGAAAGAACTGATGGAGAACCAGAACTCGATCATCTTCATCGATGAGTTGCACACCCTGGTGGGTGCTGGCTCGGCAGAGGGTTCGCTCGATGCCGCCAACATCCTCAAGCCGGCCCTCTCTCGTGGCGAGATTCAATGCATTGGCGCAACCACGCCGGCCGAATATCGCAAATCAATTGAGAAGGACCGTTCGCTTGAGCGCCGCTTCCAGGCGGTCAAAGTGCCGCCTCCCAACGAAGAAGATGCGATCAAGATCATCATGGGCATTAAGGACCGCTACGAAAAGTTCCACGCGGTCAGCTACACCGATGACTCGATCCACTTCGCGGTGTCTCATTCCAATCGCTACATTCCCGATCGGTTCCTGCCCGACAAGGCAATTGACCTGATCGACGAGGCCGGTGCCCGCGTCAAGCTGCGCCAGACCTCATTGCCGGAAGAGATCACCGAGGTGCAGAAGCGCATCAAGTTCATCGTGCATCGCATGGAAAACGCGATCGCCAACCATGAGTTTGAGAAAGCGCGCTTCTATTCCGACGAGGAGCGTAAGGAGCGCGAGAACCTGCGCGCCCTGCGCGACAAGTATCACCTCGACGACTCGACCGCCGGAATCGTAGGCCGTGAAGACATCGAGGATGTGGTGAGCCGCTGGACCGGGGTTCCGATCACCTCGATCAAGGAAGAAGAGACCCAGAAGCTGCTACGGGTGGAAGAAGAGCTGCACAAGCGTGTGATCTCGCAGGACAAGGCGATCTCTGCCCTCTCCCGCGCGATTCGCCGCTCCCGTGCTGGCCTTAAATCCCCCAATCGCCCCATCGGTTCGTTCCTGTTCCTGGGGCCGACCGGCGTGGGCAAGACGGAAATGGCGCGCACCCTGGCCCAATTCCTCTTCGGCAGCGAGAAGGCTCTCATCCGCTTCGATATGTCCGAGTTCATGGAGAAGCACTCGGTCTCCAAGCTCATCGGTTCGCCTCCAGGCTATGTGGGCTACGAGGAAGGTGGGCAGCTCACTGAGCGTGTGAAGCGGTCGCCTTACTCTGTGGTTCTGCTGGACGAAATCGAGAAGGCGCATCCGGATGTCTTCAACATCCTCTTGCAGGTCTTTGAAGATGGTCAGCTCACCGACGGTTTGGGTAACACCGTCGACTTCAAGAACTCGATCATCATCATGACCTCGAACATCGGCGCGCGGCACCTGCAAAGAAAGCAGGGCCTGGGCTTCCAGTCCGATCGGGAAGACCTGCTGATGGACAAGATGGAGGAACTGGTCAAGAACGAAGTGAAGCGGACCTTCAATCCAGAATTTCTAAATCGTCTGGACGAAGTCATCATCTTCATGTCGCTTTCGGATTCGGATCTGATTCAGATTCTGGAGTTGCTGGTACAGCAACTGAATTCCAATCTGATTCAGAAGGCAATTACGCTGTCGGTAACCGAAGATGCGAAGAAGTGGATTCTCGAAAAGACATTAGTCGACCGCACGTATGGCGCGCGTCCTTTGCGCCGTGCCTTGCAGCGCTATGTCGAGGACCCATTGTCCGAAGCCTTGATTGCCGGCGGCATTGCAGAGCGTCCCGCCTTCCTCGAAGTCTACCTCGAAAACAACCAGCTCTTCTACCGGCCGGTAAGCGAAGTCGGAGAAGACAAGTCAACCGGCATCCTGCTCTTCAGCAACTAACCGAAGCGAGCCAAAGGCCGGGGCCAAAAGCCCCGGCCTTTTTGCGTCCATACCCTCCACTCATCATCTGCACACCTAACCGGATGTTTTCACCCCCTGACAAAACCGTCATCCTGAGCGAAGCGCCGGGTAGATCTATCGCCTGAGGGACAACTTGTCGCGCGGAGTCGAAGGACCCCGGCGATGTTGATTGGCAGATGCTCTCCAGAGTTTTCCAGCCACAAGCTACGTCCGGAGGGATCTGCGGCTTTTCAACCACCAACCAACGTTCTCGTTAGAATGACCTAAATGGCTTTATTGAAGCGCAAACCCTCGCTCCCTCATATAGGTTCCTTCTGCCTGGCCGCACTGACCCTCGTAAGCGCCGTCACCGCTTTTGCCCAGGACGCAAAACTCCCGGCGAACGACATCCCGCCTGACTTCAAAACCCCCGAGCAACCGCGTGACTATGACAAGCGCGTGGTCATGGTGCCGATGCGCGACGGCACAAAACTCTACACCGTCATTGTCGTCCCCAAAGGAGGGAAGGACGCCCCCATTCTCCTCACCCGTACGCCCTACGACGCGGCCAAGCGTGCCGAACGCTCCAAGAGCGGGCGCATGATCGAAGCTCTCCCTCTCAGTGACGAAGGCTTCGTGGAGGCGGGATACATCCGTGTCTATCAAGACGTCCGCGGCAAGTACGGCTCGGAGGGCGTGTACCTGATGACCCCGCCTCCGGTGAACTCGGGCTACAATCCGTCCGGCGCGGATGACACAACGGATGGATATGACACCATCGACTGGCTGGTGAAGAACGTGCCTGAATCCAACGGCCGCGTGGGCATGATCGGGTCAAGCTATGAAGGCTTCACCGTCGTGATGGCGCTCTTGAACCCGCATCCTGCATTCAAAGTTGCTGCACCTGAGAGTCCCATGGTGGATGGTTGGATGGGCGACGATTGGTTCCACTACGGTGCGTTCCGCCAGCCCAACATCGACTACATCCTCGGGCAAACCTCCAGGCGCGGCGACGGCGTCATGGTCCCGCACGAAAGGCGCGACGAATACTCAAACTATCTCGAGGCCGGTTCCGCGGGTGCATTTGCTAAGGCCGAAGGGCTGGACCAGCTGCCCTATTGGCACGTGATGCTCCAGCACACCACCTATGACGGCTTCTGGCAAAGCCAGGCGCTCGATAAGTTGATCGCGGCCAAACCGGTCACCGTGCCCACAATGTGGGAGCAAGGACTATGGGACCAGGAAGACATGTGGGGAGCCATCCACAGCTACCGCGCGCTCAAATCCAAAGGTGTTCCGGACACGATGAACTACCTGGTGATGGGTCCATGGTTCCACAGCCAGATAAACCGGGAAGGAAGGTCGCTCGGCACCCTGACCTGGGCCACTGACACGGCGGAGCAGTGGCGCCGTGAGGTGCTGTTGCCGTTCTTCAATCAATACCTCAAGCCCGGAGCCCCGCGCGCCGCCACCCCGCCGGTCTTCATCTACGACACCGGCGCCGACCACTGGGACACGCCAAAGATTTTTCCCGCAAGCTGCGAACAGGGATGCCCGGTACCCTCGAAGCCGCTCTATCTCACCGCGGGTGGTGGGCTCTCCTTTGATCAGCCCGCGGAAGCGAACGCCGCGAAATCGGACGACTATGTTTCGGACCCTGCAAAGCCCGTTCCGTACCGGCCTCGTCCGATCGACGACAGCGATGAAATGGGCTGGCGCACCTGGCTGGTGACGGACCAGCGCTTTGCGGATGGGCGCCCGGACGTCCTGACCTATGAAACCGAGCCGCTCAAGGAGCCGATGAAGTTATCCGGAGAGCCCGTAGTGCATCTCATCGCCTCAACCACGGGAACCGACGCAGACTGGGCGGTCAAATTGATTGATGTGCAGCCGGACCGGAAAGCGCCACCCATTCAGTTGAGCGGATACGAGCTGCCGATCGCCACGGACATCTTCCGCGGCCGCTACCGCACCAGCTTCGAACACCCGGAACCGATCAAGGCGAACGAGCCCTTGGCGTACACCTTCGCGCTACCCATGGTCAACCACACCTTCCAGCCTGGTCACAGGATCATGGTGCAGGTGCAGTCCACGCTCTTTCCTCTCTACGATCGCAACCCACAACGATATGTGGCCAACATGCTAGAAGCGAAACCAGACGACTATCAGAAAGCCACACAACGAATCTGGCATGACCCCGGCCACGCAAGCTTCATCACCTTGCCCGTAGTCCCCCTCGATCACCCATAAGCAGATCGCCGAGCCGCGCCGAAGGTAATCGACGGGTGCCCCTCGTTCGCACCAGCGTACGTGGGACGAAAACGATGGGCGCAGCCCAACGATCGCTTTCGCTGCATCGACCGGCAGCTCGCTTGGACAAACGAGTGCGCGGCTAAGCATTGGGAATCAAAGTGGCAACTAACGTACGGGTGCCCCACATCTCGCTCGTTTTTTGCGAGATGTGGGATACCACAGCTTTGAACCTGCGTACATTCGCGCAACACGTACATTTCGTTGAGTCTGATTTGCCGGCCGCCGCCCCTCCTCGCGCAATTACGTTATCTGCAACTTCTTTTACAATCACCCAGGAGTGACTGTGCTGAAAATCAGGGTAGTCGACTCACACACCGGCGGCGAGCCCACCCGTACCGTCATCGAAGGTGGCCCTGACCTCGGCGAAGGCAACCCGCACCAGCGCCTGCTCCTCTTCCAAAAGAACCACGAAGCCTTCCGCCGCGCGTTAGTCACCGAACCGCGCAGCTCTGAGGCAATGGTAGGCGCCTTGCTCTGCAAACCCAGCAACGTAGACTGTGTCACCGGCGTGATTTTCTTCAACAACAGCGGATGCCTGGGCATGTGCGGGCACGGAACCATCGGCGTCGTGGTCACTCTCTCTTACCTGGGCAAAATCAAGCCCGGCCATCATCGCATCGAAACTCCGGTCGGCATCGTGGGAGCGACGCTGCATGAAGACCATACTGTGACCATCGAAAACGTACCCAGTTATCGATATGCCGCTGCCGTCGAGGTGCAGGTACCCGGATACGGCCAGGTCACCGGAGACATTGCCTGGGGCGGCAACTGGTTTTTCCTGGTGAAAGAACACCCTTTTACCATTGATCGCGCGCATCTGGGACAGCTCATCGATTACACCTGGGCCATCCGGCAGGCGCTCACCGCCAATAAAATCCACGGAGCTGATGGAGCCGAGATCGACCACATCGAACTCCACAGTCCTTCCTCCACTCCAAACATCGATAGCCGCAATTTTGTCCTCTGTCCGGGCAGGGAATACGACCGCTCTCCCTGCGGCACGGGTACCAGCGCAAAGTTGGCCTGCCTGCATGCGGAAGGCATCCTTGCCCCCGGTCAGGTCTGGCGCCAGGAAAGCATGATCGGCAGCGTCTTCGAAGGCAGCCTGGTGGAGCGGGATGGACACCTCCTCCCGAACATTACCGGCTCCGCTTTTGTCACCGCAGAGTCGACCCTCATCCTGGATCCAAAGGACGCCTTTTGCTGGGGCATCCCGGCATGACCCCCGCCTTCGACGCAGTGATTGTCGGAGGTGGCATTGTCGGCGCGGCCTGTGCCCTGGCTTTTTCCCAACGGGGGATGCGCATTGCACTGGTCGAGCAAGGGGAAATCGGAGCAGGCGCCACTGCTGCAGCGATGGGCCACATCGTCGTGCTGGATGACTCACCAGCGCAACTGGCTCTCACCCGCTACTCGCAATCACTATGGAAGCAGCTCGCGGCAAGCCTGCCCCCGGATGCGGAGTACACTCAGCGCGGCACCCTCTGGGTGGCCGAAGATGATGAGGAAATGCAGGAGATTTGTCGCAAACACAGTGCCTATAGTGACGCCGGGATCTCCTGCAAGACAATAGACGCGCAGTCACTTGCGCGCATCGAGCCGGCTCTCCGTCCTGGGCTCGCCGGGGGGCTGTTGATGGCAGAGGACGCAGTCGTCGCTCCGCGCGCCGGCGCCCGGTTTCTTCTCGCCGAGGCTCTCAGAAGCAACGCCATCCTGGTGGAAGAGAAAGCGGTGACCATGGGCTCCGGCAGAGTCATGGTCCGCAGTGGCCGCGAACTGCAGGCGCCCATCCTCATCAACGCCGCCGGAGAAGGGGCTCCGGAACTGACACCCGGTCTTCCGGTGGCAATGCGGAAAGGCCATTTGGCGATCACCCATCCCTATCCCGGTTTCCTCCGTTACCAGGTGGTCGAGCTCGGATACCTGAAAAGCGCCCATGTAACAACAACGGATACCGTAGCCTTCAACGTGCAGCCGAGACAGAACGGACAACTGCTCATTGGATCCTCGCGCCAGTTCGGGGTGGAGAGAAGGGAAGTGGACGAGGCCGTACTTGCTCGCATGCTCGAGCGCGCCGGCGAATTTATTCCGTCGCTGTCGTCACTCACCATCGAACGAACGTGGACCGGCTTTCGCTCCGCGACCCCGGACAAGCTCCCGCTGATTGGCCCCTCGACGAAAGACAAAACCGTCTTCCTGGCCACCGGGCACGAGGGCCTTGGCATCACCACATCGCTAGCCACCGCTCAGCTGCTGGCGGATTGGATTGCCGCAAAAGCCACGGTCATTCCCATCGAGCCCTACTTGCCGTCCCGCCATGCGGTATGATGCTGGCAAGAAGGCGTTTACTTTCTCTGCAACAAACCCGTCCTCGAACGTATCTAAAGGGTATGCCCGGGGCCCTCAAGCCGTACCCAAACGTCGCGCCTGAACCGGGCATCCACCGGGGCGGCAATCACACAAAATCTGAGCAGGAGCACACGTGGAACTGGCATTGGAATTGAAACAGGTATCGCTGATCGGATTCGGAGATGGCACAGAGGGAGCATCCTTTACCGGGATGAACCCAGCAACCGGCCAGCCCCTGGAGCCGAAATTCTTTTCCGCCCGCCCTGAAGATCTGCAACGTGCGGCTGCCCTGGCGCGACGCGCCTTCCCCACATATAGCAATCTGTCGGGCAAAGACAAAGGCGCCTTTCTACGCCGAATCGCGGCCGCCATCGAAGCGTCGGCGCCGGCGATCATCCAACGCGCTCACCTGGAAACAGCATTGCCCGAAGCCCGCCTGCAGAGCGAGCTGGCGCGAACCTGCAATCAACTGCGCCTCTTTGCAGAAGTAGTAGAAGAAGGTTCATGGGTCGACGCCCGTATCGACTCGGCCGATCCCAGCCGTAAGCCACTGCCCAAGCCCTCCATGGGTTCTATGCACAAACCCCTCGGACCAGTGGCCGTTTTCGGCGCCAGCAACTTCCCCCTGGCCTTTTCCGTGGCCGGCGGAGACACCGCGTCCGCACTGGCCGCAGGGAATCCCGTCATTGTGAAGGCGCATCCAGCGCATCCGGGAACCAGCGCGCTCGTCGGCCAGGCAGTCCGCGAAAGCGTACAGGCGTGCGGCTTGCCCGAAGGCGTATTTTCGCTGCTCTTCGATGCTGGCGTAGAGGTAGGCGTGGAGCTGGTGAAGCATCCCGCCATCAAGGCAGTGGCCTTTACCGGGTCTTTCGCCGGCGGCACGGCCTTGATGAAACTCGCAGCCGCTCGTCGCGAGCCGATCCCCTGCTACTCCGAAATGGGCAGCGTGAACCCCATATTCGTTCTGCCCGGCGCTTTGAAGCAACGCGGAACAGCAGTCGCCGCCGGCCTGCAGACCTCATTTACCTTGGGCGGCGGTCAGATGTGCACCAAGCCGGGCCTGGTCCTGGTACCGCGGCAAGACGGTACCCCGGCTTTCCTGAAGGAACTGGGGGAAAGGGTCAGCACCACCCCGTCGCAAACCCTTCTGACCAAAGCCATTGCCGACCGCTACAACTCGGCAGTCAAAGGGCGTATCTCCGATGCCAACGTATTTGCGGAGGGCGCAAAAGTAGAAGATACCGCAGCGGCGACCGTCCAGGCTTCGCTCTTTGTCGCCGACTACAGAGACCTGATGGAACATGTGGACCTCGCCCAGGAAATCTTCGGTCCCACCACCGTCGTGGTTGGTTACCACGACCGAAGCCAATTGTTGGCCGTTGCCGAGCAGTTGGAAGGACATCTGACCGCGACCGTCCATGCGGACGAGAGCGAGCTGGCCGACTACGCCGATCTGATCGACATTCTCTCCCGCAAGGCAGGCCGCCTCATCCTGAACGGTTACCCCACCGGGGTAGAGGTCTCAAATGCCATGGTGCACGGCGGGCCATTCCCGGCAACCAGCGATGGGCGCTCCACCTCCGTGGGCACACAGGCCATCTATCGCTTCACGCGCCTCGTCTGTTATCAATCGTTTCCCGATGCCGCGCTGCCGGATGAGCTGAAGAGCACCAACCCGCTCGGAATCATGCGCATGGTGGACGGAGACCGAACCCGCAAACCCACCGCCTAACGTCCCGCTATGCGGTCCGGTGGCGACTGAGTGGCCCTGGGCTGTAAACTTTCTTGCGACAGCAAGAGGGAGCAATGGCCGTGATCTTCGAAGACAAGAACCGTAGAGATTTCCTGAAGATGGGTAGCGCGGTACTCGCCGGCGCAGCCGTGCCGTGGACTGCGACCAGCTACGCTGCCATCGCGGGCGCCAACGATCGCGTCCGGGTAGGGCTTATCGGTGCCGGGGATCGCGCCAAAGTGGCATTAGTCCCGGCGTTCCAGGAACACGCGAAAGAGCTCAACTTTGAATTCGTCGCCGTATCCGATATTTGGAACCGTCGCCGTGACGAAGGCGCCGCGTTTATCCAAAAACAGTGCGGTGGTGGTCCGGTCGCCAGCGTGCGCAACAACGACGAGCTTTATGCGCGCAAAGATATAGACGCCGTTATCGTCGCCACCGCCGATTTTCAGCACGCCCTGCACGGCGTCGAAGCAGTGCAGGCGGGGCGCGATGCGTATGTGGAAAAACCCACGGCTCATACCATGGAGGACGCACGCGCGTTCCTGGCCGCAGTCGAGCAGACTGGAAAAGTAGTAGCCGTCGGCACCCAGCGCCGCAGCACCCCCAGTTATCAAAAGGCCTACGAGTACATTCAGTCGGGAAAATTCGGCGACATCGTCGCGGTGGAAATGACCTGGAACGTCAATCAACCCGGTCGTTGGCGGCGTCCCGGCGTCGTGCCCCTCTTGAAGGAGCAGGATACGGATTGGAAGCGCTACCTGCTCAATCGGCCCTATGAGGCCTTTGACGCTCGTAAATATCTCGAGTTCCGTCTTTTTTGGCCCTATTCCTCTGGAATCCCCGATCAATGGCTGGTGCACCAGATCGACACCGTTCACTGGTTCACCGGCTATCCTCATCCGCGCAGCGTGGTTGCCAATGGTGGTGTCTACCTCTGGAAGGACGGTCGCAAAAATTGGGACACCATGACCGCCGTGTTCGATTACGGTCCGCTCGACGATCCGAGCAAGGGCTTTCAGGTAATCTATTCGTCGCGCATGACCAACTCCGCGGGGGGAGTCAAAGAAATCTACTACTCCAATGGCGGCATGCTCGATATGGATAAGCAGTGCGTCAACTCCGAGGGCGGAATGACCGCGACAGCAGCTGCCGAAATGGGCATGAAGCAGAATCTGCTGGGCGACTACTCGCTCACCGATACGCTCATGAAAGCCGAGACCTCGGCCAATACCGGCAATGATCCCATGACCTCGGCCAACATGCGCAACTGGATGGAGTGTGTTCGCTCCCGCAAAACGCCCAACGCCAGCATCCAGGCGGGCTACAGCCATTCGGTGGCGCTGTGCATGAATATTGCCGCCATTCAGACCGGCCAGCGTGTCACCTTTGACGATAAGTCGCAGCAGGTGATGGCCGGAGATAAGGTCTTTGCGTAGGAACGATCAAGCCCTGCGTATTAACCAGTAAACGGGAACGGCGGTTTCTTCTAATCCCACTCACCAGACGCTCTATGGAAGCGTCGCCCTCCCCTTTGTCATCCCGACCGGAGCGAACCCGGATTTCCTGCCACTCATGACTGGACAAGACCGCGTATGCGCCCTTCCGTAAAGAAGGGCGCATGAAGTGCGACAACGCCACCAAGTTCTACAGGAAATCCGGGGTAGCGCAGTGGAGGGACCTGCTGTTTCTTTTTCGGTGTCATCAAGGCGCTTCGTCCGACACTCTGATCTATTTCCGCGGCTTACCCCAGTAGATAAAAGTTCCGAAGCGGGAGGTCGTGACGATATCCATTGCGCCGTCTTTGTTGAGATCGACGGCGAGCACATCGGAACCGACTCCGGTATGACTGTCGATCAGCTCGGGGACGAACTCTGCTCCCCCCGGCGCCTTTGGATTGCGTACTGTCTTGTATACGTATAAGACAGGTTGCCCGTACGGGTCGGGATCAAGATAGGTGTCGAGGTGCGACCAGTAGCGTTTGCCCACAATGAAATCAGGGATGCCGTCGCCATCGACATCGGCATAAGTCGTTCCGTGCGGCTCTGAGAAGGCAACTCCGCCGGCGTTCTTCG
>Ga0302324_100030201_pt1 | contig 10247 bp, 6 predicted proteins | sample Palsa_T0_1_FD_201949 | JGI IMG/M metagenome (GOLD analysis project Ga0302324, IMG submission 201949) | Peat permafrost microbial communities from Stordalen Mire near Abisko, Sweden - Palsa_T0_1 | ecosystem: Environmental > Terrestrial > Soil > Palsa > Peat permafrost | place: Sweden: Abisko... | reverse complement strand
GAAATGCGTAATTTATTTTCGGGAGGCGCGAGCAGCCCGCAGAGCGGGCCTCTTTTGATTTGTTCTGTCTCCTGCGAGTCCGTGACTTCATGCCATGAAAAATGGAGCGGGTGAAGGGAATCGAACCCTCGTGACAATCGGTTGATATTCGGCCCGTGCTGGCGATTTTCCGAAGAATTGGTTTGTCACCTCAACCAAGACGACGCAGGATTGTTCCACTTATGAGCGGCAGGAAGCCAGAAAAAGTCCTTCAAATTGAAGCGGTCGAAGTCGACCAGTTGCTGCTTGATCCCGAAAACCCGCGTTTGGAGGGCATGGTGAAGACCACCGATCAGGTGGAACTCATCAAGGCGATGTGGAAGGAAATGGCAGTGAACGAGGTAGCGTTGTCGATCGCCGCGAATGGTTTTTTTGAAGAAGAGCCGCTGTTTGCGATTCCTGCTTCGCCGATCAACGGGAAGAAGGCTTATTGCGTAGTCGAAGGGAACCGGCGGCTTACGGCCGTAAAACTCCTGCGTGACGAGAATCTTCGGAAGGCAGTTCGGGCGACAGACTTGCCAGCACTTGACGCAAAAGCCCTGGACAGACTGCAAACGCTACCCGTTTCGATTTATCCCAAGCGCGAGGACTTGTGGGAATATTTTGGCTTCCGGCATGTAAACGGGCCGAAAGAATGGGATTCATTGAGCAAGGCGGCTTATGTGGCAAAAGTCCGGCGCGAGTATGGCAAGAGCCTGGAAGAAATCACGCGGAAGATTGGCGACCAGCACAGCACAGTCAAACGAATTTATCGCGGGTATGTGCTATTGGAACAGGCCGAAAAATCCACGAAATTCAACCGCGAAGACATTCACCGGAACCGGTTTTATTTTTCGCATTTATACACCGCGACGGATTACCCGGAGGTGCTGGCTTTTTTGGGCACAAATGCGGAAGCCTCCCTGCATGACAATCCAATCGCAAGGAAACAATTGCCCGACTTGGAGCAATTGATGGTCTGGCTGTTTGGCAGTAAAGAGCGCAAACTTGAACCGGTCGTGCGAACACAAGCGCCGGATCTGTCTTATCTCCGATCTGTCATTGGCAACAAGCCGGCTCTGGCGGCGTTGCGGTCGGGAATCAGTTTGCAACGTGCCCATGCCATCAGCCTTGGAGACAGTCGCCGCTTTGAAGATTCACTGGCCCAGGCCAAAGATGCCTTGCAGGAAGCCAAGGCAACGGTGACAACCGGTTACAAAGGCGACAAACAACTTTTGGAGCAGATGGAATCCATTGGGACCCTCACCACGAGCCTGCTGGAAGAAATGCGCAAAATCAAATCCAAGTAACGCACACCGTCATGGCTTTCATCGAATTTCCTGGGACCTTTCAGCCGGAAGATCTGGCCGATTGGCTGGAACTGACCGCAATTCAGGCGGCGGATAAAAACGCAAGCGCCGGAGATTTGGAGCGTGAACTTAAACGGCTGGGCAAGGCCGACCCGGAAGAACTCATAGGGAATGTATTCACCGAAATTGACCGCCGGGAAAGCGCCGCCGGAAAAGACGCCTATCCCTTTGAAAGAAAAAATACGTCCATAGAATTGAAGGCAAAGCCCGACGCTTATCCCGCCTATATCTTTTGCCTGGCGCTTTCCTACTGCAAATGGAAGACGCGCAAGGGAGCGCCGGAAAATCCGTGGCTTCTGTTCGAGGAACTGGCGCGATACACCGCCCAGAACTATCTGGGCGGCGAGGCCATCATTTTTGGAACAAGCTGCCGTCACAAAAAGACCGGCGAAAAGCGATTTGTCACCAACATCAACGACCTTGCCAAAAAGCTGGGCGAGGGCGATGGATTCAAAAGGCAGCCCACCCTTTCAGCCAAGGATAGCAAATTAGACTTGGTGGCGTGGAAAGGTTTTCAAGACGGCCGGGCCAGCCAAATCATTCTATTCGGGCAATGCGCTGCGGGGGACAACTGGATCAACAAACTCACCGAACTCGACCCGAATGTTTTTTGGGACCAATGGATGGACCGAGGGTCCGTCAGTTCGCTGCTCCGTTCTGTTTTCATGCCCCACCGGGTTCACGACCACGACCAATGGAACAAGCACGCGCGGTCGGCAAGGCTGCTCTTTGACCGCTGCCGCGTGGTCGCACATTCCCACGGAGCCACAGCCACTGGCGGGTTTGCCAACCGGTTGCTCAATTGCTGCCGGATGGAGTGGAAGCTCGACATTTAGGTTTGGGCGGAGTTTTTAGCCAGCCAAAACATTTGGAGATCATCAGTTCCCGTTTCGTGGTGTGGTGTGTGGTGCGCATGGCGATGGTCTTGACCCGAAACCCATACTTCCTAGCCCAGCACCGGACTTCGCGTGTGTCGTCGTAGGTCATCAACACATCGCCCTTCACCTGTTGCAAAACCTTAAACAAGCGCTCGTGGTCAATATCCCAATGACGGTAGAGACGCCGCGCCGCCTTCGTATAAGGCGGATCCACAAAAAACAACGCGGTTTTCTTGTGCTGGTGTTTTTGAATCAACTTAAACCCGTCGCACTGGAAGAAATTCAATTTGTCTTTAAACGCGGAAATCGCGGCGATCCGGCCGGAAATCGTTTTGGGATACCAGCGCGAGCGCACTCCCATGCCGTCCTCGCCTTTGCGGATCAATCCAGCTCCGTCCGCAATCACGCCGCCACGAGCGGTGCGATTGCGAAGCAGGCAATGAAACGCCCGTTCGTGCAGGGTGGCGGGTTTTTGTTCAAGGTGCTGTATTACGTTCCGGCGGCCGATGGGAAAGCTGCGGACTTTTTCAGCCAACCAGACGGCATGGCCGTTCAGTATGGATTTCCATGCCGCCGCAACATCCCGGTCGAGTTCGGAAAATTCCGCCTTGTCCACCAGATTGGCATGGACAGCGGACAAGGAAATGTTGGCGCCGCCTGCGAACGGTTCCACCAGCAACTTCGGACGAACCGGCCGGTTGGCAATCCATTTGCTGGCGATTTTTACAAACCAGCTTTTGCCGCCCGCGTAGCGAAACGGACTTTTCAACCCCTTTTTGGGTTTAATCGATTTCGCGGATTTCTTGCTCAAATTTTTTTTTGTCACGGCATGTGTGCTCTGAACTATGGCGACCTTGAACACCTTCATCAACTCGCCGATATGGTTGATGACCTTGACGGCGATGCGGCCGGATTCGCTTCCGGATATGCGTTCGATCGTGCCGAAGATAAAGCGAAATCTCCACAATTCTCCGAGATGAAGGACCGGCAGTGTCATCTAAAATCCCGTTTTCCGGCTACATTTTAGCTACAGCAAATGCAATGCCTTGATAATAAATGGAGCGGGTGAAGGGAATCGAACCCTCGTTATGATTCCCTTCAAAAGTCACGGGCCAGCTCGACTCACAAATAGTGAAGTCCGATAAAATCACACCGGCTCCGGATTAGCTCCGTCGCTGCCGTCCGTGTTGACGGCAAACACTGTGCCATAGCCATTAATCGCCGCCCATCCGATGTCCCCTACAGGACATTTCATCGTAAGACGACGCGGTAGAAACGATGGAGATTCGTGGGGACATCCGAGAAATAGAGCGGCCCGCCGGCCAGCAGGTTGGTTAGCAGCGGAATCCAAGTTTTCAGGTCCGCGCTGGCCTGGATCACGACATTCGATCCAGCCGGTCCAGACACATCAAAGCCAAATACTCCATTGGTGATCCCAAACGCCGCGTCGATCGGAATCGAAATGGAGGCTCCCGCTCCAAGCAACCCCGTAGATAGCCGGAAAACGGTGCCGTTTCCGCCGAAGACGGCATCTGAAGTCGTTCCATAGAAATTGCCATCGCTGCCCTGCACCAGCCCTGCCTCGGGGAACCCGCCATCATTGCCGTCGGTGAAGGAATACAAACTGGTCAGCGCCCCAGTGGCGCTGATTTTGAACACGGTGCCAGCGACGCTCGCGCCGTCCTCGTAAGTCGTGCCATAGAAATTGCCGTCGCTGCCCTGCACCAGCCCTGCCTCGGGATACGCGCCATCGTTCCCGCCGGTGAAGGAATACAAACTGGTCAGCGCCCCAGTGGCGCTGATTTTGAACACGGCGCCCCAGCCGCCGTTCGTGCCGCCGTATTTAGTCGTGCCATAGAAATAGCCATCGCTACCCTGAACCAGCCCTGCATCGGGACGCGAGCCATCACTGCCGCCGGTGAAGGAATACAAACTGGTCAGCGCCCCAGTGGCGCTGATTTTGAAGACGGTGCCAGCGTTCGTGCCGCCGCCTTCAGTCGTGCCATAGAAATTGCCGTCGCTGCCCTGCACCAGCCCTGACTGGGGATACGCGCCATCGTTCCCGCGGGTGAAGGAATACAAACTGGTCAGCGCCCCAGTGACGCTGATCTTGAACACGGTGCCATAGCCGTTCGTGCCGCCGCGGGAAGCCGTGCCATAGAAATTGCCGTCGCTGCCCTGCACCAACCCAGCCTCGGGCCAGTAGCCATCATTGCCGCCGGTGAAGGAATACAGGCTGGTCAGCGCGCCATCGCTGCTGATTTTGAACACGGTGCCAATGCCGTACGTGCCGCCGACGAAAGTCGTGCCATAGAAATAGCCGTCGCTGCCCTGCACCAGCCCTGCGAGGGGTTCCGCGCCATCATTGCCGCTGGCAAATGAATACAAACTGGTCAGCGCACCATTGGTGCTGATTTCGAACACGGTGCCCGAGCCGCCGTTCGTTCCGCCGCTGGAAGTCGTGCTATAGAAATAGCCGTCGCCGCCCTGCACCAGCCCGGCAACGGGACTGCCGCCATCATTGGCGCCGCTGAACGAATACAGACTGGTCAGCGCACCATTGGTGGTGATTTTGAACACGGTGCCGACGTAGTGCGTGCCACCGCCGGAAGTCGTGCTATAAAAATCGCCGTCGCTGCCCTGCACCAGCCCGGCAACGGGACTGCTGCCGTCATTGCCGCCGGTGAAGGAATACAGACCGGTCAGCGCACCGTCGGCGCTGATCTTGAACACGTTGCCAGCGTCGTTCGTGCCGCCGCCGGAAGTCGTGCCATAGAAATTGCCGTCGCTGCCCTCAACCAGCCCTGCATCGGGATTTGCACCATCATTGCCGCCGGTGAAGGAATACAAACTGGTCAGCGCCCCAGTGGCGCTGATCTTGAACACGGCGCCATTGGTGTCCATGCCGCCGTTTGCTGCCGTACCATAGAAATTGCCGTCGCTGCCCTGCACCAGCCCGGCAACGGGATTTGCGCCATCATTGCCGCCGGTAAACGAATACAAACTGGTCAACGCCCCGTCGGCGCTGATTTCGAACACGGTGCCATTGGTGTCCATGCCGCCCCACGCAGTCGTGCCATAGAAATTGCCGTCGCTGCCCTGCACCAGCCCGGCAACGGGATTTGCGCCATCATTGCCGCCGGTGAAGGAATACAAACTGGTCAGCGCCCCGGTGGCGCTGATCTTGAACACGGCGCCAGCGTCGTTCGTGCCGCCGTTTTCCGTCGTGCCATAGAAATAGCCATCGCTGCCTTGCACCAGCCCGTTCGGACCAGCGCCATCGTTCCCGCCGGTGAAGGAATACAAACTGCTCAGCGCCCCAGTGGCGCTGACCTTGAACACGGTGCCAACGCCGTTCGCGCCGCCGATGTAAGTCGTGCCATAGAAATTGCCATCGCTGCCCTGCACCAGAGTGGCCTCGGGATCGTTCCCATTGGGGAAAACCGGGAATGAGGAAAGGGTGGTCAAGACCACGCCGGCCTGGGCGAGATAGGCCGGCAGCATCAGCGCGGCACACAGAAGGATTCTCAATTTCATGGCTGTTTTGAACATCCCGGAGTTGGTTACGCTAGGCGTTTGATTGTTTTTCATAATTTTATCACACGATCGTTTTTTCCTTTATCAAAGTTGTTCTACAGAAATGGCGGGAACTTATTACACACCAATTTGACGATGGTCTGCCTCGGTGGGGCGGGTGGGGGTGAGGCGGTGAGATTTGGCGGCGAGGATTTTAGCTCTTCGACGTTTTCGGCGAAGCTGGCGGGAGGAGACAAGATTGCGGTTAGGGTAGCGTTAGCTCATTGCCGCACAAATTACGGCTGGCGTCATGGCTTGGCGGCGTCGGAACCGCGCAGCAAGACCTTGGCTTCCTTGTAGGCCAGCCAGCAAGTCAGCACGTTCTCAGAGGCGGGTTTTCCGTCCACCAGCGGTTTGCTCTCGTCTTTGGGCAGCGGAGGCATTTGTGATTCAGCCTGACTGAAAAGCTTCCGGGCCTCCTCGGTCCTGTTCTGCCGAAACAGGTTCATGACGCGATAAAAGCGTGCGATTCCGGGAATTTCGCGCGCTTCACCCGCCGTCTGCTCCGCAAGGGTCAGAGTCCGTTCGGCGTCTGCGTATTGGCCGTTGCGATGCTCAGCCATTCCGAGGGCCAGTTGAGACCACGGCAGATACGGATCGCTTTTCCCCAGTTCCACAGCTCGCCTAGCAAGGTCGAGGGCTTTCGCCGGCACGGCGGCGTCGGTGAATGGCCGCAGGCACGCGGCTTTGGCCGCGCGCTCCGCCGTGATCTCCTGGTCCGTTCCATCCGCTTGTTGCACCAGGCGGTGGCGAGTGGCTTCGTAATCGGCGTCCTGGTCGAACCATGCCTGCCAGATCGCCAATCTGAGCGAGACAAGTGTGTCCTTGGGGGCCGCCTCGCAGGCCTTCATTAGAAGTGTGACCGCCTCTTTGCCGCGACCGACGGAAGTGTAGGAAACTGCCAAGTTGTTCATTGCCAGGATCGTGTCGGGGCGCTCCGGGCCGCTGAATTTCTGGCGAAGGGCCAGAGCCTGCTCCCACAGCTTGATCGCCTCGTCCAGACGGCCCGCGTCGGAGTAAGAAATCGCCAGGTTGTTCATCGCCATGAGTGTGTCGCGGTTTTCCACGCCGTTTACCTTGAGGCAGAGCGCCAAGACTTCTTGCCCCAGCTTGAGCGCTTCGCCCCGACGGCCAACCTTGTCGTAAGAAATCGCCAGGTTGTTCATCGCCATGAGTGTGTCGGGGTGTTCCGGGCCGAGCACCTTGCGGCAGAGCGCCAGCACCTGTTCCCGCAGCTTGAGCGCTTCGTCCTGACGGCCAGCCTCGTCATAGGAAGTCGACAGGTTGTTCAGGGCCTGGAGCGTGACGGGGTGTTCCGGGCCGAGGACTTTTCGATCATACGCCAGCACCTGCTCCCGCAGCTTGAGCGCTTCGTCCCGACGGCCAACTTCGTCATAGGAAATGGCCAGGTTGTCCATTGCCATGATCTTCAGAGAGCCTTGCTGGCTGCTTGCTTTGCCGTTCAGCGCCAACACCTCTTCCCGTAGCTTGAGGGCTTCGTCCCGACGGCCAGCTTCGTCAAAGGATTCCGCCAGATTGTTCATCGCCGCAAGGGTCGAGGAGCTTTCCAAGCTGTTGACTTTGCGCCGGAGCGCCAGCACCTGCTCCCGCATTTTGAGCGCTTCGTCCCGGCGGCCAGCCTTGGCGTAGGAAAGAGCCAGGTTGTTCATGGCCGTGACGGTGTGATCGCTTTCCAGGCCGAACACTTTGCGGCTAAGCGTCAGTTCCTGCTCCTGCAACTTGAGCGCTTCGTCCCGGCGGCCGGCCTGGTCATAGTAGTGTGCCAGGCTGCCAATCGCCCTGACTGTGTTGGAGTTTTCCAGGCCGAAGGTGGCCAGATAATAGTCGCGGACTTTCTCTTGCAAAAGGACGGCATCGTCGTAGAGACCCAGCCCATTATAGGTCGATCCGAGGGTGGCCTGCAACTTGGCCCTTAGCGGGGGTTGACTGGCGAGGTCGGTCTCCAGCTTTTTCGCCGCCGCGCCGAGTGTTTCGGCCACTGTGATGGTGCGGCCGTCGCGAGTTGGGTCCGGACTTCGGAACACTTCCGTCAGGAACTTGGAGATCGCTTCCGATTCGGTCAGACGCTGTTTGGCTAGGGTCGCGTTGGCTTCGGCTTCTTTGCGGGCGTTTTCCGACTCGATCGACCGCCCTGCCGCAAGCTTCTCCGCCCGGGTTGCCCGGACGGCCTGCCACGCGCTGATGCAAGTCGCCGCCACCAGCATCGCCGCCATCAGCGCGGCCACGGTTAGAGCGCCCTTGTTTCGCCGCACCAATTTCTGAAACCGATACAGGTTGCTCGGTGGCCGCGCCAAAACCGCCTCGTTGTCCAGATGGCGCTTGAGGTCCATCGCCAACCCGTTGGCCGTCTCGTAACGGCGCGAGCGGTCCTTCTCCAGGCACTTCATGGCGATCCAGTCCAGATCTCCGCGAACCAGATGGATAAGACGCGGCGAATCGGTCTGGCGAGCCCGGGCGGCGGTGGTCTGGTCCTCGGCTGCCAGCGTGCTCAGCTTCTGCGATGGACGCTGCGGTTCTTCCTCGCGAATGACGCGCCGGATTTCATCCAAGCCGGCCGAGAACAATTTCCTGGCATCGAACGGTGTTTTGCCCGTGAGCAATTCATAGAGCAGCACTCCCAAACTGTAGATATCGCTGCGGGTATCCACGTCCAGGGCGCTCAGTTTCGCTTGTTCCGGACTCATATAGGCGGGCGTGCCAATGAATTGTTCGAGCGCCGTGAAGACTGTCTTGTCGGTGAGCGTTTGGCCCGCCGTGGCTTTGGCGATGCCGAAATCGATGATCTTGGGCACGGGTACCCCGTCGTGGTCGGCGACGAGAATGTTCGAGGGTTTGATGTCACGATGGATGATTCCCTTCTGATGCGCGTGCTGAATTGCGTGGCAAACCTGAATGAAAAGTTCAAGCCGCAGCGCGGTAGGCAATTTGTTTTCATCGCAGTAATGGGTGATGGGAATGCCCCGCACCAGTTCCATGACAAAAAATGGCCGGCCAGTTTCGGTGGCTCCGGCTTCGAGCACCTTGGCGATGTTCGGGTGGTCCATCAAAGCCAGCGCCTGCCGCTCGGCCTCGAATCGGCCCAAAACTGCCTTGGTGTCCATTCCCGGCTTGATGACCTTGAGGGCCACACGGCGCTTTACCGGTTCCTGCTGCTCTGCCATATAGACCACCCCGCAGCCGCCTTCGCCAATTTGCTGCAACAACTTGTAGTTGCCAATCTTGGTGCCCGGCCTCTCCAGCATCAGCGCCGAAACCTCAATCGTTTTTGCTCTGGCGGCGACAACGAAATGTCCGATCGTCTGGAGCAAAGCTTCGACCTGCGCGCGAAGTTCAGCATCGCCACCGCAAGCCGCTTGCAAGTAATCCGCGCGTTCTGCGGCGGGCAATTTCAGTGCGGCCTTGAGAACCACCTCCTCGCGTGGTTCATGTTCGGCAAAGCCCAGCAGACATTTCGGGCAATGGCCGCCTGGCGCGCCGGGCGGCAATTCGGCTCCACAAACGGAACATCTGGGCAAAGCAGGCATATAGACTATTCAATTCTACAGCAAATGTGCGCGGATTTTACACAGACAGGAAATCGCCTCAATTCGGCTGTCAATTTGAAAGGGCAGCGTAGAGATGGTGAAGTTCATCGTCCACATCCGCCTCGCTGGCCGCTGTGTGAGCGATTTCTTCGCGGACTAATTCACCAAAGCGCCGGCGCATCCGGTGCAGGGCGACCCTGAGGGCGTTTTCGCTCATTTCCAACTCCCTGGCGCACTCAGCGAACCAATCAGCAGGAAACGCCGCGGTAAGGCCCGGCTCCAGCTTCTCGAAAAGTCCGGCTTTGCCCGCATTAACCTGTTCTTCCTTCAAACGGACCAGCGCCTGTTCCAAAAGCGAGAACGCCCAGCGGCGCTCAAATAGCTTCTCCGGGGTGAGAGCCGCCGAGGGCTCCTCCCGGTAACGACCCTCAGCGACGGTTTCGTCGAGAGAAATGATTTGACGCCCGCCTCCGCGCTTTAAGGCCATTTGCTTTCCCCAATCATTGGCCAGGAAGTTGTTCAAGGTGGTCAGGAGAAACGTGCGGAATTTCCCTTTGTTGCGGTCCGCCTTGCTGATCAATTCCTTTCCAAGTAAATGAGCAAAGAAGGCCTGGGTCAAATCCTCGGCCTGATGGTGATTTGAGCCGCGCCCCCGGATATAAGAGTAAATAGGATACCAATACTTGGAGCAGAGCGTTTCCAGGGCCGCCCTGGCTTGTTGGGAATCGCCCGCTGCTCGCGTAACGACGCTCCAATGCGTAACGGTGAAGGGCCTGTTTCCGGCCCCAAAGAATTTGCTTTCTCCGATCCCGTAACAAGGTTCGCTGCAACTGTTCAGCCGGTTGGGTAATTCTGACGGC
>Ga0302324_100030197_pt1 | contig 10248 bp, 9 predicted proteins | sample Palsa_T0_1_FD_201949 | JGI IMG/M metagenome (GOLD analysis project Ga0302324, IMG submission 201949) | Peat permafrost microbial communities from Stordalen Mire near Abisko, Sweden - Palsa_T0_1 | ecosystem: Environmental > Terrestrial > Soil > Palsa > Peat permafrost | place: Sweden: Abisko... | reverse complement strand
TGAATACACGCTGAAACTCGAATTGCTGCCCGACATCCAGCCGATCGATTTCGCCACGCTCGATCTCGAGCGCCTGAAGGCCGACGTGACCGACGAGGACGTCGACAAGAGCGTCGAGCGCATCCGCGAACGCGCCCAGCGCACCGAGCCGGTGTCGCCGCCGCGGCCGGCGGCTTCCGGCGACACCGTCATGATCGATTTCCAAGGCAGGGTCGACGGCGAGCTGTTCGCCGGCGGCGAGAGCAAGGACTTTCCGCTCGAGCTCGGCTCGAACCGTTTCATCCCGGGCTTCGAGGAGCAGCTGATCGGCGCCGGCGCCGGCGAGGCGCGCGAGGTCAAAGTGAGCTTCCCGGCCGACTACCCGGCCGAGCAGCTCGCCGGCAAGGAGGCGGTGTTCGCGGTGACGGTCAAGGAGGTGCGCGCTCCGGTGGTCGCCGCGCTCGACGACGAGTTCGCCAAATCGGTCGGCGCCGAGAGCTTGGCCGCATTGCGCAAGATGGTGCGCGAGCAGATCGAGCGCGACTATGCCGCGGCGGGGCGCCTCCGGCTGAAGCGCCAGCTGCTGGACAAGCTGGCCGAGACGCACCATTTCACCGTCCCGGACGGCATGGTGGACGGCGAGTTCGAGGGCATCTGGAAGCAGATCGAACAGGCCAAGGAGAAAGGCACGTTGGAGCCCGACCAGGCGGCCAAGAGCGAAGACGAGCTCAAGGTCGAGTATCGTGCGATCGCCGAGCGCCGGGTGCGCCTTGGGCTGCTGCTGTCGGAGGTCGGGCGGCTGAACAACATCCAGGTCAACGAGGACGAGCTGAAGCGCGCCGTGATCGAGGAGGCGCGCCGTTATCCCGGGCAGGAACGCCAGGTGATCGAGCATTATCGCAAGAACCGCGAGGCCATGGACGATCTGCGCGCGCCGATCTTCGAGGAGAAGGTGGTCGACTTCATCGTCGAGATGGCGAAGATCCAAGAGCGCGCCGTGACCCCGACCGAACTGTTCGCCGACGACGACGAAGCCCCCGCGGCGGCGTGAGCCGTCAATCTGCCCCCGGCGGCGTGAGCCGCCGACCAGCCCCCGGCGGCGTGAGCCGCCGACCAGCCCCCGGCGGCGTGAGCCGCCGACCAGCCAAGGATCACGAGATGGTCGACCCCTACGAGTTCACGATGAACAATCTGGTGCCGATGGTCGTCGAGCAGACGGCGCGCGGCGAGCGCGCGTTCGACATCTATTCGCGCCTCCTCAAGGAGCGCATCATCTTCCTGATCGGGCCGGTCAACGACGCCGTGTCGAGCCTGGTGTGCGCCCAGCTCCTGTTCCTCGAATCGGAGAATCCGAGCAAGGACATCTCGTTCTACATCAACTCGCCGGGCGGCGTCGTGACCTCGGGGCTCGGCATCTACGACACCATGCAGTACATCCGGCCGGACGTCTCGACGGTGTGCCTTGGCCAGGCCGCCAGCATGGGCTCGCTCCTGTTGGCGGCCGGCGCGCCGGGCAAGCGCTATTCGCTGCCCAACGCGCGCATCATGGTCCACCAGCCGTCGGGCGGCGCCCAGGGCCAGGCGACCGACATCGAGATCCAGGCGCGCGAGATCCTCAACCTGCGCAGCCGTTTGAACGAGATCTACGTTAAGCACACGGGGCAGCCGGTCGACGTGATCGAGACGGCGCTCGAGCGCGACAAGTTCTTGTCGCCCGACGATGCCAAGGCGTTCGGTCTGATCGACGAGGTGGTGCACAGCCGGCCGCCGCGCGACGATGCCAAGAAAGAGAGTGCCTGAACGGTCGGCACCCACCATATCTAGTGTTGAACCGGCTCAGTGCCTGGTGTTCAATACGTTAAGGGTGCCTTCAGGCTTGGTGGGTAGGATTTGGACCGTCGGTTGCAGGGTCCGATCGGTGGGCGAGAAGACGAAGCCCGGGCGTCGGGGTTCCTGTGACGACGCGCCGACGAGACGTGGAGTGAGTCGGTTATGACCAAGGCTAGCGGTGGCGATTCGAAGAATACGCTCTACTGCTCCTTCTGCGGCAAGAGCCAGCACGAGGTCAGAAAGCTGATCGCCGGCCCGACCGTGTTCATCTGCGATGAATGCGTCGAGCTGTGCATGGACATCATCCGGGAGGAGCACAAGACCACCCTGGTGAAGAGCCGCGACGGCGTGCCGACGCCGCGCGAGATCCGTTCGGTGCTCGACGACTACGTGATCGGCCAGGACCATGCCAAGCGCGTGCTCTCGGTGGCGGTCCACAACCATTACAAGCGGCTCGCCCACGGCGCCAAGAACAACGACGTCGAGCTGGCGAAGTCCAACATCCTGCTGGTCGGGCCGACCGGCAGCGGCAAGACGCTGCTGGCCCAGACCCTGGCGCGCATCCTCGACGTGCCGTTCACGATGGCGGACGCGACCACGCTCACCGAGGCCGGCTATGTCGGCGAGGACGTCGAGAACATCATCCTGAAGCTGCTGCAATCGGCCGACTACAATGTCGAGCGCGCGCAGCGCGGCATCGTCTATATCGACGAGGTCGACAAGATCAGCCGCAAATCCGACAACCCGTCGATCACGCGCGACGTGTCGGGCGAGGGTGTCCAGCAGGCGCTGCTCAAGATCATGGAAGGCACGGTCGCGAGCGTGCCGCCGCAGGGCGGCCGCAAGCATCCCCAGCAGGAGTTCCTGCAGGTCGACACGACCAACATTCTGTTCATCTGTGGCGGCGCCTTCGCCGGGCTCGAGCGCATCATCTCGGCGCGCTCGAAGGGCACCTCGATCGGCTTCGGCGCCGATGTGCGCGCGCCCGAGGAGCGCCGGACCGGCGAGATCCTGCGCGAGGTCGAGCCCGAGGATCTGCTCAAGTTCGGCCTGATCCCGGAGTTCATCGGCCGGCTGCCGGTGGTCGCCACGCTCGACGATCTCGATGAGGAAGCGCTGGTCGAGATCCTGGTCAAGCCCAAGAACGCCCTGGTCAAGCAGTATCAGCGGCTGTTCGAGATGGAGGACGTGCGGCTCGACTTCGCCGACGACGCCCTCAAGTCGATCGCCGAGAAGGCGCTGGCGCGCAAGACCGGCGCGCGCGGCCTGCGCTCGATCATGGAGAGCATCCTGCTCGATTCGATGTTCGAGCTGCCCGGGCTCGAGGGCGTCGACGAGATCATGATCAACAAGGAAGTCGTCGAGGGGCGCGCGAAACCGCTCTACATCTATGCCGATCGACGGGGCGACGTGGGGTCGAGCGCGTGACCGTCCGGACCGCCTGCAACCGCGTCTTGAAGGCGGCCCTCGGCCGCCTAATTTTGGATAGGCCGTTCCGCCGGTTCTCGTAAGGGCCGGGGGGCGGAGTTAGAAAGAGGCATCATGTTCGAACTTCCCCGCGGCGCGTTGTATCCGGTCCTGCCCTTGCGCGACATCGTCGTCTTTCCGCACATGATCGTTCCGCTGTTCGTCGGCCGCGAGAAGTCGGTGCGCGCGCTCGAGGACGTCATGAAGGACGACAAGCAGATCCTGCTGGTCACCCAGAAGAACGCCGCGCAGGACGATCCGACACCGGCGGACATCTACTCGGTCGGCACCCTGGCGACCGTGCTCCAGCTCCTCAAGCTGCCGGACGGCACCGTGAAAGTTCTGGTCGAGGGCGCGCAGCGCGCCAAGATCGAGCGCTTCACCGACAACAGCGCGTTCTTCCAGGCCTATGGCGAGCTGGTGAGCGAGCGCGAGGGCCAGCGCCAGGAGATCGAGGCGCTGGCGCGCGCCGTGGTCACCCAGTTCGAGCAGTACATCAAGCTCAACAAGAAGATCCCGCCCGAGGTGCTGGTGTCGATCAACCAGATCGACGAGCCCGGCAAGCTCGCCGACACGGTGGCCTCGCATCTCAGCTTGAAGATTCCCGACAAGCAGCAGCTGCTCGAGACCGATGCGGTGTCGGAGCGGCTCGAGAAGATCTACGCCTTCATGGAGGGCGAGATCGGCGTGCTGCAGGTCGAGAAGCGCATCCGCAACCGCGTCAAGCGGCAGATGGAGAAGACCCAGCGCGAGTATTATCTGAACGAGCAGCTCAAGGCGATCCAGAAGGAGCTCGGCGAGTCGGAGGACGGCCGCGACGAGCTTGCCGAGATCGAGGAGCGCATCAACAAGACCAAGCTGTCAAAGGAAGCCCGCGACAAGGCGCTGGGCGAGCTCAAGAAGCTGCGCTCGATGAGCCCGATGTCGGCCGAGGCGACCGTGGTGCGCAATTATCTCGACTGGATGCTGAGCATTCCGTGGAAACAGCGCTCCAAGGTCAAGCGCGACCTCAAGGCCGCCAAGAAGATCCTGGACGACGATCATTACGGGCTCGACAAGATCAAGGACCGCATCCTCGAATATCTCGCGGTCCAGCTGCGCATGAACAAGGTGAAGGGCCCGATCCTGTGCCTGGTCGGACCGCCCGGCGTCGGCAAGACCTCGCTCGGCAAGTCGGTGGCGCGCGCCACCGGGCGCAACTTCGTGCGCATGTCGCTCGGCGGCGTGCGTGACGAGGCCGAGATCCGCGGTCACCGCCGCACCTATATCGGCTCGATGCCCGGCAAGATCATCCAGGGCATGAAGAAGGCCAAGACCTCGAACCCGCTGTTCCTGCTCGACGAGGTCGACAAGATGGGCGCCGACTGGCGCGGCGATCCGGCGTCGGCGCTGCTCGAGGTGCTCGATCCCGAGCAGAACTCGGCGTTCAACGACCATTACCTCGAGGTCGACTACGACCTGTCGGACGTGATGTTCGTCACCACGGCGAACACGCTCCGCATGCCGTCGCCGCTGCTCGACCGCATGGAGATCATCCGCATCCCCGGCTACACCGAGGACGAGAAGGTCGAGATCTCGCGGCGCCATCTGATCTCGAAGCAGATGAAGTCGCACGGGCTCAAGAAGGGCGAGTGGTCGATCTCCGAGGACGCGCTGCGCGACCTGATCCGGTACTACACGCGCGAAGCCGGCGTGCGCAATCTCGAGCGCGAGATCGCCAACCTGACCCGCAAGGCCATCAAGGAAATCTTGATGAAGGGCGTCAAGTCGGTGACGATCAGCCGGCGCAATCTCGAGAAGTTCGCCGGTATCAAGCGCTTCCGCTTCGGCGAGACCGAAGCCGAGGACATGATCGGCGTGGTTACCGGCCTGGCCTGGACCGAGGTCGGCGGCGAGCTGCTCACCATCGAGAGCGTGACCGTGCCCGGCAAGGGCAAGGCGACCGCGACCGGCAAGCTCGGCGACGTGATGAAGGAGTCGGTCCAGGCGGCCGAGAGCTACGTCAAGTCGCGCGCCACGCTGTTCGGCATCAAGCCGACTTTGTTCGAGAAGAAGGACATCCACGTCCACGTGCCCGAGGGGGCGACCCCGAAGGACGGTCCGTCGGCAGGCGTCGCGATGGTGACCTCGATCGTCTCGGTGCTGACCGGGATCGCGGTGCGTCGAGACGTCGCGATGACGGGCGAGATCACCTTGCGGGGCCGCGTCCTGCCGATCGGCGGGCTCAAGGAAAAGCTCCTCGCGGCGCTCCGCGGCGGCATCAAGACGGTGCTGATCCCGGCCGAAAACGAGAAGGATCTCGCGGAGATACCCGATAATGTTAAGCGCGGGCTCGAGATCATTCCGGTGGCCACAGTGGACGAGCTCTTGAGCCGAGCGCTGGTCGCGCCGCTGATTCCGATCGAGTGGAAGGAGCCCGACGCCGTCGAGCCGGTAGCGGCCAGCGAGGGCAAGGACGGCCACTCGGGTTTGGTCACTCACTGATCGCCGGCCGGTGGTCGCCCGGGTCCGCCGTTCGCGGAGGGCCCGGGAATCCGCTCATTTCCAGGCATTTCAGCGCCCCGCGCGGTTGACGCGCTGCGAGGCCGTGGTCTAAATTCCCCGGCTCTCAACGGTATTACCTAGAAACCGCGCCGCTCAATTCGTTCCGTCACAAAATAGGGGGCCCTAGCCGTGAATAAGAACGATCTCGTTGCTTCGGTGGCCGAGCATACCGGGTTGTCAAAATCGGATGCGACGAAAGCGGTCGACTCGGTGTTCGACTCAATCACGGCGGCGCTGAAGACCGGCGACGAGGTGCGGCTGGTCGGTTTCGGCACGTTCGTGGTGTCGAAACGCGCCGCGAGCGAGGGGCGCAATCCGCGCACCGGCGAGAAGATCGCCATCGCGGCGTCGAAGCAGCCGAAGTTCAAGGCAGGCAAGGGCCTCAAAGACGCGGTCAACTAGGGACTCCGCGTTCGCGGCGAGCGGCCGGCCATCGGTGATGGCCGGCCCTGTCATTTCGCGCGGGCGCCGTGCTGGGACCGCCGCGTCAGGGCCGTCGCGTGGGAAATCGGGCGATTAGCTCAGCGGGAGAGCGTCTCGCTTACACCGAGAGGGTCGGGGGTTCAAATCCCTCATCGCCCACCAGATCCGGCCGCGGCGAGCTCGGCGAACCACCGGTTTCGCGGCGCGGCGCGGTCGATTTTCGGCGCCGGTGGTGCGCTTGACACCCGGGGGTCGGTCGAGTACCACACGGGGCCTTGACGCTGGGCGTTGGGGGTGTAGCTCAGTTGGTTAGAGCGCCGGCCTGTCACGCCGGAGGTCGCGGGTTCGAGCCCCGTCACTCCCGCCATTTAGCGCCGCGCGCGGCGCCTTCCAAAACCCTGACAAAACGCCTAGATCGTCACTTTCTTTCTACAGGGCCGCTCCGTATAGTGTGCCCGCTGCAGCGCAGCAATCGACACGCCGCGGAAACGGCGGTCCGGGTGGGCCTGATGGACTCGTTGCTCAAGGAATATCTGCCGATCTTGATATTTCTCGTGATCGCCATCGGCTTCTCGGTGGCGGCGGTCGTGCTGTCGGTGGTGGTCGGATCGCAGCGCCCCGATTCCGAGAAGGTTTCGGCCTACGAATGCGGCTTCGAGGCCTTCGATCAGGCGCGCAGCAAGTTCGACGTGCGTTACTACCTGGTCGCCATCCTGTTCATTATCTTCGATCTCGAGGTGGCGTTCCTGTTTCCCTGGGCGATCTCGCTCGCTGACATCGGCGTGTTCGGTTTCTGGTCGATGGTCGCGTTTCTCGGCGTGCTCACCGTGGGGTTCGTCTACGAATGGAAGAAGGGGGCGTTGGAATGGGAGTGACGCTCGCCCCGGGCGATGCGGCGGCGCCGGTTACGCCCGGGCCCCAGCAGGACACGCTGCTGCGCCAAGCGACCGATCAGCTGGTCGAGAAGGGCTTCGTGATCGCCCAGTTCGACAGACTGGTGAGCTGGGCGCGCAGCGGCTCGCTCTGGCCGATGACGTTCGGGCTCGCCTGCTGCGCGGTCGAAATGATGCACACCGCGGCGGCGCGCTACGATCTCGACCGCTTCGGCGTGGTGTTCCGGCCGAGCCCGCGCCAGTCGGACGTCATGATCGTGGCCGGCACCTTGACGAACAAGATGGCGCCGGCGCTGCGCAAGGTCTACGACCAGATGGCCGAGCCGCGCTGGGTGATCTCGATGGGCTCGTGCGCCAACGGCGGCGGCTACTACCACTATTCCTACTCGGTGGTGCGGGGCTGCGACCGCATCGTTCCGGTCGACATCTATGTTCCGGGATGCCCGCCGACCGCGGAAGCGCTGCTCTACGGCGTTCTGCAGCTGCAGAAGAAAATCAAACGCACACGCAGCTTCGTGCGCTGAGGCGTCGGCATGACGGGTAACGTCAAGGAACTGGGCGATTACATTGCCGGGAGTCTCCCGGGCATCGTCCTCAAGAACGAAGATCTGAAGGGCGAGCTGACCTTGACCGCCGAGGGCGGGCAGATCATCCGGCTGATGAGCTTCCTGCGCGACGATCCGCGCTGCCTGTTCAAGCTCCTGATGGATGTCTGCGGCGCCGACTATCCCGATCGGATGCTCCGGTTCGACGTCGTCTACCACCTGCTCAGCGTCAGGCACAATCAGCGCGTACGGGTGAAGGTCGAAACCAACGAGACGACGCCGGTGCCGTCGGTCACCGGCGTATTTTCCAGCGCCGGCTGGTTCGAGCGCGAGGCCTGGGACATGTACGGCATCTTTTTCGCCGACCATCCCGATCTGCGCCGCATCCTGACCGACTACGGCTTCGAGGGCCATCCGCTGCGCAAGGATTTTCCGCTCACCGGCTATGTCGAGGTGCGTTACGACGACGAGCAGAAGCGGGTCGTCTACGAGCCCGTCAAGCTGGTCCAGGAGTTCCGCACGTTCGACTTCCTGAGCCCGTGGGAGGGCATGGTCACGACCGCCGCGGTGCTGCCGGGCGACGAAAAGGCGCCGCTCGCGCCGCCGCCCAAGTCCTGAGGCGCACGATGGCCGACACCGCGCTCCATCAGATCAAGACCTACACGATGAATTTCGGGCCCCAGCACCCGGCCGCCCATGGCGTGCTGCGGCTCGTGCTCGAGCTCGACGGCGAGATCATCGAGCGCGCCGATCCGCATATCGGTCTGCTGCATCGCGGCACCGAGAAGCTGATCGAGTACAAGACCTATCTGCAGGCGGTGCCGTATTTCGATCGGCTCGACTATGTCGCGCCGATGAACCAGGAGCATGCCTACGCGCTGGCGGTCGAGAAGCTGCTCGGCCTCGAGGTGCCGAAGCGCGGCCAGTGGATCCGCGTGCTGTTCAGCGAGATCTCGCGCATCCTCAATCATCTGCTCAACATCACGACGATGGCGCTCGACGTCGGCGCGATCACGCCGCTGCTCTGGGGTTTCGAGGAGCGCGAGAAGCTGATGGAGTTCTACGAGCGCGTGTCGGGCGCGCGGCTGCACGCGGCCTATTTCCGGCCGGGCGGCGTGCACCAGGATCTGCCCGCCGGCATGGTCGACGACATCCGCGCCTGGAATCATCGGTTCCCGCAGGTGATCGACGAGCTCGAGCATCTGCTGACCGAGAACCGCATCTTCAAGCAACGCACGGTCGATATCGGCGTGGTGACCGCGGCGCAGGCCTTCGACTGGGGTTTCAGCGGTCCGGTGCTGCGCGGCTCTGGCGTCGCGTGGGATCTCCGCAAGGCGCAGCCCTACGACGCCTACGAGGAGGTCGAGTTCGACGTGCCGGTCGGCCGCAACGGCGATTGCTACGACCGCTATCTCGTGCGCGTCGAGGAGCTGCGCCAGAGCGTGAAGATCATCGAGCAGTGCCTCGACAAGCTGCCCCCGGGCCCGGTGATGACGAACGACCGCAAGGTGGCGCCGCCGCCGCGCGCCGTGATGAAGGAGTCGATGGAGGCGCTGATCCATCACTTCAAGCTCTACACCGAGGGCTATCACGTGCCGGCCGGCGAGACCTATGCGGCGGTCGAGGCGCCGAAGGGCGAGTTCGCGGTCTATCTGGTCGCCGACGGCACCAACAAGCCCTATCGCTGCAAGATCCGCGCGCCGGGCTTCGCCTTCCTGCAGGCGATGGACTTCCTTGCCAAGGGGCACATGCTGGCCGATGCGGTCGCGATCATCGGCTCGCTCGACATCGTGTTCGGAGAGATCGACCGATGAGCATCCGCAATGGCGGCCCAAATGGAGGGGGGAGCGAGACCGCGCAACCGGCAACCTTCGAGTTCACCGCGGAGACCAAGGCGGCGGCCGACCAGATCATCGCGAAATACCCGCCCGGCCGCCAGGCCAGCGCGGTGATCCCGCTGCTCGACCTGGCGCAACGCCAGGCCGGTGGGTGGCTGCCGCGCGCGGCGATGGACCATGTCGGCAGGGTTCTCGGCATGGCGCCGATGCGGGTCTACGAGGTCGCGACGTTCTACACCATGTTCAACCTGCAGCCGGTCGGGCGCTATCACGTGCAGGTCTGCACGACCACGCCGTGCTGGCTGCGCGACTCCGACACGGTGGTCGAGACGTGCAAGCGCAAGCTCGGTGTCGAGCTCGGCGGCACCACGCCGGATCAGCTGTTCACGCTCACCGAGGTCGAGTGCCTGGGCGCCTGCGTGAACGCGCCGATGATGCAGATTAATGACGACTACTACGAAGATCTCGACGCGCGCTCGACCGAGGCGATCCTGGACGCGCTGGCGCGCGGTCAGAAACCCAAGCCCGGTCCGCAGACTGGCCGTATCACCTCGGCGCCGGCGTCGGGCCCGACCACGCTGACCGCCGTCAAGACGGGTTCCTGAGCATGCTGAGCGACCAAGACCGCATCTTCACCAACCTCTATGGCCAGCACGATTTCCGGCTCGCCGGCGCGCGCCAGCGTGGCGACTGGGACGGCACCAAGGCGATCCTCGAGAAGGGCCGCGA
>Ga0302324_100030194_pt1 | contig 10249 bp, 10 predicted proteins | sample Palsa_T0_1_FD_201949 | JGI IMG/M metagenome (GOLD analysis project Ga0302324, IMG submission 201949) | Peat permafrost microbial communities from Stordalen Mire near Abisko, Sweden - Palsa_T0_1 | ecosystem: Environmental > Terrestrial > Soil > Palsa > Peat permafrost | place: Sweden: Abisko... | reverse complement strand
GCTACTTGGAACATTCCACTGCTACCGAAAGCCGGATGGAGCAATTGGAGCAAGCGGAATGCTCGATCCCATAATATTACTGGCCAGCGATGGTACAGTACTGATAGATCCGTAAACGCGGTACTATGAAGGCGATGAAGTCCCCGCCCATCGAAGGCAAGACAGCCCTCCGGGAGTTCACGCGAACCATGAAGGCGCTCTTCCGCGTACCGAAGTCCGAAGTACAAGACAAGCCGAAGCCCCGCAAGAAATCTCCGAAACCGCAACACGCCTAATTCTTCCGCTTTCCCCGCTTCTCGCGTTTTGCTTCCTTCTCAGTTAAGGGGCCGCGTTTCTAACTCCAGTCCCTTTCCAGTCACTTCATTCCAAGTGAGCCGCTTTCCACTCACATTGCCCATCACCGCAGCAAACTTCTCGCCAGCAGACATCTTGCGCTCATTGAACCGCAAGGCTTGCTCGTCGAGGTAGCGATGCAGGTGGTACGGCTCGACGCTCACGTAGGTCCCGCGAATATACCGTTTCAAAAGACTCCAGAAGTTCTCCAAGCCGTTAGTGTGTACGCGGCCATCCACGTAAGCTACGGCGTGATCCACGACTTGATGGGCAAACTCGCCAGCCAAACCAGCGTAAGATAGCAGCGCATCGCTATAGAGCGCGGAACCTGCTTCAACGTGCTTTCTGACTTCGGCCTGCAATGCCTTTTTCTTCCGGTTGGGGACTACTGCAGTCCGAACCTTGCCGCCGCGTTCCAGAATGCCTATGACGGGAACTTTGTCATGAGTGCCGGTGCTCGTAATCCGGCGTGCCCGTTTCGCAACGTGCATATTACGGGCCTTGCCACCGATGAAAGTCTCATCGACTTCGACTTCGCCAGATAGTTTAGTGAACGATCCAGACCGCATTGCTCTACGTACTCGGTGCACCAGGTGCCACGCGGATTTCTGAGTGATATCAAGGTGGCTGGCGATTTCATAGCTGCTGATTCCGTTCTTACAGGTGACGATCAGCCATACTGCCAGCATCCACTTGTCCATGCCCAGCGGGGAATCCTCGAAAATGCTGGCAACCTTGACGGTGAATTGCTTCTTGCATCCCTTGCAGAACCAAAAACGGCGAGTGCTGATATAGGAGTGTTCCTTTGATCCGCAGCGCGGGCACTCGATGCCGTTCGGCCACCGAAGGCGAGTGGCGAACTTGTGCGCCTTATCAACATCCGAGAAGTAAATGACGGCCTCTTGCAGGCTTTCAGGTAGTTTGCCGAGTTCGCTTTCCATGAACCCATTATGCGTCAACTACCTTTGTGTGTCAAGTATATTGTTGCCCAATCTAGGGCTTGCGGTTCGCCGCGGGGCGTTTGGGCTTGAACCAAACATTGGAATCGCCACAAATAGCAACAAAAGTAGATTAGTGCGATGAGCGGGGCTCTCCACGAGCAGATTGTATCATCGCTAAATCATTGCGAGCGCGATACAATAAATGCGATGCGGACACGTTCCTTGCGATGTGTTCTCGCCGCGCTGGCGCTTAGCTGTGCGGTGTTCTGCGAAGATCTTCCTCTCGGCAAGATCGCCGACAACGTGGAGTGCCAAGCCGACGCCAGGCAGCACTACGCGCTGTATCTGCCCTCCAACTATTCGCCCACGCGCCGGTGGAGCGTGGTTTTCATCTTCGATGCCGGAGGGCGCGGAAGGCGCGGGGTGGAACGCTACCAGGCCGCCGCCGAAAAGTATGGCTACATCCTGGCCGGATCGAACAACTCCCGCAACGGCTCGTGGAAGGTCAGCCTGGACGCAGCCACGGCGATGATGGGGGACGTCGAGCAGCGCTTCGTCATCGATTCCAAGCGTGTCTACACGGCGGGAATGTCCGGCGGCGCGCGCGTGGCGCTGAAGGTTGCGCTCGATTCGGGCGGGAAGATCGCAGGCGTCATGGCTTCGAGCGCGGGTTGGCCGGGCGAGCGCCAGACGTCGGCTCCTTTTCCGGTATTTGCCTCGATGGGGACCGACGATTTCAACTACCTCGAATTGCGCGCACTGGATCGAACCCTCACGACACCTCATCGCGTGATGCTGTTCGAGGGTCCGCACACCTGGCTGCCGGTGGAGCTGGCGACGCAGGCCATCGAGTGGATGGAGCTGCAAGCGATACGCGGAGGCAGCCGCGCGCGCGATGCGGAGCTGATCGGTCGGCTGTTCGCGATTCGGGCAGCTCAGATCGAGTCCGATACCGATAGTTTGGCGAAGCTGCGCGACCTGAAAGCCATCGTTGCGGATTTCGAAGGCTTCAAGGATGTGAAGGCATATGCCGATCAAGCGGCCGTGCTGCAGAGCCGGAAGGACACTCGCGAGGCCATTGAGAAGCAGAAAACGGCCGAGGAGCACGAGACACAGCTCACCTCCGAAATCTATGAGCTTCGCGACTCGTTGCCCGACTATCCGGCGCGCCACGACGCGACCCTGGCGCAGTTGCGCGATATGCTGCACCAGTTAGCAGCGCAATCGAAGGCGCCCGGGGATTCCGACGATCGCCGCATCGCACGGCGCATCCTGTCGGTGCTGGGTGCGGGCGAGATTGAAGATCCGGGTTTGCAGGAATTGCTGAAGGAAGTCCGGCCTGCGCCGGCCGCGCAGAACTAGCGGCTTTGGAATACAATTGAGATGGTGATCAAATGAACAGGTCTTCAAGAATTCGCATCGTCATGTCGGCGCTCCTGGTAGTTTCCGGAGTCGCTTTTGCCGCTGAACCCGACCACCGTTTGGTAAACGCCGCCGCCGACCAGGATTGGGCTACCATGCGGGCGTTGCTGAAGCAGAAAGTCGATGTCAATGCAATGCGAGCCGACCATTCTACCGCCTTGCTGTGGACGGCTCACTGGAACGAACTTGAGATGACGGATCTGCTGCTGCGCGCCGGGGCGAAGGTAAACGCAGCCGACGACGACGGGGTGACGCCGCTCTCGCAAGCGACGATGAACGCCAGCCTGCCAATGGTGGAGAAGCTCCTCAAGGCCGGGGCCGACCCGAACGCCGCCAGAATCAGCGGATTAACGCCACTGATGACCGCCTCGCGGACCGGGAACGTCGAGATTGTGAAAGCACTGTTGGCGCGCGGCGCAAAGGTCAATGCCGCCACCAACGAATCGAAAGCCACGGCCCTCATGTGGGCGGTGGGAGATCGCAAACCGGAGATCGCCAAGATCTTAATTGAGGCTCACGCGGATATCCACGCTTCTACCGACAAGGGCTTCACGCCGCTTTTGTTTGCGGCCCACAACGGCGATATCGAAATGGCCAAGATTCTGATCGCGGCGGGCGTGAACGTCAATGAAGCCGGGTCCGACGGGACGCATGCGTTGCCGCTCTCCGTTCTGGACGGTAAGGGTGAATTCGCCTTGTTTCTGCTCGACCAAGGAGCCGACCCCAATAGTGAGGTTGGCGGAATTCGCGCGCTGCATGCCGCGGCCGGTGGTGTCGATCTGTGGATGAGCGAGTGGGACCGGGTACAGAACCGCGTGGTCAGCATACAGATCGGGATGGGCAACGGGACTCCACTGACCAAGCGCATCGAGGTAGTGAAATCTCTGATCGCGCACGGCGCGGACGTCAATGCCCGTACCACCACGTCGGGCATGTTTATGGCCTACATCGGCTATCCCACCAAGGGGGCATTTGAGCCGTTTTCGTGCGGCACCGGCGACGCTCGCGGCGCGACACCGCTGTGGGTTGCCGCCAACACGGCGAATGGCTTCATCTACGGTTTCTTCGGCGGGGTCGGCATGAAAGACGAAACCGTTGATGTCATCCGGATTTTGCTGGCGGCAGGCGCCGACCAACGCATTACTACCGTCGACGGCACCACGCCGCTGATGGTGGCCGCGGGCATGGGCAAGGCCACCTATGTTCCAGGGCAATTGCGAGGAAATCGCTCGCCAATGGCCGAGGAAGCCGTGAAGGTTCTGGTCGAGGCCGGCGCGGACGTGAATGCGGTTAATGAGGCCGATTTCACCGCGCTTCATGGTGCTGCGTTCCGCGGACTGGATGAGGTAATTGAATATCTGGTCGCGCACGGCGCCAACATTAACGCCCGCGACTACAAGGGCCGGACTGCGTACCGGCTGGCGGAAGGCTCCAAGCAATCGTTCCAATTTCAGACCTTCCCCGAAACCGCTGAATTCATCAAGAAACTGGGCGCGAATACCCAGTTAGGGGTTCGCGGAGACGTGCAGGAACGCCTCCGGGATGTTCCAGCCGCCGCAGAACTGCAAGCGTCGAAATAGCCAGCACATCTTCGGGCGGGACCATCGCCCATACGGATCGGTGCATATCATATTTGGACAGTTTCGGGAGTCCCTGGAGGCGGCCTAGGTCGCAGTGATCGATTTAAAATCTGTCGCCGCTAGAAGCGTTCGTATGAAACGCACTCCAGCAGGCGCAGGGGCTGCAGAGACGTGAATAATAAATAGGCAATCGTTGAACTGTGATCCACTGAAATCATTTTCTCCGCCGTTATATTCAATAACACATCTGTCGCACCGTGAATCCACGAAGGCAGCTTGATCTAGTACTAAATGGTAATTGCGCATAGCAGACTGATGCTCCATCTTGATCGTCACCATCCCTCTGTAGGCGGCACGCGATACGCGAGTTATCACATCTGAAGATAGCGCCCAGTAGTCAGTTGTGGTGGAATCAATCGATGCCAACTTTAGTCGAATTTGATTTGTTACGTCGATGGGCACCGGTATGTTCTTCTTGTCTGCTAGTTCATACAGAAACTTCACGTCAGGAATTTGCGCGGCGAAGGTAGATGCCGGTAGGACGGCTGCGGCCTTTAGCTGGTGCTCCAAAAGTAGCGTTACGTCTTTATCAAGTCTCTCGACGCGCCCATTTATACCGTCTACTTGCCGCTGCATTTCTCGGATCAGACCATTCGTGGGCTCAAGTAGCTTAGTGAGGATAGATTCCGTTTGTTTCTCCTGTTTGGACTGATCCACAGCAGCAATATTGTCGCGGCGGTTAGAGTAACTAGTGTAGCTGTTTAAGCCTGATACCAGGCACGAAATCAGCGCAAGTACCAGGCCCAAAATGGCAATCCATTTACCCTGAGGCTTCTGTGCCATGGAGAATAGAACTATATCAAATGCGGCTCCCGATCGGCGCGTTCTCAGCACCTCCGTCTTCTCGACGGATGGACGCATCTCCCTTAATGCTTCACTCATGCTCGCCCTCGCCACTTAACTAAATGCGGGCGGCCTTCTTGCTTCCTCTCCAAGCTTATACCAACACGTTGAAACAACGGCAGATCAAGGGTTTTGCCGCTTTGTGACCGATCAGCCAACATTTTAGATGACCGCCCATCCCGATAAAAAACAAAACCTAGCTGTTCGTGTGCGGGGGACACGGAGCAAGAGCGCTACCGTTTGCTATTGGCGCCGCTCCGCTGTAGAATAACGCGCATGCGAAAAGCTACATTCATGATGTTCGTCCTCGCGGCGTTCTTGCCTGCGCAAACCGATCCTCACGCGATGACTAAGGCCGACATCGACCGGCAGATGACGGAGTTGTCGAATTGGGGGCGTTGGGGCAAGGACGATCAGTTGGGCACACTGAATCTGATTACTCCGGCCAAGCGCAAACAAGCGATAGCGCTGGTGAAGGAGGGTTATCCCATTTCCCTCTCGCACAATGAGCTGACCGAGAAGATCGCCGATAATCCGAGTCCCTTCATGCACACCATGATCATGCCCAAGGCGGGCAGCACCGTCGGCTACGTAATGGATAATTACGCCGTCAGCTATCACGGTCTGGCGCACACCCACCTCGACGCGCTGTGCCACGGCTTTTACGAGGGCAAGAGCTATAACGGTTTCCCGGAGTCCGAGGTTACCGAACAGGGCTGTATCCATGACAGCATCCTAGTCGCGAAGAAGGGCATCATGACGCGCGGCATTCTGATGGACATCGCGGCGCTCAAGGGCGTCGACTACCTGGAGCCCGGCACGCCGATTTACCCGGAGGATCTGGATGCCTGGGAAAAGAAAGCCGGCGTCAAGGTTGGGCCGGGCGACGTGATCTTCATCCGCACGGGACGCTGGGCTCGGCGCGCGGAAAAGGGCCCAACCAATAAGTATGCCGGCCTGCACGCTTCCTGCGCCAAGTGGCTGCACGATCGCGGTGTCGCGATCCTGGGTTCGGACGACGCGCAAGACGTAAGCCCGTCGCAGGTGGAAGGCGTCGGGCTGCCCATTCACCAGCTCGCGCTGGTCGCCATGGGTCTATATATATTCGACAACGTCGATCTCGAGGAGCTCTCCAAGGAAGCCGCCAAACGCAAGCGCTGGGAATTTCTGCTCACGGCAGCGCCCATGGCGATCGAAGGCGGCACCGGATCGCCGCTCAACCCCATCGCAACGTACTGAAGCCGTCCGCGTCCTAGGCCGCTAGGGCAGTGAGATGGCGCGATTGATCCAGAGGATGTTGTCCCAGCTCAATACCTTTTCGGAGCCATCGAAGAGCTTGGCGTAGCTTCCGCCGCCCGCTTTGTAGGAAAATTCCTTGACGCGGTCGGGAGGATTGGTGGTCACGTTCCGCAGGATGTCCAGAGCCTGCTCCTGCTTGGCGACCTGATAGTAGTTGGGGTTCTGCGCCGAGTAGAATTTGGTATCGGACGGATTGATTTTGATTCCCCCGCCGTGCTCGTACTTGATGTGCAGCTCCAGGCGTTCGCCGGTGGCGGCCGCGAAGACCCAGTCCTGCGAATCTATGACCGGGCCGCTGCCGCTGTCCGTCGTGGTGCGCTGCATGGTATGGGTGGTGGCCAACAGATAATTGCCGAAGGGACCGGGCGCGTCCGCGGGATCTTCGGTCAAGCCGCCGATCACCAGTTGGACACTCGCTCCCGAGGCGTCCTTAACCGGCGCGACCAGATACACCAGGCGGTTCGAGCCTTTCCCCACTACCTTTCGGTCGGCGTTATGGATGGTGATGCGGTCGATGAATACCACGCGCAGGTTTGCGTCTTTGGCAGGACCTTGAGGAGCCACATCCATCGTCCAGCCGGCGGGCAGGAAACCTTTCATCGCGGCGTCCGGTACGTGAAAGTCGATTTGAAAACGAGCCTCAGAACCGGACTCGACCATCGTCAACATCTGGGCGCTCGCGCGCGCTCCGAACCCGGCCAAAACACCCGCGGCCGCCAGTACAAACATGCCTCTGCGATGAACTCTTCCCATCTCTCTTGCCCTCCTGATCTCTAGAAAACACAACGGTGCTATGGTAGCAAAGTTATTTGGCCATTACTTATCGGGAAGCCGTTCCCAGATCAAATAATTCGTAGCGTCTTTGCGCGCGAAGCGGCCGCCTTTGCCATCGTTGGCGATGCTCAGCGTCAAGCGGTTGCCCTGGAGCTCGAAGTACCGGATGTTGTCCTGACCGATCTGGCCCGGGCTGAGCGAACCTTCCAGATGGTGAATGACGATGCCATTTTCGGGCTCAAACGTATAGGTCCCGTAATACGCGATGTAGGTGTCGAACGCGGCGGCCCGTTCCTGATCCGTGGTTTTTGAACGGGGCGTGGCAAGCGGGGGGCGATCGGTACGGGCGATGTGTACGGACATGTGACCCGAGTTGTCGTAGGTAATCATTCCGACCGCCTTGCCGCCGTCGTACTGATTCAGCCCGTGGGTAGAAATCAGCTTCCACGAGCCGACGAATTTCTTTTGAAGACTGGCAGAGGTATCGGCTCCAAAGGCGACGGGAACCATCAAGGCAAGGCAGAGTGCGAAAGGTTTCATGGCTTGCTCCTTTTCTGGTGTCCTACGCTATCACATTAGTTCCGCATCAGCGGGATCTAAGGCAGGCAGCGTTTGGCCTTGTTCGAGGGATCTCCGGGCGGCCCACCCGGTTTGTCGCGATAGACCGTGTGGCAGGCCAGGCAAGCGTCGGCAAGATCGTTGCTGGCGTCGCTCACCGCTTCCTGGCTCCTGGTTTGCGATGCTTTATATGCTATGCGACCCGCTTCAGCCAGCCCCTGCGTGAACTTGATCCAATCGGGCCGATCCACCGGCACGGGCCTGCCATTTTCGCAGCGGCGGCCTGGCGTCAACATAAGCGGAGCCGATTCAGCGATCGCGATGGCGGCGTAGTCAACGATCTCCCATCCTTTATAAATGCCGGCTCCCCAGTCCACCCACGAGAACGACCTGCTCGCTCCCTTGCCCACCTCGCCGGGCTTGATCGGAACGCCAGGATCGTTGGTCTGGACGTTGAAGATGATATTCGAGCTGGGGAACAGAATGCCGATCATCACTTGCTGCAGACTGCCGGTCGCCGGAAAGACCGGCCCGTTCGACGCAGCGGGCGCACTGGCCTGCGGCCCGGAAAGCACGATGGGTTTGAGCGCAGCCTCGTCAACGCCGAGTTCAGTTCGTCCCGAAGGGAATTTGCCCGCCTGAAGAAGGTAAGCGACTAAATCGACCGCCTGCGAAGGCGTGAGTTTCCCGGGATCGTTAGCCGGCATGGTGTTCCGGATCTTGCTCGCCAGATCCCAGAGCGGCTGTGCTCCCCATGCCTGAATGAAGCCGCTCCCCGCAAGCGGTGGCGCGAGGCCGCCCCCCAGCGTCGCTCCGTGGCACATCGCGCAGCGTTCTTGATACAGGACCCGGCCGCGCATGGCCTGGGCATCGGCGTAAACGCCGTCTTTGGCGGTGCGCGTCTGCTGGGCTTGCAGTGCCAAGCCGAGTAAACAGAGCAGAAGTCCGGGCCGGTTGAAACGCGCGAGCATCAAGCACCTCCGATAAAAATATGTCCTAAACCGTCGCCTGGCATTTGGGGGCGCTCCGCGATTTTAACCGGAAACGAGCCTGGGATGCAATTGTGTACAATGTCGTTTAAATCCATAATACTTCCGTCGAAAGGACGTGACCATGAACCGTCGCGACTTTGTGCGATCCGTCGGTGCGGTGTCCGCTGGCCTGGCGCTGCCCAAGACTGGGCGCTTGCTTGCAGAGGGCGCGCCCGACCTCTGGCGCACGTTTGAAGTGAAGACGCGCGTCGAAATCCTGAAGTCTTCAGGCCCCATCCGCGTATGGGTGCCGGCGGCGCTCCGCAGCAAGACGCCGTTCCAGAGGACCCTCTCGAACACGTTTAAGGCCGAGGGAGGCACGGCGCGTATCGTCGAAGGCAGCCGGGCCGACGGGCTCGGAATCATCGCCGCTGAATTTCCGGCCGGCGTCAAGCCGGTCCTTTCGCTCACCAGCCTGGTCGCGACCAAGAACTATGCGGTGGATCTCTCGGCACCCGGCACTGAGCCCGCCACTGGGCCCAAAGCGAGCCGCGCGGAGTTGGAGCATTTTCTCCGTCCTACCAAACTGCTGCCGACCGACGGCATCGTGAAGATGACGGCCACTGAAATCACCAGAGGCATGCGGACCGATCTGGAGAAGGCGCGTGCCATCTATGAGTGGATCGTCGACAACACATTTCGCGATTCAAAAGTTCGCGGCTGCGGCGTGGGCGACATCCGTTTCATGCTGGAGTCCAAGGATCTGCGCGGAAAATGCGCCGACCTCAATTCGCTATACGTGGGCCTGGCCCGCGCGGCCGGTCTGCCGGCGCGTGACGTCTTCGGTATACGCATCGCTAAATCGGAGCTGGGATACAAAAGTTTGGGCACGTCATCGGAAATCGTTTCGAAAGCGCAGCACTGCCGCGCCGAAGTGTATATCGGCGGCTACGGCTGGGTTCCGGTCGATCCCGCGGACGTGCGCAAAGTCGTGTTAGAGGAGCCGCCGGGAAACCGGCCACTGGACGACGAGATGGTAAAGAAAGCGCGGGCGCGATTATTCGGTTCCTGGGAGATGAATTGGATGGCGTACAACTTCGCCCACGATGTGGCGCTGCCTGCATCGGCCGGTGCGCCGCTTGGGTTCCTAATGTATCCGCAGGCTGAAACCGCCGATGGGCGGTTGGACAGCCTAGATCCCGAGAACTTCAAGTACGAGATCACGTCCCGGCAAATTCCGTCAACCAACGGCTGACGATTTCCGAATCAGAAGTAGAGCTTCATTCCCTATGCGCCAGTGGATTCTTTCGGTCTGTTTGCTATTCCTGGCGCCGGGCTGGTCCGCTCGTGCAGCCGAAAAAGCGGCCTACGACAGCAATGGACGCATCGTCGCCCTGCTCTCCGCAGTCGAGGACTTCCCGCTGTCATCGAACGTAGTCGCAGTGCTGCGGAGCGGCCGGCGGGTCCC